>Ga0208413_1000014_pt1 | contig 193183 bp, 192 predicted proteins | sample AntAceMetag02UKD_FD_184761 | JGI IMG/M metagenome (GOLD analysis project Ga0208413, IMG submission 184761) | Saline lake microbial communities from Ace Lake, Antarctica - Antarctic Ace Lake Metagenome 02UKD (SPAdes) (version 2) | ecosystem: Environmental > Aquatic > Non-marine Saline and...
TGAAAGGCTCGGCAGTACTGGATTAGGTAATGGTTTCGCGGTACCTCATGCCAGACTACCCGACCTAAAAGAAACCTTTGGTGTTTTTGTGAAACTGGCCAAGCCGATTAATTTTGATGCGCCTGATAAACAACTAGTCGATTTGATTTTTTGTATTATTATTCCTGAAAATGCCACTGACGAGCATTTAAAAATATTAGCATCATTGGCTAAAACCTTTTCCCAGCCTTCAATTCGTGAGGATATGCGAACTGTGACAACTGACAGTGATGTTATTAGGATCATTGACTCAGCCGAGAAATGAAACCTTCACTCAAAATTTTTAAGTTTTTCGACCATTACAAACATAAATTAGAACTCAGTTTTGCTTCCGCTCTAGTCGGTCTGGACCGTGAAATCATGTTTTCACGTCAAACTAGCGACACCTTTGAAGCAGTTGACTATTTAAATGTCATTCGCACCTCTAGCATCGTTGTCGTTGGCTATCAAGAATCTCGCTATATCAGCAAGCTAACGCCTCTAGAACAGACAAAACTCCTTAGAACCCTGTTTCAAGGCCCTGTTAGCGCTATCATTATAAGTGCACAGAATCAGTTGCCTGAATCGATGATTCTTCAATGCGAACAACAAAACATCCCTGTATTTCGATCTTCTTTACACGATTCTGAATTATTGGATAAAACGCGTCATTATCTAACGCCCGTACTTGCTGACCATGTCGACGAACATGGTGTTTATGTTGAAGTCTATAGCCTAGGACTATTCCTAACGGGCGAAAGTGGTGTCGGTAAAAGTGAATTGGCCCTCGCATTAGTGGCCAAAGGGCATCGCCTAATTTCGGATGACATTACCCGATTCTCAAGAATATCTCCAGACGTCGTCAACGGTGAGTGCTCCGGCCTGCTTCGGGGCTTTATGGAAGTCCGTGGGCTAGGCATCGTCAACATACAGGCCATGTTTGGGGCCAATGCGCTCAAATCAAATAAGGCACTAAGACTCATTGTTAACATGGTGTCACTCACCCCAGAGAATGCCACTCAATTTGACCGACTAGGTAACAATGTTGCCACACGCAATGTTCTTGGCTTGGAAATACCAGAGGTTACTCTTCCCGTAGCACCTGGTCGAAATCTTGCAGTATTGGTAGAAGCTGCAGCCCGCAATCATTTGCTTAATATCAATGGCTACAATGCTGCAGAAGATTTTATTCAACGTCAGGAAACCGCTATTGCTGAAAATGAACAGTTAAATGGTTAATGGCATGAATCAAAGTGTTAAAGAAAAGGAAATGAAACTAATTATTGTGAGCGGCCTTTCAGGCTCCGGCAAAACTATTGCTCTACACACCTTAGAAGATGCGGGCTATTTCTGCGTTGATAATTTACCCATTAGCCTGCTTCCCAATTTTATCGATACGATGCTTGACGCCAAGCCCACTATGTATGACTTTGTAGCAGTCGCAATAGATGCCAGAAGTGGTGCCGATGATATTAACCACTTTGATAAAATAATTGAACTTGCACGAAAACGGGCGGATTTTGTAGAAATCTTATTTCTAACTTCTGACATTAAAAAACTGATTACCCGCTTTAGTGAAACCAGAAGAAAACATCCACTGTCACATCAAGGCATTCCGCTGATAGACGCCATCAAACTTGAGCAAAACTTACTCAGAAACATTTATTCAAAAGCTGATTTAGTCATCGATACATCAACATTCAATGTACATCAGCTTCGTCAAATGATCATCAAACGACTCATCCCCAGCCATTCATCTGAACTGGCCATTTTGGTCCAATCGTTTGGCTTTAAGCATGGCCTACCCACCGATACAGATTTTGTTTTCGATGTTCGTTGTTTGCCTAATCCTCACTGGGAAAGTCACTTAAAGGAGTTTAGTGGAAGAGACGCGCCCATCATTGATTACCTAGAAAGCTTCCCTGAAGTCATCAGCATGTTTGATTCAATTCACGGCTTCCTGACAACTTGGATTCCTTGTTTTGAAAAAGAAAACCGTAGCTATATGACGATTTCGATAGGCTGTACGGGTGGACAACATCGTTCAGTTTTTCTGGCTGACAAGATTGCCCTATCGTTAAAGGATAAAAAATACAATAGTACGGTCAGGCACCGTGAACTGTCATGACGGTCAGTTTGTTAGTCATCACCCACAATCAACTCGGGCAGGAGATAATTGATACAGCAGCCTCCATTCTGGGAAAGCATTTACTAGACGTTAGTTTTATATCCATTTCGGCCAACCTTAAACCCAGTGAACTAGGAGGCTATGCGGACCAAGTCAAAAATATGATCCATCAATTGGATATTGCCAATGGCATTTTAATATTGACCGACATCTGTGGTGCAACGCCCCACAATCTAGCGAAGTATTTCGCGGCCGACCAAAATATTAATATTGTTAGCGGTATCAGCCTACCGATGCTATTACGCGTATTAAACTATCCTAATCAATCGCTTCAATCGTTATCCTCGATAGCTCTTGAAGGCGCTCATAAGGGTGTTATACAGGACTGAAATTATGATTTATCAAGACACCACCATCATTAATAAACTAGGGCTTCATGCCCGTGCTGCATCAAAGCTGGTCAGTTGTGCCAGTCAATTTGAAAGTGAAGTGTTAATTGATAAGGAAGGAAACAAAGTTAACGCAAAAAGTATTATGGGTGTAATGATGCTCGCAGCCAGCAAGGGTACGAAAATCCGTCTATTGGTGGACGGAAAAGACGAAATTCGTTGCTTAGAAGCAATATCAACATTAATTGCTAATCGGTTCGATGAAGCTGAATAACTTCAAACCTTGCCTATAAACCAAAACACTCTCTGTTTTTAAATACGCAGCATTCGATTTCCAACCTTTCCAACCTTTCAAAACTAATTGAATAAAGACCTATTGCTCTAAACGTAGCATAGCCTACAATCATTACCATGATTGAAGACAACATCGAACAACTTCGGCAAAATATAAGGCTCGCTCTAGAAGATAATAGTGAGTCGGCGATTAAAAATGTCATCGATGGCATCGGTATTGCTGAATTAGCCAGCTTACTCGAATCTTTACCCTCGCAACAACGTGACCTTGTCTGGCCACAAATAGACCCTACTTTACTCGGTGGCGTGTTACTTGAGACAGGTGACGAAGTCCGTGTCAACAAACTCAAAGAGCTCAATGCCGATGAAATTACAGTCATCATCGAAAACCTACCGGATGTCGATGATCAGGCTGACCTTTTACTCTCGTTGCCGCCAGAAAAGCTCGTCAGCATATTACATACCCTCGATAAACATAAACGTGAAAGGCTAGAGTCAGTACTCTCTTATAGCGAGCATACTGCTGGCGGCCTGATGAATATCGATCACGTCACCATTCGGGCTGACGTAACATTGGATGTTGTACTGCGCTATCTCAGGATCAGGGGGGATATACCGGATCAGACAGATCAACTATTTATTGTTGATCGGCACGATCACTATCTTGGCGCATTATATTTGGCTGACCTACTCACCAATGATTTAGAGTCATTGGTTCAAGACATCATGCGTACTGATATTGATGCCATGTATGCCCATATTTCAGATACCGAAGTCGCACGTGAATTCGAAAATTATGACTTAATTAGCGCCCCTGTCGTCGATTCACAGCACAAATTAATCGGTCGAATTACAATTGACGATGTGGTCGATGTTATTCGAGAGGAAGGTGAACATTCTATTATGAGTATGGCGGGATTATCTGAAGACGATGATATGTTTGCACCCGTTGTCACTAGTGCAAAACGACGTGGTATCTGGTTAGGCATCAATTTATTGACTGCTTTTCTGGCTGCTGGCGTTATCGGTATCTTCGAAAATATACTTGAACAAGTTGTTGCCCTAGCCATTCTTATTACGATTGTGCCCAGCATGGGCGGGATCGCAGGATCACAAACACTCACACTGGTAATACGAGGAATCGCACTGGGTCAGCTTGGCAGCTCAAACTATCGCTCATTAATAAAAAAAGAAATTCTAGTCGGCATACTGAATGGTTTGGTATGGGCTATTGTAGTCGCAACGTTTTCAATTATCTGGTTCGAGAATTTCAATATTGGCGCGATTATCGGTATCGCATTGCTGATCAATCTTATTGCGGGTGCTTTTGCGGGTGTATTGATACCGTTAGCGTTACGCCAATTGAACATCGACCCGGCTATCGCAGGTGTTGTGGTACTCACTACAGTAACGGATGTTATTGGTATTGTTGCATTTCTCGGTTTGGCGACGTTCATACTTGGTTAAAACTTGAGCGCTAACTAATAAGCTATAAACGGTTTGATAACATTATGAATAGTATCAACGTCAAGGGCTTAAATTTGATCAACCGATAGAAGTGCAGCACCGAATACGCCACTGGCATCACCGTGAGTGGCAGGCAATAGTGGCGTTACCACATAGTCTGAAAAAACATATGTTGCTAATCGTTTAGGCACTTGCTCATATATCTCTCTAACATTAGACATACCACCGCCCAACACAATGACATCTGGATCGATTAGATTAATAACATGAGCCAAAGCACGAGCCATCTGATCAAAATATTCTGTCATTGCCTTCATGCACTGGTTATCTTTTAACCGGGCCTGCGCTACTATCTGTTCAGACGATAGAGCGACACCATAGTTTTTATGGAAATTGGCTGCCAAGCCCTGACCGGAGAGAAACGTTTCAATACAAGCCTGCTTACCACAATAACAACTAGGGCTCCCATCTTGTTGCGTATGCCAGGGCAATGGATTATGTCCCCACTCCCCTGTAATGGCATGGGGACCATTAATTAATTGCCCGTTCACAACGAGACCAGCTCCAGTGCCAGTTCCAATAATAACCCCAAATACGACGGCATGGTTTTGACCAGCACCATGAATGGCTTCTGACAGTGCAAAGCAATTTGCATCATTTTGAATATGAACGTGACGTTGAAGTCGCTTTTCAAAGTCCTCTTTAAAAGCACGTCCATTCATACAAATAGTATTTGAATTTCTGAGTAACCCACTGCGTGGAGAAATTGCACCCGGTGTTCCAATGCCGACCGCTAATTTTTGCCCAACGGCTGTTTCGGCTTCAAAAACTAAGTTGCACAGTAGTTCCAATATTGCATCATAATCGTCCGTAGGCGTTGGCACACGTTTGCAAAATATTGACCTGTTTTTTTCATCTAAAACCCTTATTTCTGTTTTGGTTCCACCTAAATCAATACCCAAACGATAAGTATTTTTCTGTGTTTTGTGGTGATTCATAAACAAATTCCTAGTGGCAGTGTTGATACTGTCATCGACACCGTTGAAAGTCATTAAGGTTATTTAATAACAGGTCTACCGCTACAGGCTTTATATCATTAGCACCCAACTTATCCACAGGTTGTCCTACTCTACCCCACAGGCAAAACACTACATAGTGTGTATTGCTTTATCTCTAGCCACATTATGTTGTGATTTTTAACATATGCCGTTATACTAAAATTTATTATAAAGAGATACTCTTGTCAGATTAACTAGGCTCTATCTTTTGTTCATTGTTGTTACTAGAGGCCAACTAATAGCCCTTCTTTTTAAGTGCTATTCTATAAAAATCTGAATAGTTGAGTACATTAGATCTTTGAAAGAATGTTTAGTGTCCGACAAATATTACTCTACCGATATGTAACTTGATATTGGATGGTAATTTAATTTAAATCGGCCTCCAAAACTGACTTTATTTTAGTAAAAAAATGTAACGAACCGGGCTTTTACAATGCAAAATATCAATTCACCTCTCACAGAGACTGCCACCGCTGACGCGTTGAGCCAAGAAAGTAGTAATTCTCAAGATCAAAATAACACTCAAAGCAGTATTTATAATGTTATTCGTCGCAACGGTAAACTGACCAGCTTCGATAAAAATAAGATCGCGGTTGCAATGACCAAGGCATTTTTAGCCGTTGAAGGTGGTCAGGCAGCGGCATCGTCACGTGTACATGAGACGGTTGAACGACTGTCTAATCTAGTCGTCGATACGTTAACTCGTCGCCAACCTGACGGTGGCACTTTCCACATAGAAGACATTCAAGACCAAGTTGAATTGTCAATGATGCGCAGTAGTGAACAAAAAGTTGCTCGCGCTTATGTCTTATATAGAGAAAACCGCTCAAATGCCCGTGCACAGGAAAAAAAGAACTCGCCCTCCACTCAAGACATCGATGAGTCTATTGCCTTAAACGTTAAACTCAAAGATGGCAGCTTCCAGCCGCTTGATCTTGCGCGTGTTAGAACAGTCATTAATGATGCCTGTAATGGACTAGATTGTGCTGATTCAGAGCGCGTTTATAATATCACCGTGAGAAACTTGTTTGATGGTGTGCCTGCCTCAGATGTCAGCCCAACGGTTGTTATGAGTGCCCGTGGATTAATTGATAATGAGCCACAATATTCACACGTAGCCGCCCGTTTATTATTAGATGAGTTGCGCACTGAAACACTTACTTTTATGGATGATGGTTTGGCCACTGCGACCTACATTGAAATGGCTGATCGTTATCCACAGTATTTTCATCAGTATGTTAAAAAAGCAGCTGAGCTTGAATTACTCGACACGGAGCTACTTAAATTTGATTTCAAGAAACTTGGTGATGCATTAAAGCCTGAACGCGATCATCTGTTCACCTACCTTGGATTACAGACCCTTTACGATCGTTACTTCATTCACCATGAAGAATGCCGGTTCGAACTACCACAAGCATTTTTCATGCGCGTGTCAATGGGCCTAGCCATTAATGAAGTCCATCGTGAAGAACGCGCCATTGAATTTTATAATTTACTATCGTCTTTCGACTTCATGAGCAGCACGCCTACCCTTTTCAACTCAGGTACTTTACGGCCACAGCTGTCTAGTTGTTACTTGACTACGATACCCGACGATTTAGATGGCATATTCAGTGCAATCAAAGATGATGCCATGCTGTCTAAATTTGCTGGCGGCCTTGGAAATGACTGGACTCGCGTTCGAGCGATGGATTCACGTATTAAAGGCACCAATGGCAAGTCACAAGGTGTTGTCCCTTTCCTCAAGGTAGCCAATGATACTGCTGTTGCAGTCAATCAAGGCGGTAAACGTAAAGGCGCTATGTGTGCCTATCTTGAAACTTGGCATCTTGATATCGAAGATTTCTTAGAGCTGCGTAAAAATACGGGTGAAGAGAGACGTCGTACCCACGATATGAATACGGCTAACTGGATTCCTGACCTTTTCATGAAACGCGTTACTGAAGGCACTCAATGGTCATTATTTTCACCTGAAGAAGTGCCAGAGCTTCACGAACTGTATGGTTTGGAATTCGAAACCGCTTATGAAGCTTACGAAGCAAAAGCGGCCCGTGGTGAAATCTCTTCTTATCGCCAAATCCCTGCGCAAGATTTGTGGCGCAAAATGCTAGGCATGTTATTTGAGACAGGCCACCCATGGATAACATTTAAAGATCCTTGCAACATCCGGTCACCTCAACGTCATTCTGGTGTGGTTCATTCGTCGAATCTATGTACAGAAATCACCCTGAATACGTCTGACGCTGAAATTGCGGTATGTAATCTTGGTTCAGTCAATTTGCCACAGCACATTGATGAAAGAGGACTCAACCTCGAGAAGCTCGAAAAAACCATTAATACTGCGATGCGCATGCTCGACAATGTAATCGACTACAACTATTACAGTGTTCCACAAGCGCGTACATCAAACCTACGTCACCGACCCGTTGGGCTTGGCATCATGGGATTCCAAGACGCGCTGTATAAGCAACATATATCATACAGCTCCGAGCAAGCCATCGAGTTCGCAGATGAGTCAATGGAAGCCGTCAGCTACTACACTATTCAAGCTTCAACTCACCTAGCTGAAGAACGCGGCACCTATTCAAGCTATCCGGGATCACTCTGGAGCCAAGGCATATTACCGATTGATTCGATTGCCGATTTAAAAGCCGCTCGTGGCGATTACTTACAGCAAGATGACAGCTCAAAAATGAACTGGGACAGCCTACGCCAACGTGTCATGACAGTGGGTATGCGTAATTCCAATACGATGGCTATTGCGCCAACCGCAACCATCTCAAATATTTGTGGCGTTAGTCAGTCGATTGAACCGATTTATCAAAACCTCTACGTTAAATCAAACCTGTCGGGTGAATTTACTGTCATTAACCCTTACTTGGTAGAAGACCTTAAATCTCATGGTCTTTGGGATGACGTCATGATTAATGATCTCAAATATTACGATGGCAGTGTGCAAAGTATTGACCGGGTACCCAATGCGCTGAAGCAACTGTATAAAACGGCGTTTGAGATTGATTCAGGCTGGTTAGTTGAAGCCGGTTCACGTCGCCAAAAATGGATAGACCAAGGCCAATCGCTCAATCTTTATATGGCCGAACCATCCGGTAAAAAGCTCGATAACCTTTACAAGCTAGCGTGGGTACGTGGCCTCAAAACCACCTATTACCTTCGCTCACTCGGTGCGACAGCAGCAGAGAAAGCGGGTAATCGTGAGGACGAAATCAATTCGGCCAAATCAGAGCCATTAGTTTGTTCGATTCTAGATCCAGATTGTGATGCTTGTCAGTAATGGCTCACAACATAGTAATAAATAACCACATTCATTTCGGAGACAAGCATGTTTAATTGGGATAACCCACTCGCACCACTAGAACCCAGAGTGCCAGACGTCACACCAGAATTAGCCATTGTCAGTAAAGCAGCGCCTGTTGTTGCAGAACCTACTGACACCGCTCATCTGGACAATACACAACAACCGGCGGTTGGGCGCGACAAGCGTTCCGACATTCAGAGACCAACCTTTAGCCCAGTGGCCGCTAAGCCAATCAATGTTGATGACAAGCGCGTTGTAAACGGCCTGGCTGATATCAATCAGCTAGCACCGTTCAAATATCCTTGGGCATGGGAGTACTTCCTCAATGCCAATAAAAACCATTGGACACCACTCGACGTTAACATGACGCAAGATTTGCACGACTTCCAGCACAAGTTGACGCTGGAAGAACGCCATGTCTATGAGAACGTCTTGTCTTACTTAACAACGTCAGACATTCTAGCGATGCGTAATATTGGTCTAGCTGTGATGGAAAAAATGACTGCGCCTGAATTACAAATTTATCAGGCTCGTCAGGTTTATGAAGAAGCCATGCACACCTGGACCTACCAGCATTGCATCGAAACAATGGGCTTAGATCAGGGCGAAATTTATAATCGTTATCGCGTGGTTCCAGAAATTAACCATAAGATTCAAATGTGCAATGATCGACTTAACTCAGTATTAAGATCTGACATAGATCTGACAAACCGAGACGAGTTAGAAAATTTCGTCATGTCCTACACCTTTTTCTCTGGTGTTTTTGAAGGCACTTGGTTTTATAATGGCTTCAGCCCAATCTTTGCGCTGCAACGTCGCGGCCTAATGAAAGGAACATCCGAGCAATTGCAATACATCATGCGTGACGAAGTGATGCATGCCTCTTTTGGTATTCGCGTTTGCAACCAGATTATTATCGAAGAAAAAGTAAAGCTCGATCCAAAAGCAATCCAGAACATGTGGGAAGAAGCCGAAGCGGCAGAAGCTCAATATGCGCACTATTTGCTACCTGATCCAATTCTGGGCTACAACGCGACTGATCATATTGCTCAATTCCGTTTCATTGCCAATCGCCGAGCGAGCAAACTAAACCATGCAACGCCTTTCCCTGGTGCTACAAACGCATTGCCGTGGTTAGACGAGCAGGCCAACCTTAAAAAAGAAAAGAACTTCTTTGAAACACGAGTAACGGAATATCAAACTGGCGGCGCGCTTAAATGGGATTAAACAACGACAAGCGTGGAGCGAAACATAAGATGAAACCTCACCGTATAAAATGAGGTTCTTGTGATTCATAAAGTGCGATTTAGAAAAGAATTTACATTCTAAATTTCTTTTTTCAATAAATGAGCCTGATTCATATCAGGCTTTTTTATTAAAATATTTCAAATAACCTCACCTTACGAAGTCAGATCATCTTTTCCCTTAAATTGAGGTAAATTATCTTCTATCTCTAATCACTCAACTCTGGAGGGAAAGTATCAGTTTATTTAAGGTTGTTGTCCACTCAAGAAGTTTATAACTTCTGCAATTGCCCAACAACAATACCTAGAACAATATTTATTAGGCTTGAAAAACGCTAAATAGATTTCTTGGTAAAATTACCTTTCTCAATAAATTCGACAACCATTTTTTTGATATCAAAAAAATGGCTGAAAAGTCATCTGCCTAAAAACTCGGAGTTCCACTTCTAGACAATAATTGAGGGAAATATATTCTAGCTCGAATTACCATGATAGGATTCGTTAAGAGGCAAAAGTGTGATTTATATAAGACAAACTTTTCTAAAAGTCGTGTTATTGAAATGATTATTTTTTATTCTTTAAGTGTCGGCTTGTTACTTGTGCTGATCGAAGCCGCTGTAGAGTCTTTTCTTATCGGCCAGAGTGAGTTCCTCACTGAGTTACTTGCTAACGACCGACACAAACTATGGATGCGCGGTTATATATTTATTACTGCATTAGTATTTGGCGCTTTTAGCCAGTATTTTATATCTCGTGCTAATCAAGCCGAATCAGTATTGAGAGCCCGCACCAGCCGAGAACAACTCATTTCCTCCATCGTTGATGACTTACCCAATATGATTGGGTATTGGGATAGTAATTTACGATTGCGCTTCGCTAATCATGCCTATTCTGAATGGTTCGGGAAAAAACCAGAGGAGCTTATAGGTATCACATTCAAGGAGCTGGTAGGTAAACACTTGTATTCTCTGAATAAACCACATATTCGTAAAGTGCTAGCTGGCGAACCACAACGCTTTGAACGGACTCTGAACAAGGCTGACGGAAGCGTAGGGCATATCATCGGCCACTATATCCCCGATTTCGATACTGATGGCAGCATCAAAGGGTTTTCGATTGAGTCCGTTGATGTAACCCATCTAAAAGTAATTGAGGGGAAACTCAGGCAAGCAGAAAAGGAACTATTACACCATAAAGAAACTCTCGAAGAAGTAATAAAAGAACGAGCTTCTGAAAATATTCAACTGAATAAGGCCTACAAAAATCTTAATGAAGCCAATCATAACCTTAACCAATTAAGCCGTACTGATGCACTGACAAATATTGCAAATCGGCGTCACTTTGATGAAACCCTCGTGATTGAAGTCCACAGACAAAGCCGTCAAAAAACACATCTGACCCTGATGATTTGCGATATTGACTATTTTAAACAATATAATGACAGTTATGGTCATCAGGCAGGTGATATCTGCCTCCAGCAAGTAGCTAGATCGATTAATTCAAGTTTTTTTCGCGCAGACAGCGATTTAATTGCTCGATATGGGGGGGAGGAATTTGCCGTTATTCTTCCGAACGTTGATAAGAAAACTGCGTTAATCTTAGCGGAAAGCGCGCGCTTAAATTTAGTAAGGCTGGCTCTAGAACATAATTCATCGCTAATCGCGAGTGTAGTGACACTAAGCATTGGTGTGACTACACTCGGACCTGACAAAAGCACCTCGATTTCCATGATTATCAAAAATGCAGATAAAGCGCTTTATTCAGCAAAAACAGCCGGACGAAATAACGTACAGTATTGTTCATAGTCCAATATTCTTAAAAATGCTCTATAGTTCCATTAACCGATGTCTTTTAAGCATAGGAAAATAACTGAGACACTCACACTTTTGGCTAAGGTATATAGATATAAACGATGTCAAATTATATAATTTGGTTGAAGCTTTTAGTAGGTGATATTTAGAACTGTCGTCCCACTTTATGGAACTGTGAACTGGGTCGGACCAACCTAACTGATTGATTTTAAAAATAAACCATCCTACAAACACCTGTTATCCAAGCTTAAACCTCCATTCTTGGCACCAAAAACGGTATTGTAACCAGCTGACTGTTCAAGTAATGCATATTGTCTATTCTGGTCGAACAGGAAGCCATGGGTGGTTAAACAACGTTTACCAAGGAATCACGGCATATGACAGTGACATTGGACAGGCACCCTTAAACAATAATTCTGGTCTTGGTTACTAGGCCGTCATACTCTTTTGAGATTCTCGGTCTAAAAAATATAGACCAATTGATGTTTTATCGACCCTCGTCCAAGGTCTTTGATCAGGGCTCTGCGCTGGCAATTGAGCCAATATCGCATCCTGCAAATTTGCTTGCCACTGATGTTTCCGGCTGAAGGTCCAGCCGGAGAATTGAGAAGCAACAGCTATAAAATTAAAAGTCGCTAGAAGCTAGATCTTTCTCGTCTGCTTCTATGGCAGCAACGAGCCTAGCAACAAGGTGTTCGGTTGTCATGCCGGCGGGAAATTTTGGAGCCGTTCCGGCAATAGCCCTTGAGGCTAGCCCGGTTTCGGTGTGGCCGGGTCTTGCCGAAATCACACGAATTCCTTCACGGCGCCATTCTTTGCCAAGTGCGATTAAGAATCCGTGAATGGCGGTCTTTGATCCGCAATAAGCGGCCATGCCCATCATTGGGGTTTCTGCAACCACGCCGGTGATGTTCAGCACGAAGGGCTTATTGCCAGCTATAGAAGAGTCTTTGAGTTTTCCGAACAGCTTTGAAATTAGCTGAATAGGGCCTTGCGAGTTCACGGCAGTTAGTCGATTACTGGTCACCACGGTTAGTTCACTAACCGGGCCAAAGGCTACTACTCCGCTTGCGTTAATAATTCCATCGAGTTGATCGGCAGCGATCAGATAATCGGTCAAGACCTGAATCGAATCTGACTCCTGAAAATCCAACAACAGCTTAACCTCTGCCTTGGCAGGAATGCTTCCTAAGGAGTCATTAGTGGTTGCGGTGCCTAACACCTTTGCTCCGATTGATGACAGCACGTTTGTAAGTTCTGATCCAAGTGCACCTGATGCACCGATCACCAAAATAGTTTTTCCTGAAAGATCCATAAGTAAAGTCAACAGCATTGAGAAAGTTTAAGAATCATAGGATCCCTAACCACCTATGTCAATTTTCAAAAAATAAAAAATAACTGAAACACCCACACTTTTAGCTTAGATATATAGATATAAACGATATCAAATTACAGAATGCGGTTGAGGCTTTTAGTGGGTGATATTTAGAGCTGTCGTCCCGCTTTATGGAACTGTGAACTGGGTCGGACCAACCTAACTGATTGGTTGTAAAAATAAACCATCCCACAAACACCTGTTATCCAAGCTTAAACCTCCATTTTTGGCGTCAAAAACGGCATTGTAACGAACTGAATGTTCAAGTTGTGCATAGGCCTATTCTAGTCGAACAGGAAGCCATGGGTGGTTACACAACGTTTATCAAGGAATCACGGCATATGAAAAAGCCGATAGTACTCGACAAACTAACCCAAAATTTAACAGGTTTGACCACTATTTTGGTGTGATTAGGAATCTGGGAGACTTATATCAAGTCTATTCCCATGTTGTGGAACTGCTGTTTAAATGGTTGAATCGGCGTAGTGGGCGAAAGAGTCTGACATGGGCACAGTGGAAGCGATTAATTGCTAACAGATCACTGATCAAGCCCGTGTGTAAAGCACTAAACATAAAGCAAAGGGTATGGTGGTAACGATGGAGCTTTGTACTGCGAGCGTGAGTAAGACCGAGGAGCGGGATGCGGGAAAACCGTACGGCCGAATCTGTATGGTGAACACTAGGCAACCGGTGTTCCTACCATGATGTGGCAGGAATAAGCGAGTGAAGCGCGAAGAAATATTGCTCGTTTATGATCGGGAATGTCCTGCCTGCAATTTCTATTGCTTGGTTGTAAAAATTAGAGCAAGTGTTGGAGATTTAAGAATCGTTGATGCACGTGAAAATAGTGAAGTTTTGCATGAGATAACTGCGCAAGGCCTCGACATAGATCAAGGAATGGTTTTGAAAATGGGCGATCAGCTTTATTACGGGTCAGATGCAATACATGCACTGGCCTTAATTGGAAGTCGATCAGGAATTTTTAATCGAATAAATTATTGGGTTTTTAAGTCAAAAACAATTTCATCTATTCTGTATCCGGTTTTACGGTCTTTACGAAACCTTCTGCTAAAAATACTGGGTAAATCGAAAATTAATAATCTCGGAATCAAAGGCAATGAGAACTTCTAATTGCCACATAACGAATAAGATAAATCTGAACTGGATCGGACCAACCTAACTTATTGGTATTAAGAATAAACAACAATAAGGACAGGCACTCTTAAAAATAACCTAATCTACAATCGGAAAAAACCATCAGTTTCACAAAATAATTATCAATTTACGATTTAAAAAGAGATTTGGCCTAAAAAGAAAAGAACATGGAAATATATGTCCGGTAAGAACGCCCTGATCTTGTTGGGGTTCCGAGCCTCACCGCACGCAACCTATGTAAAAGCACAATGGTTCACGAGTCAGCAATGCAATGGCAGGACGGCGCAGGAATCCAAAGCCGAGCGCTTTAGATGGAGAAAAAATGCATGAGATTCAGTGCATTAGACGACCGAAGTAGATTCAACTCATGGTTTATGGAAATACAATTTCCAATACGCTGATAAAAATTGTCAAAAGCCTAACACCGGCTCATCACCGTGTGATCGCCTGCAGCAAGGGTTCTTCAACATAAAAAGGTTTACCCGCAACACGAGCAAATAATCGCAGAAAAAAACTGGCCTCTTTGGGTTGTAGTTTCTGGTGGCCGGGCAAAAACTCTCTTAAATCTTTGCCACTTTCCCGCCCCGTGACTTCATTACCTCTAACCCAGATTGATTTTTTTACAAACTCGGTAACGTCTCCGTGGCAAACACTACATTCATCTCTAAACCGCAATGGGGAATTGGCCTGTTCTAAGAGCATTTTACGAATCGTTTCGATCTCATGATTAGGGATATAATGCTGGCGCATGAACAGGCTTAAATTGTCGACGTGGTGCTGAGCCTGTAATTCCCCGCCTATATTCCAGAGATACCTACGCGCAAACTTGGTGTTCTCTCCATGACACTCTTCACATCGACTGTCCCAAATGGCCTCAGCATTACGTCCCTCTGTTTTGAGTGGTATTAGTAATAAGAAGAGGATGGTTATACTCAATTTTGGTTCGAGCATTGGTCTTCGTTTCTCAGGTATATAGCCTTTATAAAGTACCACAATAAGTGTTGAGTTAACAAATGTGGGACAATAGGTGAAATATTGACTTAACCTATTTAAGGTTTTTGCCCTTGCAGTGCATAGCCAGCCCTCTAGAAAAATAATATCAAAGCGCCATTGTCAACGGACAAGAAAAAGTTAGCATCAATAACATTGGACCAATGACATTAGACAGCTACTTTTTAAAATGCCTAATCTACAACTCGAAAAAACCGTCAGTTTCAGAAAATAAATATCAATTTTCGACTAAAAATGGAATTTAAACTAAAAGCCGTTTTCCAAATATAGCTGCCCGAAAACGCTCGAAGCTTTCTCGTTATTGGTTGGTTATTTTGAGTCAGATAGTCTTTTTCAGGGCTCTTCACTTTTTAGCGAAACGTGAGGCGTAAAGCTTTTCGAACTGCAGGCTTTGTTGAGACCATTGTTGGCGGTCAATCGATAGTATCTCAAGTATTGGGGATAGGTTGAGAGGAATAGCCTCTGGTTTATTGGTCCGGATCATTCGGCCTCATGTGGCATCAATTTTACGACGAGATGGATAGGGTCATCGTGTTACTTTAAAAATTGAGGTGTTCCTTTTCTTTTTTGATATTTGATGCCAAGTGGATAATCGGATATTGTTAATTGACAAGTGCCTGTCTTTTATTCTTTGGTGAGGCCAACTGTGATCAGAAATACTGGGGTCAAGTCCAGCTTCACCTAACAATAACCCCAACTCTCGTTAAATATAATCAAAATAACCGCCAATATCTTGGTACGTATATTCACCGGAAGCGTAAGCAATCCTGACTACGCTGTTTCGGGAATCCGATTCACTTTCATATTCAGCCAATGATATGGCTACAGGTAGGCGCTGAATTTTAGGGATTTATATATCGCCATTATCAGTTAACAAATATTTTATAGCCAAGATACACCTGATTGGAAAGCTGATGCCAAATTAAGCCAGATACATCAACTCGACTTATCTGGTATTTGTTATATCTCTTCTTTATTTATCTACTCTATCTATCTACCACTCCCCAGTAACAGACATAGACTGCCAAGGCTCACAGACGGGCAAGGCATCTCCCTTTTGCAATAACTCTATCGATATATTATCAGGGGAACGAACAAAGGCCATGTGCCCATCTCTGGGGGGTACGTTTAAGATTACATCGTTATCCAGCATTTTTTGACATAAAGCGTAAACATCATCCACTGCGAATGCCAAATGACCAAAGTTTCGGCCACCTTCATAAACCTCTCCATCCCAGTTGTAAGTCAGCTCCAGTAATGGTGCTTGTTGCGCCTCAACTTGATTAACGTCATAGGGTGCCGCTAAAAATACCAGCGTAAATTCGTTCTTTTCATCAACGTATCGATTCGTCTCAACTAATCCAAGTAAATCACAATAAAACCTCAGAGATGCGTCAAGATCATGTACTCTGACCATCGTATGCAAATATTTCATTTGGTGTTCCTATCAGTAAAAAGATGCCCCATTATGTCACGACAACATGACTAACAGCACTAGTCATTAAAGCCATAATTTCATATTATCCAACCGACATTTACGCAGAGAAATGATGAACTTCAATCCAAACGTTATCGAGTGCGCATCGGCCCCCATCGCCGAAGCCTGGTCATGGGTCACTAACCCGACATCGGACCGCCTCATCGATATGTGTCAGGCAGTGCCTGGGCATCTTCCGGCGCAATCATTGCTCGACCACCTTGCTAAATTAATCAAGCAAGGCAAAGGGGCAACTTACACCGATATCCGTGGAATTTTACCTTTGCGTGAAGCACTCGCGGATAACATCAATCATCGTTATCAAGCCAATATCAATGCTGACGACCTAATGATAACGGCGGGGTGTAACCAAGCTTTTTGCTCCGTTATCGACACCCTTTGTGCCACAGGAGATGAAGTCATCATACCCCTCCCCTGTTATTTCAATCACGAAATGTGGTTATCCACCCGAGGAGTTAAAACTCAATTTTTACCCTTTAATACGCAAACAGCGATACCCGATTACAATCTAGTGGCAGCGTTAATCAACTCAAAAACTAGGGCTATTGTGTTAGTCACGCCTAATAATCCAACTGGCGCCATCTACTCCAAAGAATGCATTGCAGCTTTTTATCAAATTGCTAAACAGCATAATATCGCATTAATTATAGATGAAACTTATCGCGATTTTTCTGACAGTTCAGAGCCTCCTCACACGTTATTCCAGAGTTCAGATTGGGGCAATAATTTTATACATTTATACAGCTTCTCAAAGGTATTCAGTCTCACTGGATATAGAACAGGCGCTGTTGCAGCCAGCGCAGCATTCTTTGACCAAATGAAAAAAGTACAGGATTGCACGGCGATTAGTGCGCCTCATGTTGGCCAGTTGGCTGCACTCTATGGCCTGCAAAACCTAGATGATTGGAAGGCAGATAAAGCACAACAATTACAACAAAGAGCCATCGCAATTAAAGCAGCTTTTGAGCATCCAAAACTTAAATATAGACTCATCTCAGCCGGTGCTTATTTCGCCTACGTCGAGCACCCGTTTAAGCAGCCATCTCGAGACGTAGTCAAGCGACTGATTCAAGATTTTGAAGTTATCACTCTACCCGGTAGCTATTTTGGGCCACAACAGGATAACTTTATTCGGTTTGCATTTGCCAATATTGATCAAAGCCGCTTTGATGAAGTCATCGAGAGACTCATTGAAAGTCAAAACACACTCACAATAAGGTAAAGTCAAATGGGCAATAAAGTAAACGGCGAATGCCTTTGTGGCAAAGTGAAATACGCAGCTACGGGTCCTTTTAGCGCTTTTCATATTTGCCATTGCAGCCAATGTCGGCGGTCAACAGGTAGCGCTCATGCGTCTAATATATTTACCACACCCGATCGACTGGAATGGCTAGCAGGTGAAGATAAAATTGTTCATTTTGTACCCGATGAACCCGATGTTATCTCAAAGAGTTTCTGCACTCACTGTGGCTCTCTGGTACCTTATATCAGCGCTAAGAGTGGGAAGGTAATTATACCGGCTGGAAGCTTAAACGACGATCCGGGCATTCTGCCTGAAGACAATATCTTTTGGAGTGACAGAGCTAACTGGTATGACACCGTATCACAAGTTCCAAGATTTGAAGGCTTCCCAATAAGGGCTAAAAAGCCTAAATAATACTAACTTAAATGAATCGACAAAGCTTTCGCCAAATTTCCAATTTTTGTTGTTGTTTCATGCCAGCATTGGCTGGGCTAGTCGATGGCATTTTAAATAATTCAACGTTCAAATCTTTCGATAACTGAGGCCTTACCAAACGATCGAAATATTTAGCGGAGGCGCCGCCATTAAATGCAATCGCCTGCACAGTCGGAAATCGCTTTAATAAAGCACCGATATCGTTTGCTTCAAGATCAGTACTTAGAATTTTAGAATCAAGACTGCCTTCACGATGACAGGATTTGAGTGTGTCCCATATAATTAGGGGTAACTGTTGTACCTGCTGTACTTTAAATTCGTAGCTGGCGTTAATATCAATACCGAACAAATCTTCTAGGACCATCCAGAATAAATTACGCGGATTTGCATAATATTGGATTGCATTAATTGAAATTATACCCGGCATACTACCGAGTATAATAATGCGGGGATTGCGACCTATAATGGGTTCAATCGAATGAACCTTGGTCATTAACTACTTCTTCATTTGATCAAAAAATTCGACGTTGGTCTTACTGTTTTGCATACGACCCAATACAAACTCCATCGCGTCAATTTCATCCATTGAATGCAAGAACTTACGTAATATCCAAACTTTCTGTAGCTCTTCTTGGCCCAGCAATAATTCTTCGCGGCGCGTTCCAGAACGATTAATATTGAGTGCAGGAAATACTCGCTTTTCAGCAATTTTACGATCCATGTGGATCTCCATATTACCGGTACCCTTAAACTCTTCGTAAATAACCTCGTCCATCTTCGAACCTGTTTCAACTAAAGCCGTAGCGATAATGGTCAAGCTTCCGCCTTCTTCAATGTTACGGGCCGCACCAAAAAAGCGCTTTGGACGATGTAATGCATGTGCATCAACACCACCAGTCAAGACCTTGCCTGATGAAGGAATAGTCGTATTGTAAGCACGTGCCAAACGGGTAATGGAATCGAGCAGAATAACCACATCAATCTTATGTTCAACCAATCGTTTGGCTTTTTCGATCACCATTTCGGCTACCTGAACATGGCGACTGGCAGGTTCATCAAAAGTCGAGGCAACCACTTCGCCCTTAACCATACGCTCCATTTCTGTGACTTCTTCAGGGCGCTCGTCGATCAATAACACGATCAAGTAACATTCAGGATGATTACTAGCGATACTTTGTGCAATATTTTGCAGCATTAAAGTTTTACCCGCCTTCGGCGGCGAAACGACCAAACCACGCTGACCCTTACCTATCGGTGAAACGAGGTCAATAATTCGAGCGGTAATATCTTCAGTACTGCCATTGCCTCGCTCAAGGTTAAGGCGATTATTGGCATGCAGCGGTGTTAAATTTTCAAACAACACTTTGTGCTTAACATTTTCTGGTAGATCGAAGTTGATTTGATCAACTTTAAGCAAAGCGAAATAACGTTCGTTATCTTTAGGCGGTCTAATTTTACCGCTTATGGTATCGCCAGTACGTAAATTAAAACGTCTTATCTGACTAGGTGAAACATAGATATCGTCTGGACCGGCAAGGTAGGAGCTATCGGCAGAACGCAAAAAACCAAAACCATCTTGTAATATTTCCAGTACGCCTTCACTAAAAATATCTTCACCTTTTTTTGCCTGAGCCTTCAAAATACTAAAGATAATATCTTGTCGACGCATGCGTGAAGAATGATCACCACCCATCCCTTTTAGTATATCGATCAATTCAGGAACAGTTTTTTGCTTCAGGTCACTAAGATTCATAATAAAGAATGCACAAGGATAGTTTTAGGGGGTTTCAGGCGGATAATTAAATTGGAAATTCGGGAAAGATTAAGGATTATGCGCTTTTCTGAATTAGCCATCTAGAAGTATGGCCACGATTCCGTGAGGTTAGCACAGTAAAATAAAGCCGTCCACAAGGACGGCACTATTTGAAATATTTTTTATACCAGGGTTGCGTACTCTAGATATTACTATCGATAAAAGCAGTTAACTGAGACTTTGATAATGCGCCTACTTTAGTTGCTTCAACCGAACCGCCTTTAAACAACATTAGTGTAGGAATACCTCGAATACCATACTTAGGTGGCGTTTCAGCATTTTCGTCAATATTGAGTTTAGCAACGGTTACGCGACCATCATACTCAGCTGCAATTTCTTCCAAAATCGGCGCAATCATTTTGCAAGGGCCACACCATTCGGCCCAATAGTCAACTAACACAGGACCATCTGCTTGCAGTACATCAACGTCAAAACTTTCGTCTGAAAGGTAAACAATTTTATCACTCACGTGCTTCTCCGAACTATGGGTAAATCAAAAGGGACCAATTAACTAATTGTAGCCCCAATTGACGACCAATTTATATTATCAATTTTTACTGTCAATAGCTGCTCATTCTAAAGTGCATAAGAATTCTACAAGCTGACAACACTTGGAATTTTGTATATATGGACGATTGAGCTGTTTTTCAAATCACAGCGCAGATTATTTTACAATTTGATACTATAGACCTTTAAAGCTTTTAGGGTAAACCCCAAAACTATGAGTGACCAACATCTAACTGACATCGAATTCAGTTCATTAGCACTGGATGCAAGCCTGTTGGCCGCGCTGGACAAGCTAAACTTTAAACGTTGCACGCCCATTCAGGCCGAGTCCATACCGTTACTGTTAAAAGGTAAAGACGTCTCTGGTCAAGCACAAACTGGGACTGGCAAAACCATGGCTTTTTTACTTGCCTGCGCACAGAAGCTTCTGTCAGCTGATCAAGCCGTGGCCTCACCAGGCAAACCACGAGCTTTAATACTAGCACCCACGCGCGAACTGGCGTTACAAATTCATACTGACGCGAGTGCTTTGCTAGCCGACGTACCGCTAAAACTCGCGATTTGTTATGGCGGCAAAGCGTATGAACAGCAAAAGCAACAATTTGAAGAAGGTGTTGATATCCTTATCGGCACGCCTGGTCGATTGATCGACTTTTTTAAACAAAAATTGTTCAACTTAAAATCAGTCGAAGTGCTCATTCTGGATGAAGCTGACCGTATGTTCGACATGGGTTTTATTCAGGATGTTCGTTTCATGCTTCGCCGTCTGTCTGAGCCGGAGAAAAGATTGAACATGTTGTTTTCTGCCACTATGGCACATAAGGTGCTAGAACTTGCCTACGAACATATGAATGAACCGCAACTGGTACAAATTCAATCGGATACACCTGCAGTTGAGCGCATAGAACAAACGGTCTATCACCCTTCCAACCAGGAGAAAATCCCTCTATTAATTGGCTTGATCCAACAACTTAAACCAGAGCGAAGTATTATTTTTGCTAACACCAAACATGCCACGATTCGAATTTGGGAATATCTGCAAGGTAATGGCCTTGAAGCTGCAATCATCTCTGGTGACATTCAACAAAACAAACGTGAAAGTCTGCTGAAAAAATTTCACCAGGGTGAATATTCAATCCTAGTAGCTACTGATGTTGCGTCTCGTGGACTCCACATTCCAGATGTTACTCACGTATTTAATTATGATTTACCTGATCAAGGTGAGGATTACGTTCATCGTATTGGACGAACAGCGCGAGCTGGCAACTCGGGCACCGCTATTAGTTTCGCCTGTGAAGACTATGCCATGAACTTAATGGATATTGAGCATTATATTAAAACATCATTGCCAACCGTGCGCATCAGTAATGAAATGATTTCAACACCTTTACCACCCGTTAGAATGAAAAAAGCGAAGCCACCCCAGCATGCCGCAGATGGTAAAAAGAAACCCACTAGTCGTTCGCCACAACGTCGACGAAGTAATAACACCAATAAAAGCAAACCGTAGCAAAGCTGAGACTATTTCTGAATGCATTTGAATAAAGTATTACTTTTAGGTGGTAGTGGTTTTATAGGCCAATCATTAGCTTTTGAGCTCGCAAATAAAGGCTACCAAGTTACCATCCCTTGTCGACGACTCCATCGACACAGAGCACTGGCCCTTCATGCCAAAATTCAGCTGGTACAATCAGATGTATTCGATAGCAGCGAGCTTAACCGACTATGTCAAAGTCAAAATGCCATCATCAACTTAATCGGTATCTTGCACGAACGCAAAAAAAATGACTTTAGAAAAGTACATGTTGATTTTGTTAAGACCCTAGTCTCAGCCTGCACTCACAACAAGGTTAAACGGCTATTGCACCTAAGTGCTCTTGGTGCTGATCAGGCCCGCGGCACCAGCCGTTACTTGCGAAGCAAAGGCGAAGGGGAAAATCTATTACATACTTTTGGCCAAAAAGACTTACATGTCACCAGCTTTCAACCATCCGTTGTGTTTGGCCTGAATGATCAGTTCATCAACCAATTTGCTGGCATTTTAAAATACTGCATTGGCTTCTTTCCCTTGGCTTGTGCCAATAGCAAACTAACGCCCATTTACGTTGGTGATTTAGTTACAACAGTAATCAATGCCATTAATGACAGTGCTACACATGGAAAACGCTACCCACTTTGTGGCCCAGAAGTCTTAACCCTAAAACAAATTTTAGAATTAATTAAAGTATCAATGGGGCTCACCTGTCGTATCATCCCGTTGGGAAAAGGCCTTTCAAAGCTTCAAGCCTTTGTATTGCAATGCTTGCCGGGAAAGCTGTTTACTATGGATAATTATCGCTCACTACAAACACCGAGTGTTTGTGATACCAAAGGTAATGGTACAACTAGCTTGACACAATATATTCAAAACATCGGCGTTTTATTCAATCGCAATAAACACTACGATGATTTCAGACAAGATCATTCCTTAAACAGCAATGCAGATCTAAAACCAAAACAATGAATACCTACCGCGTCGGTGGCTGTGTTCGCGACCGTCTACTCAACCTGCCTTTCACCGATATCGACTGGGTTATTACTGGCGCGACTGTCGAGCAAATGCGAATTGCTGGCTATCAATCGGTTGGCAAAGACTTTCCTGTTTTCTTACATCCCAAAACAAAGCAAGAGTATGCGCTTGCGCGTAATGAAAGAAAAATTGGTCCGGGTTATCATGGCTTCGAATTTAATACTGACCCGACAATTACTATTGAACAAGACTTATCCCGACGTGATCTGACCATTAACGCCATTGCAGAAGATAAGCACGGTAACTTAATCGATCCTTATGGGGGACAAGCTGATCTCGAAAATCGCATCCTTCGCCATGTCTCAAATGCTTTCTCTGAAGACCCTGTTCGCGTATTAAGAATCGCCCGTTTCGCCTCTCGATTCCACCATCTTGGGTTTAAACTGGCACCAGAAACCATTCAACTGATTCGCAAGATGGGTGAGAGTGGTGAGCTGGGTGCGCTCGTGGCCGAACGCGTTTGGACAGAAATGTCACGCGCACTCGGTGAACGCAATCCTTCGATATTTTTTGAGACTTTGCGTGAATGTGATGTTCTCGCGACTCTTTTTCCCGAAATAGAGGGTCTTTATGGTGTGCCGCAAACGGCAAAATATCATCCTGAAATCGACACCGGTATTCACGTCATGATGGCGCTAGAAAAAAGTGCCGAGCTTAATTTTGATAGTGAGACCCGATTCGCCGTACTCATGCACGATTTGGGCAAAGCCACAACAGCCGTCGATATTCTGCCGAGCCACCATGGACACGAGCAACGTGGTGTAAAATTAGTAAAGTCTTTTTGCAAGCGCTGGAAAGTACCCAAAGCCCATACTGAGTTGGCATTGATCACGACCGAATACCACACTCACGTTCACCGAGTATTCGACCTTAAACCCGCTACTTTACTCAAGCTTTTTATTAAAACAGATGTATTTCGAAAGCCGGAGCGCTTCAAAAAGATGGTACAAGCCTGCTTGTCTGATGCCCGCGGTCGAACAACCTTTGAAAACAACCCCTACCCTCAGGCAGCTTTCGTCAATCAACTAGCCGATAAACTCTGTCATGCTGACATCAGCAAAGTCACCCAAAGTGGTTTGGAAGGCAAAGCACTCGGTGACGCTATATATAACCTGCGACTTGAACTAATTAAATCTGAGAAGCGGGCGCTAACGCAAGCGCAAACAATGTAGGTAGGCATCCACCTTTAGCAAAACCCGCCGTAAAGGCGAAAAATGAAACAGCAAACCAAAGACTACGCCGATACTATTGGCCAACGCGTCCTCAGGGTCGGCATATCGATATCCGGTTAAGCCCTGTAAGTATTCCATCAAAATCCCAAAGGCAATCAAACCAAATAAAACCCACCATAGTGATAGTCGCTGCCGAATGATGATGCTAAAAACAATTGAAAGCACCGCATAGGCGAGAAAGTGCCCCAACTTATCACTGCCTCCAACATTAGGGGTAGCCGGTGCTAACGACAGCACAGCCACCACTAGCAGCAGAGTATAAGCCAACCCAAACCAGAGTGGCCGCAAATGCAATTCAAACGGGGTGCCCTTATTCAACTATTTAAACTAGTAGGGCGATTAAAATCACGCCAAGCAATAGTCGATAAATAACAAAAGGCATCATCCCTACTTTTTCGATCAAGCCTAAGAACAAATGAATACACAGACCCGCACTGATCGCCGATAAAGTAATCGCTAAACTTAAGGCGAACCAGTCAATTGTTTGCACCGACTGCGCCAGCTCTACGCTTTGTAATACACCACCTGCGAGGATAAGTGGTATCGATAATAAGAATGAAAATCTCGCTGCCGCCTGCCGAGTCATACCCAGTAGTAGTCCAGCAGTCATCGTAATGCCAGAGCGCGAAGTACCTGGGATTAGAGCAACGGCTTGAAATAAACCTATAGTCACGACATCTGGCAACTTCAATTCATACTCGCTACGCTGTTTTGACTTACGTGTATCAGCAAACCAAAGCAACAATCCAAAGACAATGGTGGTGATTGCAATCACCCAGGGTGAGCGCAAGTCAGATTCGATGACACCTTTGAACAAAAAACCAATAATAACCGCTGGCACCGTACCCAAAATGACCCACCAACCTAAACGGCTATTGGAAGTTACGCCACCACCCACTAAGCTTCGACTCCAAGCAATCAGCATATCGATTACTTCAACACGAAAATAAATGAGTACCGCCATTAGCGATCCAACATGCACGGCAATATCAAACACTAGCCCCTGATCTGGCCACTGCAACAGCATCGGTACCAAAATCAAATGTGCCGAGCTCGATACGGGTAAAAATTCAGTCAGTCCCTGAACAATCGCCAGTATAATGATTTGAATTGTATCCATTATCTTCTGCCGGTCAGCGTCGCCATTACTTTAATCTCAATATCTAAGTTTTTCTGTAACCCAATCACTAAAAATCTCTCACCCATTTCGCTAGGCAAAGTGAGCGTTTTGATTTGCTGTGCAGTTTCAACCTGTGCTTGAGTATTACCCGCTTTACTTACTGCTTCAGCAGCTTCTAATAATCCATTACAAAGTAGAAACTGACGTTGGCTAGTTAATCCGCTAATAGTGAAGCCAGCGTCAACTGCGGCATCTGCAAAGGCATCAAAGTCGACAAATGCAGTGATGTCCTGTAATCCTGGGTAAACAAAGGGATCGGGATGGGTTCGATGTCGATAGTAACAGGTCAGTGTGCCACTGCTTCGGTCTGGGTGATAATACTGTGCCTGCTCGTAACCATAATCGATCATCAATATAACTGCTTGATGACAGCTCGCATACAACGCTTCGAGCCAAGGTCTGTAGTTTAGATTAATTTCAGTGCAATAACCTTCTGGTAAGGCGCCAAAACCTGCGCCAACCAGATCAGCCTCGACCTTAAGCATAGTTTTGACTGCATCGCTTTGAGTCAGGTTATTCGGACTTATATAGGGCTGCCAGACAAACCGCCCATCATCAAACCCAACACCCAACTCTTGCCATTCACCGTCTTTTAAAATGACGTTTACTGGCATGGCGTCCAACACTTCGTTCCCAAACATGATGCCGTCAAAATTCACTGGCAATGACTCTAACCATTCGATGCTTGCGAATAAGGAGGGCGATAATGTGCCCTGCAAATACTGCTGCTGACGAGCCTTTAAATCAGCACTAACTTCAATGATGCTATATCGCACTGGGCTGGTTAAATTCGACAAAATTTGTTCACATAGCCGTCCACTGCCAGCACCAAATTCAAGCACTTGGCGAGAACACCCCTGTGAGAATATTGACTCGAATTGCTGGGCTAGACACTGTCCAAACAAAGGCGATAATTCAGGTGCAGTAATGAAGTCACCCGCCGCCCCAAATTTTGCCGTACCGGCACTGTAGTAGCCCAAACCCGGCTCATACAGAACTCGATTCATATAATCATGAAACGACATGACGCCATCGCGTTCAATTTCACTAACAATCAGTTCGATCAACTTACTACTATGCTTGATCTCTAGCGCACTCGGTTCTGGCAATTGCGCTAGCATCTGCTCTTGAGAATGATATGATGACATTCTGTTTATTTGCTCTCTTAACGTCTGTTCGTCGGAAAAATATTGGCTGAAAAACAATTGTTTGCTGGAAAGACCGCTCTTGTAACCGGCGCAGCTAACCGCATTGGTGCTCAGATTGCGCGAACCTTACATCAAAATGGTGCAAATCTCATCATCCATCATCGCCATTCAAGTCAGAATATCACTGGTAATACTAGCCACGCGTCAAGTCTCAATGCACAAGCTCTCGAAGCAGAGTTCAATAGTTTACGACCTGGTTCTTCGATACGTTACCAAGCTGAACTATCGGACATTGCCGATATTGAGTCGCTGGCCCAAAAATCGTCTCAAGCGTTTGGCCAACTCGATATTTTAGTTAATAATGCATCCAGCTTTTATTCGACACCATTAGGGTCAATAACCGAACAGGATTGGACCGACTTACTCGGTAGCAATTTAAAAGCACCTTTGTTCTTATCACAGGCATGCTACCCCGCCCTGAAACAAACCAAAGGCTGCATTATTAATTTGCTCGATATTTATGCGACATCGCCACTAAAAAATTATAGTTTGTATTGTAGCGCCAAAGCCGCTAATCAAATGCTAGTCAAATCGCTGGCGTTAGATATGGCGCCAGAAGTACGAATTAATGGCATCGCGCCTGGCGCTATACTGTGGCCAGAGGCCAGTCGAAGTGACGAAGAGCAACAGGTAATTTTGGATAAGATTCCGTTACAAAAAATTGGCCATCTAGACAATATTACTCAAACTGTATTATTTCTAATCAACAATGATTATATTACGGGCGAAGTCATCACTATTGATGGCGGCCGTCTTCTAAGCAACTAAACCTAGGACTTCTCTGAGAATAATGAGCCAATACTGGACTGACATCGTGCACCAACTCGACCCATACGTTCCGGGTGAGCAACCGCAGGGTATGAATTATATCAAACTCAATACGAATGAAAATCCGTACCCACCATCGCCTGCGGTATCGAAAGCCATAGAATCTTTTCGAATTGAAACGCTGCGATCTTATCCCGACCCTGAATCAACTGACTTGGCCAATACTATTGCGTCCTATCATGGACTTGAAGCGAATCAAGTTTTTATCGGCAACGGTTCAGACGAAGTCTTAGCCCATAGTTTTCAGACCTTTTTCAAACATTCAAAACCCTTATTATTTCCCGACATCAGTTACAGCTTTTATCCTGTCTATTGCGGTTTATATCAGATCGATTTCAAAACGGTAGCCTTAGATGATAACTTTTGCGTGACACTTGAAGATTACGCACAGCCCAATGGTGGCATCATTATCCCAAACCCAAATGCACCAACTGGCATAGCACTAGGCCTTGATTCAATAGAGACCATACTCAAGAACACAAATTCTGTGGTAATCATTGATGAAGCCTACGTCAGCTTTGGTACAGAATCTGCCGTTCGTTTGATTAATCAATACCCTAACTTGCTAGTAGTTCAAACCTTGTCTAAATCGCGCAGCTTAGCTGGCTTACGCGTCGGATACGCTCTGGGTCATGCTGACTTAATTAAAGGCATAAAGAGGGTAAAGAACTCTTTCAACTCTTATCCAATAGACAGTTTGGCCAGTGCTATTGCTATCGCCTCTATTGGTGATAACGCCTATTTTCAACAATGTAGCGACCAAGTAGTGGCTAGCAGGAACTGGCTAACCAAGGCATTGTTCGAGCTTGGCTTTAACGTACTGCCATCTAGTAGCAACTTCTTGTTTGTTCAGCACCAAAGTGCATTAGCACTAACGCTTTATAGTGAATTAAGAAAACAAGGCATTTTAGTTCGCCATTTCAACGCTAAACGAATTAATAACCACCTTAGAATATCCGTCGGAACAGATGACGAATGTCAGACACTCGTTAATGCACTTAAATCATTAGTTGGCTAACCTGATCCGGCAATTAATTTGATTAGATTCGAATTAGTGCTTTAATCCATATGCACAAGGTCAAGCCGCGGTGCATCGGGTTCCATTGCTTGCCAGAGGTCTAGGTAACTCTGCTGCTGCTGAGGATGAAGTAAATGGGGAGAAAGATCACACAGTGGCCTCAGGACATAGGCGGACTCAAGAATTTCATCTCTTGGAACCTGAATACCCGGTTGATTTGTTTCCATATCACCATATAACAGAATATCTAAATCGATAGGCCGTTTTGAAAAACGCGGCTGTGTGCGATCTCGGCCCAACGCGTCCTCTATCTCTCTAAGTTGACTCACGACAGCGGTTACTTCAAGTCTAGTCTCAAACTTAACAACTAAATTAAGAAAGTCATCCCCATCAAAGCCAACAGAAGCGGACTGATAAACTGGCGATTGGTCAAGTTTCCCAAAGGCTGCACGCATTTCTTTTAATGCCCACCTGATATTGTATCTGGCAACTACATTACTGCCGACACCAATATAGACATTATTAATCATACTGGTTTTTTACCCCGCTCGATAATCACACCAACCGATCGAGATCCCTTGACTGCACCTGGTTTACTTAACGTGAGTTTGACCCATGGCACTTTAAACTCTTCAATAATAATAGCGCAAATTTTTTCCGCCAACGTTTCAACTAACTCAAACTCGCTTTGTTCGACATACTTAATCAAATGCATAGCGACCGTTCTATAACTTAAGGTGTCATCGATATTATCAGTCGTCGCAGCTTTGTGAATATCCGTTGCCATATCGATATCAAGGCTAATCATCTGCCTAACCTTACGCTCCCAGTCGTAAATACCAATCACTGTTTCTATCTGTAATTCTCGTATAAAAACGATGTCCATCCAATTAATCCAGCTAGTAAAATTATAAGTAGTATCTTATATTGCACTCTCGTGAAAAGGAATCCACAACTGATTGAAAAACAGTGCATTTAAAATCCTTAAATGCTTGAAGCTAATCTACTGTTCTGGTAAAGTTCGCGCCCTCAAAAGCAATGTCGCTATTTAAAGACGGAGTAAATCATGTCCCGGGTATGTCAAGTCACAGGTAAAAAACCTATTTCCGGAAACAACGTTTCACACGCGAACAACAGAACACGTCGTCGCTTTTTACCTAACCTGCAAAGCCATAAGTTTTGGGTTGAATCTGAAAACCGTTGGTTAAAGCTTCGCCTTTGCGCTAAAGGCATGCGTATCATTGATAAAAATGGTATTGATTTAGTTATTGCCGATATGCGAAAGCGCGGCGAGAAGTGTTAGGAGTTATACAATGAGAGATTTAATTAAACTGGTTTCTAGCGCTGGCACTGGCCACTTCTATACAACCGACAAAAACAAAAAGAATACCCCTGACAAGCTTGTTATGAAGAAGTACGATCCAGTTGTACGCAAGCATGTTGAATATAAGGAAGCTAAAATCAAGTAATTTTAATTTGCTTAAAGAATTCAAAAAAAACCGACCTTTGTCGGTTTTTTTTTGGCTGTAATAAAACCAATAAAGCCGTATCATTAGTTCACTGATATTAATTAACCAAAACATGCCATTACCCGCTGTCGTACAGGTCGAAAACTTGTCCCGCTTTTACCAGAATCACCCGGCAATCAAGAATCTCAGCTTTAGCCTGAATGCGGGAGAAGTATTGGGCTTTCTGGGGCCTAATGGGGCGGGTAAGTCGACTACAATGCAAATTCTGACGGGCAATTTGGCGCCTTCTGAAGGGCAGGTCACCATCAATGGATTCGACATCATCGAATCACCTCGTGAAGCAAAACGACAAATGGGGTATTTGCCAGAACATCCGCCGGTTTATCGTGAGGCCAGTGTGGATGAGTATCTTAAATATTGCGCTCAGTTGCGTGGAATTAACAAACAGTCCATGAGGAAAGCCATCGATGAGTCAAAACAGCAATGCGGGCTGACCGATGTTGGTCAACGTCTGATTGGTAATCTATCAAAGGGCTACCAGCAACGAGTCGGTATCGCTCAGACCATTATTCACAATCCTTCGGTTATTGTATTGGATGAACCCACGGTGGGTCTTGACCCGATTCAAATGCGCGATATTCGGCGCTTGATAAAAACACTGGGGCAAGATCATAGCGTTATATTATCCACTCATATTTTGTCCGAAGTACAGGCAACCTGTGATCGGGTGCAAATCATTCAACAAGGTGAGTTAATTTATCATTCATCTATTGAAGCCTTAAATTTGAGTCAGGTTCCGAGTTTTACGATTGGATTAAATCAACCACCTACTATCGAACAACTTAAACAGCTAGATCGAGTAACCCGTGTGGACGCTATTGACGAACATCATTTCAAACTATTCTTTGATGGCGAGTCGCCAGCACAGGCTATTGTTGAGCAATCGGTACAACAGCAATGGGAATTATTCGAACTAATTCCCGACCAGCGCTCACTGGAAGATTTATTTATCGAGCTTACTCAGGATGAAAACTCTGATGGGGCATCAGTCGATGCCGAGGAAGCTGGAGTATGATTTTAACCATTGCCAAACGCGAAATCAGCACGCTGTTTCTATCACCATTGGCATGGATAGTTCTTGCAGTCGTTCAAGTGTTGCTTGGTTATATGTTTCTCACACAAATAGACAATTTTTTTTTGTTGCAACCTCAGTTATTGCAATTAGATAATATACCTGGCGTCACTGATATTGTGATAGCGCCGCTATTCTCGCTTGCTGCGATTATATTGCTAATGATCATGCCACTCATCACCATGCGCTCTATTGCAGAAGAGAAGCGCAACAAAACACTCACCTTACTCATTTCATCACCGATCAGCATGACTGAAATTGTGCTGGGGAAATTTCTCGGGCTATTTTTCTTTGTGTTCATCCTCGTGAGTGTGCTCATGCTGATGCCATTGTCGTTATTCATCGGCACTGCAATCGATGTTGGCAAGCTCCTGTCTATTTATATTTCGATGCTGTTATTGCTTAGCTCATTCGCAGCGATAGGGCTCTATCTATCAAGTCTGACTGAAAACCAGACTATTGCCGCAGTCGGCACATTTGGTGCTCTACTGATGCTCTGGATCATCGACTGGATCGGTGAAGCATTACCCGGCAATCAGGATGTTGTATCCTATCTATCGCTATTACAGCATCATCAAACCATGCTCGAAGGTGTATTTAATACCGCCGATGTCGCCTACTACCTAATATTTATCACGGTCTTTTTAGTCCTCACGATTCGTCAGTTAGATCGGGAACGCCTGCTATGATTATGGATAAAGTAGCACGCAATAAAATTCGCCTGCAATCCACTGTTTTCCTTATTTTGTTTTTGTTGGTGATGGGTATTTTAGCTTGGTTCAGCCAATTGTATTCAGTCTCTATCGATCTCACTAAAAATCAACGAAACAGTCTATCACCCGAAAGTATTCGCTTGGCTCAATCATTAAAACAGCCATTGAAAGTGACCATTTTTGCCACACCGGGCAATGAGCTGGGCAGCATGCTCAGTCAACTTTTCCAACGTTATCAGGATCAACAACCCTTGATCCAAGTTGAAATCTTAAACCCTGATCTTTACCCCGATTTGTTACGCCAATACGATATCCGACAAGATGCAGAGGTCATCATAGAATATCAAGACCGAAGCGAGAAGATTTCATTAGCAACGGAGTCCCTTGTGACTAATAGTATTCAGCGCCTACTGCGGCAAGGTGAACGTTGGATTGTTTTTTTGCAGGGTCATGGTGAGCGTAATCCTTACAGCGATGCCAACCACGATTTTAGCGAATTCGCGACACGCTTGGCGAACAAGGGTTATAACATTGAAAATTTAAACCTAACTGAGGCTAGTAGCATTCCTCAGAATACCGATGTTTTAGTCATTGCCAGCCCACAAATTGCACTTTTGCCAGGCGAACTTGATCTACTAATAAAATATATTGAGAAAGGTGGCAACTTACTTTGGCTTGCAGACCCTGGCACCATTCATAGTCCAATCGATCGGTTGGCCGATGCACTGGCTATCGAATTTTTACCCGGTATTATTGTCGACCCCAACAGCCAATTGCTTGGGCTCGACCGCGTTGACTTTGCTCTAGTAGCGGAATACCCCCGACACCCAATCACTCAAAATGTAACAAGCCTGTCGCTCTATCCACAGGCACAGGCGCTTGAATATCACGGAAATGAAACACAATGGCAATCACTTAACTTTCTAGCGAGTGGCGACTCTAGCTGGAATGAAACAGGGGAGCTGAAAGGTGAGATAAATAATGGTGACAATGCCGATGAGATAAACGGCCCACTTAATATTGGATTAACCCTTTCTCGATCAACAATGACGACTTCTGTTGAAAGTAATTCTGGTTCATCACAGCAACGAATGGCGGTAGTAGGCGATGCTGACTTCCTGTCAAACCATTATCTTGGCAACGGTGCTAATCTTGAGCTAGGTCTTAACTTATTCAACTGGTTGAGCCATGATGATAATCTCATATCAATTAGCCCACGTGCAGCACCCGATACCCGCCTGGAGTTATCCCAAACTCAACAGGTGATTATAGCCGTTATTTTTCTGATATTACTGCCGTTACTGATGGTTGGATTAGGGCTGCGTATCTGGTTAAAGCGCCGCAGTCGTTAACCAATCGTCATTACGCAGACCTGAGGCTTACACAGAATGAAATTAATGTCGAAACGCTGGCTCATCAATTACGTGCTGATCGTACTGATTATTCTTTTCACTTACATTGGTAATCGATCCGGTGTCGAACCTGGATACAACCCACAAAGTCGTATCACATTGCTCAAGCTTCAAGACATTGACCGGGTATCAATCCAAACCGCCGATGACACTATCAACTTGACTCGCACTAATGGTCAGTGGCAAATCGTGTCACCGATACAGTGGCTCGCAAATAATATTACCATCGAAAGGATAATCAGCATTGCGAGCGGCGAAACTGACTCTAAATTGCCCGCAAATGAAATCGACCTGTCAACCATAGGGCTTCAGTTTCCTAAAGCGATCCTCAGTTTAAACGATACTCGTATCCACTTTGGCGCAACAAACCAAATTGGGGAGCGGCGATATTTACTCGTCAATTCAACTGTATTTCTACTGCCCGATCGGCATTTGCCTTTTATCACCGGAGGAATCAGTGGCTTAGTCGATCAGCGACTATTACCTCGAGCACTCGCCCTTAGCCGCCTGAAAATAGGCCCATTAGAAATCACTCAAACTGAAAATGGTGGCTGGCAAGATAGCAACAACACATCTAGTCCTGACCAGCTCAACACCATCATTGGGAACTGGCAAACGTTACAAGCGTCAAGAATTCAAGCCTTCAAGAAAAAATCGGCTCCGCTTCAAAAAATAACCGCCAGCTTTGATGATGGTAATCAAGTTGAGTTTTTTCTGATGTCGATTAAACCCGAAATTATCATCGCGCACCCTGACATTGGATTGCAATATCATTTCAACAAAGATCTGTATTACAACCTATTGGAAGTCAATAAAAATGTTGTTCCCGAGAATTAGCGTTGTATTCACTGGTTTTCTGCTTTGCCTGGCAACATTCAGCGCAAAAGCGGATGACCAAAAACTACCCACGTTTGAACTCGGAGTTTCAGCGGTCTCATTATATTTACCAGACTACCGTGGATCATCCCATTCAAGATCATTATTCTTGCCAGCACCCTATGTGCGTTACCGCAGTGACTCATTAAAAATCGACAATGGTTTAAAAGGCATTTTTATTGATTCCGACCGATTGCTACTGACCGTCAGTGGCGGATTGACCTTGCCAGTCGATGACGATAACCCTGAACGTTCGGGTATGGATCAGCTGAAATTAACTGCAGAGCTTGGTCCATCATTAGATTATAAAATTCACCAAGGTGACAGAAATGAAATCTGGCTTGAATTGCCGGTTCGGTTGGCTTTTACACTAGAAAATGATCCTCAGAACCTTGGCGCGGCGTTCGAACCCCGATTAGTCTGGCTTCATCCATCACATAGTAAGCAGGATTGGAAACTCCGTTTTGCATCTGGTCCACTTTATGTCAGCAAAAAAAAGCATGCCTACTTCTACTCCGTAAGCCAAGCCGATGCCACTGCCAACCGCCCAGCCTATAATGCAAAAGGCGGCTTTAGTGGTATTCGCAGCGATTTCACTTACAGCAAACGCTTCGGTGATTATCGTATTGGTGGCTTCATTCGTTACGATAGTTTAAAGAATTCGGTTGTCGAAGATAGTCCGTTAGTGACCGAAAAATTGACCTGGTTAGCGGGTATTGTATTGTCTTGGGTTTTTAGAAAAGATTATTGATTACTCATTATTAACCCATTATGAGCAATCGAAGCAGAGTGATAAAAAATGCCTGAACTACCTGAAGTAGAAACCACCATGCGCGGCATCGAGCCACATGTTTGTGGCCAAACGATTGAGCGCTTTATTGTCAGGCATCATCAACTTCGATGGCCTATCCCACCAGAAACAGCCGACATGGTTGGTCGTTTAATTCAGTCCGTATCAAGACGTGGCAAGTACATTTTGATGCAACTTGATGAGGGCAGTTTAATTTGGCATCTGGGCATGTCAGGCAGCATGGCAATACAACCTGTTAACACGCCAGCTTTAACTCATGAGCATATTGAAATTGAATTAACTTCAGGTCAATCCCTCAAATATCGTGACCCACGCCGATTTGGCGCCCTACTCTACTGCAAGGACAACCCACTGCATCATCGCCTTCTTCAAAATCTAGGACCGGAACCTTTATCTGATGGCTTTGATGTTGACCATCTAAAGTCCAAATGCCTAAACAGGACTAGTTCGATTAAATCCGTCATTATGGATAGCCACAATGTCACCGGCGTTGGTAATATTTATGCCTGCGAGTCACTCTTCTTAGCTGGCATCAGCCCATTGCGTAAAGCGGGTAGCATCAGTAAGAAGCGACTCGAAAAACTAGTCACATCAATTAAAACCATCTTGCATGCTGCCATTTTACAAGGTGGAACAACGCTGCAAGACTTTACTCAAGTCGATGGCAAGCCTGGTTATTTCGCTCAATCACTCTCAGTTTATGGCATTAAGGGCCCCTGTATGGCCTGTGGCACCGACATTAAGAAACTAATGCAGAACCAAAGATCGAGTTACTTCTGCCCTAAATGCCAGACTTAAAGAGCCTGTTCCATAGCGCTTGAGTGAAAGTGAAAGGTCTAGACCTTGTTTTCCTCGCTATATGTTCTCTGCTATATTTAGGCTTCACCTTTGCGGACTAATTTACAGGTTAATATCAATGAATAATAAGAATAGTTTCACTTTTGTTAGCTTCTTACTCAGATTCTTGATTGCCTTATTCCTCGTAATGATCACCTACAACCCATCAATCTATTCGTGGGTGCATTGGTTAAATTCAGATACCGCTCTAGTATATAAAGTAGGGTCAGGAATTTTATTATTAATCGGTTGGGTCATGTATCTTCGTGCCACTTGGATGTCACTGGGTATTTTCGGCACAATACTTGCCGCGGCATTTTTTGGCGTAATCATTTGGCTACTCTTAGAATGGGGCCTGCTTGCGCTCGACAATACTTCAGTTGTAGTTTGGGTCGTTGAGTTCGTTCTTGTCGGTGTTTTAGCCGTTGGTATGTCATGGTCACACATCCGTCGCAAAGTGTCTGGTCAATATGATACGGATGAATTAGAGCGCTAATATCTGACTAGGCTGCCTGAGTTTCGATCAATCTTTCACCATTGACTTCACACTGAATGAAAAAACTTAATTTACTGTTAGGTATCTTTCTATTACTGGCATTTACTTTATTTTTTGTCGGTAATTCTGATATTGTGCCTACGCGATCCTTTAAAGTCGCTTGGAACTTAGGTCATATTGCCTTTTTTTCGATCACAATTTTTTTGCTTTTAAAGCACGCATTGTTTCTTCAGCAAGCAACACAAGCGAAACAGTTTTACTGGGTTGTTGGTATTTGTTTAGTGGCTGGCGTGTTAATTGAGTCAATTCAGTTTTTCATTGGTAGACACGCTGACTGGCAAGACATTCTCAGAAATATTCTCGGTGGCTTGACTGCCTTGGCATTTTTCCCTCACCCGAAATCAAGTACCACTCAATTACTGGGTCTAAAATTCAAAGTCATCATTACAGTTTTACTTTGTATTCAGCTATTGCCACTGACAATGACTTTAGTCGATGAGTATAGGGCAAAAAGTAATTTTCCTATGCTGGCAGATTTTGAAAGCACACTTGAGTTGAGTCGTTGGACGTCTAGTGGCCAAATGACGCTTGATAAGGAAATAACGACCCACGGAAATTTTTCTGCTCACATTGAGCTTACAACAGAATTATATTCAGGTGCATCTTTAAACTTTTTTCCCAGCAACTGGAAAAATTTTAAACGTCTAATGTTCAGCGTTTATGTCCCTGGCAATTCGTCTTTATCGATCACTACGCGTATTCACGATCGACTGCATGGACAAAGTGGCTATTTATATAATGACCGTTTTCAGCAACGAACCGACCTGAAAACAGGTTGGAACCCTATCACTATTAATCTCGCTGATATTATTCGTGCACCCAAGACTCGGCTGATGGATATAGAGTCCATTGCTAATATTGGCATCTTTGCGAGCAAGCTCAAACAATCCAGAGTCATCTATCTCGACCATTTACGCTTAGAGTAATTTTTCTCTTTTTAGGCAATCAAGTAGGCGCAGGTTTTGCTCTGGCAGCTGGGTCGATAGACGGATGTATTTTGGTAAATGATAAGATTCGCAAAGGCGCACCAGCATACCCTCTGACAATAGCCGTTGACGCAACAATCTAGCGTCGCTTACTTCCATCAAAAAATAGTGCATTGTTGAGTCGACGGGGCTATAGCCTAAAGCCCGTAAGCCCGCTTTAAAGTTAATTGCTTCATCGCGAAGATCACGCCACATAGATTCGTACTCAGACTGTGCTGTTAATGCTGCGACTCCAGCTATTTGTGCAAATTCATTCACGCTCCAGGGAATTGACCGCTGTTCAAGCACACGAATTAAATCAACTGGCCCTGTTACGTAACCCAGCCGAACCCCTGCCAGACTGTAATCTTTTGTCATTGATCGCAACACCAAAACATTCACGAGCTTAGCGTGCATGGCTGATTCATATTGCTGTGAAAATTGTGCGTATGCCTCGTCCACCACAAACACTGTTTGTGGTGATAATCGTGACCACCGCTCTAGCACTGAGTTCGACACTCGATAACCTGTTGGATTATTCGGACTACAAAAGTGAAAAACCGCCGGTTGATGCTGAATTAGTAATTGTTCAATTGCCACTTCATCCAATTCAAAATTATTCTCTACTTGTGCCCGCCATTCACAAACTTGACCTCTCATTAACTGAGCATTTCGGCGGTATTCACCAAATGTTGGTTCCAAAATCACTACCTTGTCAGACTTTTCGATAAATGCAAAAGCAATCAGCCAAAGTAATTCTGCAGTGCCATTACCCACCATGATTTGATTTAACGGCAATTTTAAATGACGTCCCAGTGCCCGGCGTAGTTCAAGACAAACCTTATCCGGATAACGTGATATCGAAGCCAATTTCAGAGCTTCAACGACGGCTGAAGCGGGCCCAAAAGGATTGCTATTAACACTGAAATCTATAATCTCATCCGCCGTTAGGCCGAGCGCTGAAATTTCTTCAAAGTCGATAGCACCGTGGTAGGCTTTCGGCTCAGTGTTTAGATAATTAGTTTTCTTTATCAATTTTAAATCACACCAATATACGACTGACAGCTTATAACATGATCAAATATATTCGTCACGAAACGCGACCTTGAGGGCCTTAATTAGACTACTGAAAAACATGGCTTAATCAACATCAATTATTAATGTGCAATGCCTCGATGAGTAATAAAGTATCCACTCTGTTCTAGCAATAGCTTTTGTCTCATAACATAATCCGACCCCAATTAATTGCGTTCTATTTGAATTCAATCAGAAATTTTCAGGTGTTGATAGTAAAGATAACTACCGATCACTATCGATATCAAAAACAATCCACCCGCGACTATCAGTTGCGTATTTGATTCCACTCGAATGCCGTACCCACTCATTGCGAAAATGGTCATTTGCGGGATATAACCGATGAGCGAAGCCAAAGCAAAAGGGCGCACAGGCGTGGCGGCAGCACCTGCTGCGAGATTTGTCGCTAAATTGGTCCCAAACGGTAAAAAACGAATCAGAATAATTTTTAGGAACAATCCATCGTGAATAAAATGATCTATTTTGACAACCAGTTGGGGGTATTTCCGCAGTACGAATGGACGTGCCAGCCAACGCGATGCATAAAATGTCAGTATCGCTCCCAATACTGCCGCCATAGTTCCCAGTGCCACACCGCCTACTATGCCAAAGATATACCCACCAATAAAAGCGACGACCTGTCGCGGTAACCCAAACGACGTGAACAAAGCACCAAAGGTAATGAAAGCCGGTATAGTTAGCCATCCCAAACTTACGATGATTTCGGCAATTGCCGATGTATCGATAAAATTGAGCACTGAATAGTGATGTATCAGATAACCGATAAAAACCACCGTAACTATTAATAATGAACCGTATACTGCGAGATTTTTTTTCATAGCAAGACAGACTAGTAAAAGTAATAAACAGGTGGTGAAGTCGGTTTAAAGTTTGTAGCAGTTGGAACTAGCATAATTGATATTATAGCGTGTTATAAATTCGAAGTTATAAATAGAACTGTCTTGGCGAACCCATCCCAGATAGAATCCATCGATGGCTTCAAACAGTGCTTCAATAACTTCAGAATTCACTAGTACCCAACCCAACTGGCGCAATGTAATTGCGGCTTGTTCGGCTATTGCCGTGTTTGGGTTCCCACTGGGTTTAACCTATCCACTGCTCTCTTTAATATTAGAAGACAGGGGTGTTTCGAGTAAACTCATTGGCTTAAATGGCGCAATGATGCCACTTGGAATTTTGTTATTTTCAATGGTAATTCCATTCGTAACAAAACGCTTTGGAGAGCGCAACGTCGCCATTGCTGCAGTATTATCCACAGCAGTCACAATTCTGGCCTATAAACAATTTGATACGCTTTCGGCTTGGTTTTTGATTCGCTTTGTTCAGGGTATGTCGATATCGGTTTTATTTGTCCTCAGTGAAGCCTGGATAGTGGGTTTCTCTGGTGATCAACATCGTGGCAAAATTGTAGCCATTTACGGCACAGTGCTCTCGGCCAGCTTCGGTATCGGGCCATTTATCATCAGCATTATCGGTATACAGGGCTGGTTACCATTTATAATCGGATCTATTGTTGTCGTGATTGGCGTTATCCCGCTCTTTTTTATTCAGCTAAACAAAAGACTTGAATCTGAAAAGGTTAAAAAGCCGGGCATTTTTAGTTTTGCAATCAAAGCGCCCATGTTATTAGCCTGCGTCTTTACTTTTTCCCTCTTCGATGCGGCAATACTCTCCCTTTTCTCAGTGTATGGCATGAAGGTCGGCTTAAGCTTGTCTGACTCTGCTAATTTGCTTACTGTTTTAATTTTAGCTAATGTTTTCTTCCAGTTGCCCATTGGCTGGCTGGCAGATCATTATTCGCATCAGAAGATGCTATTCTTTTGTGCGCTTATAGCAGCAGCCGCTTTATTCGTATTGCCGACTCTAATTGGCTCTGTGCTGATGTGGCCAATATTAGTCATTGTAGGAGCATCAGGCTTGGGCCTATATACGGTTTCACTTATATCATTAGGTGACCGATTCACCGGCACCGAACTGATCGATGGTATGTCGGCATTTTCGGTAATTTGGGGTATTGGTGCTTTATTTGGCTCAGTTATGGGCGGTTGGGCAATGGTTGAATTCGGGCCACATGGCCTGCCAGTAAGTTTAGCCACTGTATTTTCTGTCCTCTTCCTTGGACTAGTTTGGCGTCAACTCACGCGTGGAAAGAGTCACTAAATTGAATAGTGACGACTATTTAACTGGATAAAAACTTTGCCCAAACAAACAACAACTCTTAGATCAGCCCTACTCTCATGCTCAGCCTTATTACTCGGTTTTGGTATTTTAATGCTGGGTGATGGATTACAAGGCACTCTTCTCGCTATCCGTGCTGACCTTGAAGGTTTTTCAACAACGGTCACTGGCTTAATCATGTCGACATTTTATATTGGCTTTTTGCTTGGCTCAATTCTGACGCCGAAGTTGACTCGACAAGTCGGTCATATAAGGGTATTTGCAGCATTATCCGCATTGGCATCATCTGCTATTTTGCTTCACGCGCTGTTTATTGACGTTTCAGTTTGGATCGCTCTGAGGCTACTCAGTGGCTTTTGCTTTGCAGGGCTTTATATTGTTGCCGAAAGCTGGTTAAACGATAGAGCAACGAATGCAACCAGGGGTAAGTTATTGTCACTCTATATGATAGTGACCTATGTGGGAGTCGGTGGTGGGCAATTGCTTTTAAACCTTGCTAGCCCTAATGAATTCTCGTTATTCATTTTAACATCGGTACTGATATCAGTGGCAGTTGTGCCATTACTATTATCCGCAGGGGCACCACCCAAACACCAAGAGTCAGTCAATATTAGTTTACTGGCTGTTTATCGGCTATCGCCATTGGGTATTGTAAGTATGTTTTCCGTCGGCTTAGTGACCGCAGCTTTTTTTGCACTCGGTCCCATTTATGGTCAACGTATTGGACTTGATGTAGAGTACATATCCTATTTTATGACAGCTGCGGTGGTTGGCACTGTTATTCTACAGGCCCCCATTGGTGCGCTTTCTGATCGCTTTGACCGGCGTGTTATCCTCACAATCACAACGCTCTTAACGGCCCTGGCTGCAGTATTATGTATTTTTGCTTCGCAAGTTTCGACTACTATGTTGTTGCTAGCTGTCGCTTTATTTGGTGGCTTGGCATTACCGTTGTATTCAGTTTGCATTGCTTACACCAACGATCATTTGAATCCTAATCAAATGATTGCTGCTAGTGGTGCTTTAGTTTTAACTAGTGGGTTGGGTGCTGTAGTCGGACCAATTTTAATCGCCAGCGTTATGGATCACTTTGGGGAACAGGGTATGTTCTGGGCAATTGCCATTTTGCACGCATCTACGGGATTATTTGCGTGTTACAGAATGGCTGTTAGCCGTGCAGTGCCACTCGATAAGCAAGGACCCAACAGAACAACGGCTGTTCATCCATCGGGTTCTGCCATCGAAAGCATTCAGTTATTTAATCACGATGAAGCAATTGATGAGTCAACCAAAGGTTAAATTGACTCTAAATCAAGATACTACGTCAAATAAATTTGGCGTAGTATCCCTAACATTTAGCGATATCTTGTTTCTTCACCTACTTCAACACTAGGTCGCGACAGCGCCTGAACGATTTGAGCAAGGTTTATACTACCGATGGCTTTGCCTTCATCACTGACCACATTACCCTCTCTGGTTTCGCTATCAGATACCATTTGCAAGGCTTCTTCGAGCAACACATTGTGATTTAAATCAGGCCCTTTTACCGTCTCTCCAGCCGTCATAATGGTTTTAACCTCTATAACTCGTCCACGGTTAATGTCCTTGATGAAGTCAAAAATATAATCATCGGCCGGATGCATCACGATTTCCTGCGGTTTGCCCTGTTGAATAACAGCACCATCACGTAAAATCGCGATCCGGTCGCCTATTCTAAGCGCCTCATCCAGATCATGTGTAATAAAAACGATGGTCTTATGAAGCTCTTCCTGTAGCTCCAGTAAAATTCCTTGCATGTCATTACGAATTAACGGATCCAAGGCAGAGAATGCCTCGTCCATCAACAATATTTCAGCGTCAGTTGCCAGGGCCCTTGCTAAACCAACCCTTTGTTGCATACCGCCTGAAAGCTGCGATGGATAGTGTCCTTCGAATCCAGACAGGCCCACTCTATTGATCCATTTTTGGCAGCGCTCCCTAGCCTCTTCGACTGGAACGCTCTGTACCGTTAGACCATAGGCAACGTTTTCAGCCACTGTACGGTGGACCAACAGTCCAAACTTTTGGAATACCATTGAAGCTTTATGACGCCTAAAGTTCTGTAATGCCGCCTTATCCATACCCAGCACATCCTCACCATCAACCAAAATTCGGCCATCTGTTGGTTCGATCAAACGGTTTATATGACGAATTAGCGTTGATTTTCCTGAGCCAGACAAACCCATGATGACTGATATTTCTCGGCTAGGAATATCGATATTGATATCTTTTAATCCCAGCACATGACCATGATTTTCGAGTAAATCCTGCTTTGAAATACCTTCAAGCACTAAAGGCAAAACTGATTTGGGTTTTGGCCCAAATATCTTATAAAGACTTTCAATCTTGATTTTTGAATCAGTCATGTTGAGTACCCTGTCGGTGTTTTTGCAATCGAGAGCCATATTCCTGAGACACACGGTCAAATATTATCGCCAGCGCTACAATAGCGAGTCCATTCATCAAGCCTAGAGCGAGGTACTGGTTCGAGATAGACCGTAAAACCGGAACACCCAAACCAGCAACGCCTATCATTGATGCGATTACAACCATCGATAATGCCATCATAATGGTTTGGTTAACACCTGCAAAAATATTTGGCAATGCGAGGGGTATTTGCACACCAAACAATCGTTGGGTCGAACTAGCACCAAATGCATCTGCAGCTTCTAATGCTTCTTTCTCAACCAGCCTAATGCCAAGGTTAGTCAACCGCACAACGGGTGGCATTGCATAAATGCACACGGCAATCAAACCAGGTACCTTACCAATTCCGAGCAACATCACGACTGGAATTAAATAAACAAATGCTGGAATTGTCTGCATTATATCGAGAATTGGCGTAACTACTTTCTGCGCCCGATCAGATCGAGCCATCATAACACCCGTTGGAATTCCCACCGAGATACAAACAAGCGTTGAAACTGAAATAATCGCCAGCGTCGACATCGTGTCTTCCCACATGCCAAAGTAGCCAATCGCAAAAAATGACAATACGCTACCGACCACAATTTTAATACTACGCGAGCCAAGCCAAGCCAAGACACCAACTATGATAATAATAATGGGCCAAGGTGTTGCTTGTAATAATTGCTCTAATCGTACCAAAAACCATAAAAGAGGATCGAAAAATTGTTCAATCGCTTCACCAAACTCACGCGAAAAGTCTCGGAATCCACTATCGATTCCCTTTTTAAAGTCTCTTAAGTCCTCTCGACCCATTGATGGAAATTGATCAAAGTCCATAATGCTTCTCCTAAAAAAAAACCCGCCTGAAACTTCAGGCAGGCTATTAAATTAAAAGGAATCCATTTTCGTGGATTCCCCATTACTATTTAGTTTAAAGCTTTTTTGATTTTATTAGCTACGTCTGGACTAACCCATTGTGTCCAGATAGCTTCTTGGGTAAACAAAAACTCAACCGCTGCGTCAACACCACCAGCTTGATTATCAGCCATGTAAACCAACATGTTATTCATCACTTCACCAGGATAAACACGATCACCGAGGTAAGACATAACATCTGATCCTGCTTGCTTCTTGAACTTGTCAGTTACGACAGTCTGAACAACTGACTTGGTCCATGAACTAGGCTTAGGATTGGCACAATCTTGCTCTGATTTTACTATACAACCATCCCAGTTATCTGCACCGCCGAAAGGCACACCAAATGGTACTTTTACCATTTTATGTTTACCAATCATTGAAGTTGGAGACCAGTAATAGCCAAACCAATTATTATCACGTTGAACTGCCTTAGTCATCGAACCGTCAAGACCTGCCGCTGAACCTGGATCAACTAGTTTCCAGCCCTTTTTCTCCATATCGAAAGCACGGAACAAATTGGCGTTAACTAATTGACAACCCCAACCTGCTGGACAACCAATAAATGCACCTTTTGAAGGATCTTCAGCATCAGGAAACAAGTCAGGGCGCTCTAGAATATCAAGCACTGTTTTCAGTTCTGGATATTTTTTAGCAGTGGCAGGTGGAATCCACCAACCTTCACCAAGACCAGTAATAGGCTGGCCATTGGCTGAGTGCAAAGAGCCTTCAGCGAAAGCTAATTTTAGCGGTTCGCGCATTGCGTTAGTCCAAAGTTCTGCAGCAACATCTGGCTGACCCTTTTCATTCATTGAAGCAAAAGTTGTCATTGTTGCGCCAGGAACCATTGAAACTTTGCAGCCAAAGCCCGACTCAAGGATTATTTTGTCGACGTTAGCCATAAATCCTGCTGATGCCCAGTTCATCTCTGCGAGGACAACATCACCACATTCTGCGATAGCAACATTGCTACCAAACAATAGTGTCAGGCCTATTGCTGCTTTTTTAAAAGTTTTACTTATGCTCATAAATCTTTCCTCTCTAAGGATTATGTTGAATAAAGTAACGAATTTAATTTTATAATACCCTTTTTATTTTTAAAAACCTTGGGCTTCTAAGCTAACGTTAAACTTAGTCAAAAACTATAATACAGCCTAGAGCTTTGTGGAAATATTGTCAAAGTCAAAAAAATGCAACCATTTTCAGAATAATTGAACCGTTGATTGCCGCTCTAATTATTCCATTTAAGCTACGTCTGTAAGTCTTGTCCAACCAAAAAATTATTTAAAAAGTTGCTTATAAACATAAAATTACATTAAACCCTTCATATGATTTAAAGTAATTTTGATATGTAATATTGGTTTGTAGGCCTAAAAAACCCAATATTTGAATACAAAAAATCAATAATTTAATGTTATGCTTAATGTTCGCAGAAATTGATCAGTGTAATTTGTTGAATTGTAGAACAAAGTTTTATTTTTTTGCGCTAACCATACTTTCTGCACAACTGACACCTTAACAATTTACTCTAGGTAATAACGATGTTTGAAAAAATTTCTGCTGCTGCGGCTGATCCAATTTTGGGCCTCAATGATGAATTTAATGCAGATCCCCGTACCAACAAAATCAATTTAGGTGTCGGAGTCTATAAGGATGCTAGCGGTAATACACCTGTATTACCCAGCGTAAAAAAAGCCGAAGCTAGGTTGTTAGAAAATGAAAAGACCAAGTCATATCTAAGTATTTCTGGAACAGCAGAATACGCACTAGCGGTTCAAAAATTATTGTTTGGAGATGATTCAAAGATCATTTCTGATAAACGTGCTCATACCGCACAGGCGCCGGGTGGCACTGGTAGCTTACGCATTGCAGCAGAATTCATTAAGCGTCAACTCGGCGACGTCACCATTTGGGTTAGCGAACCGACCTGGGCTAATCACATTGGTATATTCGAAGCAGCGGGCCTAAAAATTGCGCGTTATCGCTATTATGATGAAAGCGCCAAAGATATTGATTTTGATGCCGTAATATCCGACCTTAAGAATGCTAAACCTGGTGACGTTCTACTTGTGCACGGTTGTTGCCATAATCCGACAGGTATTGATTTTGATAACGCACAATGGTCTCAACTTGCAAATTTGTGTGCTGACAAAAATCTTTTGCCTTTATTTGATTTTGCCTACCAGGGTTTTGCCCATGGTATTGAAGAAGATGCAAAAGGACTTCGTACTTTTACTGATCACTGTGAAGAGCTATTAGTCGCAAGCTCATTCTCGAAAAACTTTGGCATATATAATGAACGGACCGGTGCTTTTACCGTCCTAGCAAAAACAACCGAAATTGCCGATACGGTTTTCAGCCAGCTGAAAAGTATTATCCGTGTCATTTATTCTAATCCGCCTGCTCATGGTGGTGCAGTCGTTACCATAATTCTTACCGATAAAGAATTGCGCGCTGAATGGGAAGCCGAAGTCGACGCAATGCGCGATCGAGTTCACGCCATGCGCAAACTCTTTGTAAAAACACTCAAGCAAAAGGGTGTTGCAATGGACTTCAGCTTTATTGAACGTCAAAACGGCATGTTTTCATTCTCCGGTTTGAGTAAGGAACAAGTCATCAAAATGCGAGAAGACAGTGCGGTATACGCAGTCAACTCAGGTCGATTTAATGTCGCCGCTATGACAGAAAGTAATATGGATGCCCTTTGCGAAGCCATAGCAAAAGTCATTTAACCGCTAGAATAAATTACTGTAAATAAAACTTCCAGAACACCTGGCCAAATACTGACGCCTCCAGGTGCTCTGTTTGTATTGTTGGACTAATGCCAATGTAGTCTTTCCACTGAAGACTAGATCGTGCTATCAGCATTAGCGTCATTTATGGTCTAACTGACTTAACCCAACAGTTACCCTTGTTATATGCCGGATTGACACAAACTTAAACACATGAAATCAATCATATTAATTGCCCACGGTAGTCGCCTTCAGTCATCAAATGATGAGGCGAAACAACTTGTCGGTAATCTAGCTGAGAAATTAGATAGAAAATATCCAATTGTTGAAATTGCTTTTCTTGAATTAACTAGCCCGTCGATTGCTGAAGCAATTGAAAGTTGCATTCAACAAGGTGCGAAGGAAATCTGTCTCATGCCTTATTTTCTTTGTGCTGGTAACCATGTCATGAGAGACATCCCTTCTGAAGTCAAACCATTACAAAAAAAGTATCCTCATATACCATTTCATATAACAGCGCATGTCGGTAGCTCTGATTTAATCACGAACGTGCTCTGTGGATTAGTTGAAGACCAGGTTCCTGCCTCACTAGCATAGAAGTCTCGGAGAGACTAAAAGCTAGACTATCGATTTATCTCAATCGATGTATTATCAAGCTCGATTTCTAACCCTAGAGAACCGCAGTGGCACACAGTAATAACATGCGCGGAGCCTTTTTCATGATGGCTTCAATGGCAGGCTTTGTTTTAAACGATACCATGATCAAGTTAGTATCGGAGGATTTGGAGCTATTTCAAACAGTATTCTTACGCGGCATTTTCGCAACACTATTGTTGGGAATATTGGCTTGGCATAAAAAAGTCATCTTTCACAAGCCGGCGCCAGGTGAATTCACCATTATTGCCTGGCGCACCTTTGCGGAGTTAAGCGCAACTTTTTGTTTTCTTACCGCCCTGTTTAACATGCCATTGGCAAACGCCACCGCTATTCTACAATCCCTCCCCCTTAGCGTGACACTAGCGGCATCAATATTCCTCGGATATAAAGTGGGTTGGCGACGTTACTTGGCAATTTTTGTGGGTTTCGCCGGGGTCATGGTCATCGTCCGTCCAGGTACCGATGGATTCAATGTTTATTCGCTTTGGGCTCTGAGCGCTGTCGCTTTTGTAACACTGAGAGACCTTCTATCACACAAGCTGAATAGCTCAACACCTTCAATTTATGTCGCCCTGTTTACCTCCGTTAGTATTATGATTTTGGCCGGAATCGCAAGTTCAACCCAGGAATGGCGCGATGTATCACCACAGATGTTGTTATATCTGGCGGCAGCTGGAGGATTCATTCTCATTGGGTACGTTGCTGGAATTGCTGCAATGCGTGATTCTGAAATATCGTTTGTTTCGCCTTTTCGCTACACCGCACTCATTTGGGCATTATTACTGGGGTTCTTTGTGTTCGAAGAAGTACCGGATGTAATCACAATTTCTGGAAGTCTCATTGTTGTTGGTACGGGCATTTATACTTTTTATCGAGAACGCAAAACTCTGAAATAACCATTTAGAAGTATTGGTTTAATTGATGTTAGTAGCCGTTTCAAGGCGCAGTAGTGGAATATATTGAACCACCGGTCTTAAAACGACTATCCCAACCTACCTATTAAATCTTGCCCTGTAAGAATCCAATCAGACGCCAAGTAAAGGATGACGTGCCTGATCGGGAACAAATACCTCAACACTGTCACCTGCTTCGATTAATCCTTCGCGCTCAACCCAAGCGGTTATTCCACGTTTGTGCTTTGCTGTCTTAATAAATTTTCGTCCTTTTCCGGGGTGAAAGCTATCGATTATCTTCGCAGGATAAACACAGGGCATGTTTTCGATATCGACAACAATCGTTGCATTACTGCTGAATACTAAACGTGACGCCGGCGGCAAAAGGGTCAAACTGGGAATACCTAACAGCTCGATATTGGCACCTAACCATTCAGCTGGCAAAGCATCGAGCTCTAGCCCCTCTGCAATTTCGGCTAGTTCTTCCGACGATATGAGAGAGAGCTGTCGGGCATTTCTTATCTCTACGCCTTTTTTATACAGGTAAGGAAAACGGCTACAAGCGGCACGCGTTAATCCGCTATGGGTGTCATTTGGAAACCCGTCATAACTTAAATTAACTCGATCAATAACCTCGCTAACAATCGAAGTAGTACTGTCTACACAGCTGAAAATATTTTGAACAATCCCCTGAAATGGGGCTTTATAAAAACTTGGCATAATTTTTAATCAACTCTTACCTAGACTGCGACTTAATAAAATGAACATCAAATCTGGCCTTAACATAATCATAACCTATTCAAATATAACTGGGCTAATCCATTCAAATGTTCTACTGATTGGGTCGGACACTAAGCAGTGTCAGATAGACTCCGCGTTTAAATTAATGGTGATCTGCTTAGCTTTCAACTTTAACCGCCACAACAGCCAGACAATCTCCCATTTGAATCAATCCGGGAAAGTGACGAGAGGTGAGCATGCCGTTTCGATTAGCATAATATTCAACCGGTTTCTCACCCGTACGGTCGACTGGCCAAACTCTCGCAATCAAGTCACCTAGTTCTATCGGGTCACCAAGATCCTTCATATACTCAATCAGTCCATCGCTGCCGCTGAACACAAAGCAATCATCATCGGGCATATCCAACCTGCTGCTGCTGGCAGTTTCCAGTTCACCTTTGAGAATACCGGCATGAATCAAAAAATTCCGCACGCCTTTTAGGGCTATAGCATTCGATTTTGCAGTAGATGAACCACCACCACCAAGCTCTGTTGAAACAAAAACCTTACCTTGCTCTTCGACTGCGGTGTCGTACATGCCGGCATTGTCAATCTCAAGCATCATCATTGAGTAGGGCGCATTGAATGCTTCCATGGCAGCAACACAGGCGTCCTGTTGTTTTTCGTCATTAAGAATATGCACGGCAGCAAAGGGTAGGAAGTCGAGAGTCTTTCCACCCGCATGAATATCGAGAACAAAGTCAGCCAGAGGTATTAACTTTCGCTGAAAATAATCAGCAATTTTTTCGGTAACTGTGCCACATGGATTGCCGGGAAAGGCCCGATTCAAATTACCTGCATCAATGGGTGATGTCCGTTTTGCTGCCCGAAAAGCTGGATAATTAAATGCAGGGACAATTATTACCCGTCCAGTAATTTGAGCGGGGTCAAGATTGTAAGCCAGGTTTTGCAGGGCAACTGGGCCCTCGTACTCGTCACCATGATTGGCACCGGTTAGTAATGCCGTAGGACCTTCGCCATTGGTGATGACACAAATAGGTATCAAAATCGCCCCCCAGGCTGAGTCATCACGACTGTACGGCAGTTTCAGAAAACCATGATGAATACCATCCTGGTCGAATGGGACTGTGGCTGAAATTGGGCTGGCTATCATAGTTTCGATCTGCGTTTTGTTTCTGATTAGTCTTTCTTAGTTAGGGAATCTCTAAAAATAGTGATTTCCTGTGATCTGTTTTTTTGCTCCTTAGCAATTGCTCCTCGATAACAGCTCCTGGGTTATACTACTGACCGGCTCCTGCCCTAATGCATTGATCTAATAAGTTACATCCATGTAACGGTGCACCAACAGTAGGACCACTAGGTCTCGACAGCAATCACAGCGGAAGTGTATTTTTAAGGGATTCCCCTTAGTCTTTAATCAATAGTTTACGTGGCACGTTGGCCAGGCATTCGGGACCATGTTCGCCAATAATAATACTCTCCGTAATTTCAAAACCCCAGTCATCCATCCATAAACCCGTCATAAAATGAAAGGTCATGTTTTCTTCCATGACAGTCTTATCACCGGGACGTAAAGACATAGTGCGTTCGCCCCAGTCTGGTGGGTAGGACATACCAATTGGGTAACCAGTTCGATTGTCCTTCTCGATGCCATGTTTTTTTAATACGCCAAAAAACGCGTGGGCAATATCTTCACAAAGATTGCCTGCTTTTGCGACTTCGAGACCCGCGTCCATACCTTCCAGTACGGCTTTTTCAGCATCTAGGTAAGTTTTCGTTGGCTTGCCCAGAAACACACTGCGCGATAATGGACAGTGGTATCGACGATACACACCTGCAATTTCAAAAAAAGTGCCTTCGCCGCTTTTCATCGGCTGATCGTTCCATGTCAAATGCGGTGCTGAAGCATCTTCGCCCGACGGCAGCAATGGAACGATTGCGGGATAGTCGCCACCAATGCCGATTGTTTCGTCGTAGCGCAACGCGGCGTCGTAGATATCAGCAACCAAATCACACTTTCGTATACCCGGTTCTACCTTGTCGAAAATTCGTTGATGCATGCGCTCGACAATTCGCGCGGCTTTACGCATATAGTCTAATTCTTGCGGTGACTTAACCGCTCTCTGCCAATTAACCAGGCCCGTGGAATCTGAAAATTTAGCATTGGGCAAGTGTTTTAATAGCGAGGCAAACGCCGCAGCAGAAAACCAATAGTTGTCCATTTCGACACCAATATTGGCCTTGCCCCATCCCCGCTCACTGATCCGTTCTGACAGGTAATCCATGGCATGACGTTCGGTCGATTGAACATAGTGATCCGGATAGCCAATGATATTGTCGTGTGACATGAACGAGGTCAACTTTGCGCCATTGGCATCCTGCCCACGACCGTACCAAACGGGCTCGCCTTCAAGCCCTAGCAACACACACTGATGAACATAAAAAGACCAACCATCGTACCCCGTCAGCCAAGCCATATTTGAAGGGTCAGAGACAATAATCAGTTCGACGCCTTTTTTCTGCATCGCCTGTCGTGTTTTAGCGATACGTTGATCATATTCGCTGCGTTCAAAATTTAAAATGGCTTTATTCATATGAAAATTTCACTAGTTATTAAATTGAGTGCCAGCACCGCTAGACTCAGCGCATCGTAGCGCAAGTGTCGCAATTGCAGTGTCCTGCACACCGGTTCCGGTTAAATCACAAATAGTAATATCGTCTGCCGAGCGTCGCCCAGTGGCTCGTCCAGAAACAATATCTCCAAGCTCAGGAAAAACTTCTTTCGAACCGATCAATCCATTATTCATAGCGTGATGCAATTCCCCCAATTTTTCAGTTTGAGATTGGCGATCAGATACGTATAAGTTAGCACGAACAAGGCACTCAGATTGCAATTCGTTTTTATGATGTTGGTCGGAACCCATCGCCGTGATGTGTTGACCCAGACGCAGCCAGTCCGCCATCACTAATGGCTTCGAAGACGGTGTTGTCGTCACTATTATGTCTGCTTCGGTTACTGCAGTTTGAATATCCTGAGCTGCTGTGACGTTGATGCCTAGCTCTGTAGTCAAGCGCTTTGCCAGTGCCTCAGCTTTGCTAAGATCACGTGCCCAGATAACCGCTTGTTCTATTGGTCGCACCAGACACAAGGCTTTTAATTGCAGCGCACCCTGAACACCTGCACCAATGATACAGACTTTACTGGAATCTCCCCGCGATAGATGGCGTGCAGCAACAGCACCAGCGGCTGCAGTGCGAATGTCGGTGAGGTAACCATTGTCTAGCAGTAAGGCTTCCAGTACGCCAGTTTTGGCGGAAAACAGCACCATCAAACCCGAGGTACTGGGCAATCCAATTTTCGGGTTATCAAAAAAACCGGGAGACATCTTGATAGCAAAACTATCGATCCCCGGCACATAAGCGGTTTTAACATCAACTTCGCCATTGTGAGCCTCAATTGCCATAGAAAGAATCGGTGGCATGACGACGTCCCCCCTAGCAAGCGCTATGAAAGCCGATTCGATACAGTTGATCGTAGCAAGGTCAAGTTGAATCGAACCTCTTAGATCACTTTCTGTGAGGATTTTAATATCAGGCATAGTGATTAATTCTCCTGCGATACATCAACATCTTCACCCGAAATTATTCGGTGATGTAAATGCATATCAATATTACCGCCACTCAACAATATAGCCGTAGTGCCTGTTGGTTGAACCTTACCGCTTAACAATGCGGCTAATCCGACTGATCCAGAGCCTTCGATAATTTGACGCTCCTGCCAGTAGGCATGACGAATGCCGGCCGCAATCTCGGCTTCGCTAACCAGTATTATGTCATCCACTAATTCTTGTACCATTTGAAAAGTGTAGCGATTATCTAAACCAATACCACCGCCCAAAGAGTCGGCCAGGGTCGATAACTCCTCGACAAACACGGGCTTACCCACCTTGATGCATTGGTGCATCGCCGCGCCTCGTTGCATCGAAACACCAATCACCTTCACTTCCGGGCGTTTAGCTTTGATTGCTGCAGCTACCCCAGATATTAAACCACCGCCAGAAACCTGTATTAAAACAGTATCCAGTTCTGGGACCTGCTCGAGCAATTCGAGCCCAAGCGTACCCTGCCCCGCGATGATATCAAGGTGGTCGAAAGGTGGCAGCATGGTCATACCTTGCTCAAACACCAACCGGTCGACTTCGACCTGAGCATCATCTTGAGAGGTGCCGACGATACGGACCTCAGCGCCTTGCGCCTTAATGCCGTCGATCTTGTTTTTCGGCACCAGTTTGGACATGCAAATGATGCAGCGTACACCGGCCGCTCGTGCCGCATAGGCCAATCCACGGCCGTGATTGCCGGTAGATACACCAACCACACCATGGCTGCGCTGAGCTGCACTGAGTTGACTAACCGCATTGGTTGCACCGCGCAATTTGAAGCTGCCAGTCACTTGCTGATGTTCGAGTTTGAGGTGAACAGGAACGCCGATCAATTCACTTAATGAGGGCGATTCAACCACTGGCGTCGCTCGAACATTAATACTTATCCTACCGCGCGCTCGTTCGATATTGTTAAGACTAACGGGAAGTGCAATCGTCATCTAAAAACTCCGTTAATTCTGTTTTGGAAGATCGTGATAAAACAAGCGTCCATAGCCGACCGGGTTATGCTGTAAGCCAGCATAGCGCATCATTGCCCAGGCACTGGCCTGATTAGAGGTCACTACAGGTTTTCCAATACAGCTTTCAATTTCTGCGATTACAGCAACAGAAGGCACCGCTGTACAAGAAATAAACAATGCCTCTGCCTCTGGTACGTCGACCCGAACAGCAGCCTCAATAATAGAGCTTTGACTAATACGCGCCATGTCGCGATCATCACTCAAACTAAGGCAGTCAAAGCGCTGTATCTCCAGGCCATGTTGAGTAAAATAATTGGCCATTGGTTGGCTAGTTTCAACCAGATAGGGCGTTAGGATCGAGATTTTCCTGACACCTAACGCCGCAAAGGCCAATCGTGCTGCTGCAGATGGCGTTACCACCGGGACCCTAGGACGCACAGTATGAATGGCCTGAGCCACAACGTCGTCACCGATTACGACCGAGGCGGCAGTACAGTTATAACAGATAACATCCAGTGACTCACCCGGTAAAATCAAGTCGGCAGCGGTAGAAATACGCGGGGCCATATCACCCAGGCTTTCCGGAGTTGTCGGGTTTTCGTAAGCAACCCGGGTAGTATAAATACCCACTTGATCATGTGGCATCAATTGCGCAAAATCCGGTTCACTGGTCAAATCGGTCGCAAGCACAATTAACCCAAAACGTTTCCTCACGGGAGCGCCTTCATAACTGATAGAGCAATCGGAAAGCCTAATTTGTGGAGCCTGTTGATGTGTCATGCTGAATCCTAGTTGAAAATAGCCCAATACTGTTTTAAATCACGCCTTCTTTTTTAAGTTGCTGAGCAACTTCAGATACCGACTGACTCACGATCCCTGCGATTTCTTCCATATCCTGCCTTGTCGTAATCAACGGCGGTGCAAACCCGAGAATATCACCATGCGGCATCGCTCTGGCAATAAGACCATTCTTCAAGCAGGTTGCCGACATACGAGCGCCTACTTTCAAGCTGGCATCAAATCGAGTCTTAGTGGCGGGGTCGGCAACAAACTCAATCGCTGCTAGCATTCCGACACCGCGTACTTCACCGACAATGGTTTCATTCTTAACCGCTTCTGCAAGTGAATCTCTCAGGTAAATACCATTTTCTGCGACATGGTCTGCAATATTTTCACGTTCAAGGATGTCCAGATTTGCGTTTGCAGCAGCAACCGAAATGGGATGCCCTGAATAGGTATAACCGTGAGAGAAAACACCAATTGTATCGGAGTGACTCGATAATGCACCCGCAACACGGTCACCAATAATGACGGCTGATAATGGCGCATAAGCGGAGGTTAATCCTTTCGCTACTGTAATCAAATCAGGTTTCATACCGTAGATTTCTGAACCAAAGTCCGCGCCGATGCGACCAAAGGCAGTAATCACTTCATCAGCAATAAGTAACACGTCATATTTATTTAGCACTTGCTGAATCGCATCCCAATAACCTTCGGATGGTGGAATGATTCCACCAGTGCCCAGTACTGGTTCAGCAATAAATGCGCCTACTGTCTCCGGCCCTTCTTTGAGGATAAGCGCTTCTAGCTCGTCAGCACGACGCTTAGAAAATTCAAGTTCAGACTCACCTGGTTTGCTTCCCCAATAATAATGTGGCACGCCAGTGTGCAAAATATTACTAACGGGTAAATCCATATGATCGTGATAAAAGCTCATGCCAGTCATAGAACCCGAGACAACAGAACAACCGTGATAGCCGCGTTCACGAGCAATGATCTTCTTCTTTGTTGGCTGACCAATCAGGTTATGGTAGTGCCACACCAGCTTGGCTTGGGTTTCATTGGCGTCCGAACCGGACAAACCATAAAAAACTTTTTTCATATTGCCAGGCGCCATCTTGATCAAACGATCTGACAACCGTGCGAGCGCCTCGGTCGTATGTGCTGCATAGCTGTGATAATAAGCCAGTTTACGCGCCTGATCAGCAATTGCCTCGGCGACTTCCTGTCGACCATAACCAATGTTGACGCAGTAAAGGCCAGCAAACCCGTCAATAGACGTCACACCCTTTGCATCAGTAATACGAATGCCCGATCCGGACTCAATAATTCTAGGATCGCCCATGTCGTTTTCCTCATAGGCACGAACGGGGGTAAAAGGATGCAGGGTTGAGGCCCGATCCATATCTGATAATCCGGCGATATCAATAGCGGGGTTAGAAACACTATCTATCGAAGAAACGGTGTTTTTTGAAGTAGTCATATTTTAATATCTCAATTGAAAATTTAGTTAAGGTTCAGGCACACCAATTGTGGTTCTGACATTGATTTAATCGCACACTGCACACCTTCACGCGCCAAACCAGCCGGAAATGGGCCTCCGAATGGCATCGCGTCAATGCGATAATCTGTGCTGTCATTAATCATTATCGAACCGGTTCGAACTTGGCGTAATAAGAACGGCGTTGTCAGCGATTGGGTGAATATTGCCACCGCAAGTGAAGCTTCTGCAGCGGTTAATGTCGCGACTGCTTCTTCGATACCGTGAACCCGCTCAATCACGGTGATTGGCCCAAATATTTCTTGTGAATAAATTTGAGCCGTTTTTGGAACATTCGCCAATAGGGTCGGCTGAAAAGAAGTGCCGGAATACTCGCCACCGGTTAATAATTCACCGCCTAATTTTATTGCTTCACCTAACATTTCAGCACAGCGCTGTGCTGATTGTTCACTGATCAAGCTGCCCATATCGGTCTCTTCGAACATGGGGTTGCCTAATTTTATCAACTTTGTCTTTTCGACCAGTTTTTGAACCACGGCATCATATACGGCATCGTCAATTAGTAAGCGCTGCACATGCAGGCAATTTTGACCTGCCGCAGCAAACATGCCTGACACGATTCGACTCACTGCATTGTCCAGATCAGCATCAGCCATCACGATGGTTGAACAGACACCGCCCATTTCAAGTGCCGTGGGGCGACCAGCGGCAGAGCTTGCGACTAGTTGACCGGTAGATTTGCCACCCGTGAATGTCACCATCTTTACCGAACTATGTTCAACTAAACGCCTGCCAACATCTGCGCCAGTACCTTCAATTACTTGAAAAGCATCGTCTGGCAGGCCGTTTTTCCTGAATAAATCGAGCAGTTGATTGGCAGATCCAGGCGTCGCCTCATGCGGTTTTACGATCACCGGACAGCCAGCCGCAATAGCGGGACCCACTTTGTGAACAACCAGATTCAAGGGATCGTTAAATGGTGTAATTGCAACGACTAGACCGACAGGTCGCATGTCAGTCCAACCCACACGACCAACACCGCTTGGCACCTGGTCAAACGGAATGACTTCACCCGTGTTTCGCCTTGCTTCCTCGGCACACAACTTTAATGTGGTATGTGCTCGCAGTACTTCGGAACGAGCTTCCCGAATTGTTTTAATGCCTTCTTCAACAATAGTTATGGCTAACTCGTCTTTATGTTCGAGGATACTATTGGCTGTATCCTCAAGCCACTTTGCCCTGAGGTATTTGGGTGTATTAGCCATTTTGGATTCTGCGCGCACTGCATTATCAACCACAAGGTCGACAAGGCTGATAGTTTGGCTTTTTTTTTGTGGCGCTCTTGCCTTTGAAGCTAACATAGTAATCACGTCATCATTTTTGAGTAAGTAAGCTTTAATACAGAGAAATATTTATACAACGAGTACTGGACGATCAGAGGTACTGGTCACTTTATGTGAAACGCTACCCAGTAAGTATCGTTCTGAATCACTTAACCCCCGACTACCTAATACGACAAGACCGACGTCATGGTCATTGCTAAACTTGACGATGGTTCTGGCGGGCCCACCCCCCATGTAGAATGCTCTTACTTTTTCGACACCCTGCTGCTTTGCATATTTTTTGCCTTTTTCAGCAACAGATTTAGCGTATTCCTCCAGGGCAGAATCGGTAGAACCAGTAAGTTCTGGATTCACCATCGAAACCGATGCCGTCCACATGCTGTGTTGGCGAAAAACCGTCAAAATGAGCAACTCGGAACCGTGAGCCTTTTGTAAACCAATGGCCATTTCAAGTGCTTCCTGTCCGCTTTCAGAACCGTCAACTGCTACTAGAATTCTTTCAAACATGACTCACTCCGTTTATTTATTGAAAGCAATATCGCGCAGGTATAACGCGATTTGAGGAAAGAAAATCATCAGTACAGAAACACTCAGTAAAATAATAATAAAGGGCGGTGTACCCTTCACAACTTCGAGATAAGGTACCTTGAAGACCGCGACGGCCGTGAATATATCGCATCCAAATGGGGGTGTAGCGGAACCGATGGCAGCCTGCAAGGTAATCAGCGTCCCGACCAGGATGGGGTCGAGCCCTGTGCTTTTGACAACAGGCGCAAAAATTGGTACCAGTATTAGTATGACAACAATGGGGTCAACAAACATACAGCCGACAAAAAAGGCCGCTGAGATAACGAACAGCACCTGAATTGGGCCCATTTCAGATATCCCGATAGTACCCAGTAATTCCTGTGGTATTTGCGCATAGGATAGCACCCAGGCAAATGACGCTCCGGCACCGACCAGAATAAACACGACCGCAGTGATCATGCCAGTCGATTTGGCGATGGAATAAAAGTCGGCGAAGGTGATAGAGCGAAAAATCAAAACTTCTAGAAATAGCGCATAAAGCACGCTGACTGCGGCGGCTTCTGTGGGGCTAAAAATACCACCGAAGATGCCGCCTATAATGATCACCGGAAAACCGAGTGGCCACAAAGCACGTTTTACTGCAACGAAGCGTTCGCCCCAACTCGCAGCGGGTTCGGTTGGTACGTTCTTGATGGTGGCGTAAATCATGCTGTAAATTGAAAACAAAACCAAAATCAGCAGGCCGGGTCCGATACCAGCAACAAACAATTCAGGAATCGAGGATTTGGACACCACACCATAGATAATCATGCCAATACTGGGTGGAATTAGAAATGCGATATCGCTTGAATTGACGATCAATGCGAGGACAAATGAATCTTTATAACCCCCTTTTAACATGCGTGGTCGAAGTGGCCCACCGACCGCAACGACTGTTGCCTGAGTGGAACCAGACACTGCGCCAAACAATGCACAGGCGCCCGAGGTACTGACTGCCAGACCTCCTTTTATGTGACGAACAAACGCCATTACCATGTCGATTAAACGGTCAGCTGAATGACCCCAAGTCATAATATCGGCCGCTAGCATAAACATGGGTACGGCAATCAAAGAGGCTGGGCGGATGCCACCTAACATTTGTTGGACCATAAACTCAGCTTTATCGACGTCGCCAAACAGTTCTACGACACCGACCAAAGCACCCGCGATTAAAGGAATCATCATCGGGAAACCCAATAGCAGCAGAACTGCCATGACTAAAAACATCACTAGAGCCATAATTAAACCTCGATCTCCTGAGCTTCATGCTCTTTCAAATTCGTTGAGAGATAGATTTCCTTTTCCTGAATGTTTTTTACTGTCGTTAACGCGTATTGGATACCGGTGATAAAAAAACCAACCGGAACCCAAAGGTAAATAATATAGACGGGCACTCCCAGGGCCGGCATGATCCTGCCTTTTGAATAAACGTGGAAAATGTATTGAACCGCGTAATAAGCGAGGAAGAGCATAAAAAATGCTGTCACTGCGACTATTATCGTCATCAGAATTTTTCTGATTTTATCTGGCAAGTGATCATAGATTGCAGACATCCTGATGTGCCTGCCGTGCCTCGCCGCGTATCCAATACCGGCAAAGGTAACCAGTAAAATAAACGTGCTGTTGAGCTCTTCGGCAAATATAATAGAATGATTGAATATGAAGCGGCTGATCACATTGACGATGGTGTTTACCGCCATCAAAATGACGCCGACAGCCATAATAACTTCTTCTAATTTGGCAATGCGGCGGTCGACCGCTTCAAGGATTCTATATTTCACGGGACTCTTGTTGCTTGTTTCGTTCATAGAACGTACCTAGTTGAAGATTAGCTACAAGGGTTGGTGGATTTATCCTTGATTTGAAATTTGTACCGAAATCCCACCTCTTTGGAAAGGAGTTCAATGTGCCTTAGTGATTGGTAAAGACGAGTGACTAAATACCACTCGTCTTTTTCCAGAACAGTTCGTTATTTTGCTTTACTAGCCGCATTAACCAGATCTTTTTTCATCTGATCGATAACCGCTTTTCCTCTGGGACCTGCTTTCTCGATAAAAGCCTTTTCAACCGCAACGGCACGCGCCTTAAACGGTGCTCGTTCTGCTTCTGTCAAGGTTACGATTTTATAACCTGGGTTGGTTCTGACAATCCGGCCAAGCCCCTGTGCATCAAGATTCACAGCCAGAGCAAGAATATAATCTAGCGCAACATCGGATGCATCTTGAATCAATTTTTTGTCCTTGGCGCCTAAACCATCATAGAAATCGGCATTAGCCATTACTGCAGTGGTGTAGTGGTTATGTCCCATATAAGTAAGAACTTTGGTTAAGTCATCCAGACCATAGGCTTCGATCCAGACCGTTGGATTTTCCTGACCATCCACCATATTGGTTTTCAGCGCGCCGATCAGTTCACCCCAAGACATAGCGATAGGAGAAGCTCCGAATGCTTTGTAGGTTTCAAGCAATAGAGGAGAAGGCATAGTACGAATTTTCATACCGTTAAGGTCAGCCGGTGAACGAAATTCCTTCATCGTCGTAACTGCCTGCTCTCCTTCTGGAAAGACTGAAAGCAATTCAAGATCGTGTTCACGATAAATCTTATGGAACATTTCGTTCACAGCCTTGCCTTCTTTGAAAAAAATATTGACCTGCTTTGGGTCTGAGGGCATCAGGTAAGGGACTAAAAAGGCTTCCGCTTCAGGAATCATAGCGCCGGTATAACCCGGTGACTGATCAATAAATTGCAATAGTCCAGCCTGTGCCTGCTCCATCGCATCGGCGGATTCGCCTAATGCTCCAGCCGGATAAATCTTAATCGTGTGACTAGAGTTCTTTTCGATTTCTTCCTTAAACTTTGTTGCATACAGACCCTGTGGGTCTGTCAAGGCCTCTTCCATTGCGTATTTCCATTCAGCAGCAGACACCGCTGATGAAAACAAAAATGCGCCCGCTAGTACGCTAGGTAATACAAAATGTGCAATTTTCTTAAATCTCTTCATCTAACATCTCCTCATTGATTTATATAGAAGCTAGTGGCTACTGAGCCTATTTAACCCAATCGCTCTAATCTATGTTTAAAATTATAAAAGATAGGACACGCATTAATCTGTCGTTATACTGAGCTAATTAGACGAAATTCTGCGAATCCATGAACGAGGACGACAAAATTAGTATTGACCATATTGATAAAGTACTGCTTACCATGTTGCAAAAAAATGCTCTAACCAGTACAGAGCAGCTAGGCTCGGAGGCTGGCTTATCGGGTACCGCTGCAAAACGACGCGTCAACAAACTACGCAAAACCGGCGTAATAACAAAAGATGTATCGATCGTTAATCCAGAGTCTGTGGGCTTCGAAATATATTCTCTGGTATTTGTTAACCTAGAACGAGATCGTCGCGATATTGTTCATAGCTTTAAAAATGCTATTACTCAAAACCCAAGGATTATCAGCGCGTTTTACACTACTGGTGAGGCAGATTTTGTATTACTGGTTGCGTCGAGATCACTGGCCGATTATGAATCTTTTACTCAGGATTTTTTCTGGGAAAACACCAATATAAAAAACTTTAAGACCATGGTTGTTTTAGACAAAGTCAAATGTGGATTTGAGTTACCGATATTATGATGATCAGCCGTCACCAGTTTGCTAATATCGCCAAGAGAAAACAATAAGAAAGTAATAGTAATAATTGACTGCATGCGCTGGTGTTGAGAGATTGCCGGACGGCACTTCGCTTTTCCAGCCTACGCCACTTTGGCTATCCACGTTATTTTGTTGCTAGGCTCATATCATCCCATTTGAACAGAATTTAAGTTTTAACCGTTTACTCTTTATTTTGCTAACGTCGATTCTCTCTGCCACCCACGATCACATATAAGGAGCTCCTAGCTCATTGTCTTCATTTATCTGTCACGACAGGTAAGTCGCCTGGCAACCCCCATTCGCTCCATGATCCATCATAGACTGAGACATTGTCATAACCAGCAACAGTGGCCGCTAATGCAACCACACAGGCTGTGACTCCAGAACCACAGCTACAAACAATGCTGTTACCTGGCGACACTAGTTGTTTGAATATTGTCTTTAATTCATCTGCGGGCTTCAGACTACCGTTCTCAATCAGATTTGTGAAAGGCAGATTTTTGGCATTGGGCATATGTCCCTTGCGTAATCCTGCGCGAGGCTCCTCTACTTCGCCATTAAATCGAGGGGCGGGTCTGGCATCCAGAATTGAAACCGTATTATTCGTAGTCACGTCGAGCACTTTATTCGCATCACAGAACCTACCTAGGACTTCCTGAGCGACAAAGTCACCCTTTTCATAGGCTTCATTGGCAGCCGCTTTGTCAGTTTTATGACCTGCGCTTTTCCATGCTGGCAACCCACCACTCAAAACAGCGCAGTTATTAAATCCCATTGAATTCAGCATCCACCAAACACGAGGACTAGAGAATAGCCCAAGACTGTCGTAAATCACCACCGCACTTTGCTGATTTAAACCCAATGTTTGTAACGCTTCAGTAAAATGGTTTGCGTCAGGCATCATATGAGGGAGAGAATTAATATTATTAGAGTTACCTGCACTAATGGATTGGTCAAAATCAAAAAAACGCGCATTTTGTATTCGTTCTAATTGCCATTCAACCTGACCATTGCGGCCACTGGCAGGCATGTGCCAACTGGCATCAAAGATAATAAGATCTGAATGACTAATATTTTCTTTTAACCAATCGACACTAACCATTGCCTGCGGTAATAATAATTTACTCATCAATAATCTCGTCAGAATGACTGTGTAAACAACAAACAATATCGAATCAATAGTGGGTTGGCAAGGAGTGGAAGCTGCCTATATAGTGTGCAACATTGAATATGATCCTTGATACCATTGAGAAGTTATTACTAAAAATATGCCATTTAAAACTAAAGCCAGTATTGGTGTTTTCTTTGCCCTAGCAACAGCCTTGGGGTTGGGTGCAATCACGACTCAGGCCAAAATAATTTATAGTGATGGCGGTAACGCATTAACTGTCATGCTAACCCGATTTTTGATTTCAACGTTAGTATTCGGTCTGCTTATTTGTATTCGGCGAGATTCCTTTAAAGTTGAACGCCAGTTAATACCCAACTTAATTCTTATCGGTGTTGTCTGGTCAATCGCGATGATATGTTATCTGCTATCAGTTGAGTCAATTTCGGTTAGTCTGGCAGTATTGATATTGTACGCCTACCCGATGCTGGTGTTGATTTATGCCATGCTTCGAAGGCAACTGAAACCATCCACTCAACTTTTATCCATATTTGTGCTGGCATTTGTTGGTTTATACCTTGCCTTATCTAGCGGTGAAATAAAATTGAGTGCGATAGGTTTAGTATTGGCCGGATTAGCCAGTATTGGCGCAGCGATAACCTTTATAAAAGGGGCAACAGTTGCTCCACTCATCAATCCCTTGCGAATGACCTTCTGGGTAAGCTTGATTGGCTTAATCATTATCATACCTATCGCCTATACACAGTTTTCATTACCCAAATCGACGACCGGATTAGTCGCTCTATTTACCGCAACATTATTTTATATGGTCGCAATATTGTGCCAGTTTCAGGCATTGGCAAGGCTTCCTGCCGCGGCAGCGGCTTTCATACTGAACCTTGAACCCGTCATTTCTATCTTATTAGCAGTATTTATTCTTGACGAATATTTGAATAGCTTACAATGGTTAGGTGTTGCACTCGTCATATCAGTACTGTTGGTTTCGATTCGAATTAAACCAGGGCAAACCTAATTGGCAACTTCAAATAATAATCCACCTTTTGACTAGACTATTTAAGGTCGGCATAGGGTGATAACCTTACCCAACATCAAATGGATAAAATTATGACTAAAGCGATACAAATTCACCAAACTGGTGGGCCCAATGTTTTAAAGTGGGAAGAAGTTCAAGTGGGTGACCCCGGATCAGGTCAAGTCCGCTTAAGGCAAACTGCCTGCGGATTGAACTATATCGATGTTTACGGCCGAAGTGGCTTGTATCCTGTTGCTGGTTTCCCCGCTATCCTTGGTATGGAAGCCGCCGGTATTGTAGAGGCAATTGGCGATAATGTTGACTCTTTGATCGTTGGTGATCGAGTAGCTTACGTAATGCAAATTGGCGCTTATGCTGAATCTCGTCTAATCGGTGAAGACAAGCTGGTTAAAATACCTGACAACATTACTGATCAAACTGCTGCGGCAATGATGCTTAAAGGTCTTACAGCACACTACCTGCTGTTTCGAACCTACCCGGTTAAAAAAGGGGACACAATTTTAGTTTATGCGGCAGCAGGCGGAGTTGGTTTGATTTTATGCCAATGGGCAAAGTTACTCGGCGCCACTGTCATTGGTTGCGTTGGGTCGGACGAAAAAGCAACACTGGCAAAGTCAAATGGTTGTGACCACACCATTTTATATCGCAATGAAGACGTACCGACCAGAGTTCGCGAGTTAACTGACGGTAAGGGTGTAGCCGTTGTATATGACTCGATCGGGAAAGCGACATTTGCAGCCTCTCTTGATTCTCTTCAGCCTTTTGGCGTTTTAGCATCTTTTGGCAATGCTAGCGGCCCTCTTGAACCATTCAATCCCAGCATACTGGCACCTAAAGGATCGCTATACGTGACTCGCCCGACCCTTGGTACTCATATTGCTACACGAGCACTGCTGGATGAAGGGGCTAAACGCTTGTTTCAAGTGGTCGCTGATGGTGATGTGTCAATTCAGGTTAACCAGACTTTTGCACTTAAAGACTGCGCAGAGGCCCATGAAGCGCTAGAGTCAAGAAGTACAACAGGATCGACTGTACTTGTAATTTAAAACTGTTTTGCTTTTATTCCATTGCACACAAAATATGGGCGAATATTCCTAATAAGATTATCGCTTTAATTTGAAATGCCCGCCCATTTCTAAAATATTTTAAATTAACAAAAGGGATTAATAAATAAACAATAAAATCAATTACTTAGGGCTAATACGGAGAATAAATCTTTAAAAATACCGCTGAGAATGACTTTAAACCCACTATTACAGGCCTTTAATCGATATATTTCCAAACAGATTGCACTAGCTTTAGATCTGTTATGGTCAGTTTTCAATTTATCTGTATCTGTTCATGTAACAGTTAATGCTTATAATACTCTCCATTACTTAATCACCGCTACTTAGTAGCATTTTGGAGAACCACAATGAACACCGCTGTACGAACTCACTATATTGAACTTGGTTCAAACCTGCACTCTTTTGTACAGGGTGCTGAGTCATTCATAACTAAGATTTTTTCAACAATTTCACTCTGGTCAGCTCGCTCAAACGACCGTCAACTATTGTCACAAATGAGTGGCCGTATGCTTGCCGACATTGGCCTGAGCCATAGTGATGTTGCTAGAGAATCTAGCAAGTTTTTCTGGCAAAAGTAATTTTTACCCAACCCGTCCCAACGGGTGATAGCTGATAGTTGTGGTTAGTTAACTATTATCTGCACTGTTTTTTCCCTCTCCTCTCTGTACAACTTTTTGGCCAAGGATGGCCAAGCTTTTTAATAACCCTCAAAAAATCTTTTCTGTAACATGACGGATAACTTTACTTGTGCTAAAACCACTTTATTGTTTCAAACGATAACCTGTTTTAAACATCAACCATACGATGCCTAAGCAGAGTATTAAAAAGCCTATGACCATGGCTAGACTGACACCTACGCTGACATCGGCGACTTCGAAAAAGCTCCAACGGAACCCACTAATCAGATATAGTACGGGATTAAACAACGTTACTGTTTGCCAGGCTGGCGGCAACATACTGACTGAATAGAAACTTCCACCCAGAAAGACTAGAGGTGTTATCACCAACATTGGAATCAGTTGGAGCTTTTCAAAATTGGTTGCCCACAAGCCAATGATAAAACCAAATAGGCTAAAAGAAATACAAGTGAGTAGTAGGAAAGCAACCATCCACACCGGGTGGGCAATATTCAAATCAACAAAATAATTTGCTGTTATTAAAATGATAACACCCAAAATCAACGACTTGGTGGCAGCTGCACCAACATAGCCCACAACAATTTCAAAAAATGAAATTGGGGCCGACATTACTTCATAAATTGTTCCAGTAAATTTTGGAAAGAAAATACCGAACGATGCATTGGCAATGCTTTGCGTTAGTAATGAGAGCATAACTAAACCAGGTACAATGAATACAGCGTATGGCACGCCTTCTATCTGATCAATGCGTGATCCAATGGCTGACCCAAACACAACAAAATAAAGCACAGTCGAAATCACTGGCGACGCAATAGTTTGCGTTAAGGTATTCCAGGCACGTAACATTTCGAATTTATAAATAACTTTGATTGCCTGAAAATTCATGCGTCTTTCCTCACCATACTGACAAAAATATCCTCGAGTGAACTCTGGCTCGTTTTTAAATCCCTCATCGAAATACCTTGATCACTCAAACTTTGTAACAAGGAAGTAATACCGGTTCGGTTTGACGCAGTATCATAGGTATAAGTTAACTGACTGCCATCACTAGATAGCTCAAGTTGATAAGTCTCCAGACTTTGTGGAATAGACGAAATTGTTTGCTTTAAATCGAGCACCAATTGCTTCCTGCCGAGTTTTTGCATTAGCGTTTGTTTGTCTTCGACCATTATTAACTCGCCGCCACTGATAATGCCCACTCGATCCGCGATCTCTTCTGCCTCTTCTATATAATGTGTTGTCAGAATAATCGTCACACCCGATTTGTTCAGCCCACGAACCAGAGCCCACATATCTTTACGTAGCTCAACATCGACGCCAGCTGTCGGTTCATCGAGAAATAATACTCGAGGTTCATGTGATAATGCTTTCGCAATTAACACTCGACGTTTCATGCCACCAGACAGGGCACGAAGTTCAGTATCCTTCTTATCGAATAAAGACAGGTCTTTGAGCAGTTGCTCGATATAAGCGGGATTTGGCTTTTTACCAAACAGACCACGACTAAAATTAACCGTATTCCAGACAGTATCGAATGCCCCCAAAGTCAATTCTTGGGGTACCAATCCAATTAAGCGCCGAGTTTCACGATATCCAGTAATAATGTCATGACCATCAACCGTCACTGAACCGGAACTGGGGGAAACAATGCCGCAAATAGCTGAAATTAATGTTGTTTTGCCCGCACCATTGGGGCCCAGTAAAGCAAATATTTCTCCTTGATAAATATCAAGATCAATTTTTTTGAGCGCCTCAAAGCCAGATTCATAAACTTTGCAAAGTTGTGATATTTTAAGTATTGATTTCATTATATGAGTTTACTATTTGACTATCGCTATGCCTACCTAAAATAGCGTTTTTCATTCAGTCTCTTTAGTTTGTTTTCCTGTGTGATAAAACTATACTACGTTTATCATTAATTTAATTTTTGTGCCGCTCATGACTAACTTCAAACTACACGCTGAACCACTACAAGATACTTGGCTAGATGCTTACGGCCATCTTAACGAAGCTTATTATTTAGTGCCGTTCACCAACACTACCTGGAAGTTGCAAGACGAATTTAAGATTGGCGTTGACTATTTTGAAGACACTGGTTGTGCGCTATATACCGTTGAAACGCACCTGCGCTATTTGGATGATGTTCGCTCTCCTGCCATGATCGAAGTCGAATCAATTATTTTAGGATCTGACGCTAAGAAGATTTGGTTTGCCCATAAAATGATCGTAGAAGGTAAACTTTGTGCCACAGGAGAATTCATGGTGCTGCATTACAACACCCGAGAGTCGCGCACAATGGAGATGCCAGCAGACGTTCAGACTGCGCTGAAGAAGGCGGAGATAAAGCAAAAACCTGACTGGATAGGGCGTCATATTAGCCTAGTAAAAAAATAGGCTATTAGCACTGCAACTCAACTCAAAAATCATATACGTAAGGAATTTGCTAAATCTGATTTCTGCTGGGTTTTGAGAAATGCCTGCTGACAGTTTTCAATTATGTAATAGCACATCTTAATAGTTAAAAATGACACGCAATAAAGCAGTTTCAAATTACAATCTATGTGACTGATGATTGACAAAAAAAAATTAAAACATTAAAAAAAGGCTGACATAAAGGTCAGCCTTAAATAGGGAGTTTATATAGGGGGTATATCTTAGTTGGGTAAAATTACCTGATCAATAACATGGATAACACCATTGCTTGTCTCGATATCAGCTGCCACAACTGTAGCACCATTAATCATGACGCCGTCAGTTGCATTTATAGCTACCATACCGCCTTGAACTGTCATAACTTCAAGACTCTTACCGGCAATGTCACCTGACATTACTTTGCCGGGAATTACATGATAAGTCAGTACTGCGATCAACTGATCTTTGTTTTCAGGCTTGAGCAGGTTCTCAACAGTTCCAGCAGGCAAAGCTGCAAAAGCTTCATCAGTTGGTGCGAATACTGTAAAAGGACCTTCGCTCTTTAGAGTATCAACCAAATCAGCCGCTTGAACTGCAGCAACTAGTGTGGTGAAGTTGCCAGCGCTAATTGCAGTGTCAACAATATCTTTTTCCATCGCATTCACGCTTAAAAATGTTAACGGAAATAAAGCTAATACAGTAATTGTAAAACGTTTAATTGCATTCATTAATAGACCTCCAAAGTCGTAAAGTATTGTATGCAATAATTGATACGACATGGATTAAGTATCGGATCACATTTATATTTTCGATCCAAATGATTAAACTGAAAAAAAAATTTTGAGTATAAATTGAACCAATATGAGCTTACTCACACACTAACCACTAGAAAAAATAGTGACACTGCACAAATATAAACAACAGTTTCGCATGCGAGAACTGTTGTCAAAGACAAATAAAATTTAAGCTCAACTCAGTCTAGATCTAGATCAGCCAGCTTAATTGTTGGTATTTAATTTTTAAAGTTGAATCATTAACGTTTATATCATTACCATTAATGTAAATGTTGTTAGTTTGTGTAATCTGGAATCGTAACAACAATCGAAAAGCTGTCGACCCTATTCCGAGGATTGGTCGGCATAAAATATCGTAGTTTCGAGAATAACGTAGAGTTCATCGACAAATAACTGACGAAAAAACTCAACCTAAACTTTATGCTCGATTTTATCAGCACGAATTTCTACCCGTAAAAATAATAGGCTAACAACGCAGCTAACAATTTCAAAACAATTGATTCTGAATTGTTTGATTTACCTCAATACCTTCCAGCTCTAAAAGAAACAGCTTTGCATCAAGACCACCACCAAACCCCGTCAAACTGCCATCGGCACCAATGACCCGATGGCAAGGAATAACAATGGGTAAGGGGTTTCGACCATTAGCAGCACCAACGGCTCTAACGGCTTTCGGTCGTTCTATTTGTTGTGCTATTTGAAGATAGCTTCGAGTTTCACCCATTGGAATTCCCTGCAGCGCTTCGAGCACCGCTAATTGAAACTCAGTTCCCGTTGGGGCTAGTTTCAGATCAAATGTTTTTCTAGCACCTGCAAAATATTCATTAAGTTGTAGCTCCGCATCTTCAAAACAATCGTCAATGCATTGCCAAATGGGCTCAGGCACGACTACCCCTTTTCCTTTAGGTAAGCCGATAATTGCCAGCCCATTGTGGTCACCCGCTAACAATAATTTTCCGATGGGTGATTCGATGTATCGATATTGCATTTTAGTTTCCTCAGCCAGCATTCTTAGGGACATCATTAAGTTGTAACGCTTGTCGCCATAGATGCATACAGGCGTAAGCTCGGTAGGGTTGCCATTGCTTTGATCTTTCAACTAATTCCTTATCACACTTTATTCCGAGACATCTTTTAGCAACTTTGGCTAGAACTAGGTCTCCCTGTAAAAAAGCATCGGGGTCTCCAAGTGCACGCATCGCTATATATTGTGCAGTCCACAAACCGATGCCTTTTATATTTTGCAATTGGTGCATTAGATTGGCATGATCACTACCAACTGTAAAAACGATCTCTCCGGCGACGACAGCCTGGCTCATATCCTTGATAGCTTGTGCCCTTTTCACCGGCATCGATAATTGAGTTACATCAATCTGAGACAAATCATTGGCATCTGGAAATACACGTCCTATTTCAGTTTGCTGGCCATAAGTGTTAGCGATTTTCCCCATTAGTGTCGTCGCACCCTTGACTGATATTTGCTGGCCAACAATCGCTCTGACAGCAATTTCAAATGGCTCCCAACAACCTGGCACACGTTGGCCCGGATTTTGGGCGACCATCGCCGACATCTGTTTATCAGCCTGTAAGCATTTAATAATAACTATCGGATCTGCCATTAAATCAAATAATCGCTTCACTTTTTCCAACACCATTATGAGTTGATTAGCACGATCTAATTCAATATTAACCAGTAGGCACCGTTTTTCTGGATCATGGGTTACAGTCAGTCTACCGACTTGTCGAAGCTCTAGAGAGCTGCCAACCACAATTGTGCGGACATACTTTTCATCTGTTACCTGCTCCACCCCAGGGATTGCCCTGACCTTCAGAAAGTTAAGCATTGCTAGGTAATCAAACGGCGGGCGATAAGCAAGTTTCAATTGAAAGCCTAATGCTGATAAGGCGGGTGATAGCCCTATTCTTGCCTCTTTATTCATCATTCTAATTTGAGTCGGTGATCGCCCATATACCTGTTTGAAATGATCATTAAAACGTCTAACACTGCCGTAACCTGTCGACATGGCAACATCTACCATCGATAGACAGGTTTCATCTAACAGTTTTTTTGCCGAATGTAACCGACGAGTCTGTTCTACTGCTTTTGGTGATGTGCCTAAATGCTGGGAAAACAAACGACTCAAATGACGAGCATTAACACCCAAACGATCACTAAGAGATTCAACACCTGACTCATCCAGCGCCCCTTCGGAGATAAGACTGAGCGCTCTTTTTACGGTAGTAGAAGTACCTCCCCATGACGGTGTGCCTGGTGCAGTTTCTGGGCGACACCTTAAACAGGGTCGAAAGCCAGCCTCGGCCGCTCTGGCAGCGGTAAGGAAAAACTGCACGTTTCTGACCTTAGGAATGCGGGCAGGGCAAATAGGTCGACAGTAAATACCGGTCGTTTTTACGCCAATAAAAAAACGACCATCAAAACGCGGATCACGGTTTTGTCTTGCCTGCTCAAATAGCTGGGTATCCATAGTCTGATGAGAATAATCAAACAAGTGATAACTAGCTAGTCAAAATCGGACCTGGTATTGGATAGCGATAGCTGCTTAGAGTTCGATAAGTAAACCATTTCGAAGGGGGCTTTAGGCAACTAGCGATATTAATCATCTGATTTTGATATCGTCATGCTGGCGAGGTCCAATATCCGTTAAAGCCAGTTCAAAATACCTGATTCCCTTCCTTTGGTGGTTGAGTTAACAGCATTTTCTGATTACTCTTCTGCCTCAGGATATATTTCTCTGCAAGCTTGACGAACTCAATTCAACAATTTTGATAAGCCGTTAAGTTTAAGGTGACACGAATAGTTTTCATTCGACCCTAAGGACCTGGTTAACCATTTGTTGTCTGTCTAAGGCTTTAAAACCCGTTATTTAGTAAAGAAAATCGTTATTAAAAGTACGTTAAGTACCGACACATTAATCCCAAACTATTTAAACCATAAGGTAATTAAGCAATATCATGAATCATTTGAAAAACTTTTTATTCTCCACGATTCTTAGCGTCTGTCTTGTTATTAGCTTGCCAGCAACGTCACAGGACTCATTTGTTTTCACCGCTATTCCCGATCAGGATGAATCACAACTACGAGAGCGATTTGACAAGGTTGCTGTTTACCTCAGTGAAAAACTTGGTGTTGATGTCAAATATATCCCAGTTAAATCCTATGCGGCAGCAGTAACCGCTTTTCGTAACGATCAGGTTCAACTAGCCTGGTTTGGCGGCCTGTCTGGCGTGCGCGCACGCAATTTGGTTGAAGATTCTGAAGCCATTGCGCAAGGCTTTGAAGACCAGTCTTTTGAGACTTATTTTATTTCACATAACAGCACTGGGTTAAAAGAATCAGCTGACTTTCCAAAAGAAATGGCGGGTAAAACCTTTACTTTTGGTTCAAAGGGTTCAACTTCAGGTCGTTTAATGCCGGAATACCATATACGTCAACAATTCGGCAAAGCACCTCAAGATATCTTTAATAAGGTTGGTTTCAGTGGTAATCACTCAAAGACTATTGCACTGGTTCAGTCAGGTGCCTATGAAGTTGGCGCAGTTAATTTCCAAGTGTGGAAAAAAGACTTAGCCGCTGGCAAGATAGACACTAACAAAGTTTCAATCATTTGGACTACGCCTACCTACCCCGATTATCAGTGGACAATTCGAGGCGATGTCGATCAACGCTGGTCTGCAGGTTTTAAGCAAAGAGTCACTGAGGCATTATTGGGCATGAAGGATAAAGACTTGCTGGCTTCTTTTCCTCGTAGCAGTTTTATCCCAGCCTCTAACAGTGACTACGATCCTATTTTAAAAGTTGGTAAAGAAATTAAACTCATCGATTAGTACTGACACGCTTAGTCTTATGAGTATTTCTAAAAGATGTGATTTTTTACGGAGCGCTGTTCCTTCTGTATTAAGAATAGGCACCCCACGGCGATCGCAACCACTATGGAAAAAATGTATTTTTAGAGGTGACCTTGTTTAAATTCGACAACGAGGCGCTAGGCTATAAGGGAGTGACCGTGTTAAACGGTATCTCCCTTGATATTAAAGCCGGTGAAAAAATTGCTCTGGTTGGCGAGAGTGGTGCAGGCAAGTCAACCTTGCTGATGGCATTACAATCGCGCTATTCAGCCAATAGCGCATTCATTCCGCAAAACCCTGGATTGGTTCGCACCCTGAGTGTGTTCCATAATATTTATATGGGTAGCTTGAATCGTCACAGCACGTTTTACAATCTAGTCAATTTGATCAAGCCCAAAAAAAACGAAATCGCTTTAATCTCACCTATTGCTGAAAAGCTTGGACTGATCGATAAACTCTTCACTCGTTCAGGTGAACTGTCGGGCGGTCAGCAGCAACGTGCAGCTGTCTGTCGTGCATTATTTCAAGGCGGCGATGCGGTGCTCGGAGACGAACCTGTATCTGCTGTCGATAGCCTCCAATCGCGGGTTATTATTCAAGCCTTATGTGACAATTTCGAAACCGTTGTTCTAGCCCTCCACGATGTCGAACTCGCACTCGAATACAGTACGCGTATTATTGGCATCAAAAACACCCAGATAGCACTCGATGCGCCGACAAGCAGTTTGCAGCGCAGCGACCTTGACGTCCTCTACACCGCTTAAAGGCATGTCAAAATTTCCATCAGAACGTAGCGTTAGCCTCGGCTTTGTCCTGCTCGCGGTTGTCTGCCTGGTGTTTGCTGATTTATCGATTACGACACTCGACCCATGGACAGAAATGCAGCGCATGGCGACGGGATTTGTCACGCCTAATTTCTTTGCGGTGTCTAATATTGGTCGAGTTCTCCTACAAACCATTGCTTTCGCGATGTGCGGAGTTGCACTTGGTGCCTTCTTTGGCTTTTTTCTTGCACAAGTATTTCACGTCGCCCTAGTCCGTTGGAGCTGTGCATTTGTGCGTGCCATTCACGAATTATTCTGGGCTTTAATCCTGCTCCAGATTTTAGGGCTAACGCCTTTGACGGGGGTTCTCGCCATCGCGATTCCGTATGCGGGCATTTGTGCCAAGGTCTATGCCGAGACGCTTGAAGAATCTCAACCATCAGTACTGCAGGTATTGCCGATAGGCAGTGGTATCGTCTCTACTTTTTTCTTTGCGCGCTTACCCGACGTTTGGGTACACATCAAAAATTACACCAGTTATCGGTTTGAATGTGGCTTGCGCTCCAGTGCGGTACTGGGGTTTATTGGTTTACCGACACTCGGGTTTTATCTCGAGACCGCGTTTAGTGAAGGTAATTATTCTGAAGCTGGGGCAATGCTGTTGTTGTTTTATGCATTAATAGCAAGCCTACGCTTTTGGTTGCGTCCGCGCTTACTCGGTTTCTATTTAGTGGCTGCGCCGTTTTTATTGGGTGAAGGCGCGAGCATTCGCTTCGATAACGTGGTTCGGTTTTTTACCAGTGACATCGTGCCAGCACCGCTACGAGGCAACGACCTGGCATTAGCCCAAACCTGGAGTAGCTTTGGTGATTGGATTCAACTGTTGTTGGTCGACCAAGCATTGCCTGGCATCATCGCCACTTTGTTACTCACCCAAATTGCATTGGTGTGTACCGGCTTTTTAACTCTGGCTTTATTCCCATTGATATCCGACAAGTTCTTCGGAAAATTTGGCCGCACTGTCGGTCAACTACTGTTGATCGTACTGCGATCGACACCTGAATTCATACTGGCCTATATATTTTTACAGCTCTGGGGGCCATCGATGTTGCCGGCGATTGTGGCATTGTCATTACACAACAGCGCGATCATTGGCCATTTGATTGGGCGCTATAGCCATTCGTTAGTGCTTCGTCCCGATAGCCCTAAGGGTTTTAACTTATATGGCTATGAAATATTACCGCGAGTATACGGCCAGTTTCTGGCTTTTCTATTTTATCGTTGGGAAGTGATCATGCGCGAAACCGCCATTCTAGGAATTTTAGGCATCGCCACACTAGGCTTTTATGTTGATAGTGCGATGGCTGACATCAGGCTCGATCGCGCCATATTACTGATATTGATAACAGCCCTATTGAATATTTTTATCGACAGTCTGTCGCGTTATTTTCGCTCTCGCTTACGCCTGAGCCAACAAGTGGAATACAGTTGAATATTTCAAACACAAGACATCTGAAATTAGCAAAAAATTATACGACTAGATAACTAATGTTAATTTTGAATGGTGTTACTAAAGAACTACTTTAAATAAAGTAAATGAAAAATGGCACCCAGAAAGCCATCATAACAACGATTAATATTGTTTCAACTCGACTGATCGTTTTATAAAGAACACCGATACCCATTGGGTCATCAGAGGTCCTAATTTTAGCCATAAAAATATCGAACAAAATAACAATAATCAGTACCGGTGCCATGACTGGTGCTATTAATTGAGCACTTAAACCTAACGCTGAACGCTCTGAAATCTCACCTAAAAATTGAATAACCACCCATTCAAACACAGGAAGCAGAATAGACAATATGGACAAACCGATTAAGCCTAAACGTAAAAATCCAAATGACGACAATTGAGTTTTAAGCGTTGCTTCCATGAGATTTTCAAACCACTAGAGTTAATACATTCAAGCATAACAATAATTTACATTTTAAGCTCTAAAAACGACACCAGATGTTTGTTTTAACTACAGTAAAGCTAGTTTAGCACTTATTGACAACCCTGCGGTCTCGAAATCAATATCAAGTTGTTACAGAGACTATTATTTAAGTTAAAAGTTAAACTGATCGTTAACAACATTGGTATTTAAAAAAACAGTAACAGATGCAGTAAAGAAGTTGTGAACCATTTTTTGATTATTAACGTATTAATTCTGTTATATTTAACACATTATTTCGTTTTAAGATTTATCTACATTAATTTAATACGAGAACCCAGATTACTCATTAGTAATGAATTTCAGAGCATAATGGAAAATAAAACAGTGAACGCAAACGACAACAGAAAAGCATCACTACCCAGCAATCAAGAAAATGAAAAAGGTTTATTGTTTTTGGCAGGTTGGATTGGGGTGATCATAGCGACGCCGTTTTTTTTATGGGTGCCACTCGGCTTCACTGGTCTAGTACCCTCCATGATTGATGTCTTTGGTGTCGTCGGGCTTCGTATTCCAGCGGCAGTCACTATTGCAGGACTGTTGCTTGCTGCAGTCGGGTTCCATCGAGTTTAGAGGGGAGAATCCGGACCCTTAACCGGAAAAACAACAACTATTAGGTAAGGAGTTTAGCATGTTCAAACTATCCGATTTTTTTATTCTGCTTGCGGTCGCTGTGTCTTTTGCGGTTTCTGGGCTGTTATGGTTTGAAGGCAATCAAATCGAAGGATTATTCACTGCTATATGGGTGCCCTCCATCCTTGCGTTCGGAATTTACTTCAAATTGTCCAGCCTATTGGCTCGGAGAGATCAATCATGATTGCCGACAATTTGATTTATACCGCTATGTTTGTATTCGCAATCATGTTCATTGGTCTCGTACTGACTTTCATAGAATTTCATTACGGTGCGCCAAAACGACAGCAGGAGCGAGCAAAGAAAAATCCTGAAGATGCCGGTGGAGACAAGCCCGCGCGTTAATTGCTAGGAGTGGGCCATTTTTTGGCACAATACCTGACACAAGAGCTAGGAGAGAATTCGCTATTTTACCGCAGCTTATAAACCTAGCATTTTTTAAGTACTAACTTAAGAGTGTCTGAAGGTTAGAAAGGCCCACAACTATAGAAAATAAAAGCTATGGATAAATTACCATCCATTAGCTAGCGACACAGCTTGGCCTTTTTTTATTATTTGCAGCACTAGCCGCTGGATCTACCTCCCTTATTGTCGCCAATTTATTTTTGAGTAAAGAGGCCCACAAAATTATTACTTTGCAATCTATGAGGTACATCACCTAACTTAGCACCATTCGATGTGTTAAAAAGAGGAGGCATTTCTTCCACTGATACTCTTAATCCATTCCCCATTGATATAATCTTTAATCTAGATTAGTTTGGTTTTTTATCCATCATGAGTTGAATATCCTTTAAACAATTAAAACTAATAGATGACTGATAAATAATAGCTCTTTGTCCGGAAGCACGGCTGACATTAAGTTACCGGTTCAACACATTGACGCATACTGGTTACATTTAGTTTGGCAAGGACAAACCTTAAAATTATCTTCACTAGATAAATATTAGCAATGTTTATAAATTAAAATCGAATCACAAATCACCATTACCCGAGCTTTAAAGACTACAATAGTAAATTAATCTTAACGGTTATCCTTAGGCCACTTTAACGGTCTATCAATATCGCCTTTCTAACAAATACTAAGGCCAGCGTTGTACGAAATTTTAGCTTTATCATATAGACTGTTTTAATAAGTTTTGCGCTCAAAAATTCACTTAACTGATCGGAGACTCTACAGAGTTAACGCATGAAATCCAATCAAGAACCTATCGTTAAAGACCTTGTTCTCATCGGTGGCGGGCATAGCCATGTCGCTGTTATAAAAATGTTTGGAATGAAACCAGTTCCTGGAGTTCGACTAACATTGATCGCGCGCGATGTACAAACGCCCTACTCCGGTATGCTGCCAGGTTATGTTGCGGGGCATTATGATTATGATCAGGCGCATGTCGACTTAAGGCCCTTGACGCAGTTTGCCTCTGCTCGTTTGTTCCATAATACAGCCATTGGTATCGATACCAAAAACAAACAAATCATTTGTGAAAACCGACCACCCGTAAGTTATGATCTATTATCGATCAATATTGGTTCACGGCCAGAAATAACCACTGTTCCAGGTGCCGCCGAATTTACTACACCCGTGAAGCCAATTAATCGTTTTGTCGACCGTTGGCATCAGCTCGTGCAACGAGTACTCGAACAAAATGGACCCCATAGAATTGCCGTAGTCGGCGCCGGTGCTGCTGGCGTTGAAATTCTACTTTCGATTCAATTTCGATTGCGTCAACTACTCGATCAACATCAACGCAGTAATGAACAACTTGAATTTCATTTAATCAGCAAAAGTAAACAAATCATGCCGTCATTTCCAGTGGCAGTCGCACAAAAATTTGAGCGTATTCTGACCGAACGCCAGGTGCGAGTACATCGTGGTGCTGAGGCTATTCTGGTTGATGAAAGTGGATTGAATCTAATTGATGGCAGTCGGATAGCATTAGATGAAATATTGTGGGTCACTGGAGCAAGCGCGCCTAAGTGGATAAAAGAATCGGGCTTAGCTGTCGATGAGCGTGGTTTCATGCAGGCCAATGATCAACTTCAGTCAACCTCTCATAACGATATTTTTGGTGCTGGTGATATTGTCAATGTTGTCAATCATCCCCGCGCTAAAGCCGGCGTTTTTGCCGTCCGCCAGGGTAAGCCATTGGCTGATAATTTACGCCGCGCTTTGTTAGCTCGTCCGTTAAAACCATTCAAACCTCAGAAGTCACTGCTTTCTCTCGTCAGTAGTGGCGATAAATATGCCGTTGCAAATAAATCATTCATTAACTTTGGCGGTAAATTTGTATGGGCTTGGAAAGACTGGATTGATCGTCGTTGGATGGCGAAATACTCTGATCTGCCCGAAATGAACGACCTACACAAGACCCGTATTGATCCTAGCTTGGCTGATAAAAACACTCTGAAAGATATCTCAGCTATTGCCATGCGTTGTGGTGGTTGTGGCGCCAAGGTGGGCGCTAATGTGCTGAGCAGGGCTATTTCCGAACTCAAACCAGCGCCTCGTGATGACATATTAATTGGTTTGCATGAACCCGATGATGCTGCCGTAGTCGAGGTGCCTGCAGGCAAGGTCATGGTGCATACCGTCGATTACTTTCGCTCTTTCATCGACGACCCCTACACCTTTGGTCAAATTGCGGCAAACCACAGCCTGAGCGACATTTTTGCGATGGGCGCTGAACCACAATCCGCATTAGCAATTGCCACCGTGCCTTTTGGCATTGAAGTCAAAGTTGAAGACACCCTGCGCCAACTAATGGCTGGCGCAATGCTAATGCTGAACGACGCCAATGCTGCATTAGTCGGTGGGCACACCAGTGAAGGTGCTGAACTGGCTTTAGGATTTTCTGTCAACGGCCTGGCCGATCGTGAAAAAATACTGCGCAAAGCCGGCATGCAAAGTGGCGATGTTTTGATTTTAACCAAGGCACTTGGCACAGGCACCTTGTTCGCCGCCGACATGCAACAAAAAGCTAAAGGCCGATGGATAGACGAAGCCATTGTGTCGATGGTTCAATCGAATCGAATCGCCTCGCAAGTTTTATTTTCCCATGGTGCAACGGCTTGTACCGACGTTACGGGGTTCGGCCTACTGGGTCATTTGGTCGAGATGATCAAGCCATCGGGTGTCGATGTCGAAATCGACCTGCAATCTCTGCCACTCATTGATGGTGCATTAGAGACTGTTGAAATGGGTATTTTGAGTTCATTGCAACCTGCCAATGTTCGATTGCGCCGTGCCATTAGCAATATGAAAGCAGCGTCTGAAAACGTTTTATATCCATTGGTATTTGACCCACAAACGTCTGGCGGTTTGCTTGCTAGCATACCGGCTGCAAAGGCTGATGAGTGTCTGCAACAATTGATTCAGGCGGGTTATTCTCGCTCTGCAATTGTTGGGCGAGTAGTCGCTGAGAGCAATCATTTAGAGCCCGTCACTCTAATCTTGTAGAGCATGAAAAAGATTATTTTCAATCGATGTGTTATATGTAATGGCACCTCAAATTAACTAACAATAGGTCAAAACCTTATGTTACCCATGGGAACAATTGTCACCTGCTGCATGATTGCTGGCTTAATTTTTGCGGTGCCACCAGTGAAGAAAGGCTGCCCTCGTCCAATCTGCACTATCGTTGGTACCGTCGTACTCGCAGCTGGATTGTGGAATGTGATCTGGTATGCAAGCCAAAATTTTGGGGAATTCTGGGGGCTAGCCGCACTTTGTTCAGGTGTGTTGATGATAATCACTTCGATCTTTATCCTCAATGCTAACTGGCTTCCAGCTTTTGTTCGACAAGCAAAAGCAATAATATTATTGATGCTGTTAGGCTTTACCTTATTATATGCGATTACTATTATTAGGTTGTAGCTTGGATTTTTACTACAATCGAGCAGGATTTTTGACTCATCACTAAAGTGAAGAAAGTTCCTATCAGAATCATCATTCTTAACCCCAATTAACTGGAACACATCTGACATGCAATGGCAAAATAGACGAGAAAGTTTTCGCGCTCACCTAGAAAGCAAAGCCTGCGTTTACCCTGGCTCTGTTTACGACCCTATCTCCGCCAGAATCGCTGAAGACCTTGGTTTCGAGGTCGGTATGTTTGCTGGCTCGGTCGCTTCGTTAACGGTACTAGGTGACCCAGATCATATATTGCTCACACTCAGTGAATTTGCTCAGCAGGCCTATCGTATTTGTCGGGCTAGCAACCTACCGATTATGGTTGATGCTGATCATGGATATGGCAACGCCTTAAATGTGAAGCGCACGGTTGAAGAGCTGGAAACAGCTGGAGTGTCTGCGCTTTCAATAGAGGACACTGAGTTACCCCGTCCATTCGGTAGTGGTGGTAAAACTAGCTTAATCTCGATTGAAGAAGGCGTTGGAAAAATGAAAGCGGCAGTCGCTGGTCGATCTGATCCTTCGCTTGTCATTGCCGCTCGCAGCAGTGCTATTTCAGTCAACGGCATAGACGACACCATTGCCAGAATTATGGCTTATCAAGAAACTGGCGTTGACGCTATTTTTCTGATTGGTATCAAACAAAAGCAACAACTCGAAGCCATTACCAGCGAATGTAAACTACCCTTGTTCCTGGGTGGCGCTGGTAACGACATTATGGATTTAGATTACCTTAGATCTCAAGGCGTTAGCCTTTGCTTGCAAGGACACCAGCCAGCCATGGCAGCCATACAGGCGACCTATGATGCACTGAAAGCCTTGCGAGAAGGCACTAAGCCAAGCGAACTGAACAACCGTTTCGACAAAACCCTAATTAATAAATGGTCAAAGGTCGATGCTTATGATCAATGGACACAGGACTTTCTGGAGTAGGTTATGTCTATCTTTCAATTGAAACTCGATAACAAGGTGCCACCACCAGTCGTTGCTACGCTTATCGCAGTATTGATGTGGGGCCTCTCGGCTTATGAACCAGCTCTCCATCTATCAGCCAAAATGACTGAAACTTTAGTCCTTTTATTAGTCATTGTGGGAGTGTCGTTCGACGTTTGCGGGTTGCTCGCTTTTCGTCAATCAAAAACAACCATTAACCCAATGAGCCCGGACAGAACCACAGCATTGGTAACCGGCGGCATTTACCGGTTGAGCCGTAATCCGATGTACGTTGGGCTTGTTTTATTTTTGACTGCATGGGCCATTCAATTGTCGATGTTATGGCCATTCATCGGTCCAGTACTTTTTGTTATCTATATTAATCGATTTCAAATTGCACCAGAAGAACGGGTGATGGAAGCTAAGTTTGCAGATGAATATTCAGTCTACATGAATAAAGTACGACGTTGGTTATGACCCAATTGATAGTTGAATGGAAGAATGACGCCAGCGACGCACTGCGACCTTGGCATTAACTCTGACTTTAATGTTTTGGGTGAAGCCAACCTTACCTGCTGTTAGACTTCGATTATATTCAGCAACGGACTTTACCAATGGCAACTTCAACCATCGACCTCAGCCTGGCTGACATATACGACCTCGCTAAAACAACTTTGTTGAAACACGGCGCCAACGAGGAAAATTCAGAGGCTATCGCCAACACTGTCACCACCGCCGAAAGAGATGGTTCAATTTCTCATGGGCTTTTTCGTATTCCCGGATATATCACTGGGCTTAAAAGCAAAAAAGTTGATGGCACCGCAAAACCAGAAATAGAACAAGTCACACCAATCATATTTCGATGTGATGCCAAAAGTGGTTATGCACCAATCGCACATCAATATAGCTTGCCTCCACTGATTGATGCCGCCAAAAACTTTGGCCTCGCCGCAGTCGCGATTCAGCACTCGTACCATTTCGCAGCACTCTGGCCTGAAGTTGAAAAAATTGCCGAGGCGGGCTTAGTGGGCCTCACCACTGTGTCGTATCTGCCCTGGGTTGCACCTTCCGGTGGAACAACGCCAATATTCGGCACTAACCCGATGGGCTTTGCATGGCCTCGTGCAGGCAAAAATCCCATCGTGATCGATATGGCAACCGCATCGATGGCGATGGGTGAAGTGATGATCGCAGCTCGAGACGGTCACGAAGTTCCGTTGGGCACGGGATTATCCGCATCAGGTGAATTAACAACCGACGCAGCCGAAATCATTAAGGGCGTTCTATTGCCGTTCGGTGGGCACAAGGGATCTGCCATTGCGCTAATGGTCGAGCTACTATCAGGCCCCATGGTTGGCGAAACTTTTTCTTACGAGACTCAGAAAGGCGACAATGCAAATGAGGGCCCTGCACGAGGCGGTCAATTCATTTTGGCGATGTCGCCGGACATACTGTCAGGGAAGAACTCCAACGACCAAACTGATCGTTTTTTCGAAAGATATGATGCTATAGAGGGTGCTCGACTACCGGGTGCCAGAAGGCATAAAAACAGAGAAGATAAGGGACCACGAGCCGTAAACGCTGCGCTGATAGAAACCATTAAACAGCTTCGAGACAATAGTGAAGAAGTAATAGTTGAATAAGCGCTCCGAATACGAAGTTTTTAGCGAGTTATAACAGCCTTATCATCTCTAATGCTGACCCGCCTAACACCAAAACGGCCATGCCCGTCGTCGTCGCTAGCACGACGCTATTGGTTTTCCACATTAAGACGATGACACACAACAAAGCGATAATTTCTATCGGGTTTCCCTGCCTGACGGCTGGCACTAAGATAGCCATAAATGCACAGCCAGGCAATGCTTCGAGCACGGGTCGCAAGCCACCAATATGTCTTACCTGTAATCCAAGTAGATAACCACCAACCCGCGAAAGATAGACAATTGATGCCATCATCGCGATAGCTATTAAAACTTCTTGACTGCCAATGAGTTGCTCAAGCATTTTTTCGGCGCTCATGCACTACGGCAACCACGATGCCAACCGAAACCGATCCGAGCAGTATCAAGTAATTCGGCGACCCCAGTTCATACAATATGAGCGAAGCCATGCCTGAGGTAATCCACGGTAAGGCGTTTGCACCCGAACCTTTTACAAACAGAATCATCATCGTTGCCATTACCATCGGCCCGGCAAAATTGAGAGAACCCAAATGCGCTCCAGCAAACCATTCCGCCAAATTCAGTCCGACCCAGGTTGAAAGCACCCAGCTAACTGATAACGAAACGCCATAACCAAAGACATAACCAAGCCTGCCGACCTGTTTATCTAAACTTAATGCCGTGACAACACCGGGGTCATTTAACAGGAACAACCAAACAATACGCCGTAACAAGCTATGTCCATCGAAGTGATAGGTCATCGACATACCTAGCAAAATATTACGACTACTCACCAGCCCGACCGACAGAGCAATAGTGCCCAACGGCAATGGCGAGTGCCAAAACTCGAGTGAGACGAACTGTGCTGACGCACTAAAAACTGATGCGCTCATCAATAACGATTGCCATTGTTCAATACCGGCCGAAGCGGCGGCAATGCCGAACATCACACCAAAGAGGAATGTCGAAATAAAGTAGCCACCAGAACAGCGAATACCCAGCTTAAAACTTTGAAAAGTTGACATATCAGGATGTAATTACAGACTAAGGATTTGAAAGTTCGAATGGTATCACTCTAGCCATCCCTAAAAATAACAATTAGGATCAATTAACGCTATTTATCTTTGAAGCTCTGATAACCTTGGCAACAATTGCCAACTTGAAACGAAACCAAATCCCGTCCTTAAATGTCCAATTTCTTATTATGCTTAAACTTATATTCATCAGACCAATGCCCGCGAGAACGATACTGACCAGATCCATTCTGAAATGGCTTTTATTGACAGTTCTACTCACTGGATGTAGTTCAACATCATTTGTTTATAATAATGCCAACTGGCTCATCCGTGGCAAAATAGACGACTACTTTTCACTCACTGGCCTCCAACAACAACAGCTAAAACTCAATATTGACAGTATCCTCCAATGGCACAGAGAACAGGAACTCGTTGAGTATGCTGATCTGCTCCAAAAATTCACCCTGCAATATGCTGATGGGCTAACCCGTCAGGAGATTGATCTAGTCATCGATAAGGTTTCTTCTGCCCGTATTCGGCTTGTCGAGGCCAGCATTCCAACAGCCCGTCGATTATTATCAACTGTCAGTACAAAACAAATCGATTACTATCATCAAGCCTTTATAGAAAGGAGAGACGAACAAGCAAAAAAACTATTAATATCAAATGAGGCATATGCTGACGAAAACTTCACTCGCTTTATTGAAATCATGGAAGAATGGTTCGGCGATGTTAATGAAAATCAGATGGTAGAATTGAGATTTATAAGCGACGCTCGTCCAGATAAACGCCAATATTGGTTTGAGCGAAGTAAACTAAAGCACCAAGAATTTTCTGAACTTTTGCGAAGCCGTCCCGAAGAAGAAAAAATCGAACAATATCTGCATGACCGATTTGTCGAGTTAAAGCAAACTGATGTTCAAGAACTCGACAACAGCCTTCAAGTAAGACTTTTTTGGCTAAGCGCACTATTAGACATTGACAAAATTATCGTTACAAAACAACGTGAATATTTTATTAGCCGTGTGGCAGATTATTCATCCGAATTTCTTGAGTTGAATAAAAAATCAAGCAAACCATTTAAACCCATCAAACAAAGATAATTTCATTGTAAAAGCATCGCACCCTTTCAGTGGGCTTTAATAACTTAAGATTGTTTGACTTCTGTTATTCAGTCGTATTCACTCAGACTTATATTTAATAAGCGGTGAATATTGTAATTCACGATAAAAAAAATAAATTAACAGTCACTTATTGTGAAATGCCAATTCTCTTACCTTCATCTATTTTATCCAATACGACTAATAAAATGGTTGTCCCATGCTATATTTTTGGTTGAGTTAAGTTGACTTAAATGACTTTGCGTAGCGGATTTGGCATTAATTAATATTACCTTACCCCGCCCACTGGTGACCACAAATTCGCCTTCCAAATCAGTTGGCGCAATTCCACTGCAATCACCCAAGGTGGCAAAGTTAATATAACTTTGGGTTCCTCCATTCCAGAGTGTGATCAAATTCCCACGCGGAGACGTTACCGCAAACCACCGTCCACTGACATCTGCTGCAATACTAGCGCAGTAACCTCGCATTTGGTTCTGAATCGTGTCCTCAGCTGCCTGCGGCTGTATTGGCTGACCGAGTTGATGGAAGCCAACTAGGGTTTTGTGACGACTAAAGTCATCCTGATCTTGAAAGGCCAGACCCACCAAACCATTTTTAGTCACCGCCATATGCCGAATACTGAGGCTAGACTGAGCTTCGGGCAATGTGTATTTGGCGATGATTTCACCACTTTTGGCGTTCAGATAAACCAGTGCTGATTGCATCGAATCGAGGTTCAACTTTACACGACCTGATTTTGGGTGTGTTTGAATACCGCCAATGGCGACAATGACATGCTCTCCATTCACCGACAAATTCAATTGATGTGGGCCGATGCCATGAGCATCCCATTCGGCCACTTGCTGATAACCTCGACTAACCTCTCTGACACCAATTACGCCGCGCGCCTCATCATAGGCATTCTCAGTAGTGAACAGGTATTGTCCATCAGCACTAAAACAGCCATGACCGTAAAAATGCCTACCTTTTGCGGCTGTTTGCTGAGTGATCACCTGACCATGATTGGCATCGATAACTGACAAGTATGTCCCGGGCCGCCTAGACATACACAGCAGATGATTCGAGTCTGGCGAAAGTACTAGGTCATGTGCACGGCCAGGCATGGGCGTATAAAAAAGTGGCGCACCATCTTCAAGGTTAATGGCGGCAATACCAAATCCACCATCGGCATCACGAAAGGCGCCATAGCCTGTCGTTGACTTCGCTTTGCCAAATAGACCCCAGCCTAACAAAGGCGTTAGTGCAATCATAGCCACTACTTGTCGACGAGAAAGTAACGGCCTTCTGTCAGTTGTACTATTCAGTCTAGAATGTGTGGTTTTTAAGTTGGTTATTTTCAAACTAGTCGCCATCAAAACTATTAAATCCCAAGGGCGATTGATAAACCACATTGGTATAGTTTTCGATTTGTTGCGCAACCAGCTCCAAACTATCCACTACCGATAACAATATTTGACGATTAGAATCATCACTCACTGACTCATCAATCGGTAACGATAATTGGGACAGTTGTTGTTGCGATTGAGCTATTAACTGGTCAATATTTTCTGCTATAGATTGATTCGCTTCAGTTTGATTGTCACCACTATTCTCTAGATTATAAAAATTGTTTACGGGTGAGGTTGGCTCAAAGAATTGCGCTATGGTTTTCAAATTGCGTTGTATATTCAACTGCGATAATCCACTCCGCCACAATTCGGCTCGTTGTGGTTTGGCTGTATCAATTGAATTATCTAGGGGCCGACCTAACTTATATAACTTAATCGCTAGTATTTCACCATAAACCAATCGCAGAATATCAATACCGGTATCTCGCGGTTCCTGCGAGCCTTTGTTATCACCCAGTAAGAGGTTTCTATAACCACTATCCTCTCGTTGCCAGTCGTCATTAAGATCCTGCAACATAACTTGTTGATTATGACTAATAGCCTGAATAAATTGACATCGGAACTGACCTGCTTTGGTGGTGTTCGTAAACAGCTCTGCAGCTTCATTGTCGTAAAGCAAAATCTCTAATGCGGTAATGCCCTGAACACCCGCACTGAGGTGAGTGAATTCAGAGTGAGCTAACTCAGTAACATTTTGATCAGCCAATAATCGTCTTAATTGACGACCCACTACATCGTGTTTATCAGGCCAATACTGAATTCTACTTTGTCTATATAGATATACGACAGGTCCCTGTCGGAACAATTCGATTGCCATCCAGCTATCGACATAAGCTGTAAATCGATCACGTAGCAAATTCAGACTGGCGTCATTCGGTTGCTCACAAGATGCGATGGCTTGCTGGTTAAGTGCCTCGGCAGATTGAGATAAGTGTCGATAAGCAGGGATGACTATCTGATCCAGCACACCAACATTCAGGGCACGAAACTTAGTGTCGTCTGCTGCTATAGACTGCAGACTAAAAACGGTCAGAAAAAAACCTGCGAGACATCGCCAAATCATAATATTTAAACTCCTTATAGTTAAAACTTTCATTAAAGTGACTCTAGAAAGGTAATGAGTGATTGTCGTTGAACGGCTGTCATTTCAACCACCTTTTGCTTTGCTAGCTGAGCCTCACCACCATGCCAAAGAATGGCCTCAAGAAAACCGCGCGCGCGACCATCATGCAAGAACTGGCTGTGCCCATTTACAGTCCGGGTGAGGCCAATCCCCCATAACGGCGGCGTTCGCCATTCTCGCCCATTGGCAACGCCTTCGCTTCTGTTATCGGCTAGCCCTTCACCCATATCGTGTAGCAATAAATCGGTGTATGGCCAAATCTTTTGGCTAGATAATGCTTTTTTATTGTCGTCAACACCTGTTACATAAGATGCCTTATGGCATGCCACGCAACCTGTTTCGTAAAACAATTGCTTACCGGCCAATACGGTTTCATCACCCACGTTACGTCGAGCTGGGACGGCTAAATTTTGAGTATAAAATAACACCAGGTCAGTCATTATCTGCCCAACTTCACGCCCTTCGTATTGCTCCGAATCACCCGAGGGTGCCAATAAACAAACATCTTGGTTGCTAGTGCAATCACCACCTGGCGCTGATTGTTTAGGCGTCGACAAACCTAAATCACCATTAAAAGCACTCTGATTTTGTTGATCCAAGGTTGGTTGACCTGCCTTCCAACCAAATCGACCTAGTTGGAGGTCTTGCGTGCTGGCGTTTCGCGACCAAGCTGCTCGACCTGAAATGCCATCATTATTTAAATCATCTGGATCGGCCTGAGCCAGAATGTCAACTTCGGTTATCATTTCTAATAAGCCCAAACCAATCATCTGTGGCGCTATACGTGGCGAGAATAGAGTATCAGGATGCATCGGACCATAACCTAAATTGACCACGCTATAACTTGGCTTTCTTAGCGTAACTGTTTCATTCTCAGATAATAAAACTTTAACTTCTTCATAATTAATTTGAATGTTTCCCTCTGCTCTGTGCCCTTTTATAGAGAAATCCTGCAATTGAGTGCCGTAAGTCGGTTCTGGTATTACCAATAACTTTAGTGAGTCTAATTTAGCCTGGTCTTGTTCTGACTGGGCAGGTATTGACAGTCGTAATAACATGGACACTGCATTGTCATCAGGCCAGTTGGCTTCTGGAGGGTGGCCACGTCCATCTTTAAGATGACACCTTTGGCAAGACTTTGCGTTGAACAAAGGACCCAACCCATCCGAAGCTAATGTCGAAGCTGGTGCTGATACCCATATTTTACGAAAGATGCCATTACCTACTTTAAAATTTAATTCCTGATCGAACTTGAGATTTTGAGAGGCATGTGAGAATGAATTATTGTTAATTGTTTTTAACGAAGTAGCAGAGCCACCCGATAAATGCTCATCTATTTCTGGCCTAGTAAAATCAGGTTGAGAAATATCTAAATGAGTTGCTTCAGGTTGAGTAATGTCAGGCGTAACCGCAATCGTAAGCAGGCTAAATGCACTACCTACGATTACGGATAACACCTGCGCTATAAAAACACGCCTAGACATGGTTGAAATTATCGGGTCATTAACTATTGAACCGATTGTGGACTATCAAGGCTATCAGATCCTTCTATATCAAGTGTATTCAGACCTAATACAACGGCCACTGCACCTATTGCTTTAGTTTGCTCAGTTAGTGCAGAGATTGCAGCTTGTACTTTTGCATTCCCTACAATATTTCCAGATCCAATCATTTGATCGTAAGCTTCTCCATTAATAGCCGTATCAACTAATATCTGCATTTTACTCATGGTTAAATCTAGCTTGCTAAGCAACATATTGTCGGCTTCAGGATTTTTTGCCGACACCAGGTCAGCAATAGAAGGACCTTCTAATAATGTACCATTGGTTCGAAGGTAACGTCCGGTGTAAACATTTTGTATACCCAGAGCATCGTAGTAATGCGAGTTATGAGTGTTATCACTGAAACAATCATGCTCTTCTTCTGGGTCATGCAAAATTAAGCCAAGTTTCATTCTTTCTCCCGCTAGTTCACCATAAGACAAGCTACCCATTCCGGTCAAAATTACACCTAAGCCAGCGCTTGACTCGACATTTTCTATATTCTGTCTAGCTTCGCCTGTCGAACCCCATTGATTCGTCATCCATTCAAGGTCAGTTAACAGAAGCTCTACCGCTGTTTGCAAAAATTTAATGCGGCGATCACAATTACCACCAGTGCAATTTACAGTGTCAAAATCACTTACAGGACGATTACCAGCACCCGCGTTGGTTCCATTTAGGTCCTGTCCCCACAATAAAAATTCGATGGCATGATAACCCGTAACAACATTTGCCTCGACGTCATCAACTTCGTGCAAAGTATCACTTAGCAATTCTGGAGTAATGTTTGAAATATCAATGGTGTTACCACTGAGCAATAATTCTTTATTAGCAATAATATTCGCTGAATACAGGTTATTTGCATCTGACGCCTCTCCATAACTAGTAGCTACATAGTCAATCAAGCCTTCATCCAGAGGCCAGGCGTTTACTTTTCCCTCCCAGTCATCAACAATCGGATTACCAAAACGGAAAACTTCAGTTTGTTGGTAAGGCACCCTAGAAGCGAACCAAGCTTGTCGAGCTAAATTTAAATTTTTCGTCGTTGGTTGCACTACTAATTGATTAACCGCCTTTTCCAACAACTTCGCAGTTGCCAAGGAATCGCTATATCCTGCCTGTGCAATATCCGCATAATGCTTTAGTACTGATTGTTCTAGTGGATTAGTTGCTGCATGAGTCACACTAGAAAATCCGCTAGCAACACTCAATAAAGAAACTAAAAATACACGCTGCAATATCATTATTTAACCCCATTTGTTGTTTAATTTTTTAAGACTATAATCTTAATGAGTTTTATTTCTATTTGCAAGTAATTATCATTGGCGTTTATATTTTACCCTATTCCTCACTCTCCTATGTATGAATATTAACCAGACTATGCGGTGAGAGCTTCCAACGAATAAGTAGCTAAAGCCCACTAATTAAAAATAGAGACGATTCCTAAGGTTAGAGAATTGGAGAATTATCGACCATTATAACAATGGCGAACCTGTTCTCGTTAATGTCTGTAAAACTGTTGAATCGTGTCAATGATGCGCTCTAAATCGACCTCATTAACATCAAGGTGCATTACTAACCGAATCGATGGGACACCCGCACTGATGACTATTCCATGGTCAGATAAATATGACTGAAGCTTCGCCTGTCTGCCATCAGAAGGAGAAATAAATACCATATTGGTCTGTTGGCTGATTTCTAACCGATCAATGGAGGACAAACCCTCAGCTAATCGTTTTGCATTGGAATGATCCTCTGCTAAACGTTCAACATGATTATCCAAGGCATAGCTGCCAGCAGCAGCCAAAATGCCAGCCTGACGCGTACCTCCCCCTAACAATTTCCGATCCCGACGCGCACGACGTATAAATGCTTTTGTACCACTCAGCACCGTACCCACTGGAGCACCTAAGCCTTTAGACAAACACAACGATACACTATCAAATGGTTCAGCCATTTTTTTAGGAGACTGCCCTAACGCAACTGAGGCATTCATTAATCGTGCGCCATCTAAGTGAACCATCAACCCGGCTGCTCGAGCGGCATTGGCTAAAGATTTAAGTTGGTCTGATGATTGAGCTTTGCCATGCACCGTGTTTTCTAAGCACAACAATCGAGATATCGGACAGTGGATATCATCAGGCTTAATGGCAGCTTCAACCTGAGAAACCGTTAACCCACCCGAGTGATCAGTCGGTAGAGCACACATTGCTATACCACCCAGAACCGATGGACCACCAGCTTCATCAATATAGATATGATAATCATCACCAATAATTAGCTCATCACCCCGAGCGCAATGTCCTAATACAGCGATTAGATTACTTTGTGTGCCACTCGAAACAAACAATGAAGCCTCTTTCCCCAATAGCTCTGCAACGCTTGACTCCAGCCTGTTGACAGACTCGTCATCACCATAAACATCATCACCGACTGGTGCCGACATCATCGCATCGTACATCCCTGCAGTCGGCCGAGTAACAGTGTCACTGCGCAGATCGATTACTTTTTTACCCGATAGAGTCGCTGTCTGACTGGACCCCATCGTATGGTATGTACTTTTCATTAAAATAGTTCCTACTTAAAGTTAATAAGGCAGTGCGGCAGCCAAACATACAAGTTGATGCAACCCGTCATAAAAATTTGACACAAACTCAGTTAAAGCAAATTCATCGACTAGCTCTTCTTGTGACTGCTCAACATATTGTTCATCGGCGCGAAGCCAGTATCGGACTGACAAATCGTTCACTATTTCTTTTTCGACGCCCAGCCGACTAATTAGTGACATAGCAACAAAGCCTTTAATTACGATGTTCCACTTTACCCCCATAATCAACGGTTGGGGTTATCAGCTTTAACGCCTATCGTAACTTTAAATATTTAATTTGAGATCAAGCTTTTGAATGTTAGAGTCTGCAATAAAACTGACTATACGCTCAGTATCCGGCATATCTGACAAACAATCTTTCACTTTAACTCTCTGGTTGTTTAAATCAACATTCAGCACTTCACTCATCAACATCCGTTCCAAGTTTAATTTGCAATGAATGGTAAATTGAAATATGGGCTAATTGGAATAAAAATAAAACGATGCGTTTTTTAAAGTTAAAGGCTGGAACTCATTAACACTGATATTTTGGACTATTTATTCCTAAAACTTAGGCATTATCAAAGTAAATACAAAAATTTTTAAAAGTTCAATATTCAGAAGTTTTGAAGTATTTTCAAAACATGCACTCCCCCTAATCAGGGTTTGAGTGATTGTTTTTTCATCAACCATCGTAAATATTGGTTACTGTCATCATAGTGTTATTGAGCCCTTCCTCAATCAATTTAGTGTTTTGAGAAATACAGGTTACAATTCGATTTGAATTTTCTTTTTAAAAGCATCCAGCGCCAAAGGCATCCAATTTGACTAATAACGATATTTTAAGACGCATCAGATACACCTTTGATTGTGACGATTCTAAGATGATGATGATCTTCGCATTAGGTGGACGTGAGTCTACAAGAGCGGATATAAGTGCGTGGATGAAGAAAGACGATGATCCCGGTCAGCTTAAGCTCAAGGATACTCAGCTCGCAGTATTTTTAAATGGTTTAATAACAGAAAAGCGCGGCAAGAAGGAAGGCGTTCAGCCGGAACCTGAAAAGCGTCTAGGCAATAACATCATATTCGTTAAACTGAAAATCGCCCTTAACTTACAAGCAGAAGATATTCTGGCCATTCTCGAACTAGTAGGGTTCCAACTCAGTAAGCATGAGCTCAGCGCATTTTTCCGCAAATCGGGACACAAGCATTATCGTGAATGCAAAGATCAGGTATTACGCAACTTCCTGCATGGCTTGCAGCTTAAATTCCGTGGCAAAGAAGAATCAGCATCCGAATTTAAGTGGCCTGAACCTAAATAGAGCGAAGAAACATTATGTATAGACTCTACTGGGCCCCGGATACTGGTGCAATGGCACCACAGATTATTCTTGAGGAAGTAGCCACTAACTACGAGCTAATCGTGTTGGATTACGATGCTCATGAAGAGACAGAGGCTGATTTTTTAGCACTCAATCCTCGTGGTCAAATTCCAGCTCTGGTACTGCCTGATGGAACGGTTATCACCGAATCAGCTGCGATGGTGCTACACATTGCGGATGCTCACCCTGAAGCAAAATTATTACCGCCATTGGGCAGTAGTGAGCGTGCCAGAGTCTATCGCTGGTTGTTTTATGCCGTAGCCAATCTCTATGAATCCTGCTTACGCTTCTACTACAGTGACCGGTTTGCAGACGACGCCACTGCCGTCGCATTTGTCAAACAAACAGCAGGCCTTGATATCGATAAATACTGGAATTTACTTGAGAAAGACCTGCAAGATAATCAATCTAATGGTCCTTACCTACTTGGAACTCAATACAGTGTTATCGATGCCTATCTACTTATGCTGATCGGCTGGCATGAAACCCCAGCGACTCTATTGGAAAGATGCCCCAATTTGGCAGTACTCTTTAATACAGTCCGACAACGATCAGCCGTGAGTAAAATTTGGGATCAAAATATTAGGAAAACTGACTGACTAACCGATAGCCAGAGATTTTACGCTGGCTGTCTGGGCGTCTATTATCATTTGCAAGGGTGCCCCTGCTTTGGCCAATACACGAGCGCCAAAGTAACTGCATATAATTGCATTAGATAATGCTTCGGCCTGATCAGCGCTTTCGACTTTCGACTTAAGCGCTATGGTTACCGCTTCACGCATACGCAGGATTGTTTTATTCACTGAATCTTCAACCGCTTTATCAACCGGTGCCATTTCTATGCTGGCATTGCACAAAAGACACCCACCGGCAAAGATGCCTTTTTTAACACCGTCTAAAACAGAATCAAAGAGCCTGGTGACCTTTTCTTGCGGACTAACATTACTATTAAGCATATCGATACCAGCCTGAATATGTGTTTTTTCATAGTGCGCCAAAGCCTTCATATACAACACTTTTTTATCTCCAAAAGCACCGTATAGGCTCCCTTTCAATAAACCAGTGGCTTTAACCAGATCCTGCATCGAAGTTGCTTCATACCCCTTTTCCCAAAACACGTTAGTGAGTGCGTCTAGCACTCGGTCTTCGTCAAATTCTCTTGGTCTGGCCATCGTTTTGCGTCACAAAATAAAGTTAAAAATAGTTATTGACCGATAGGTCAATAATAGTTATTATCTTCCACTGAGGCCGTTGCAGAGAGCACGGCTTATTTTTCGCCTAGTTTATGACCAATTGGTCAACAATGCAACTCGGAGATTCAACCATGCTAAATATAGAAATTTATACCAAAGACTATTGCCCGTTTTGCTTTCGAGCAAAAGCTTTACTTGATCACCTGGACCTAGACTATACCGACTACGAAGTTACCTTCGCTTCCGACAAGGAAATCGAAATGAATAAACGATCAGGTCGTTTTACCGTGCCTCAAATATTTATTGACAATCAGCCGATAGGGGGCAGTGACGAACTTTACCAGCTGGTTGAAAACGGCGAATTTTTCAGCCTGCTCAACCCAATTCAACAACAATCAACACACGCAGAGGATTCAAGCCATGCCGAGTAAATATGACATCATTATTATTGGCGGCGGAAATGCTGGATTTGGCGTATCTCAAGTGGCACACGCTGCAGGAAAATCTATCGCCTTTATCGAATCAGACAAATTCGGTGGCACCTGCCCGAATCGTGGCTGTACGCCAAAAAAAGTTTTGGTAGCAGCCGCTCACGCCATGCACGAAATCGAAATTGCCCATACCCACGGCATAGAAGTAGGCAAGCCTAAACTCCATTGGTCAAAACTAATGGATCGTAAAACTGACATGATCGATTTTATTCCCGGCGCTATGGAAGACACAGCGAAAGGACGCAGCAACGTATATAAAGGCAAGGCCAAATTTGTCGGCCCAAACACTGTCGAAGTTAATGGTCAAATGCTTAAAGCCGATAATATTGTCATCGCGACAGGCTCTATCACTCGTCCATTATCAATCCCTGGTGCTGAATATCTGATCACATCGGATGACGTATTGTCAGAACGCGAGCAACCAAATGAAGTTGTATTCATCGGCGGTGGTGTCATCGCAATGGAATTCAGCCATGTCTACGCTCGTGCTGGCACTAAGGTCACTATTCTTGAAATGATACCACAGCTTTTACCTCGGCTAGATACTGATGCTGTTTCTGCCATTCGCAACGAAGGCGAGCGCATTGGCATCGACATGAAGACCAGTGTAGACGTTAAGCAAATCGAACAGGTGGGTGACAAATTTAGTGTGCGATTTATTCATGACGGGCAGGAGCGAACAATCGTAGCGGATAACATTATCAATGGAACTGGACGAATCGCCAATGTGAGCGAGTTGGAATTAAGTGCTGCAAATATTCAACACGACGGCATTCGTATCGAGGTAGACGAGAACCTTCGGTCGGTTTCCAACGAATCAGTATGGGTCGCAGGCGATGCACTCGTGACCTCTGCCCAGTTATCGCCTTTGGCTACTTACGAAGGTCGCATAGTAGGTCAAAATATTGTCAATAATGACAACAAAAAACCTGACTACTCGGTTATTCCAAGTGCGGTGTACACCATACCCGCATTGAGTTCAGTCGGCATGACCGAAGCCGAGGTAAGCAATTCCGGACTCGAGTTTGAAGTATTAACGTCGGATATGTCGGAGTGGTTCTCGGCTAGGTTTTATGCTGAAACCGTTGCCTGGGCTAAGATTATTATCGAAAAAGGCTCTCGGAAAATACTCGGTGCCCATTTAGTGGGGCATCACGGTGAGGAACTAATCCACCTCTATGCTATGGCAATGAGGCATGGCATTAATGCTGATCAGCTCGGTAACGAAATGTATGCCTTTCCAACCTTTGCAGCCGACATACCGAGTCTTCTCTAAACTTATTTACCTTGATAAAAATGCACAAGGAAGTGCCTTCCATAGCCCACAAGGCTATCAAATAATTGGAATCAGCTGTCGTTTCAATTCAGTTAATGCATTCCCAGACATTGCCATTAACAGAATCACACCGCGGATTAGGTATAGGTACAGGAAGGCTTCTGCTATAAATGTCCAAACCCATAATGGTCCTATTAAAACATCGGATAATGACAATAGAGTCAATTCATCCGCGGCAGCAACATTAGAACCAGAGGTATAACTAGACACAAAGAGTCGTCTAGCGGTCAAGTTTTCAGAGTTTTGATTGATTATTTGAGCTATTACCGCCCATGTTTCAACGCCTTAAGTTTTCGTTAAAAAAATCATCAATTCTCAAATACCTACCTTAAACCAACCTTATATCTGTAATGTGTGAAGCAGGTCAATTGTTCATTGATTTTGTAATAAATTTAACTACAACAACATTGTTAGAGAGTGAAAATTATGCAATATAAAAATCCAAATACAGATGGCTCAGTCGTCTCTTTTAAAGCTAGCTATGACAATTTTATTGGTGGGGCTTGGGTTGCGCCAGTTAAGGGGGAATACTTTGACAATATTTCACCCGTCAATGGTAAGCCATTTTGTAAAATACCACGCTCTACGGCGGAAGATATCGAAAAGGCCCTAGACGCGGCTCATGCTGCAAAGGACGCTTGGGGTAAAACATCGGTGACTGAAAGGTCAAATATCATGTTGAAAATGGCAGATCGCATGGAGGCAAATCTGGAAGCCTTAGCAGTAGCCGAAACATGGGATAATGGCAAGGCTGTTAGAGAGACATTGAATGCTGATTTACCTCTATGTGTCGATCACTTTCGTTACTATGCCGGTTGTTTACGAGCGCAGGAAGGTGGCATTAGTGAATTAGACAACAATACAGTTGCCTATCACATACATGAGCCTCTTGGCGTTGTCGGCCAAATTATCCCTTGGAATTTCCCTCTTTTGATGGCTATTTGGAATCTGGCGCCTGCGCTTGCAGCAGGAAACTGCGTAGTATTAAAGCCTGCAGAACAAACGCCCGCTTCTATTTTAATGTTAATGGAACTGGTGGGTGACTTACTACCAGCAGGCGTATTAAATGTCGTTAATGGCTATGGTGAAGAAGCCGGTCACGCACTTGCAACAAGTAAGAGAATTGCAAAAATTGCATTCACTGGCTCTACTCCCGTCGGTGAGCATATACTAAAATGTGCGGCTGAAAACTTAATTCCATCCTCTGTTGAATTAGGCGGAAAATCTCCCAACATATTCTTTGCCGATGTACTCGATCAAGAAGATGCGTTTATCAGTAAAGCCGTTGAAGGTGCTGTGCTCGCATTTTTTAATCAGGGTGAAGTTTGTACTTGTCCTTCACGATTATTAATTGAAGAGTCAATCTATGAAAGGTTCATTAAGATGGTCATTGACAGAGCCGGCCAAATTAAACGAGGCAACCCACTAGACACCGAAGTCATGGTAGGTGCTCAAGTTTCTGAAGAGCAATACAAGAGAATTTTGGACTATATCAAAATTGGTATAGATGAAGGTGCAGAAGTCATCGCAGGCGGTAAAGTTGCTGCCATCGGAGATGAATACGACGAAGGTTATTACATTGAACCAACGTTATTGAAGGGCACAAACAATATGCGTGTATTCCAAGAAGAAATTTTTGGCCCTGTAGTTTCAGTAACTACCTTTAAAACCGAAGAAGAAGCTTTAACAATAGCCAACGATACTGACTTTGGATTGGGTGCAGGCGTATGGACTCGAGATATGAATCGGTCTTATCGCATGGGCAGAGGCATTCAAGCGGGTCGCGTTTGGACTAACTGTTACCACTTGTATCCAGCGCATGCTGCGTTTGGTGGTTATAAAAAGTCTGGAATGGGTCGCTATACCTACAAAACTGCACTAGAGCAGTATCAGCAAACTAAAAATTTACTGGTTAGTTACGATATCAACCCACTCGGTTTCTTCTAGCACTGATGAGCAGGCTAGGGCTTTGCTCTAGTCTGCCTCAATTATTGATGGCGTAATCAATGGCAATGAAACGACAGTCACTCGATGAATTAATCTTCGAAAGTCAGTTTCGTCAACTAGGTGATGACTTTTCAATCCCTGTAAAGCCGCTAGGCATTAGTAAACCCAATCTAGTGATACAAAGTCCTACCGTGTCAGAAATACTCGGGCTTTCACCCTCTGTGTGCAGCACACAACCATTCCTCGACTTTTTTAGCGGTAATGCTTCACCTCAAAATTCGCTCCCCGCTGCTCAGGCCTATGCAGGACATCAATTTGGAAAATTCAATCCATTTTTAGGTGATGGCAGAACTTTGTTATTAGGCGAAATTGGAACCCAGAATGACCCTTTGGAAATCTCCCTAAAAGGTGCCGGTAAAACTCCCTTCACTTTTGCTGCTGACGGACGAGCAGGTTTAACTGAGTGCCAACATGAGTACGACATTAGTGAACGCTTAGCGGTTTTAGGTGTACCTACTTCGCGTTGCCTTTGCATTATTAAAGGTAGCGAACAAGTTTATCGCAACAGGTTTGAGTCTATCTCAATACTCACCCGAGTAATGCCTAGTCATATCCGTTTTGGCACATTTGAAAGGTATTACTTTAACAAAGATGTCAAAGCACTTAAAATTTTGACTGACTACGTCATAAGCCACTATTTCCCGCATTGCCAAGGTAATAATACTAATGACAATAATGACTATGGGCAGTTTTTCCACGATGTCGTGATTAAAACGGCTGAGCTAATTGCACATTGGCAACAGGTTGGTTTTGTTCACGGTATGATGAATACAGACAATCAATCTATTCTTGGTGTGAGCTTAGACTTGGGTGAATCCACATTTACTGAAGATTTAGATGACGACTTTGTTGCTAGCCTGAGTGACAGAAAAGGTCGTTATGCATTTGGACAACAACCTGCAATAGGCCTATGGAATTGCAATGTTTTAGCACGAGCCCTGTCGCTTTTGATTAAGCCCGCCGATCTCCGACATGCCCTAACAAGCTATGAACCCGCCTTTATAAATTTTCAATCACGCTGAAAGACCAAATGCGCAGTATGTACGAGTTGTTTTAAACCTAAGTTAGGTGGTATTGTAATTTATATCATCCACTTAAAAGGGATTAGTAGCAAATGTCTAGGACATTTGGAAATTTATCTCAGCGTCGTGAAGCAGTCGAGCAGCAACGCGGTAACTTTAAACTCAGTCAAACGACAGCTGATAGCGTGCCCCAAGAGATTTTCCGTTCATGGCAACGAAGTGCGCATATGATTTCACAAATGCCTCAACATGCGCCAGTGGATGATGCTTCGCTAGTAGAACATCTTTGGCGACAGTCACCCCTATCAATTGGTGCAAAGCTCGAACAGAGCAATATGATACAGCTAACCAAAGAGGCTGATTTAGTGGTGGCTATCGCCGATCCGTGTGGACGACTATTATGGACTCACGCCAGTAATCATATGCGTCAGCGAGCAGAAAACCTTAACTTTATTGCTGGTGGTCATTGGAATGAGACCGTGGTCGGCACAAATGCTGTTGGTTTATCACTCAAACTTAAACGACCAGTGACCGTGTTTTCTTCTGAGCATTACCTACCCTTTGTTCAGGATTGGGTTTGTTATGCTGCGCCAATCATCCACCCCCAATCGGGTGAATGTGTTGGCATATTAGACATGTCGACAACTTGGAAAAAGCACACGCCTCTTGGTCAATCGGCTATTGCGCAGATTGCGAATTCAATTGCTCAGAATTTACCTTGCACAGAGTCTCGCGCTGAACTTGAAGTGCATGCTTTAGGCCAACCAAGAGTCATCTACCAGGGTAAGATGATCAAAATACCCCAGCGCGAGTTAGAAATTTTGTGTTTACTCGCGTTAAACCCAGAGGGCTTAACTTTAGAACAACTTCACACCGCACTTTATAATGATGACCACGTTTCAACTGCCACACTGAAGACCCACGTTTCACATTTACGACATTTTGTTGGCGGCAAAGTAGGCTCTCGACCCTATCGACTAACAATGCCCTATTGGGCTGACTTTATTAGTATATGGGAGCCTCTCAATCAGCAAAGAGCCAATGAAGCCATGTTAATGTATCGCGGAGAATTTCTAGCAAGATCACAATCACCAGAGATAGAGCAATGGCGATACTGTATAGATGCAATGATGACTCGCGTTGTGAATGCCTGTCAGAGTCCAGATGCTTTGACTCATAAGTTACAAGAAAGCACGTCAGGCAGCAACACGGTTCGCGACCGATTATTAGAACTTTTACCCAACCTTAAATCCACTAAAAGCTAAACATCAATCATTTAGCATCCTTAAAATACATTTTCAACAGACACTACCTCTGAACCCTAACTGTAGGGGCCATTAGCTGCTGTCATCCACAAATGGCTCAAACGGATATTTTGTACTGGCGTACTTCAACTAGCGGGTTCAAAAGTGTTTATTGCCAGCCGATATGATCCTGAACCGAGTTATAACTTGCCTCTAAAACAATACAATCGTCTATTGTGAGTTAAGGTAATCACTCGCCAATACATAAATTACAGGTAACAATCGATATACTTGAAGCCAGGCAGAACTTCTTTACGAACTAAAATTCTCCTTGATTTCAATCCTTAGAATAATCATAAACGCTGGCATCATGACTAATAAAAAAGCACATCAATTTAATAAAAACTCACTTCTGTTTTTTCGAACTTCATCATTGGAAGAAAAAATAGAACCCTGCCAATAGCCAGCTAAATAACAACAAAGTCCAGGGAAGCCAATGTTGCCGGTATATGATTTGTGATTTACTTTCAACTTCAGTCGTTAAATTGGATTGTTTTTGACTCAACTTAAGTCGTTTGTCGAGTTCTCGTGATTTCGCTTTTTGAAGTTTTTTGTACTGTTCAATACCTTTTTGTATGCCATTAGCAATGAGCCTAGTCTGTTCTTTGGTTTGGCCCGGTTTTTGCGTACTCTTTGCAACTCGAGCGGCCTCTTCTTTAGTTTCCGGAGAGGTTGCTAGTTTTTTCGGTTTTTGGCTCATATCTACTGCCTTGATTTTGCCGCAGCAAATGCGGCTGCAAAAGTACCCTCTGGTTTAGTTTCACTTTTAGGCGGTGTTTTTTTCTGATGTGATTGACGACTTGGTTTTGGATTGTCACTGCGCGGACTCTTTGCTCCATGCGTTAATTTAGGAGTTGACTCATCATTCGATGCAGAATCGTCAAGTCGCATGCTGAGCGCAATTCTTTTACGTTTCACATCCACTTCCATTACCTTCACCTTAACAATATCCCCTGTTTTAACGATTTGTCGCGGATCTTTAACAAAAGTATTGGCGAGTGCAGAAATGTGTACCAAACCATCCTGATGTACTCCAACATCGACAAAAGCACCAAAGTTAGTGACGTTAGTGACGCAGCCTTCAAGTATCATATCTGGGGTCAAGTCTGATAATTTCTCAATACCTTCCTTAAAACTAACCGCTTTGAACTCTGGACGTGGGTCACGACCAGGTTTATCTAGCTCAGCAATAATATCCAGCACAGTTGGCAACCCCACTTCACTGCTAACAAAGTCCTTCGCCTGAATTGCTGCCAGAATCGATTTATTGCCAACCAGCTCTATCACTTCACACTGATGGCGTTTTGCCATTTCTGCTACCAGTGAATAAGATTCAGGATGCACAGCTGAAGCATCCAGAGCCACGTCGCCATTTTGAATCCGAAGAAAACCAGCCGCCTGTTCAAAGGCTTTGGCACCGAGGCGTGGTATTGATTTGAGTTGCTCTCGAGTTTTAATTCGTCCGTTGGCGTTTCGCCACTCAACAATATTACTCGCTTGAGTTTCGCTCAACCCGGACACACGATTAAGTAGTGCAACTGATGCAGTATTCACCTCGACACCCACGGCGTTGACACAATCCTCGACCACGGCGTCGAGTGACTTGGCCAGCTTAAATTGACTCACGTCGTGCTGGTACTGTCCGACCCCTATTGACTGCGGATCAATTTTCACCAACTCGGCCAATGGATCTTGTAATCGCCGAGCGATAGATATCGCACCACGCACGGTGACATCTAGATCAGGAAATTCTTTTGAAGCAAATTCGGAGGCAGAATAAATCGAAGCACCTGCTTCGTTCACTACCACCTTTGTCAACTTTAATTCACTGTGCTTTTGAATCAATTCTGCTGCCAGCTTTTCGGTTTCACGTGATGCAGTACCATTGCCTATAGCAATGAGTTCAACCTGATGCTTTTTCGCCAAACTAGCTAGCGTTGCAATCGATTCGTCCCATTTATTTTTGGGCACATGGGGATAAATTGTGGTGTCATCTACATGCTGCCCGGTGCTGTCAATCACCGCGACCTTAACACCCGTGCGAAGGCCAGGATCAAGCCCCATAGTAGCGCGTTGACCTGCAGGTGATGCGAGCAAGACATCTTTTAAATTATCAGCAAATACCTTGATTGCCTCGGTTTCAGCCTGCTCTCGTAAGTTGCCTAGTAGGTCGTTCTCTATTTGCATTAACAACTTGACACGCCAAGTCCATCGCACCACTTCGGTCAACCATTTGCTAGCAGCTGGCTTACCTGAAAAATCACTATCAGGACAGTAAGGTATTTCAAAAACATTGGCGATAGCCGCTTCGCAGGGATGAAAATCGGCGTAGCCTAAGTCTGGAATATCGAGCTTTAGCGACAGTATAGACTCCTTACGACCACGAAATAGTGCCAATGCACGATGAGGAGGCACTTTGCTGATCGGTTCACGATAGTCGAAGTAGTCACGGAATTTTTCGCCAGCCTCCTCTTTATCTTTACTCACACTACTCATCAACATGCCTTTGTCTGCGATAATTTGACGCAATCTAGCCAAAAGATCGGCATGTTCTGTAAAGCGTTCCATCAATATAAATTTGGCGCCATCGAGTGCTGCCTTTCCATCGGCAATACTAAATTCCTCGCTAATATACTGCTCAGCAAGCACTTCGGGGTCAAGACTGAAGTCGGCCATTATGCAATCGGCTAACGGTTCAAGACCAGCCTCAATGGCAATTTGACCTTTAGTCCGTCGTTTCTTTTTGTAGGGCAGATATAAATCTTCTAATCGCGTTTTAGTATCAGCCAGTGCTATTGCAGTACTCAATTCCGGAGTTAATTTGCCCTGCTCGTCGATACTGGCAAGAACACTCAAACGGCGTTCAGCTAACTCTCGCAGATAACCCAGTCGATCATTCAACTGGCGTAATTGAATATCATCCAAACCGCCCGTGACTTCTTTTCGATAACGCGAAATGAAAGGCACGGTTGAACCTTCGTCGAGTAGTACAACAGCAGCGTCAACTTGAGCTAATTTGACATTGAGTTCCAGAGCGATAATTTGAGCAATTGATGACATAAATTTGATAGTGATCAGGTTAAATGATAAAGAATAGAAACGAGGATTCTATGGGAAAAGTCTGAGCTTGCAAGCCAAACTATTTTCCTCGGTACAGACGGCACAACAGGATAACCACTGCTTGGCCTAGTACTCTAGTTCCTCTAGTTTTTAGGATGAATTCGCGCAACATACTTAATGTGACCTAACTAGTCATCAATAAAACCATGGTCGGGGTCTACAATAGCGGTCCTGATACCACCGCAACCATAATGTCCACAGACAACAATATGTTTGCCCTTGATCAATTCTACCCCGTATTAAATGACTGACAGGCAATTCAAATCGTTATACACCATAACATTGGTGATATTGCGATACACAAAGCCTTTGCTCGGTGGCAATTGGACTATTTAATTGGGCGGCACGCGGTTTTCGGAGCAGCCAATCCACAGTTATTCCAGTGCTTGTTGCTTAGATAGCTCGCTAAAAGTTCAGGATACTCGAGTTATTCCCAACTCCTTAGGTTTTTATACATATTTTGATGAGTATTAACTGTTGGAAGTATACAGTTGACACTAGATGGTGAATTTAATTTTAGCGTGATTAAAGTAGAGAAAACAGATTAATTAGCACACTCTTTTAAGTCAAGTTAGCACGGGCTGATGATATTACAGCCCGTACTAATGGTATCGATAACTTAACCTTTACCACGCCATGGAATAGCGCGTTTAATAACGGATCTCATGATGAGGTCAAACATCAAGCCCAGTAGACCCAATATCAAAATCGTCATCCAGATGATTTCGTAGTCAGACTGTTTACGAGCAACATTTTCAACAAAACCAATACCGGTGGTACCAGCCAGCATTTCTGCTGCAACTAAAGTACCCCAACAAACACCAATCGCTATTCGAATGCCGGTGAGGATTTCTGGCAACGAGTTCGGCAAAATAACCTGACGAACAATTTGTCGATTACTCGCCCCTAACGAGTGCGCCGCGTGTATCTTGGATAGGTGCGTACCCGTCGCTCCGGTTCTAGCAGAGATAACCATAATCGCGAAGGCGACCATAAACAGTAGGAATATCTTACCGTCGTCATGAATACCAAAAATAGTTAGGATGAGTGGCGCCCAGGCTAGCGGTGGAATCGGTCGATAAAGCTCAATGAGTGGGTCGAAAAAGCCTTTTGCAAATCGCGAAAGCCCCATAAACAAGCCTAAAGGCACGCCCAGAATGATGCCAAAAAACAACCCCGCGAGCACCCTGAGAATCGAGTCCCAGACGTGTCCCGTGGGCACGGGTACTCCGAAAGAATCATAGTCACCAGTCGACAGGTTATACAAGCTTCCTTTGAAGTTACTCAGTACCTTACCGGTATCATCATGGCGAGGATATTCACCCGGTATTAAATCAGGCAACCAATCAGGCACAACAAAAGCGATCATTTCCGCTACTGGCTTCATTTTGTACCAGAGTAATGGAATGCCTTTGTAGCCGATATCTGGGTCAGCCATACGCAGGAAGGTTCTCATTGTGTCGGATGGTTTCGGTAACCAACGGCCAGATCCTTGTTCGGAGCATGCACTGTTACCGGCTAAAATATCACCACCGGGCATTGCTAAGGCATCGATATAAATAAGACTGCCTTGTTGGTTTCTTTTCTCTAGTTCAAGCGCAATCAATGAGGCTTCGACAAGCTCAGTCATCGCAGGCGGAAAGATTTTGCCATTATCGATACGCTTGTAAATTTTATTAATTTGTCTGACAAGATCTTTACGCGCCTGGACCATGCTAGGGTCGCCCCTTTGATCGATTTCAAAAGCGCTATAACGCGCCTTTAATGCCTCAAGCTTATCAGTGATCTGAACACCGTTATTCCTAATGCCAGCATAGTCTTTGGAAATTCTGTCTAAAACAACACTCGCAGCATCGAACTTACGACCGCGATCAGTACGCGGTAACGGTGGAATTTCTACCCACGTCTCTCCCCAAGCCGGTTGTTTGAGGGCTTTATCGATATCAGCCTGACTATAGACTTTCAGGTTATCGGTGCTGGCAAGGTTAGCTGTTACAGCATCGATTCGGGTGGATATATCTTTGAATCGTCCTGCAATAGCAGCGTCAATTAAGTTTGGATTTGCCTGGGCTGCCAATGCTGCCCGCATATCTAAGAGAATGCTCTGTAACTCTGTTCGGTCAGTTTGATTAAAATCAATTGCTACTAGATGCTCTTCCATTGCTGTTATTTGCGCATAATCACGCTCCAATAACTTAGTGCCATCGAGTAAACGATTATCCAACGGAAAAGATGATCGAATCGGATTAACGGCTCGATTGAGCTTTGCCACCTGACAGAGCTCATTAGCCGCCTCGGGGTAATACGAACGGGCCGCATCCCAGGAAAAATAAATCCATATGATGAAGATGCTGGAGACTCCCGCGATAATCCAGTGCCAACCACCCAATGCCTTTACCGGATTGCCAAATAATGCATCCATTTTTTCTGTTCGTATTATTTTCCGACCGTAAACGATTGACCACAACAGCAAAGCAATGCAGACGATAAATAAAGTGCCAATAATCATTGTTCACCCCCCAAATTAAGCTTGCCAAACCTGGTTCTACGCAACATCTGTTTTCCCCATAATTTCTTCTTCCATATCCCAAATCATGCTCAGGATTTCTTCTCGTGTTTCGGAAAATTCTTGGGTTTTCTTGATGTCGCGAGGATCTTCGATGAGGCCCTGCTCGGCAAAAGGCAGTTTATACTCTTTGTGAATACGTCCCGGCCTGGGTGCCATAACAAATAGTCGCTCGCCAAGCAGTAATGCTTCCTCAACCGAGTGCGTTATAATCATGATTGTCTTGCCAGTTTCTTTCCAAATCTTCAGTACCAGTGTTTGCATTTTTTCGCGCGTCAGCGCATCCAGAGCACCCAGTGGTTCATCCATTAAAATAAGGTCTGGATCATTAATTAGGCAACGGGCCAATGCAATACGCTGTTGCATACCGCCCGATAGTTGATAGGTAGGCGTATCACCAAAGCCCTGAAGACCGACTATATCGAGCCATTCTTCGACTTTTCTGGCACTTTCGGCTTTATCGGCTTTTTTCATGCGAAGTCCAAAATCTATATTTTCCGCGACGGTCAACCATTCGAATAGTGCACCCTGCTGGAATACCATGCCGCGATTGACGCCTGGCCCATCGATCTCTTCGCCACCGAGTATTAGCTCACCGTCGGTTGGGCGTATGAAGCCAGCGATAATATTAAGTAGTGTGGTTTTACCGCAGCCTGAAGGGCCCAGCACGGATAACAGTTCGCCCTGTTTAAGGGTAAAACTCACATCCTTGAGCGCATGAACGCTGCCACCAGAATGTGTATTGAAGACCATATTGACATTGTCAGCTATCAAATCACTCATGGGATTATCTACCTAGATGCGGATAAAAAGACTGAACTTGAGTTATATCTAGCAGCTTATCGAAAGTACTCTGCTGGTAATTTTCAAGGACTAAAGAACGACCCGCCGATGACATTCGGTCACCGGCATGAGTTTACTTTAGGCTTTACTCTAAGAAAGAAGTATCAATTGAGACGCTGTAATCAGCCAGCGCAGGATTCTGTGCTGTCGCGAATGCATTGCCAACAATACCAATCGCTACGTCAGCCAATCCGCCTTTGTTGAAATACTTGTTCAATTGCTCTTTGTTTGTAGGGAAAATAAAACCTTCCATCTGGGCTTTCGCACCTTCAACCGACATTCCCGCATCTCTTGCAATTACATCGATTTTAGACTGGTCAGCTGCGAAGTCTTTATTGGCTTTTTCAGTGACTTCAAGGAATGTACGCAGCAGGTCAGGATTTTCCTGAGCAAATTTCTCGGTCACAGATACAACGTCGAAACTAATGATGCCGGCAGCTTCTTTCGCTTCGGGTGACATCAATACCTTTCCAGCTTCACCCGCTTTAGAAGCTGAGTTACCGCCAAAAATACAGGCCATTACGATACTGCCATCAGCCAGAGAAACAGCCGCATCCGCAGGCGCCTGATCAATTACCTTGATTTTGCTCACGTCAACTTTCAGCGCACGCATCATCATCCGGAAACTGTAATCAGCCATAGTGGCTAAAGGTACAGCCACTGCTTTACCTTCAAGTTCTGAAGCATTCGATGCATCGATACCAGCACCATTGCGAACAAAACAATCGTTCGCTGGATATTGAACCGCAATAGAGACCAACTTGATTGGCGCATTGGCGTTAACCGCATTAATGAAAGGTGCCAGGCCCTGACTGTAAGAAATGTCGATATCACCCGCTAGCATAGCTTCTGTCATCTGAGTACCAGCGTCAAAGTTAGTCCAGTTAACCGTTTCGCCCATTGCTTCGTCATAGGCTTTTTCAACTTTAGCGACTTGATTTGGCGTAGCCCACTCTAAAAAGAAGGCGACATTAACGTCAGCAACCGCTGAAGTTGCAATTGATGATGCGACAACAGCTGCGGCTGCACAGGTTGCAAATCTTTTCATTGATTTCATTTGAATTTCCTCTTCGGTTTTATAGTTTTATAGTTTTTCAATTCTACTTTTTCAAAAGCATTTAGGCAGTTCGTTGATATTTAAGCTAATCAGCTAACCTCGCTTTAGTTTTACATTTCTCCTAAGCCAATCGATAGAACCTTTAACGTAATCGCATGCTATAACGACGGAACCGTATGCTGTAACGACACTCCGAGCTTAAACCAGTCATTGATAGTTAGCAATTCTATTGAAAGGCTTCCTTCCTAACTTCAAAAGTCTGTTGTCAAGGTAAGTATCTAAAAACACCACTTTTGCACCATTTAATTAAACGTCTTATTTGCATACGACATCAATGTCAGGTAGTTGACGTAAAGAACCCAGAGATACCGGATTTCATGGCTTTCAGCCACTTCTGTCTTATTTTATTAGTCTCTTAATTTTTAAATACAAACAATACTCTGAATTAATTTTCATCTATAAATTGAAAAGTGAAGGCACGATTAGACGCGAGCACTTCATAACAATCATTAATAATAGGCAAAGTAATTGGCATAATTAATAACAACTTAATGAGATGATTATGTTCAAAATAGATATTGTCATTATAAGAGGACCTTTCTTATCCGGTAGATTCATCACACTTAATCTTTATCTACAGGCATACTTTTCTAAATAGTTATGGATTTTAAAGCTTCAACAATAACCACCCTGAATCAAACTGCTATTCGGATCTGGTCTTTTGTCCATATCAAAATGCAAGGCCTGACGCCCTGATTTTACTTTTGGCGGGAGTTGTGGCCAGCGTAAACTCGACTGCTATTGAAACTCACTTAAAAGCGACTGCCAGGCTAGACTTTCAAACTCGGCGGTAAATTTTAATTCGAGCTGAGCACAGTAGCTTTTTAACTCAGATAAAAAGGCGGCATCCGTTTCTGCCCGATATAATAATTTGGCTAACGCCCTTTCATCGCCCACCGGAAAATACCCAGGATAATCGACACCGAGCAACCCGACATTACCCGAAATTTTTGATGCCAGAATAGGGACGCCAGCCACCAGAGCCTCTGATACCACATTGGCACCACCCTCCTGATTTGAGCTAATCACCATCAATCGCGTTCGCGCCAGTTCCCGTCTTACTCGCCACCTTGGCACTTCTCCCTGCCAGACATAACGAGGGCTGTTTTCCAAATGCTGCTGGACCAGTAATCGCCACTGCGGGCTAGCGGCTTTACCGAAATGAATCACTCTAATCTTTGAATGTGCCGGCAATAACATCGCAGCCATCGCAGTACGGAACGGATCTTTTTCTATGCGCAGGTTGCCAATAACACACACATCAAACGTCCGGCTGCGCGGTTTTAATTTTTGAAACAGACTGTCGGCTGATTGGTAAATAACACGAAGTTTAGATCGGAGCTCAAAAGGTAATTCGAAAGCAATTAAATCATGCAGACAAATCAACACATCTGCCAGTTGCATTGACTTCAAGGTCACTTCTGGATCAGTCTTCAGATAAGTATTAACATCGGTACCGCCGAGAGCGACAACCAGAGGACCCTGAGGATATAGAGTTTTATAGCGATCTATTGCTTTGGCGCTTCTAAAGGCATGCAAGGCAATTAACAGGTCGACAGCCTCGTCATTATATTCAGATCCGACCTGTACTTTGTGCCCTTGCTGCTGTAATAATTTAGCCCAACGCAAAGCAGAGGTTCGATTACCATTTCGATCATTCTTTTTGGCGGGTGTTACCAGGTGTATTTTCACGCAACTACTTGTTTTGAGGCTCTATGACAGCTGCTATTAGTACCACAAAATTAATCGCGATGCTGCAAGATGCTCGCTCGCGTACATATGAGCTAGTAGACGATTTGGATCAGCAGCAATTAATTGGCCCAAAACTCGATACGGTAAACCCACTGCGATGGGAAATTGGTCATGTTGCCTACTTTTACGAATACTTTATTTTGCGCCAACTCTATGGCCATGAAAGCCTATTAGGTAACCAGCAGGCAGATGCCTTGTATGATTCGATTTCGGTGCCACACGAAGCACGTTGGGAATTGCCATTATTGAGCATGACGCAAACAAAACAATACATGCGTGGCGTACTCGATAGTTTGTGCGAACGCCTAACAACAGCCAACGCAAGCCAACAGGATAGTTTCATTTATCAATTTGGCGTATTCCACGAAGACATGCATAACGAAGCATTTCTATGGGGAAGGCAGTCACTGAGCTATCCAACACCGGTATTTGCCAACAGCATCGACGCCTCTGCCGAGCGTGCTGCGGGTGCTTACTCTGGTTTTGTAGAAATCCCCGGTGGCAAGTTTAAACTAGGGGCAGCACCAGATGCAGATTTTATGTTCGATAATGAAAAGTATGCACACGAGGTTCAGGTAGAGTCTTTTGAAATAGCAAGAGCACCTATTAGTAATGTTCAGTTTGCCGAATTTGTTGCTGCCGGTGGTTATAGGCAAGATCAATATTGGTGTGAAGAAGGTTTAAATTGGAAGCAGCTAAACAAGGCAAGTCATCCTGGCTACTGGATAGCCGATGGCACAGACCATTGGTTAATGCGCCGATTCGATCAAACCATAGCACTACCAGACCATGAACCGGCAAACCACATAAACTGGTACGAAGCCAATGCATACTGCCGATGGGCTGGATTACGCTTGCCGACTGAACTGGAATGGGAAGTCGCTGCACTCGGCGAAAAAGCCAGCTATGGCGGTTTATCCACCACAAAACGACGCTACCCTTGGGGCAACACCATTCAGCCCAGTTTTGCCAATCTGGATGGACGAGCCATAGGTTGCGTTGATGTCGCGGCTTTTAGTGAAGGCGATAGTGCTTTTGGCTGCCGTCAAATGCTTGGTAATGTATGGGAATGGACTAGCACTACCTTTCAACCTTATTCGGAATTTTCTGCCGATGCCTATAAGGATTATTCGCAGCCACTCTTTGGCACCACAAAAGTATTACGTGGCGGCGCCTGGACTAGTCGTAGTCGCATGGTACACGGCACTTGCCGGAATTTTTTCGAACCTGATCGTTGGGACATTTTTAGTGGTTTCAGAACTTGTAAGTTGTAGGAAATCCAGAACAAAATAATCCCCACCCCCCCCCCCCGCGATTTGTATCCTATTTTTTCGCTGCGATGGCGAATGATTACATCGATTGTTTGAATCAGGCGGCCTAGAAAACTTGGGGCTTCCCTCTGACCATGCTTATGATGTAGGTTAGTGAAAACATATTCAAAGGGAGAGAACATGTCCGATTATTACGATCTTGGCAACTACAGCCGCAGCGTCTCAACCGAATCACCCGATTCACAACTTTGGTTCGATCGTGGCTTGATATGGAATTATGCCTATCATCACGAGGAAGCAATCGTCTGTTTCAAAAAATCACTTGAATACGATCCAACTTGTGTAATGGCTTACTGGGGCATTGCCTATGCCAGCGGCCCCAACTACAACAAACAATGGGGAGATTTCGACGACGCCGAAAAGCAAACTTGTCTCAATGATGCTCACGAAGCAGTCGCTAATGCCAAAAAAAGTATGGATCACGCAAACGACATCGAAAGTGATCTAATTATAGCGCTCGATACGCGCTACCCTAAAGAAGCATCAATTGAAGACTTTGGTCCCTGGAACGATGCTTTTGCCGATGCGATGAGAAAGGTTTACCAGAAACATCCAAACGACATGGACATCAGCACCCTATTTGCCGAAGCCATCATGAACCGAACCCCTTGGAAGCTGTGGGATCTGTCAACGGGGAAACCAGCGGCTGGCGCGGATACGCTGGAAGCAATAGAAGTACTCGAAACAGCCTTCGACAAGCTTGCCGACCAGGGCTCGAACAAACACCTGGGCCTTTTACACATGTATATTCACTTGATGGAAATGTCCCCCTATCCCGAAAAAGCGCTGAATGCCGGCAATAGCCTCAGCGAACTGGTGCCGGATGCCGGTCATTTACTACATATGGCCACCCACGTCGATGTGTTGTGCGGAGACTATCAAAATGTGGTGCTGCGCAACCATAAGGCTATCCAAGCCGATAAAAAGTATCTTGCCCGTTCGGGGCCAATGAACTTTTATTCTATTTATCGCTGTCATAATTACCATTTCAAAATTTACGGCGCAATGTTCCTTGGACAAAGGCAGGTTGCAATCGATACGGCGGATGAACTCTCAGCGTCGTTGACTCGAGAAGTACTTGAACCAATGGCTGATTGGCTTGAAGCATTTTGCCCCATGAAACAACATGTTCTAATTCGTTTTGGTATGTGGGACGAAATTAAGGCACAAGCTCTGCCTGACGACCCGGATTTATATGCGATGACAACCGCGCTAATATATTATTCTAAAACAGTCGCTTATGCTGCGACTGGAGATATATCTGGGGCAGAAGCGGCCCGTAATAGTTTTCGCGCTGCCAAAGCTGTGTTACCTGCAACCCGCATGCTGTTTAATAATACCTGCGCTGATATTCTCGAGGTCGCCGAAGCGATGCTCGAAGGGGAATTAAGTTACCGCAAAGGTGATTTTGCAGATGCTTTTAATCACTTACGCCACTCGGTAACGCTGGACGACAATCTGCCATACGATGAACCTTGGGGCTGGATGCAACCCACCCGCCATGCCCTTGGAGCATTACTACTCGAACAGGGCCAAATAGAGCAAGCAGAGGCAATTTATCGTGCAGATCTCGGTTTTGACGGCATATTGGCTCGAGCCTGCCAGCACCCCAATAACGTATGGAGCCTGCATGGCATTCACGAATGCCTGAGTCGACTAGGACGCGAGAATGAGGCAATGCTGATAAAACCTCAACTTGATATTGCTCTGGCTCGTGCTGATGTTGAAATCAAATATTCCTGCTATTGCCGTGGAATGTAGGCGAAAAGTCATACATTAATTTCTTTTGTTATTCAGACAATGAATGCCAATAAGCGTATAAACAGTTGTAGTACATTCACTGTTGCGCAGTTCGGACTGACAATACGCTTTTGGTTTCGCAATCTGATTGCAAGGCGGTATATTCAAAAAAACACCTATTGAGGAATAGACATGAGCGAACCAAGAAGGGTATCTGATACACCTTATGCAGTTGAAGTAGAAACTGGAAAATCATATTTCTGGTGCGCATGCGGTGAAAGTAAATCACAACCATTTTGCGATGGTTCTCATAAAGGTACGGATTTCACACCAGTCAAGTACAAGGCAGAAGAAGCCAAAAAGATTTTCTTTTGTGGCTGTAAAAGTACAGCGTCGCAACCGATGTGTGACGGTAGCCATAAAAAAAAATAACAAAGCAAATTTTAACCATTCTAAATAGGCATGTTAGTCTCCAGTTTTTATAGCTTTACTACCTATTATGGCTAGCTTTACTAACCCACGATTCTTCGGATGCTAGTGCTTCACGGAATCATTATATCTAGGCAATTAACAGGAGAGTTACATGAAAGCTGTCAGAATTCACGAATATGGTAATAGAAACGTTCTGGCGTTTGAAGATGCACCAAAGCCAAGCATAGCCGCAAACGACGTGCTTGTTCGGGTTGTAGCCGCATCGGTCAATCCAGTAGACTGGAAGATTAGAGAGGGCTATTTGAAGGAGATGATCTCTTATCCGATGCCGCTTACTTTAGGTTGGGATGTATCCGGTGTGGTTACTGCCGTTGGCGCAGATGTCACTCGATTTCACGTCGGTGACGCAGTTTACTCTCGCCCAGATATTAAACGTAACGGTACTTACGCAGAATACGTTGCCATTCGAGACAACGAAATCGCACTCAAACCAATGACGATATCGCACAACGAAGCCGCCTCTTTGCCTTTGGCGGGAATTACCGCCTGGGAGGCACTCATTACAACGGCACAATTGAGTGCTGGGCAAAAAGTGTTGATTCATGCCGGTTCAGGTGGCGTTGGAACGATTGCGATTCAGCTTGCGAAATCACGCGGCGCACATGTCTCGGTGACCACATCAGCGAAAAACAGGGCACTTGTTGAATCGTTGGGAGCAGATGAAGTTATCGACTACAAGACTCAGAATTTTACGGAGATCCTGAATGATATTGACGTCGTTTTCGATACCCTTGGCGGAGACATTCAGGAATCGTCCTGGTCTGTCCTTAAAAAAGGCGGTATCTTGGTTTCGATAGTCAAACCACCATCAGATACAAAAGCAAGCGAACTGGGTGTAAGAGGCGCATTCGTTTTTATCGAACCGAACGCTTACATTCTTAAACAATTGGCAGAACTTGTTGAGCAGGGAAAGTTGCGTCCAGTTATCGGTGCTGAATTTGCGCTTCACGATATCGAAAAAGCACATGCACTCAGTGAATCTGGACGGGCGGTAGGAAAAATAGTTTTGTATGTAGGACAGCCCTAACACCGCATCAGTCATACTGTGGCGCAAATCACATTATCATCTAGTTTGGTTATAAGCTTTGGTGCTTGGCACTAATGACGGCAGCTTTTCAACCGCCAGTCTAATCATCAGACTGGTGGCGGCTAGCACAACACGAAAAAATTCCTCTTGCAGGGATTGCTAGTTTGGTCGCTGGAGCAATGACACAAACCACTGAATTGGGCTGAAGGTTTGCTTTTGATGTTTGCTTAAACACCCCCGCGAATTAGCACCCTATAGTCAAATTCAATCATATTACTCGAGCAAGCCTTGGACTCGAATCGTGTTGGTGACCAGCCTGCCAGCCTGTGGAGGGCTAGCCTTCCAACCTGACTGCGAGCACATCACAGGGCGAGTCCTTAAGGATATCCGATGCAGTAGAACCCAAAAAAAATAGAGAGAAACCATGCCGCCCATGGCTGCCCGCAACAATTAAATCTGCATTGATTTGCTTGGCCACTTCGTGAATTGCCACCCTTGTTTCGGCCGATTGCACGACGCGATAGTGCACCGGTTTGGACGCGGGCTCTGCCGCCTTCTGATCGAGTTCAGCCGCTATCTTTGCGATTTCGGACTTGGCCGACTCTATCATTTCTTGCTGTTCCTCTTCGCTTAAGGAAGGAATCGGTAGCGCACCACCCATACCTCCAGGTGCGACAATTAGCGCCACGGGCTGTAAAACATGCACAAGGGTAATTTGGGCGTCTCTGGATTTATATAAATCCAGAGCCCGCGAACAAACGTGGCGGGTCGCGACATCATTATCAACAGCAACTACAATATTTTTATAGGTCATTACAACTCCTGTTCTAGGTTCATTCATACGATAACTAACATAACACTGTTAGCGTCGACTGGCAAAATTCCCGCACTAATCGTAATGAAATCCAGTGATGGCTTCGACCACAAATAATGTCTAAAATCCCCACATCCCTTTTCTCACCAATGTTTAAGGATTGTTTGTAGCCCACTAAACGGCGTATAGGTATCGCTCGATTTATAATTGTTGGAGACCAGGTTTTCACTCTATCAATTAGCGACCTGTTGGGCATCCAGGTTCAGTGCACTATCAAATCACTGGATAAACGTTGTGCGCCCGTGCGGGTCAGCTTGAATAGATATATTTAGATGGAACGCTAAACAATAACACTTATGATTAAATAGTATTATTTAGTTCATCATCAGTTGACGTTGATCTATAGTTAGTAGATATTTAGCTCCATCGTCAATATCTTATACAGGTCGTTTAGATCCATGAAATTCTATAACAAATTTACCACCTTTTTCTTTATCATTTTATTGGCATCACTAGTCGGATGCGCATCCACAAACGGTCGAGAGGGGACAGGAGAATTTGTCGACAACACAGTCATCACAACCAAAGTAAAAGCAGCACTTTTTAATGAAGCACCACTCAAGGTTTTTGAAATCAACGTTGAAACTTTCAAAGGTAATGTTCAGTTGAGTGGCTTCGTCAGCACCCAAGCCGACATCGACAAAGCAGGAGAAATCACCCGTCAAATCGAAGGTGTGAAATCAGTCAATAACAACATACTACTTAAGTGATATTGATTACCCGTAAGCCGATGCGTGACATGACCTAACATTCTTTTTTATATCTCAGACAGATGGCCTGAGCCACCTAGGCCCCTGATCTGATTGAGAATCCAGCGTTGTCGGTCGCGGATATATTGTGATGGATTATCAACCCTATATTCGACTGGATTTGGTAGCACTGCAGCTAGCAATGCGGCTTCATATCGGTTCAACTGTTTTGAATTTTTATTGAAATAGTGTCGGCTTGCAGCTTGCGCACCGAATTGTCCACTGCCCCATTGTGCAATATTCAAGTAGATTTCTAGGATTCTTTGTTTCGAACAAGTAGTTTCGAGTACGATAGTTAGCCAAGCTTCAATTCCCTTGCGAACCCATGATTGTCCTGGCCACAACAACATATTTTTGATCACTTGTTGTGAGATGGTGCTAGCGCCATGCGAGCTCTGCCCTTGTTGACGTTGTTTGAGTGCATTTATAATCGATTTGAAATCAAAACCATAGTGAGTTGGGAAGTTCTGGTCTTCTGACGCAACTACCGCTATTTTTAATTGCGGCGACAACTGATTCCAATCTCGCCATTGATAGTCTAAAACTTGCTTAGACGAGTTTTTCCACTGATATTGCATCATGAAGGATGAAGTAATTGGGTCCACCCACCGCAGTAATATAACCGGAATAATACTCATTAAAAGTAGGCTGCAAAGCAGGTAAAAAAGCCAACGGCGGAAGTTTTTGAGTGTTTTTCGGCTACGCAATCTGTTAACCAACCTGGACCACTAAATCATACCGACAAAACTGACTATTTTGACTGAGCAATCTAATCAAGCTAAATACTCTGTCGCGTTTTTAGGTAACATTAATAGAACTCTTTGGGCATCTCAAAAGGTAAGGGCATCTTCAGAAACACACCAAACTCTTTGCATATGTTACAACTGACCCGTGCATGAACCCGCCCTTGTCGATCCTGAAATGATTGGCTCTGAGTCACTGGAAAAACACCTTCATGCCAAATACCTGGGTGAATATATAACCCCTGAGTGCCATCACACCAAAACGCAACAATGCTCTCCAGAGTCAAATCGTCACCAGGCAATGCCACAGGCACAACAAACGGCCTAGCTTGTTGTGGGAAAAATAGCTGGCCACCATCTGGGTGATAGTTCATGTGCCATAACAGCATACTGTCATTAATACCTGACCCTTCTTCTGCTTTTATATCATCTGGATTAGTGCGCCAGCCGAGTACATATTCACCCTGCACAGCATCATTATGCCCTTTCAATATATCACCGACCCATTTACTATAAAAAACACCTTCAACAACACCACCCTCGTCACCCGTGCCAGCATCTATGGCGCGCCAGCCCTGAGCGGGCCAGGGTGTAATTTTAATTTCAAAATTATCTGGATCATCGACTAGGCAACCATAGCCTGACAGATTATGGGCAGTTGCCTTGATTAGTGGGATGTCATACCAGGGCAACTTACCCGGTACATCAGGAGACAAATAATTGACAGGCTGTTGCATAATAATTTTCAATTGTTCCTAGGTTCATGCCAATACGCCACCTTGCCGACCTAGGCTTGCATCTTGCCAAGCATCTTCTAAGTGGGACTAATGGATTTATTGGCCTATAATGTTCATGGTCATCATAGTGCTAACTGCCGATATCAATCAACCCAACAAAATAAAAATATCATCAAAAGGTCAATCCTTATCAACTCTATCTGCATCGTTATAGTGGGTTTAAATCAGGTAAAGGGTGGTCGATTGGCACCAATTCTTGCAATAACTGGTGTTGATAGATCAACCCATGAATGACGCTTAGCGCTCATTTTATGATGTTATAACGGCTAGTGTTTTAAATTGGATAGCGCCATAGGTAAATTAGAGCGGTGAATAGTCTAGGGTTTTTACGGCTATTTGAACTGTCGAAACTGTCGCCAAATTTGGCAGACTACCGAGGTCAGGCTTGGGTCTGCTGATGCCACTCTTTGATCCATGTTAATTTTTGAAATCCAAATTCCTTCGTCTATTTCTTCTTCTTGGAGCTGAAATGGCCCATCGTCAACATAACTATAGACTGTGTTATGTTCCATGCCACTGAGCATTTTGGGTTGTAATTTAAACAGGCGTTTAAGTGGCGAATGAACCGTTATACCCAGTTCTTCAAACAGTTCTCGAATAGCACAGTTTTCATAGTCTTCTCCACTATCGACATGTCCAGCGGCAGAAGTATCCCAAAGTCCCGGACTTTCATCCTTACTCATTGATCGTTTTTGAATAAACAAATCACCTTGATGGTTAAATACCAAGATGTGGACCGCACGATGCATCAATCCTTTGGCGTGTATTTCACCTCTGGTTTTAACTGCAATAATCTGATCATTTTCGTCAACAACATCCAGCAATTCCTGGCTGACTTCTATTACACCCATTTTAACCTTCAAATTGTATGTTTAATAAAATGGCTTGATTGCTTTCATGGAACCAGACTAATGATTCACGATCAGGCTGAATTAAACCGATGCCCTCAGTGCAATTACAATTGCAACCGTGGGCATCGTCATCAGGCACTAGCTTAAATATTTTTGCAATTCTTCAGAGCCACCAATTAAAACACCATCAATAAATACTTGAGGCACAGTAGAAGTACCTGATACAGCACGAATGCTCGACTCAGAATAGTCGCGGCCTAAAACTAGCTCTTCATAATCAAATCCAGCATCGTTCAATAATCCTTTTGCAAGAACACAGAACTCACAACCATCACGTGAGAAAACCGTAACACTTTTAGGCTTATTTGCAGTGGGTGCAATATATGCCAGCATAGTATCAGCATCCGAAACATCAAAAGGATCGCCTGGTTGATCTGGCTCGATAAACATTTTTTCGACCACACCATTTTTAACTAGCATCGAATAACGCCATGACCTATCACCAAAACCGATATCAGTTTTTGGCACTAACATACCCATACCACGGCTGAAGTCTCCGTTTCCATCAGGGTACAAGCTTATGTTGAAAGCCTTTTGCTCAAGACGCCATTGGTTCATGACAAATGCATCATTTACTGAAAGACAAACTATTTCGTCAACACCGGCTTGTTTGAAAGCAGACGCTAATTGGTTGTATCTAGGCACATGAGTTGATGAACAAGTGGGTGTAAACGCACCTGGCAGGGAAAACACAACAACAGTTCGATCTTTAAAGATGTCGCTACTTGATACATCTACCCATTGATGATCTTGACGCGTGCGGAATGTAACATCCGGCACATTCTGACCTTCACGATTTTCTAACATGGTCTTTCTCCTTTAAAAAAGATGGTTTAATTTAGTTTCTAGTAAAAAATCTGAAGGATTATAGCGAACACGACTAAAAGGTATATTAAATTATATTTATCAAATTTATAGCAAAAATCTATCAATAGTGCCGCTATCAAATTCCTATTAACGCCCCTGATCTAAACTGCTGCAAGCACTGGTTCACTGACTTCATTAGTGTTACTACTGGCTTTAATATCTATACCCGCACGAGCAATCGCATTAAGCACAGCGCGTAAGGAGGCCCCAACAATATCTTCACTACAACCTGCCCCACAATAACGCTGGCCATTAACACCCAACTGAACATAGGCCATTGCCTCTGACTGTTGATTATCTCCTAAAGTGTGTTCACTGTAGTCAACCAAAATAATTTTGCTATTGAGTTTGAAATTAATCGCATTGACAAAAGCATCAAGAATACCCTTACCCTCACCCGCGATATCAACGTTTGCCTCTGTCGTTTTAATTGTTGCACTCAGCTTGTCCAAACCCTCAGTACGCGCCGCCTGATAACTTACAACATTCATCGGCTCAGCCAAATCGATATAGGTATCCTGAAATATTCGTCTGATTTCGTGAGTAGACACTTCAGCTTCTGATTGTTCAGCAAAATGCTGCACATGCGGGCTGAAATCAACTTGCATCCAGCGTGGTAAAATTAATCCGTAGTCTTGTTCCAATATATAGGCCACTCCGCCCTTACCCGACTGGCTATTGATGCGAATAACTTCTTGATAAGTACGCCCAACATCTCGAGGGTCTATTGGTAAATAGGCAACTTGCCAGTGACTGTCATCTCCTTCAGTTTCACGAGCTTTTTCATCGATCGCTAAACATTTATTGATAGCATCCTGATGGCTCCCAGAGAAAGCAGCAAATACTAATTCACCTGCATAAGGGTGACGTGGGTGAACCGCCAACTGGGTGCAACTTTCAACCACATTAATCACTCGATCCATGTCAGAAAAGTCGAGCTTGGGATCCATACCTTGGCTATAAATATTCATCGCCATAGTCACTATATCCATATTGCCAGTTCGCTCTCCGTTACCTAGTAAGGTGCCCTCAATTCTATCAGCCCCAGCCATCACTCCAAGCTCAGCAGCAGCAATGCCACAACCTCGATCATTGTGAGTATGTAAGCTAATAGTAATACAATCGCGTCGGTTGACTTTGTCGCAAAAGGTTTCAATTTGGTCCGCATACACATTCGGTGTGGCGACTTCCACGGTTGCAGGTAAATTCAGAATCACTTTATGCTCAGGCGTTGGCTGCCAGATATCAGTCACGGCATCACAGACTTCTAGTGCATAGTCCAGTTCCGTATTAGTAAAACTCTCTGGAGAATATTGAAATTGCCAATTGGTCTCAGGTTGTTTCGCAGCCAATTCGCGTACCCATTTAGCACCTTGTACTGCGATATCTTTAATTTCATCTCGCGACTTTTTAAACACTTGCTCGCGCTGTACCGTCGAAGTCGAATTGTATAAATGCATGATGGCACTTCGCGCACCTTTCACCGCGTCGAAGCTTCGAGCGATTAGTGGTTCTCGAGCCTGAGTCAAAACTTGAATAGTGACGTCATCAGGCACTAGGTTTTGCTCGATTAGCTGACGCACGAAATCAAAGTCAGTTTGTGAAGCTGCGGGGAAACCGACTTCGATTTGTTTAAAGCCAACATCGACCAATAGTTCGAACATGGCCAACTTTTGGCTTGGTGACATAGGTTCAATCAAGGCCTGATTACCATCACGCAAATCAACACTACACCAATCAGGCGCTTTCTCTATGACTTGATCAGGCCAGCGGCGGTTAGTTTTTGCGATAGTGGGGAAGGCACGATACTTTTTATGATTGAAGACTGACACCAACATTTCCTATTAGAGTGTTTAAGTGGGACGACTATAAAGCAATCTCACTAGGCATTGATTGCAATTTCACTCTAAATAATGCTTAATTAAACTATAAATCACTACATTTTGATTTATTACTAGCTAATTAAATCAATTTTTGAAAAATAAGCGCTTATGAAACTAACACTCGATAAAATAGATAAACACATACTCGCCCTAATGCAATCCAATGGCCGCATCAGCAACCTTGAACTATCCGACAAAGTGGGGCTATCGCCAACACCCTGTTCAAGGCGTGTTAAACGTCTAGAAGAATCTGGTCTAATCAATTCACACGTCACACTACTAAACAAAGAGGCGCTTGGACTTAACTTGACGGCCATTATCGGCATTTCGATGGATCGTCATACGCCTGATCGCTTCGAGCAATTTGAGAAGGCTATTGTCAATATGCCGGAAGTCATTGAGTGCAGCATTGTCACCGGGCAAACCGCTGACTTTTTACTTAAAGTTGTGGTGAGAGATATGCAGCATTACGAAAAGTTCTTACTTGGTAATCTAACCCGCCTGACGGGTGTCACTGGGGTTCATTCAAGCTTTGTACTAAGGCAGATCGTTAATAAAACAGCCTTGCCACTTGACCAATTGGGATAAACTGAAGCGTTACTAATGATGGCTTGATCTTTCACCGAATCAAGTCAGTATACTGGTCTATATTTATTTAAGACGACGATTTCACCCTCAAAAACCATCTGGCCACACCTAACTTGACTAAAAATAATAGCAACACCTCAGATACAACGAGCGCCGAACAGTCCACAAAAGGTATCTTTTTGCTCGTTATCGCTACCTTGTTATTCGCCTGTCAGGACGCCATTACCAAGCACTTAACCCAGACGGTCGAAGTTGCTCAAATCATTAATGTGCGGTTCTTCTTTTTTTCTCTTTTCGCAATTGCTTATGCGCTGAGAAACAATGGATTAAAAGCAGCTATCAATTCTTCGGCACCCAAGTTGCAAATTTTTAGAGGGTTATTAATTTGTTGTGAAATTGCTTTATTTGCATACACGCTTAGATACCTTGGCATAGCTGAATTGCATGCCATCTTCGCTTGCTTCCCTCTCATCGTCACCCTTCTATCTGTCCCCATTTTGGGCGAGGACGTTGGGTGGCGACGTGGGCTAGCAATCTTTGTTGGTTTTGTAGGCACGATAATTATTATTGATCCAGGCGCTGGAGTATTTAGTTCCTTCGCTATAATGGGCTTAGGCTGTGCTTTTATGTTTGCAATATACACCCTGATAACGCGCAAGGTGTCTAAGGTTGATAGCTTCGAAACTACCTTACTTTACTTTGGTATCGTTGGATTTTTGGCCTCATTATTAGTCATACCGTTTTACTGGAAAACACCTAATCAGAACGAAGTTGTCTGGTTATTAATCATTAGTTTGACCGGCATCATGGGCCATTTACTGTTAATTAAAGCGTTGCAATTAGCACCCGCGGTTATATTACAGCCCTTTAACTATTTTGTTCTATTGTGGGCAACAGGTATTGGTTACATCGTTTATGATGAAATACTGCCTGTTCAAACATTAGCAGGGGCCGCTTTAGTAGTAGCGAGCGGGATTTTTATTGGCTATAGGGAGTACAAGCTATATCAGCGAGAACGTCGTGCTAAAGTAGCTCTAGTGGCGACTAAACACTCCTAACAGTTGCCGCATTGCTTGCTTTCGATCTTCATCAGCAAAGCTGGCATTAATGCTATTTAATACCAGTTGTTTGGCTTGTGGCTCGCTTAAGTCCAAATATTGCGCTAACGAGAGAAAATTTTCGGTCATATAACCGCCAAAGTACGCTGGATCATCTGAGTTGACAGTGACGCAAATACCCTGATCCAACATATTTAAAATAGTATGTTTTGACATGCTTTCAAATACCCGCAGCTTGGTGTTCGACAAAGGGCAAACGGTTAAAGGCATCTGGGTGTCAACCAAGTGCGTCATCAGTAATGGGTCCTCTATCGCACGAACCCCATGGTCGATACGTGATACCTTCAGGTCATTGATTGCAGTCCAGATGTAATCAGCTGAACCCTCTTCACCAGCATGAGCGACTGTAAGCAACCCGAGCAATCGGGCCTGCGCAAAAACTTGACTAAATTTTTCTGGTGGATAACCCTGTTCCGAACTATCCAAACCAACAGCCACAATACGATCTAAGAATGGTTCAGCCATCGCCAATGTATCAAAAGCAGCTTGCTCACTTAGATGACGTAAAAAGCATAAAATAAGCTGGCTACTGATTCCAAGACAAGATTCACCGTCCTTGAGTGCGCGACAAATGCCATTAATGACCACTTCGAAAGGGACGCCACGATCAGTATGTGTTTGAGGGTCAAAAAATGGTTCTACATGCATGACATTCTGGTTATGACACTTTTGCAAATAGGCCCAAGTTAAATCATAAAAGTCCTGTTCAACCAAGAGAACATTAGCACCCTGATAATAAATATCTAAAAATTCTTGTAAATTATCAAACTCGTAAGCTTCACGCAGATGAGTAACACTTTCGAAGGGTAGCTGAATATTATTTCGCTCGGCGAGCTTAAACATCAGCTCGGGTTCTAAACTGCCTTCCAGATGTAAATGCAACTCAACCTTGGGCAACTGGTTTAACCATTCTTGTGTCAGCATTTTGAAGTCACTAATGTCATATCAAATTTTCTATGGTTATCAATTGTCAATACTATGGGGAATCGTTAACCGACCCGTTCATCCCTGAACATCGTCACTCCTGCGCATCCATGCGCCCGTGACATACCGTTCATCCCTGAACATCGTCACTCCTGCGCATCCATGCGCCCGTGACATACCGTTCATCCCTGAACATAAAAAAGGCCTCTATCTTTCGGTAGAGGCCTTTCAATCTAGCTTAGCTTATAACTTTTCAGAAAGTTACTCTGAAATCTCAGCTTTCATTACAGCAACAACCCTTCGATTCGCGAGGCGACCTGCTTCTGTATCGTTGGTAGCAATCTGACGCGCTTCACCGTATCCCAGTGCTGATACACGGTCAGCGTCAATACCAAAGCGTTCGATCAAAGCAGTCATGACTGCTTCGGCTCTGCGCTTAGATAAGTTGGTGTTATAATCATCTGCACCAAGGTTATCCGTGTGACCTTCGATAACCGTATTAACATCAGCGTACTTTTTAAGGAAGTTAGCCGCCTGTTCAATTTCGGCATAATATTCTTCAGTGATAACAGCTGAATCATTCGCAAAATTAATCTTAAGAGATAATTCTTCCGAGCGAGTCAGAACAAACTTACAACCATTGCCATCTACCGCTCGACCTACAGGTGTTGTTAGACAGTTATCTTTATAGTCAGCAACACCGTCATTATCCGAATCAAGTCCACAACCGGCCGCATCAACTTGGCTACCAGCAGGTGAGTTCGGACAACTGTCTTTATAGTCAACCACACCATCGTTATCACTATCAAGAGCACAACCTTTGTTATCAACCGTTGTGCCTGCTGGTGTGGTTAGGCAAGTATCAATTGGATCAATAACGCCATCATTGTCTCCATCTAGAGGCACTACTTTTTTATTTTGATGATTAAAAGCATAACTCAGACCAATTGTAAGCGTGTTATCAAGAGCTTTTGCCTCCTCGCTATAAATTAGTCGTGCATCTGCTTTTGCTGACCAGTGGTCACTCAATACCATTCGCAGGCCAAGTCCAGCCCGTAGTTGAGTTTCTTTATCTGTATGGACGGCATTTTTAAACTCAGCATGACCCAGACCGAAAGCGCCGTATGGTTGAATAGCATCATGAATATTGCTTTCATCCGACTTAAAATAATAAAGGCCGTCGATACCATATTGTGTAAGGTCAGTGTCGCCGGTATTGCTCAGTCCAGAAGGAGAAGCATCCATCCAGAATATTTCGGCGCCCCAGCCATTGTTGTAGCGATGTTCCAGACCGATCGAGATCAACTGCTCAGTTTTCAATTGTCGATCATTATCAAAGTCTTGCAGGCCAAATGAACCATTGATATAAGTATTACTGTCATCGGCGAAAACGGGGACCGTACCCGATATAACTGCAGCCAATGCTGTCATTAACAGCGATGTTTTAAAATTGGACATTTATAACCTTAAATAGATCTAAAAATGTATTGTAATCAAAAAAACGGCTAGGACAACCTGCCTATCACCTACCCTGAAGGAATAAATGACTTATTAGAGATGTAAATTGAACATAAGTATTAGAGTCATCCTAACAAAGTATGATGCTGGGCTATTGAATACCAAGGAGTAAAATTACAATACTCAGCGTGAAGTAAATCAAACAGATAACTACCAGTATGTTTGCAAAACCGACGTTAAACGTTTTTACGAATCAATCAACCAGTTTTGCTTGATGGAACAGATTAATGATGTCCTTGGTGATAGCGACTATCGCCAATACCTCCATCAGGTCATTCATCGCTGTGTGGAATATGGAGGCCACTACAAAGATATTGATGATGGTATATCCAGTGGCTGTCCACTAGCCCGATTTTTGGTGCATTGTACTTGAAGATTTTAGACGATCACTTTACCAATCAAAAACTGTACTATGTTAGATACATGGACGACATTTTAATTTTAACCAAAACGCGATGGCATAACTGCAAAGCCATCAAAGCACTGAGTCAGATACTAAACAAACTAAACGTAGAGAAGCACCCCGATAAAACCACCATCGGTAAGATTGAAAATGGGTTTATTCTAGGCATCCTGCCTTCCACCCTTCGGGCCAGCTAAAGCTTTTCAAAATGCTTCCCGACAATTTTGTAACTTCCTTAGCTATTACTTTAAGGGATGTCAGTTGACCGTAGCAAAGAAGACGGTTGAGAAACAGGTTATACATTGGTATCAGCTTTACGAGCAGCAGAAAAAAAAGGCCACTTCCGAAGAAGCAGCCTCTATTCTGGATCAATATGTATCGCGTTGGCAGCGATGGGCTGCCGCTGGGTTAGAAGGTATTAAGCTTGGCGTCTTTTACGAGCAAAACCTAAACCAACCAAACCTAATCCAAATAACGCAATTATAGAAGGCTCGGGCACTTGGATAGTGTCGCCAACTAATAGCCAACCAACGTAAGCCCGATCCCCACTCGCGGAGTTACGGTCGGAGGTGACTAACTGAACTGCCTCGTCATAGATTGTCACCGTGCTCGGATCAGCGTACATCTCAATATAGCCAACGTCATTATCCTCGTCGGACAAAAACCATGCGAGGTCGGTCCAGCCTCCACCGTTCTGCCCGAACGGCACGCCATCTACAAAGGCGGCTATTGCGGTAACAAGGTATTGACTGCCGACGGTGTCTACTCTGCTGTCACCGGTTGCTGCTCTGTAAAACTCATATGCCTCCGTCTGCGACGCAATGTGCCAACCGTCAAATGCCCCACCAGTGGCGGTCTGGTCCACCGTTTGCTGGTAAGTCAATTCATCTACCATGTCCCAGCCCAGATAAGTCGCGCCCGAAGCCGAATCCGTGATCACATTAGTGAGGTTATCGTAACCAAGCGTGCCTGTAGTAACAATAGCGGCGCTAGCAACCGATGACATTGAGAACGAAACTGCAAAAGCCAATGCTACTTTAGAAATACTATTCATGTTAAATCCCATATTGATCAAAAGATAAGTAATGTAATGCAACAAATTATAATGCATTATTTATGCCATACTTTCGATAATCAAGCTGTGGCAGGCTATGTGTCGTGTGTTGGCCGGTTTAGTCGTTTGGAAGTGTAAAAAACTTTTACACTTTTAATTCTTAGTGTAAAGAAAATTTACACTTTTCCAGCCACGTTCCAATAAGGGACGCTACCCTTTTCCAGTCAACTCCACTAAAATCGACCCATGCCAAAACAAGCTAGAGCCGTATTTGTAGGCGTGCCTCATCACATAACACAAATAGGTAATTGTAGGGAAGACGTCTTCTTTACTAACGAAGATAGAGATGTCTACCTACGTTGGTTGAAGGAATATTTTTAAACGGCACAAAGTTGAAATTTTTGCTTACTGCCTAATGACCAACCCTATTCACATCAATGCCCTGCCAAAAACTGAGACTGGATTACAGTCAATATTCAAACCACTTCATATGCGATAGGCATAATGATTTAATAAAAAACTAGAAAAACCTGGTCTTTAATAGGTAAATTCAATTAATCAGGAGTCGAAAAATAAACGAAGCTCTCGATATGGAAATCAAAAATTGGCTCAATTGACGATCGAGTATTGAAAGACAAGCTCGAATTCATCTCTCCAAAAGAAGTAGAAAACGACAGCGCGATAAAGCTCGAGATTCGAAAAGCTTACGCAGCTGAAAATGGTATTTTAATTTGAAACGATTATAACGCACATGGAGACATGGCTTTCAAACGCCGCGACTAAGTATTGTCAGTTCAAGAACGGCTATTCCATTTCGAAGATAACATAATTAGGTTGTGGTTGAAGCCGTAGAGAGAAAAATTGAAAAACGCACCATCGAAGTTCTATCCGGTATTGATGAATCGGTTAACACTAAAAAGCCTTCGATAGGGTTACCACATGACGCACAGTCATTAGATTTGTAAAAAGAGTCTCTAGTTATAATAGCGGCGATTCCATAGCCGAATGGACACTGGATATTCCTTTAGGCATGCAAGTTAAAATGGTTTGGCCGCCACAGAAATTATTGGTGGATCTCAGTGCGACATTGATACGTAACAAATCCACAAGAGTCATTGAAATTTTTGGTCGAAAGTATTGCGAAGGTTTACTGGAGTCGACCCTCCGATCACTTGATAATGATATGTTTGATTCTTTAGGGTAAGGAAGAATTAACGACACGACAAAAGCAACAGACTCGCAGCATTGACTGTTTTTGATATAACGAGATATCATAGAAAACAACAGGAACTTGGCGATAGCTTATACAAAAGTCTCCTGACAGCTTCGGCTTAAACAATAAATGTTTGTTATCGACACCATAAATTGCATTAAATCGTAAGCCTGATAAGCCGCAAATCATAACTATCGCTTTATATGAGCGCTCGAATCTCGAAAGTAGCGCAATAAGACTTCCGTCATGCCATTTTAACGAAGATTTGTCAAAGATTTATCTGCAGGAATTTACAGAATCTTTATACTTGCAGCCCTGAAAATGAAGTGTGATCGTTAAATCTCCTTATTGGCAGCCTAGGTTAAAAGCCCGTTTAGCCACTCATTGAAAACTATTTCGATCATGGTGTGAAGCTCGGGTAAAGCAGGCCGACAGTTGCCCGAAGTGTATTGAACTAATTATTAAATAGGCGGTAAATCATGGCAAAGATATTTCAAAAGGGCCCTGTAATGAAACAGGGCGATCGCGCTAAATCGAATTTCGAAAATAAAGGTGCTATGCGTTTGGGAAGCAAGAAGTCACCGGCGCAGATTCGTGTTCAAACAGCGGAACGCGAAAAGGAACTGGCGGCAGTTTGTGCAGAAAATGGCTGGGCCTGTGTGATTGAGGTAGATTCTGAGCAGAATGAAGATATCCACAGCTTAGAAGCTTTACAAACCAAACAGGTTACTTCTGTGAGCGAAAAAACGCCTAACAGGAATGATCCGTGTTCTTGTGATAGTGGCAAAAAGTATAAGAAATGTTGCGGAGCATAATGATTTTAATTTGATATCCCCTCACATCTAAGGCTCTAGCATTATCCTGGCCAGGGCCTCATCAACTAGAGACTGACCTAAACTTTCACCAATAAAGCTGATGCCTTCAAAATCTAAAATCTAGCTTTTTAGCTAACAAACATTGGCCTTTATGCCAGCAATTCGCTCCACAACCAATTTAGACTGAGTATGAAGCTATGGCAGAATTAACTCTGGTAATTGGGAAAGATGTTTGACAGTCACTGTAGGTGTGAATTCCCATGGGTCAAATAGGGCATTCACATTTCGCTGTAACCAAGCGGCCTTCATTCCCACTGCAATCGCACCAATAACATCGAATGGATTGCTAGACACTAACCAACTGTTTTCAGCCTGACTGTTAGTTGTATCGAGAAGATATTGGTAGACATCAGGATTTGGCTTAAATGTTTTTAAACTATCAACACTGATAACGCCTTCAAAATAGGATTGTATCCCAGCATTTTGCAGTAATTTCTCGACAGCACTCTCGCTGCCATTGGAAAATGCGAATAACCGAAACCCTGCTTTTTCTGCCAAAATTAAGCTTTCAGTGACGTCGGCAAATGCAGGAAGTGTTTCGTAAGCATCCATCAACGCCTTTTTATCGGTTGGGCTGATGTTGGTGGCGAAAAGCTGATTGGTGTAATCAAGCGCTTGAGCGGTGCAGGTCGAAAAATTCTGGTAGCAGCGCATTAATCCCCGTCGGAACGTGTATTCCAATTGCTTTTCTCGCCACCGATGAGCAAATTCGATGGATTGGTCACCAATGACATCGTATAACTTTTGACTGATACCCTGAGTGTCAATCAGGGTGCCATAAATATCGAACGCAAGTGTTGTCGTCATTATTATTTACTCCTGATGGTTGAATAATTCAAATCCTCATAGCCAGTGCGACTTTCAAGATTGGTTGACGACCTAGAAATAGCTTAAAACAATCGACATCAATAATTATTTCTTTGAAACAAGACAAGACTATAGAAATATAGTCATTTTTAAATCTACACTAACTTAACTGTATTAACTAAACAACTTCAACCGCAATAGCAACTGCCTCACCGCCACCGATACAAAGCGCAGCGATACCTTTTTTCAAACCCCTTTGCTGCAGCGCCGCAATCAAAGTAACCATTATACGTGCTCCTGAAGCACCTATAGGATGACCCAGTGCACAGGCCCCACCGTTAACGTTTACTTTATTGTGATCCAGCTCGAGATCATGCATGGCTGACATTGTTACCACTGCAAATGCTTCGTTTATTTCAAACAAATCAACCTCTTTAGCCTGCCAATTCAATTGATTTAATAATTTTTTAATCGCACCAACCGGGGCTGTCGTAAACCAAGCCGGTTCATGCGAAAAAGAGCTATGCCCTTGAATGATTGCGAGTGGCTTAATATGACGATTATTAGCCTCGGTTTGGGTCATCAGAGTTAAGGCGGCGGCACCATCCGAGATTGAACTCGAGTTAGCTGCGGTGACTGTTCCATCACTACGAAATACTCCGCGTAAGGTCGGTATTTTATCTGTATTAGCCTTTAAAGGTTGTTCGTCGGTGTCTACAACTACGTCGCCCTTTCGTGTTTTTAAAATTACTGGGCAGATTTCACCTTCGAAAGCACCCGTTTCTATTGCCACTAGCGCTCTTTTAATAGAAGTGATCGCAAAGTCATCTTGCTGCTCACGACTAAAGGTATATTTATCAGCTGTGTTTTCTGCAAAAACACCCATTAAACAACCTTTATCATAAGCATCTTCGAGTCCATCAAAAAACATGTGGTCAATTACAGTGCCATGCCCCATACGCATACCGGTTCGCGCCTTGGGCAATAAATAAGGTGCATTACTCATGTTTTCAAATCCGCCTGCGACCATGATTCGATTACTACCTCCGAGCAATAAGTCATGCGCAAGCATGACTGCTTTCATACCTGACCCGCACATTTTATTGATGGTGGTCGATCCAGTCGAAAGAGCTAGTCCGGCACCAATGCTAGCCTGGCGTGCCGCTGCTTGACCCAACCCTGCTGATAACACACAACCCATGATGACTTCATCTACAGAATCATTCCCTAATCCACTTCGTTCAACTGCTGCTGCTATTGCTGTTGCACCCAGTTCTGGTGCACTCACGTCTGACAGGGCGCCTTGGAACCCACCTAGTGGCGTACGAGCAATGCCAGTAATGACAATTTTTTCATTCATGGTGCAATCTCTTTATTTTTACAGGAATGCTTACAACTACAAGTTAAGTAGAATAAAGCAGATGATTAAGAATTCAACAACAGTTCAGCTATGTTCTTTAGAACCCAATTGAATGGTTATTAATGCGACACCAGACAACGCTAACAGGCCACCTACTATAACTTTGGTGGTGAGCATTTCGTCAAGAAAGAGTGTACCGCCAATGACTGAGACAACGGGCAATAACAGTAAAAAAGGCATGACTTGATTGATTGAATATAAGCCTAACAAACGGTACCACATGCCATACCCTAAAGCCGTCATTATTAAGGCGAGATAAATAACGGCACCCCAAGCAGATAAGTCTGCCGTTTGAATTTGTGCTATTTGATTTAATTCAAATAAATAGGAGGCGAGGAATAGTTGTGGTGTGGCAAAAATAGCAATGCCACTAATCAGCATAAAACCGCTAACATTGACCATTTTTTTAATCATTATTTGGCCGATTGCCCAAGTAAATGCACCCCCTATGACCATCAGTGCACTGACTAGACTACCCGATAATTTTGGCTCTTTTAGAATAAGCGCCACACCCAAGAAAGCAACTAAAATGCCAAAACCTTGTTTTAAAGAGACTCTTTCACCTAGAAAAATACAGGCCAACAATAAACCAAAGGGAACTTCTAACTGAACTAACAAGGCGGCCGTTGAGGCATCAAGACCTTTGACACCGGTAAAAGTTAAGCTGTATTGAATAGATGCACTGACCAATGATATCCAGAATAAGTCTTGGAATAGCTTCAATGGCGGTCTAAAAAACCAAACAAGACAAATGGCCGTCAGCGCAAATCTGAGTGCCATAAGTAAAATAGGAGAGAAATGACTCATGCCAGACTTGGCCACAATAAATCCCATTCCCCAAATAGAGGCCACTGTTATTGCTGTGAGTATATCGACTAGTTTCATCTATCTACCTTCAGCTTTATTAATAGCGAAGTATTGACAAACATACAATCTGGAATTATAAATAAAGTATTAGATCGAGGTTTAAAAGGAATTAAAACTCGGTGACGTTTCTAGGATTATCGCCAAATATGCATTTGGCGATAACATAAACTTGCTTGTTTAGAGAGTAAAATGGTGGGCCGTGAGCGATTCGAACGCTCGACACCCTGATTAAAAGTCAGATGCTCTACCAACTGAGCTAACGGCCCTGAAACGAAGTGCGATCATACCGATCTTAATAATGATTTCAAGCAAATTCGACGCTTAATTACCTTCTTTACTGATTCGGTCTAATCGTTTGCCCGCTAATCTAAATGCGGTCGATTTTGGGAAACGTTTTTGTAAGTCTTGGAGTAAAAGTTTTGCCTGATCAAATTGTTTTAATTCATAGTAAGTATAGCCAAGTTTTAGCATGGCATCTGGTATTTTAAGACTACTTGGATAGTTTGACAGAACATTCTTAAACTCATCGATAGCCTGTGTGAATTCACGCGTTACATAATGCGCTTCACCTAGCCAGTATTGCGCATTACCCGAAAAACTGCTGGTTGGATGATTTTGCAAGAAGGTTTTGAGTTCTGTCTTAGCTTTTTCATAACGCCCTTCTTTTAGTGTATCAAAGGCCGACTGATAAGCATTTTGCTCATCACTCGAGGTTATATTAGTCGAAAAGTCTTCGCTGCTGGCTGGAATAGTATTGTTCTGTGTTGGCAATGAAGAGGGTTCAGGAGCTGGATCAACAGTCTGAGTAAGATCGCCAGATACGCTAATATCAACCGGTGGCGTATTCGCTTCTGGAAGAGACGGAATCTCTATAGGCGCAGTAGACTGTCCAGTGGATCGGCTTTCCAAATCACGAAGACGTCTGTCGGTATCTAGATACAACTCACGTTGACGTTTTTTAAGCCCATCTAGATCATGACTTTGCTGTTCCAGCCCTCCATGTAATTGACTCAATTCATTCGATAGTTCTTCTATCCGCTGCAACATTTCGATCATTGTTTTGTTATCGATCATGCGTTCAACTTTATCAAGCTGTTGCTTTACCGACGTGAGCTCTTTATCAACTCTGTTCAGCATGATTACTGACTTTTCTGTATAGGCTTCCAAATTTTTAACTTGCAGCGTCAATTGCTCAGGGGTAAGTGCCTGAGCCTGACTGACCGATGAAAAACCCAAGTTTGCACCTAGTGCTGCCATTAGTAACAGTAATCTAGTTAATGTCATTGATTTAGCCATCATCGATTTAATTAACTTCGTAAACAATCTCAACACGTCGATTCTTTACCCATGCATCTTCTGTATGACCCAAAACAGCAGGCCGTTCTTCACCATAACTAATAGTTTCTAACTGATCTGCAGAAGCGCCTTGAAACAATAATAATCGTCGAACAGACTGCGCTCGTCTATCACCCAGCGCAATATTATGTTCACGAGTGCCACGTTCATCGGTGTTACCTTCGAGTCGGGCTGAAACATTACCATTGCTAGCGATAAAATTACCATGCGCTTCAATCATACTTAAAGAGTCATCGCTAATCTTTGCACTGTCATATTGAAAATAAATAACACGATTAGCGATATTTGAATCAGCATTATCCAACATGGCTTGGGGTGACTTTGCCTTTGCTTGCGCCTCGTCATCGAATGCAATCGCAGAGCTGTCACTACCATCTTCAAGTACGGTTAAGTCAGTCGTACTTTCGGCTGATACTCCGGAACCTTCTAGCTGTGATTGTTCGACTCCATCCATAGAAGTACTGTCTTGAATAATTTCATCCGATCCAGTCTGACAGGCAGTAATAAACACTGTAGTCACACATAAAAGTAAAATTTTGCTACTAACATTCAACAACTTCATAGTCCCGCTCCAATATTATTGTTTAAGATTATATGGGCCCCAAGCTGGCTCTCGTATGTCACCCGATTGGTCTGACAGCTTGTGTTTACCCCGGCCATCCACTGATACTGCATAGAGTACGCTATTATCACCGCGAGTCGAGGCGTATAGCACCATCTTTCCGTTTGGTGAAAAGGAAGGTGACTCGTCCAAGTTGCTATTGGTTAGCATGATTAAATTTCCAGTGTCGAGTTCCAATTGTGCAATTTTGTATTGACCTCCATCACCATACACCAGCGCAATATATTTGCCATCTGGCGATACCGATGCAGCTGCATTATATTGGCCTTCAAACGTTATCCTTCGAGGCTTTCCACCAGTTACAGGTACTTCGTAAATTTGCGGTGAGCCACCTCGGTCAGAGGTAAAAATAATAGACTGCCCATTGTTACTCCATACGGGCTCTGTATCAATGCCACGATGGTCCGTCAGCCTAGTTAAACGTTTGCTTTCAATGTGCATCAAATAAATTTCGGGATCACCATCTTTGGACAAAACGACTGCCAAGTATTCACCATTAGGTGACCAGCTAGGTGCGCTATTGATACCCTTAAAACCCGTTAATTTAATTCGTTTGGCCGTACTAAGGTGTTGGATAAATATTTCGGGCCGACGGTTTTCAAATGAGACATAGGCGAGTGATTGGCCATCAGGCGACCAACTCGGGGACATTAAGGGCTCATCTGACTCTAATACTGTTTGCGTGTTAAAACCGTCAGTATCAGCCACTTGCAGTACATATTTACGGCCTTGATTTTGTTGCGCACGAATATAGGCGATACGCGTACTAAAGGCCCCTCTGACTCCAGTTATTTTTTCATAAATTAAATCACTTATTTTATGAGCAGAAGATCGCAATTTGCGTTTGCTTGACTGAAGGGTATAACCTATCAGTTGTTTTTGTTTTAGTACGTCCAGCAATTGAAATTGAATTTCATATTGCCCTGAACTTTTTTCCAGAATCCGACCAACAACTAGATAGTCCTGTTCAGCTGCTCGCCAGGCTGGGTATTCCACCTCTTGGCTGTAATGTGGTTTAGCGGGTAAAGATGTTTGCGACAGTACGGTCAAAACACCACTTCGATTTAAGTCATTGCTGACGATTTGAGCTATATCCTCCGATAGTTTAGATGCCACTTTTGACGTATCGAATGGCACCACAGCAATCGGCAATGCACCTTCAGTACCCTCAGTGATTTCAATGGTAAGAGCCGCGTTTAATGGGCTGAATGCAACCATTAAAAGCGGCAGTGAAATAAATATCTTAGCTAATTTGTTCATTATTTATATTTTACTTCTTGAGTCATTTTTTTGCCATGGCCTTAACCGTCTAGAACCAATTACTTGGGACTAAATATGAAGTTTATCTGACGTTCAAATAATGACTTATCACCAGGTGGCGGTAATGGCTCTGCTTTGTATACAGCATTTTCTATCGACGCTCGATAGGCATTGGTACTTCCATCGCAGGCGCCAAAAGTCACGTTCAGTATGATACCACCAGGTCCTTGTATCACTCGCACTTCACAACTATCTATTTTTGCACTTTCCTGAGGCCTCCGCCAGTATCGCTCAACTTTCTCTTTGATTGCATTACTGTAGTCACTCTTTAACAAACTCTGTTTACGACTCAATTCTTCGGCTTCAAGTTGCATTCTTAATGCCATTTCCTTACGCTTTTGTTCTTGTTCCACTTGCCTTCTTTTTTCAGCCGCTTGCTTTTTCTTTTCTTCTGCCAGTTGTTTTTTCTCAACTTCTTTAGCTAATTTCAGATCCTCCTTTTGTTTTGCCAACACTTTAGCTTCAGCCTCTGCTTTTTTCTGAGCTTTTAGCTTTTCTTTTTCCTTCTCCGCATTGTTCTTTTTTATTGCAGCTTTCTTTATAATGTCTGCTTCTTGTTGCTGTTGTATTAACTTATTGTCATTTTCTTTTTTCTGTTTTAATTCATTTGCCTTTTTTTCAAGCGCAACTTCTTTAAGTTCATTTTTCCGTTGCTCGACTTTTTCCCTATTTTTTTCATGTTTGGTTTCTTCAAGCTGTTTAGAATCAATTACTTTTGCTTGAATAGCCGTGACTTGATTACCTACTTGGGCAGGTTTAGGTTTATCGAAAAACTGAAAATTGATCACCATCGCAACAATAATAACAATATGGAATAAAACCGAAAAAGCCAAGGGTTTTGGGTATTTCAGTACTGCCTCCAACATTATTGGACAGCCTCTGGCTCCGTCACCAAACCAACCGAACCAACTTTGGCCTGTTGCAACAAAACAAGCATTTTAACAACGTTATTATAGGGACCATTTGCGTCGCCACGCACCAGCACTGGTCTTAATGGGTTATCCACTAATGCAGCCCGAACTTGGTTTATTAGATTATCGGACATGAGGTTGGTATCTGGGTCATCACCTAAGCTCAGATACATTAAGCCCTCTTTATCAACACTGACAATTATCGGATCGGGACTATTCACGTCTAGCGCATTGGCAGGTGCGGTCGGTAACTCAACTTCGACACCCTGTTTGAGCATGGGCGCAGTTACCATGAAGATAATCAGTAATACGAGCATAACGTCGATGTAGGGTACGACGTTAATTTCGGCTATGACTCGATTCCTCGATCTGGACCGCCGGGCCACGTTATTTAACCGCCTGAATTAAATTTTGATGATTCATAAATGATCGCTTCGTCCGTTTATTTTTGGACCTGAGCCTGTCGTTGCAAGATACCCGTAAACTCTTCCAAAAAATTCTCATAGCGCACAACCATTCCATCCACTTCACTCGTAAATTTGTTGTACCCAATGACCGCTGGAATAGCGGCCAACAAACCCATAGCAGTTGCGATGAGCGCCTCTGATATGCCCGGTGCAACCATCGCCAGGGTTGCCTGTTGAACACCAGCCAACGCTCGGAATGACTCCATAATGCCCCATACGGTTCCGAATAATCCAATATAGGGACTAACCGAACCAACCGTAGCGAGAAACGTTAAGTTGCTTTCCAATGATTCAATTTCTCTCGCCATTGAGACTTTCATGGCTCGATGAGCCGAATTAACAATCGAAGTGGTATCTAACTCGGCTTTTCTGGCACGAGCAAACTCACGAAAGCCATTTTCGAATATCGCTTCAAGCCCAAAGCGTTTTTCCTGTCGTACGCTAAGCTGTGCGAACAGGTCACTTAAGTTAATGCCTGACCAAAACCGGCCTTCAAAGGTACTGGCTTCAGCTTGGTTTTTTTTGATATAAGTTCGCTTCACATACATCGTGGACCAAGAAAATACAGAGGCGGCTAATAGTATAATAAGTACCAGTTGAACGGGTAGGCTGGCATGGGCGATTAATGTTGTAATAGATTGGTCGTTCATTCGTATTTCGCCTTAAGTTATATCTTTTTATTAAATTTAAGTGGCTACCTTAAATCGTTATGAGGTTGTTCTAAATACTAGTTTACCATTTTTTAATAATGATACTTTAATAGTCATAGTTTAATGATAAAGGTTCAATGGTCATAGTGTGATAGTCATTAGGTATCTTGGACTTTTTGTGTAAAGCCAAAATGGCTATGACCACGTTCTGTCACCACCCGCCCTCTGGGCGTTCGCATCATGAAGCCCTGCTGTATAAGATAAGGTTCGATGACGTCTTCAATTGTGCCTCGTTCTTCACCAATTGCGGCAGCTAGACTCTCTACACCAACAGGGCCACCGTCAAATTTTTCGATGAGGGCTAGTATCAGTCGTCGATCCATGTGATCGAGACCAGAGCGATCGACTTTTAACATATTAAGCGCCAGCTTTGCGACGGTTTCGGATATCACACCATCAGCCTTCACTTCAGCGTAATCTCTGGCGCGTCGTAACAATCGGTTGGCTATGCGGGGCGTACCGCGTGAACGTAAGGCAATTTCTGTTGCACCACCTAGATCAATTTGTATTTCTAGTAATGCTGCTGATCGTAAAATAATGGTGGTTAAGTCTTTACTTGAGTAAAATTCTAGTCGTTGCACGATGCCGAATCGGTCACGTAACGGAGAAGTGAGTGATCCTGCTCTAGTAGTAGCCCCCACTAGAGTAAAAGGCGGCAAATCAAGTTTTATCGATCTCGCAGCGGGCCCATCACCAATCATAATATCGAGTTGATAGTCTTCCATTGCGGGATAAAGTATTTCTTCTACAACTGGGCTAAGACGATGTATCTCGTCAATAAATAACACATCATGCGGTTCCAAGTTGGTTAATATTGCTGCAAGATCACCCGGCTTTTCCAAAACGGGACCTGAGGTTTGGCGTAAAGTAACCTGCATTTCATTGGCAATGATATGCGATAAAGTCGTTTTCCCTAAACCTGGTGGACCAAATATCAATACATGATCGAGGGCTTCGTTGCGCTTTTTAGCCGCTTGAATGAAGATATCCATTTGCTCACAAACTTCAGGCTGCCCGATATAATCTTCGAGCAATTTAGGACGCAATGCCCTGTCCTGCGATTGATCTTCATTAAAAATCTCAGGGGTAATTAGACGGTCTTCATTCATAATGATTTATTATCGTTGTACTGAAGTTTGCAATGCTTTTCTGATCAACCCCGAAGCCGTCATTTCAATATCAGTTGCTTGCTCTGCTTGTTTCACCATTTTTTCTGCATCAGCTGGTTTATATCCTAGAGCCTGTAGCGCTTCTATCGCCTCATTTTTACTTGATGGCGTACTTTTCACGGTATAATTATCATCATTAAACGCTAAATCTTCTGAGATCAAGTCATCCACCTTGTCACGCATTTCGATAATCAGTCGTTCGGCTGTTTTTTTACCTACACCCGGTAATCGAGTCAATGTAGCAATGTCATTTTGTGACACGCACTGTGCAAATTCTCTGCTGTCGGTGCCAGATAATATGGTTAGCGCCATTTTTGGACCCACACCATTAACGCGGATTAACTGACGGAATAGTTTACGTTCCTGTTCGGTTTTAAAGCCAATCAGAGTGTGCGCATCATCCTTAATTTGTAGATGAGTCCAAACTGAGACCTGCTCGCCTACATCTGGCAGTTGATAGTAAGTCGTCATTGAAACATCGACTTCGTAACCGACTCCTTGGCAGTCAACTAATATCTGTGGCGCGCGCTTTACGGCCAGTACACCTGTCAGTCGACCAATCATCGGCGGCTAGTTCTCCGGTTTTTGAATAGTTTGGGGTCAATACCCATTTTTTGTTGAGTAGCATAATATTGAGCATGACAGATAGCAATTGCCAGCCCGTCGCTTTCATCTGACTGTAAATCTTTATTCAGATTCAATAATCTTTGTACCATGTGCATTACCTGCTCCTTACTTGCAGCGCCGGTTCCAACAATAGCTTGCTTTATTAATCTGGGCGCATATTCGCCAATCTCTAATCCTGAAATATGACCGGCACAAATAGCAGCTCCCCGTGCCTGACCTAACTTAAGCGCTGAATCGACATTACGATGCATAAACACTTGTTCAATGCCCATTTGCTTGGGTTGATACTCCGATATCAAATCAGTAATATCACTAAATATCTGTCCCAATTTTTCGGGTAATGTTTCACCTTTTATATTGAGATAGCCACTATGGATATAGGTCATTCGATTAGGTTGGTTTTCAATCAATCCAAAACCAGTTTTACGAGATCCAGGGTCAATGCCAAGGATAATCATAAGCTAGGGAGATTCAGAACGGTAACAACCATAGCAACTATTTCTCATTGTTCATAAGCCTCTTCGGGAATATCAGCGTTGTAATAGACTTCCTGAACATCGTCAGAACTCTCTAACAAATCGATCAGTCTCAGTACCTTTTCAGCATCCTCAACATTTAATTCAGTGTTTAGCTCGGCGCGCATAGTGAGTTCTGACTCTTCAGGTTCAAACCCGGCTTCTGTCATCACCAGCTTGACAGTCATGTAATCCTCAGCAGACGTAAGCACTTCTATACTGCCATCTTCTGCAACAACGACGTCATCGGCACCCGCTTCTAGTGCCGCCTCCATTATTGCGTCTTCATCTTGGTCTGGCGAGTATAAAAGCACACCAACACTGGTAAACAAATAAGCCACTGAACCACTTTGGCCCAGATTACCACCTGACTTATTGAAAGCATGTCTCACTTCTGCAACGGTTCTATTTCTATTGTCAGACAAACAGTCAACAATGAATGCAATGCCTAACGGGCCATACCCTTCATATCGGATTTCTTCATAGTCAGCACCGTCAAGTTCACCGGCACCCCTTTTGATTGCTCGTTCTATGGCATCCTTCGGAACACTTTGTGATTTTGCCTTGTCGACGGATACACGAAGACTTGGGTTTGAGTCTTGATCCGACCCACCCGATTTGGCAGCAACCATTATTTCGCGAATTAGCCGAGTGAATAGTTTGCCACGCTTGGCATCTTGGGCTTTTTTCCGATGCTGAATATTCGCCCATTTACTGTGACCTGCCACTACTAATTACCTCATAGTACAATTCTTAGGGTTGCCTCAAGATCACCATTAACTATTCAGTCAAACAATCTTAAAAACAAAAGTAAAAATATTTTAGCATTATCTTGCGGGCTTATCTTGTTACTATTAACAACAAGTAGAGTCCAATAAAAGTTAACACTCGAGTATCCATGCTTCCTGACGCCACTCATTTTTTATTTATCAGCCTGATGGAAATGCTCAGGTTAAATTCTTCAGTAGTAATAATACTGAACTACTGGGGGATCAGCCTAAGGGGCCAGCTTGCTAAAGGAGTCACCGAGACCCAGAGAGTTAATTACAATTTCCTTGCTTTTGTAATTTTGCAAGAATACGTTAAGCTTGCTATGAATAATCAAATAGAACGGATTAGTATCGACTTTTGGTTAACCACCATTATATTTTTTAGACACTATCGAATGATGGTCAGGGGTATTAACGCTATTGATGCCTTCTAACAATGTCCTTTTAGTGAGCGTTTCTGTTAATGGGATATAATTCAAGATACTGATTATGCAACATCTTATTTAACAATAATTGTTCAATAAGCTAAACATTTACAGACTACCAAGCATCTTGTATTAATGACTTCCCGGTCATCGCTGTCGGCTGCGGTATTCCCATCAATTGCAGTATAGTTGGCGCAATTGCGGACAAGTTCCCATCATTTGAAAGCAATTGCACACTTTTATCGACAACCATGCAAGGCACAGGGTGTTGTGTATGCTGCGTATGAGGCCCTCCAGTTTTTAGGTCGACCATTTCATCACAATTGCCGTGATCTGCAGTCACTAAGGCTGAATACCCTAATTCTATAGCGACATCAAGCAACCGTCCTACTTCGTAATCCAATACTTCTACGGCTTTGATTGCTGCATCTCTAACACCGGTGTGTCCGACCATGTCACCATTGGCATAGTTGACCACTAAAAAGTCAAAATCTTTAGATTTTAATGCCAAAATCATTGTCTCGGTCACTGCTTCTGCACTCATTTCTGGCTTTAAGTCATAAGTCGCGACTCTGGGAGATTCGATCATCCGATGCTCTTCGCCTTCAAAACAAGCTTCACGTCCACCATTGAAAAAGAACGTAACATGAGCATATTTTTCGGTTTCTGCACAATGTAATTGACGACAACCTGCCTCACTAATGACACTCCCCAACGTGACACTCGGTCGCATGGGTTTAAAGGCGATGGCTAAATTGAGGGTTTCGTCATATAAAGTCATGCAAGTGACCTTGATCGGATGGAAGTCTTCACCACGGTTAACTTCGTCAAATTGATCTTTGCACAAAGCTGCCGTAATTTCTCTGGCTCTATCATTTCGATAGTTGAAGAAAATCAACTCATCGCCTTTTTGAATGGGTGAAAACTTGGGCAATAGCGTTGGCTTTATAAACTCATCATATCGTCCCGCTTCATAACTGTGCTCAACAGCTTCAATGGCAGAGTCAGCCTGTAATGCTCTTGAACCAACAATAGCATCCCAAGCCAATTGAACTCGATCCCATCGTTTGTCACGGTCTAACAAATAATACCGGCCACTAATGCTGCCAATAAATCCGCCACATCGACTCAATCGTTCTTCTACCAGCGGAATAAAGCTTAACGCAGACTGAGGACTCGTATCTCGACCATCAGTGATCATATGCACTTGCGGCACAACTTGATGCGTCGCACAAAGATCTATCAGTGACAACAAATGGTCAATATGGCTATGCACACCACCATCAGACACTAAGCCCATTAGGTGGATTGGACGGTTTTTAAGCTTTGCGGCTTCGATTGCATTGACGAAAGCTGTATTTTTGAAAAAACTCTGGTCTTTTATAGAATCATCAATTCGTACTAGGTCCTGTTTTACCACAGAGCCACTGCCAATTGTCATATGACCGACTTCAGAATTGCCCATTTGCCCGATAGGTAATCCAACGGCACGTCCTGAGGCCTCTAACTCCGTCATTGGGTAGGTCGAAAAGTAACGGTCCAGATTAGGTGTATTAGCTTCAAACACAGCATTATTTTCAGGTTTCGGATTCAAACCGAAGCCATCCATAATCACCAGTAGAGTGGGATTACGTCTAGTATTGGTATTAGACAATTCTCTTTCTCAAGATTAGCAAATTATTACGATGATACATCATAACTTAAATGTATCATTCAGATAAGCGGCGGTATGGTATTTAGGTTTTTGATTTAAACGGAGGGTAGAGCTTTAATTTATTATAGAAGCTTTTAGGCTTCAATATTGATCATAGTACCTAATCGTTCATTGGACACTTCAAGCGATCTAGCATTAGCTTTGAAATCATTCAAAATTTGCTGTTGCTCCACTAATGCCCTATCTTGGGATTGGCTCTCTTTAGCGTCAGCACCCTGACTTTTAGCGACTTGCTCTACATTACGCTCTAACAATTGCTGCTGAGTATTAATACCTTCGACCGCACTGTTAGTTGCAGTGGGTAAAACCTGTGGGGACCTGACTGAACTTGAAATTTCCATGTGCAATAACTCTAAAAGGAAAACAAACTATAGTTGAACCCTTAACAATCCACCTTCTCAGCTAACCATAAAACATCTAAACGGCACTAATTTCTTGATGGACGGTGCGGTTTTCACCACAATCACTCAAAGCTTTTAGCTTCAACTCTTTTCTATATCGTCAGATTGACTCTCTTTACTCTCCGTCAGACCTTCTTCATCTAATCCATCACTGTCAGATCCTGCTTCATCTGGTTCATCGTCATCTTCAGAAGAGTCCATTTCTCGATCTTTAAACATAATTTTGGCTGCAATGAGGCCTGCTTCAAACAATATCCACATCGGCACAGCCAACAGTACTTGAGAAATGATATCTGGCGGCGTCAAAAGCATACCAATGACAAATGCACCAACAATAACGTAGGGACGCATTTGGCCTAATTTTTTAGGGGTAGTGATACCAACGGCAACTAAAATAATAGTGGCGATTGGCACTTCGAAAGCCAAACCAAATCCAAAAAATAACGACAACACAAAGTCAAGGTAACGGCCAATATCTGTTGAAATGTTGACCATTTCTGGTCCGACTGAAGTGAAGAAACCGAATACTAGTGGAAATACAACATAAAACGCAAAAGCGATGCCTGCGTAAAATAATAGTATGCTTGATATCAGCAAAGGTCCTGCAATACGTTTTTCCGTCTTGTAAAGTCCTGGTGCAACAAAGGCCCAAAACTGATACAAAATAACCGGCATTGCGAGGAAGATTGACAACATTAACACCAACTTAAAAGGCGTTAAAAATGGCGAGGCAACATCAATTGCTATCATTGTTGAGCCTTCCGGCAAGTGGCTCGTCAAAGGCACAGCAAGATAGGTATAAATATCGTTAGCCCAGTAAAACAAACAAAGAAATATTACTAGAATAGCGATCACCATGCGCATCACTCGATCACGCAGTTCGACCAGATGCGACATCAAATTGCCGCTACCCTCCTCGTTTGCTGAGTCAGTCATGATGCACTTCCCTTGTTTTTCTTCGACTCAACTAACAATGGGTCTTCGGGCGGCGCTGATGGAGCGACAGTATTCTCTCCCTTTAAAGTTTCTGGCTCTGCAGGACTTTGCTCTAAGGTAGATACTTGTTCGGTAGGTGTTTCCGATTTTTCCACAACACTCGACATAGATTCATCGATTGATTTGGCTACACCAGACATGTCGAATCCCTTACTGGCTTCACTGACAACATCTTTTAGCGAACTTAATTCTTCCTGCTGTGCAGCGAGTAGCTTGCGAATTTCATCCGTTTTCAACTCGCTTTCAACGTCAGCTCGCACATTAGTCATAAAACGCTTTAATCGACCCACATATTTGCCTACAGTAACCGCCACTCCAGGTAACCGTTCAGGTCCAATTACAACCAACGCAACAATGCCAATTAATACAACTTCGGTAAAACCCATGTCAAACATTAGTAGTCTCTAACTATGAATATGATAGAAATTGAATAGAAACTCGCGGGTTGATCACCCTTTAAACATCTTCGGTTAACCGACTACGAATACACTTGAAACTATCTTAATTAATTAAGACGTTTTATCTTTTTCTTCAGTTGCTTTACCTTCAATTACCTTATCATCATCGACTGACGTTTCTTCAGTGCTGGAAGGCTCTTGATCTTTTACCGACTTTTTGAAGCTTTTGATTGCCCCACCTAAGTCACCACCGATATTACGTAACTTTTTAGTGCCGAATAACAAAATTACAATTGCTAAGACTAATAACAATGACCAAATACTAATTCCCCCAAAACCCATCATTCCACCTCTATTGCTTTGTTCGTGTTGATTTCTCTTCGATACCGGACAGACCAAAACGCCTATCGAGCTCATCAAGAACCTGCTGTGCCGTTAAATCTTGTTGTGCTAGTAATACTAAACTATGAAACCATAAATCTGCAGTTTCATAAATTATCTGCTCTTTATCTCCCGACTTTGCGGCGATTATAGTTTCTACAGACTCTTCACCAATTTTCTTTAATATGGTGTCGATCCCCTGATCGTATAACTTCGCGACGTAGGAGCCAGATGGATCGCCACCTTTTCTTGATTCCAGCACAGCCATCAAGCGTTTGAGTATATCATCACTCATTGATAAATCTCTTTAGGATTTTTAACTATTTGTTCGTCAACTTGCCATTGTCCGTTGTGTAATACGCGGAAAAAACAGCGCCGACGGCCTGTATGGCAAGCAATACCACCTACTTGCTTCACTTTAAGTAAAATAACATCAGAATCACAATCAATACGAATTTCCTCTAGACTCTGAACATGACCTGACTCTTCGCCCTTAAACCATAATTTACTGCGTGAGCGAGACCAATAAACAGCACGCTGATGCTGCTGCGTTAAAGTCAGCGCTTCTGCATTCATCCAAGCCATCATTAAAATTTCGCCACTGATCGCATCTTGAGCAATGGCGGGCACTAGCCCCTTGTCATCCCATTGAACATCATTAACCCAGCTTTCCATTAGAGACGCACCTCAATTCCTTTCTGTTGCATATAGGTTTTGGCCTGCTCAATTCGGTATTCGCCAAAGTGAAAAATACTGGCCGCTAATACGGCATCGGCCTTGCCCTTTAAAACACCGTCAACCAGATGATCCAGATTACCGACCCCACCTGATGCAATCACAGGCACTCGAACCGCTTCAGACACTTGACAGGTTAACTCATTATCAAAGCCAATTTTGGTACCATCTCTATCCATACTGGTTAAAAGGATTTCACCCGCTCCAAAAGAATCCATTTTTACTGCCCACTCAACTGCATCAATGCCCGTGGTTTTACGACCGCCATGGGTGAATATCTCCCATCGATCAGCTTCGCCTGGCTGGCTTACTTTTTTTGCATCTATCGCCACTACAATACATTGCGATCCAAATTTTTGTGCTGCTTCTTGTACGAATTCGGGGTTGAATATAGCGGCGCTATTAATACTCACTTTATCAGCGCCGGCATTTAGCATTCGACGTATATCGGCAACTTCCCGAATACCACCACCCACGGTGAGAGGGATAAACACTTCACTCGCCACGGCCTCAACAAGATGCGCCATGGTGTCACGGTTATCAGAAGTCGCGGTAATGTCCAAAAAGGTTATTTCGTCGGCACCCTCCAGATTATAACGCCGAGCATTCTCTACCGGATCGCCAGCATCTCGTATCTCTACGAACTTAACACCCTTCACAACTCGACCGTTATCAACGTCGAGGCATGGAATAATTCTTTTGGCTAAAGGCATGGTTAGTTAGGGTATTTAGTTGGCATATTCGATCGTCTATTATTGGTCAATTAATTCTGATCAATTAGTTTTGATCTATATATTGTTGCGCCTGCTCTAGGCTAATCGTACCCTCATATAAAGCGCGTCCAATAATCACACCTTCAATGCCCGACTGCTTAGCTTCATTCAATCTAATAATATCATTCATATCCGTTACACCACCGGAGGCAATAACCGGAATATTGATAGCTGATGCGAGTTGACTCGTGGCTTCAACATTAACACCTTGCATCATTCCATCTCGACTGATGTCAGTGTAAACAATGGAAGATACGCCTTGCCCCTCAAATTTTTTCGCAAGATTTTCAGCCGATAGATCAGAGTTTTCCGCCCAACCCTGCACAGCAACCATACCGTCCTTGGCATCGATACCCACAATCACTTTGCCAGGGAACTCGATGCATAGCTTGGTAACAAAGTCAGGGGTTCTGACTGCCTGAGTACCAATAATGACGTAACTCACACCAGCTTCTATATAGGCGCGGGCTGTTTCAATAGTTCGAATACCCCCACCAATTTGAATGGGTAAATCAGGGAACGCGGCAGAAATCGCCTCAATGGCATCCGCATTGACTGGTTTGCCTTCAAAGGCACCATCTAGATCGACCAGGTGCAGGCGCCTACAACCTTGCGAAACCCACTGAGCCGCCATTGCTACGGGATCATCAGAGAAAACGGTACTATCTTCCATACGACCCTGTCGGAGGCGGACGCATTGCCCCTGCTTTAAATCGATTGCTGGAATTAAATTCATGCCTGTCCGTCCCATTCAACAAAATTGGTGAGTAATTGAAGACCCGCTTTAGCACTCTTTTCTGGGTGGCACTGCAGGGCAAATACATTATCTTTGGCTATTGCACTGGTAAAAGTGAAACCATAGTCGCACTCACCGGCAATTAACTGCTTGTCTGCACAATCGAGGTAGTAGCTATGCACAAAATAGAATCGAGCGTTATCTTCTATTGCATGCCACAGTGGGTGGCGTTTTGTTTGAGTTAGATTATTCCAGCCCATGTGCGGCACTTTTAATTTATTAGCGTCAACGTCTTGGTGGAAATCGCCAAAATACTTAACCTGCCCCGCATAGAGTGAGAGACAATCAGTGCCCTGATTTTCTTCACTATAGTCAATTAAAACCTGCATGCCCATGCAGATACCCAAAAAGGGTTTTTGCTCGGCAGCCGCTAAAATTGTGTCGCGCAAGTCGTGATCCTGAATCGCACGCATGCAGTCGCGAGCAGCACCTTGACCTGGAAATACAACGCGATCAGCTTTCATCACTTGGTCTGGACTGGAGGTCAGTACAACCTGCTGCTGTTTGCCCGAAACATGTTCCAGCGCATTGACGACAGAGCGAAGGTTTCCCATGCCATAATCGACAACGGCGATTGTTTGCAAACTAGAGCACGCCTTTAGTCGAAGGAATCACACCAGCCATACGCTCATCAGCAGACACCGCAAAACGAACCGCTCGGCCAAAGGCCTTAAAAATAGTTTCGGCAACATGATGAGCATTTTTGCCATACAACGAGTCGATATGCAGTGTGGCTGGCGCATGATTAGCAAAGCCTTGAAAGAACTCGTGTATTAAATCCACATCAAACTGACCAATGCGCGCTCGAGGATATTCAACGCGATACTCAATACCGGGTCGACCAGAGAAGTCTATGACCACTCGCGCAAGGGCTTCGTCTAGCGGCACATAAGCATGACCATAACGCATAATGCCTTTTTTATCACCAAGCGCCTGTTTAAATGCTCGACCCAGTCCAATGCCAACGTCCTCAACTGTATGGTGATCGTCAATATGAATATCACCACTGGCCTTCACATCAATATCGATCATGCCATGGCGGGCTATCTGATCAAGCATGTGTTCGAAAAATGGAATCCCTGTATTAAAACTAGACTTACCTGTGCCATCCAAATTGATGGATACACTGATTTGGGTTTCTAGTGTGTCTCTTGTAACTGTAGCAGTACGGTCTGACATATCTCGGCTTTTCTAGAATCGAAAGAGGATTACGATAATAATCGACATTCGACAGGAATTCGACCTTTAAATACGACATAAACTATTATGTCTGCACCATAGCCTACATGACATAATACAAAAAACATCAAGCCGCCTTAACACCAGCTTAATTTCAGTAACGAACTGATCTAATAGTCTTTATACACCGTCAAATTATTGTTGGGACGAAATAAGGGCACTCTTACCCAAGCTTGCCTCCGTGAAAATGATAATCGATACTTTTAAATGCAACCAATCGGCTCCTCTAGTTTCTTGATAAATCTATCAGAGCCGTCAGGATTAGGGTAATCTTTTATCAAAATTACACCGAGTTATCGTTAGATCCTCTTCCGCTTCTCCTTTTGCCACTTCCAGCATGTCTTTGTAATTAATCCATAGCCTGCCCAGCACAATGCGCAGCAACGCCTAAGCAACCTAACTTTTCGCTTACTTCGTCACTTTTACCCTCACGAGGTTTCTATGATTCGCCTTGAAATGGCTATAACCTAAACCTGATCCTAATATTCTTTTTAACTTTATCGAGTGCTGTTGAAGTGAGGTTTGGCCGCTCTAAAAGCTGGTGATGGTAATTATTACAGAACTCAATTCGCGAATAGTCAGCTATAAACGAAACCACACCGCGGTATTGGGAACCCTTCGATCTGTTCAAAGATATCGGCTCTGACGACAAATCAGCGTTCTTCGACGTGACTGTCACCCGAAAGTAGGCAAGGGGCCAATCCATTGCAATGGCCAACAATGTCGGACGGCACATCTTTTTCCTCGCAAAAGTGCTCGTCAAAATATTTAAACTCTCGCCTAATGGCGTCCAAACTATTTTTTTGGTTTTGCGTGCCTGATGATGTATTCGGCACTGGTGCTATTAGTGTGGCAGTCCCTATCAATCTTATTGGCACGATAGAGTCTTCTCACCCATTACAGGGCATCGCGCTTCATGTCCTGCCCCAGAGTAAACTTGTATTACTTCGGGAAATCCTTCGTCACTTCAAAGATTTTCAAAACCAACCGATAAGTATCTCGGTACACCGGCAAATCGTAATACAAGGCCATAGCAAAAAAGATCGACCGCTTCGCCGTTAAAGAAAATAGTTCAATAGATAAATAGTTAAAAAGCCCGAACCGCACGCACTCCAAGCTCAGTGTCCTTACTGCCGCTGTACCGGTTGCCACCGTCAAAGCTCTGTAGCCACGCGTCGTTACTACTGTCTTCCGAGGAACTCCAATAGAATTCATTAGCAAAACCACCCACAACGTCTTTTTGCAGATAAAGCTGATTTAGCTCATTTTTTGATGGCAGATGCCAGTCGCTAAACCCGTTGACATCAAGAGCATTTACGACGGAGGCGGCGGTAGTGCCAGCGCACCCAAATATAATGTCTGCTGTATTTTGAAACCCCAGTCCGATTGCTGTACCGTCGGCACCCGAAATTTCTGTGAGGTAACACCCCCACTCTGTTGTTGCCGAGTCACTCGGCGCGGCTTCTAGGCCGTTTACACCACCATTGCTAATATAAAATACTTTGCCTCCTGCAGGGCCGGTATTGCCTATGGCATAGACACTTGGTGGGGCTGAAGTAATTAGACTCCAAACCGCATTATCTTGCGCATTGTTAATCAGAACATATACGGCACCACCGACGGTATCCACCCATATCGACCCTACTGTATAGGCATTGGCATGATTGATGTCATCAGAGACAGTTGGTGCTACCGTGTAAATATACGGTCCAGCGGCATCAGTGCCTGCTGCACCTGTAGCACCTGTAGCACCTGTAGCACCTGTAGCACCTGTAGCACCGACCGCACCAACCGCACCAACCGCACCAACCGCACCTGTTGCACCTGTTGCACCTGTTGCACCTGTTGCACCTGTTGCACCTGTTGCACCTGTTGCACCTGTAGAGCCTGTAAAACCAGTCGCACCTGTAGCACCTGGCGTTGTCGCGTTTGTAATAATCCGCGTATTGTTATCATTCACTGCGGCCTTGATCGTATTCAGCGTCGCCGCCGTCAGGGTATCGCCTGTACTATAGGTAGCGGTGATTTCTGCTGCATACACAGTGTGCATCATTGCGGCCAATGTTATGGTCGACACTATTTTAATAAAATGCTTCATGGTTTTTACTCGTGATTTAATCTGCTAATAAAATTTATAAATAACCTTATAGTTTGCAGCCACCGAGCGTAGTCGAGCCAATTGTGCAGGCAGGTTTTGCGATGGAGGCCGCGATAGCGGTTTCTGTATCGGTGGTTAACTGGACAATCACTGCCGAGTCAGTAATGGTGGTTTCAGTCGCTGTATTTAGAAATTCTGATACGGTTGTTGTTGCTGCGATGGCATTGGCGATATCACCCGTAGCGCCACTTATTATTGCAACGATGGTCGCTATAGCATCTGACGCGGCTTGAATACTCGTTGCCACTGCTGGCGTCATTTCTTTGGCTGTGGTCATCACCGCTTCAATTGCCGTCCGTTGGGCTAAATCAACAACTGTCGATGATGTTGCTATCGCTTGAGACACTGCAGATACCGCAAGCCTAGCGCTCCCCACACCCGCTGATACCTCGACGCTTTTGAGCAATGTAGATATCGCAAGGCTAGCCCGCATCGCTACCGCTGCTGCTGAGCTGCCAGTAGAGTCGGCTTTCGCAGCCACAATATAGTTGGCTGTTTTGGGATTTATTGGTTGATAGTCACCTAATCTCAGATTAGTCACGATGCGGTCTGTTGCTGCTGTTAGCTCGGTTGTCGAAATGGTGATCACACCTGCACGAAGCTCACTATCTTGCCCTCCTGCCGCCACTGTTTTGGCTATTGCGGCCTCTACAATCAACTGGGTAATGGGCGAAATAACCATCGCACCTGATTGCACAGCACCTAAAAGCTCCGGTAACAAAGATTGAGTATCAGAATCAGTACAGCCACTAGCGGTAGCTACCGCACCCTCTGGTAACGCAGGGTTAAAAGTGTATACACCACTACCCAATTCAGTTGCAATAATTCCGTTCGAGCTCACCTTGCAACCTAGGGCGGCACCATCAAAAATATCGACTTGCGTTGTCGTCGCTGTTTCTCCACCACCACAGGCTACTAGCGTTAGTAAAAGTCCGACAGTCAACCAAATTTGTTTTTTAAATAGGTACATAATATTTCACTTAAACCCTTTCTTATGTCCAGAGGCGGCCTGACTTAGGGAATCTTAACGAGGGAATGTCATTTTGAGCCAGAATTTTTGATCAAATGAGGCAAATAGTGATTCTATTCAACGAATTGGATCAGAAAATCCGGTCATAATGGCTTTTCCGCACGAGTAAATGGATGTAGGAGATATTGAGTCACCCTAAGTCCGACAAGCTTCTAGTTGACAGAATTAATCCTTCAATTAGCGGCGTTTAAAACACCTACCGACCAGAGCCACTTTGACGTAGTTTTGGATGAATTTCGATTGCTGTAGAAGCATGCCTTCAACATTTCTTGCCATCGTGGCTAAGGTATTTTTGACGCTTGCTTTTATTTTCATCTGTCGGCAACTAGATGAGTTCAAATATTCCTCACTGTAATTTGAAAATCATCTCGTTAACGTAATCAGAATTAAATGAGCAAAGAGTCCCTGCTTAATGCCTCTCTATTCCAGCCACTTTTATACAGCAGTTTCAATTCACTTTTAGGCGCATTCTTAGCGCTATTCAAAGGGGTAATTAATACTTTCCTGCCTGTTTTACATTCCCAGACTGTAAAAGAATAAGGCAACGCGTTAAAACGCTCAATTGTCATTTAATCGGATCGAATTTTGGGTTTGGTTATGACGATTAAATGATCCTTCTGACAGAGTCATTTGCCTTGCCCTGAAAAGGGCTAATGGCTGCTTGTTGGAGGACGCACTAGACAATTAGGTAATCCCCACCAGCCGACCAATAGAAAACCCTAACCCAGCCTTGCGTAAACTCTGCAGGGGAAAGACCGCTTGGTTTTCAGCGATATCAGACATAACAAGCGTTGACCCATCAACGACATGGATAAGTCGCCCTTGCCAACGCCATTTATCGATAACCTGTTGATCGTCTCTCTCGACAATAGCCGCAGTACTTCGAATTATATTTACTAGAGTTGGGGTGATTGTGAGGTCAAGCTAAAAGTTCGGCTTGAATCCCGTTATTACTCGCTGCTTAGTGAGTAACTTAATCGAGCCACTTAATCAAGAATAAAAGTCACCGGCCCGTCATTGATTAACTCTACCTGCATATCTGCGCCGAATTGACCACATTCAACCGTTTCATAACTGCTTCTAGCTACATCAACCATTGCATGGAATATTTCTTCTCCATGCGTTGGTGTGGCTGCAGAGGTAAAGCTGGGTCGACGGCCTTTGCGAGTATTCGCTGCCAGAGTGAATTGAGGTACGAGTAATAGTCCACCCTGAACATCGATCAATGACAAATTCATTTTGCCCTCAGCATCGGAAAACATTCGGTAGCTTAGAATACGCGATACAAAATGACGCAGTAGCGCATCATCGTCGTCTGGCTGAACACCGATCAAAGCCAAAATACCCTGGTCGATTCGGCCTATGCAATCGTCATCGACGGTAACACTCGCTTTGCGAACTCGTTGCAAGAGAGCGATCAAGCTAATAGCGCCGACATTTTATTGCAGCTATCCACTAATGCATGACTTATACCCGGCTCTGATGCTGCATGCCCTGCATTGTTAATAATTCGAAGCTGACTGCCCGGCCAGCGTTTGTGGAGCAACAATGCTTGATCAATGGGGCAAACCATATCGTATCGACCATGCACAATGGAGCCAGGGATATCTTTGAGTTTGTGGGCATTTTCAAGCAGGTAATTCGGCTCAAAGAAACTTTGATTCATGAAGTAATGACATTCAATACGGGCAATACTTAAAGCAAAATGAGGCTCACTAAAATCACTCACGAGCTTATTATCTGGCATCAAAGTGATCGAAGAACCTTCCCAGACTGACCAGGATTTCGCAGCACCCATCCGAATAATTTCATTTTTGCTGGTAAGACGGCTATAGTAAGCAGCAACAATATCATCCCGTTCAGACAACGGAATTGGGGCAATAAAACGCGCCCACGCTTCGGGCAAAATTCTCGCTGCACCGCCTCTGAAAAACCAATCAACATCAGTCTCTCTGGCTAAAAAAATACCTCGCAATATCAAGCCCAAAACCTTTTCGGTATGTCTTATTGCATAGGCAAGTGCGAGTGTCGAACCCCATGAACCACCAAACACGACCCAACGATCTACCTTCAAAAAATCGCGAATTTTTTCTAAATCAGCAATCAAGTCCCAAGTTGTATTATTTTCAAGGCTAGCATTTGGTTTTGATTTTCCACAGCCACGTTGATCAAATAAAATAATGCGGTATTTTTCAGGATCAAAAAAACGGCGATGGCTTGGACCGCAGCTAGCACCTGGACCACCGTGCAAAAAAACGACCGGTATTCCAGCTGGGTTGCCACTTTCTTCTAGATAGAGTGTATGTCCATCAGAAACAGGCAGTCGCCAAGTCGCCGATGATTTGATCGCAGGAAATAACATTGGGTGCTCCAATTTGGTTTAAATCTCTGGGTTATCTGCTTTGAAGTAAGGCTTTTCCTACTTATTTATCCCTACTCGACTGACAGCTTATCAATCTTTTGGATATATTAATAACGCATCTGACGTGACATTATAGTCAAACATCTCAAGGATCGAGTAAAACTCAAGGATGTGAACGATGCGCAGGGAAGCGCATCCAAGGAAGGCAATAAAAACCTCTCTATTAAGTAGGCTCCGCTGCCCTGATCTCACGATCAGGGCTTTTTTGTTCTTAACAGCTTGCTGACATTCCAAATAACAGGTCAACCCTAATGCTACTGGACACTGACCGTGATGTCGGGAAACAACGTTTGGAAGTTTTCTGCATCAAAAGCAATATCGAGTTCATCTAGATTATCGCCATCTTCGATCGATAAACCTTCAAAATCAAACAGTCCTCGATCGAGTAAATGTGAGGGCGTCACACGACCCAAAGCATTGAATATATTCTGTACGCGCCCAGGGCTAGTTTCATCCCATTGCTTGAGCATTTCTTTTACTGATTGACGTTGCAAATTTTCCTGTGAGCCACATAGATTACAGGGAATAATTGGGAATTCTCTCAAAGCGGCGTATTGTTTAATCGGCTTCTCTCTAACGTAAGCCAGTGGGCGAATCACCACATTGCGTTTGTCATCACTGACCAGCTTGGGCGGCATCGATTTGAGACGGCCATTATGAAACATATTCAAAAAAGCAGTCTCAACCATATCATCCGCATGATGTCCCAAGGCAATTTTAGTCGCCCCCAATTCGACGGCTGTATTATATAACACCCCTCTTCGTAATCGGGAGCAAAGAGAACAGGTTGTTTTGCCCTCCGGTATTAACTGCTTCACAATACTATAGGTATCTTCTTCAACCACTCGATATTCAACGCCAAGCGCTTGCAGATACTCGGGCAATACATGCTCAGGAAAGCCAGGTTGTTTTTGATCAAGGTTCACCGCCACTATATCAAATTGAATAGGAGCGGCCTGTTGCAAACCCATGAGCATATCGAGCAAAGTATAACTATCGGCTCCACCAGACAGGCAAACCATTATTCGGTCACCCTGCTCTATCATATTGAAATCACTCACGGCCCGTCCAACCAAAGCACGGATTTTCTTATGTGCTTTAGCGAGTAAGGGATTAGTCGATTTATTGAGATTTTTTGAGAAGTTCATCGCCATCTTAAGTTATTTTCTCCAGAATGCGGGGGTAAACAGAACCAGCAGGGTGAATATTTCTAATCGTCCTAACAACATCGCTAGGCATAAAACCCATTTTGCAAAATCGTTAATGGAGGCGAAATTTTGACCCACATCGCCAAGTCCAGGCCCTAAATTATTGAGGCAGGCGGCCACTGCCGAAAAAGAGGTTTCCAGATCTAAGCCCGAAGCCATCAATAACAGGATCATCAATGCCGATATTGCAAAATAGGCAGCAAAGAAACCCCAGACCGCTTCAAGCACTTTTTCGGGTAAAGGCTTCTTACCAATTTTAACCGCTATTTGTGCGTTTGGATGGACAAGTCGCTTTAACTCACGTGCGCCCTGCTTAACCAGCAATAAAATCCGAATCACTTTAATGCCACCACCAGTCGAACCAGAACAGCCACCAATAAAGCTGACATAAATTAGCAATACGGGTAAAAAACCTGGCCACGAATAGTATTCTGCGGTGGTAAACCCTGTCGTGGTGCCAATTGATACAACTTGAAATAGACCAGTGACTATTGATTCTGTGGTTGAGGAAAAAGTACGGTTGATTTGTAAATAGCTAATAGTGATGACACTCACAACCGCCAGTACACTGATATAGGCTTTGAATTCACTATCACGCCAATAAGGCCGTAATGTGCGGTTCCGAATAGCACCAAAATGAATAGCGAAATTAACACCCGATAACAGCATAAAAACAACCGCAATCAATTCAATCGCCGTGTTATCAAAATACCCCATGCTCGCGTCATGTGTCGAAAAACCGCCGATCGCAACAGTCGAAAAAGCATGCGCAATAGCATCGAACAACCCCATGCCAGCTACCCAGTAAGCTAGACTACAAGCAACCGTTAAGCCGAGATAAATATACCAAAGCGCTTTAGCTGTTTCAGTAATGCGTGGCGTTAGTTTATTATCTTTCATAGGTCCAGGCGTTTCTGCACGAAATAGCTGCATGCCACCAATACCCAACATTGGCAGTACAGCAACGGCGAGGACGATAATGCCCATGCCACCAAGCCATTGTATTTCCTGTCGATAAAACAGGAGTGAGTGGGGCATTTGATCTAAACCGACGATGACGGTTGCACCTGTCGTTGTTAAGCCTGAAATAGACTCGAAAATTGCATCAGTAATTGATAAGTCAGGTGTCTCGGACAAATAAAACGGTAAGCCACCAAAGATACCCAAAACCGTCCAAAATAGCACCACGACGAGAAAACCATCACGCAACCGTAACTCCTTCTTCTGGTTTCTAACTGGCAGATAGAGCGCGATGCCACCAACTAGAGTGAGTATGAAGGCTTCTACAAACGGCATTACTGAACCATCTTGATAATAAAGTTCGATGCCAATTGGCGGTAATAAAGTACTGCTAAAGATAACCAGCAGCAGTCCCAAAATACGCTGAATGACTAATAGTTGCATAAGATCGTATCTGCGCTAGAAATAAGTAAACCCAACCTGAAACAAACGTTCGACCTCGGATATTTTTTTCTTATCAGTGAGGAATAAAATGACATGATCTTCGGATTCAATCATGGTGTCGTGGTGAGCAATTATAACCTCATCGCCTCGCACTATTGCGCTGATGGTAACCCCAGTCGGTAATTTTATTTGCTCTATCGATCGCCCCACCACCTTAGAGGAACTTTTATCGCCATGGGCAATTGCTTCAATAGCCTCGGCAGAACCACGCCTTAAAGCATGAACAGCCACTACGTCACCCCGACGAATATGGGCCAGCAAAGTCCCAATGGTGACTTGGTGTGGAGAAATAGCAATATCGATTAAGCCACTCTCAACCAGATCCACATAAGCAGGGCGATTAATGAGCGACATGACCTTTTTAGCACCCAATCGTTTTGCCAACATCGATGATAATATATTCGCTTCATCGTCATTAGTCAGAGCACAAAAAACATCCATGCTCTCAATGCTTTCCTCAGTTAATAAATCTGGATCAGCAGCATCCCCGAGTAATACAATACTAGAATCAAGCATGCCAGATAACTGTTTGGCTCTGCCAGCAAAGCGTTCGATTACTTTGACCTGATAATCTTTCTCGAGTAGTGCCGCTAGTTGCCCACCAATATTTCCACCACCCGCAAGCATGACCCGTTTAATCGGCTTTTCAAGCTTACGCATCTCTGATAGAACAGCTGGAATATGCTCTCGTGCCGCGATAAAATAGACTTCATCTCCTGCTTCCACGACGCATTCCGCCGATGGCTTGATTGACTGGCCATCACGAAAAATAGCAGCCACCCGCATATCAATGTCGGGCATATGTTGCCTCACTGTCTTGATTGCATGACCGACTAATGGACCACTGTCGTATGCTTTAACTGCCGCCAACTGCACCTTACCCCCAGCAAAATCAAGTACTTGAAGAGCGCTAGGATGCTCGATGAGATGGTGAATATAATCGGTAACTAGTGATTCTGGACTAATCATGAAATCGACAGGAATCGATTCGGGCGAAAATAAATTGGGGTTACGCAAATATTCAGATGAACGAATACGCGCAATTTTTGTTGGGGTATGAAATAAAGACGATGCTATCTGACAGGCCATCATGTTAATTTCATCACTATTGGTAAGTGCAATAAGCATGTCAGCATCATCGGCACCCGCCATCTCTAATATATTAGGATAGGAGCCGTTACCACAGATCGTTCGTAGGTCTAACCTGTCCTGCAATTCGGAAAGGATTGCTTGGTCTTTATCAACAATGGTGATTTCATTCGCTTCTTCTCTGGCAAGTTCTGTTGCAACTGTTGAGCCGACCTGACCTGCACCGAGTATTATGATATTCATGATTAATGTTATTCTTTTTGAGTGTTTATGAGAATATATTTCAGGATTTAATGATGGATCTATTTCTTATTATGCAGGCCTAAACCCTTTAACTTTCGATACAAATTTGTTCTTTCCTGACCCACACGTCTCGCCAGCTCAGTCATATTATTGCCACACATTTCGAGATGACGTGACAAATACTCTCTTTCAAAAACTTCTCGCGCTTCTCGTAAATCCATGTCCAAGTTAATTGTTAGCTGCATCAAATTAGCCTTATTTGGCATAGCCAGATACTCTGATTGCTTTAAAACAAACTCGATTTCTTCAAGCTCAATAATTTTATTGTTACTATTAGAAAGGATTTTTTGTATAAATTGCTTGAGCTGTAAAATGTCACCTAACCATTCGTAGTTTCGCAATAAATTTTGGGCTGCAACACCAAAGTGACGATAGGGTAGTTGCTCATGATCACTATACCAGTTGACGTAGTAATCAAGTAATTCAGGAATATCCTCAATATGTTCATATAGTGAGGGGATATAAATAGCGTCATGCCAGTGTGCAGCTATTTCTGGCAGTATAGAGGGACTTTCAACTAACTCACTATGACTGGATCGACTAGCGACAATATAGCGATGTTTCGAGTCGCGCGCATCCGATATTGCTTGTAATAAATCTGATTGTAAGTCGAGGGATAAATCACTCACTTCCTCTATATAGATACTCTTAGTTAGGGGCAAATATTGATTAAAATCCTTTGATGGATCAAAAGACTCGAATGAAGAACCTGACAGTTCACACAAGTACGCAGCCCATATTTTTCTGCCACTACCCGTGGCACCTGAAAAAAATACAGGATGACTAGAGCGACTGATCAACTGCATGCTTCGCTTTAATCGCTGAACAATCTCGCTATTGCCAACTGGCACTTCTTTTTTACTTTGGCGAACTTTTTCTGTTGATACAGCAGCACTGGCGAGTGCGGCTTTTACTGTATTTAATAGTTTCGCCATTGATAGCGGCTTTTCAACAAAGTCATAGGCGCCAAACTTAGTTGCTTCAACCGCAGTTTCTACCGTACCGTGGCCCGACATCATGACCACGGGGCAGATGTCAGTTTTTGATGACTTCCACTCCTTTAATAGCGTTACACCATCCACTTCAGGCATCCAAATATCGAGCAGAATAAGGTCAGGATTATTTTCACTACGCTTTTCATTTGCCGCTTGCGCATGTTCTGCAACATCCACCAGATAACCTTCATCCTCGAGAATATCCTTCAGCAAAAAACGAATATCGGGCTCATCATCGACCACCAGTATTCTTATGCTCATTAAACAACCCCAACCTTTTTAGTACTGCCATTCTTGATATTTATAGTCTCTGCAGTGACATCCATTGCATTTGAATCAGATATCATGGGTAAGCGAACAATAAAGCGAGCGCCACCTTGTGGCAAATTTTCAACCCAAACTTTACCGCCATGCTCATCTACTATTTTTTTCACTATCGCTAGGCCAAGGCCACTACCCTTCACTTTTGTTGTAACATAAGGTTCGAATATTTTATCAACAACATCAGCAGCGACACCTTTACCATTATCTTCAACACTGAGTTCAACACAGGCTTGCCCAAAATATTCAGTGCACTTTGTTTCCAGTTTAACCCAACCGTTTACTCCAGTCGTTTCGAGACTATTTTTCAACAAGTTATGCACTAGCTGCCTTAATCGAACACTATCCGCCAAAATGTGTGGCTTCATGCTATCGAGTGACATCTTTATCGACATATGAGTGCGATTGTCATGGTACAACACAACTATTGCTTCGAGCATTGCGTTTAAATCGATTGCCTCAGGATTTTTCGAGGCTGAACGAGCATAATCTGAAAATTCGTTAACCATTGTCTTCATTGCCTCAACCTGCTGCACAATAGTTTGAGTATATCGATTCAACATTTCCTGCTTTTCACCCGAAACTTCAGAGCTTAACTTACGCTGTAACCGCTCAGCCGATAGTTGAATGGGCGTGAGTGGATTTTTAATTTCGTGTGCGAGCCTGCGAGCCATTTCACTCCAGGCTGAATCTTTTTCAGCCTGAATCAATTCGGTTAAGTCATCAACTACAATGACTTGTTCGCGTCGCCCACCCAATTGAGATTGAATGGTGGTGCCGGTCACTCGCAGGTTTTTATTGCCTCCAAGACCTGCAATCATGATTTCTTCTTGCCATTCATCTTGATTTGCCATTTGTCGTTGCACGACTTCAAAAAAGACAGCCATCCGTGGGTACAACGTCAAAACCTCTTTAATCGATAGCTCGGTAAAGAAAAGACTATCGACCGAAAATATGAGGCATGCCGCTGGGTTACCACTTTTAATAAACCCTGTTTCATCAATAGTGAGGACGCCTGAAGTGATGTGCTCCATCACCAATTCAAGATAACTTCGCTGCATCTCTTCCATTACCTGACTTTTTTTAGCTATGGCTCTTGTATGCGATATTTTGCGGGTCATGGTGTTAAACGAACGCAGTAAAAAGCCCAGTTCATCGGTACCTGATACCGCCAATTGTTTTTCATAATCGCCGGCTGCAACAGCTTTAGTACCTTCGACCAGCTCATTAATCGGAGCGACTAAATTACGCGCAGCAACAAATGCGAGCCAAATTGCTGATAGCACGCTTAATAGTAATATAAGCGAAAGTGCCAACGTAAAACTCGTTTTTAACGGCACGCGTAATACCGAAAGTTGTTTGTAACGATCAAAGGCAGCCTGCACACTAATGGTGAGTTCATTTAATCTATCTGTAAATGGGAATAGTGCCTGCAGTGTTTTTGCTTTTTCGGTCGCATCAATGCTTTGTACCTTTACCGCAACCCGAATTGCAAGGCCTGATACCTGACTATCCTCGAGCTGTAAATAATGACTATCTTGGTCAAGGTCACTGACATCAGTGAGTGATAGTGCATTTGGCATAATAGTTGAATCAATGCTGCTCGAGGCAATAATCGATTGATTATGATCCACCAATGTTAACTCGATAGCGTTTTGCTGTTCGCGCATATCGTCGAGATAAACGAATAAGATATTTCCGCTTACATTGGGTATTTCTGAAGCAATTAAACGCGTCTTTTTTAATGCTTCTCGTTTTCTTAAGTCCAACGCACTGCGACCTAACTGCAGGGAATCCTCCAGCGCCACTTCAATACCCACATCAAACCAGCTATCGATGCTTCGATGAATAAAGTTAAGTGAAAAATAATACACAATGGTCACAGGAATAATTGTTAATAAAACAAAAACGCCAATCATCCTAGCTGTCAAGCGTGAACCAATGGTCTTTAGTCGATATTGAATCACTAACTTAAAGACGTTGTAGGCAATAAGACCAATCAATGCAATAAGACCTATCGCATTAAAAAAAATCAACCAGTTATAGTATTTACCAAAATCTGCCGAATTTGAGGTGGCGTCACTGATAGCATAGACTGACACCACAAGTAGAATCACCAGTGCTAAAATAGATAACGAATTACGAACCGCAGAATAAGTCATTGCGATGGATCTATGGTCCATTCAAACCAGTCACTTTGCAGTTCCCAGTTGTTGTCCCATAAAGAGCTCGACTTAAGAGGCAAGGGCAGTTCATCGACATCAATACCGGCTCGCATACGAACATAGGCCAGTCCTGACTGATTGATATTACTGATATCGAACATAGGGTAGGCATAGATTTCCTTAAGATATCGTACCGCTAACTGTCGACTATTAAAGTACAACCGTTCATTGGCATTGACATCGAATATAGCGTAAGAGCTGAGCATCGGTAGGTAGTGAAGTTGGTATTGTTGTTTAAGTGACAACAACTTTTTGTCGAACCAATATTGTCTATATTCGAGCACTTCCACTTCAAACATTAAGGGCACAGCATAACCCTGATCAATCGCCGTATTAATATAATTGGGAAGATCTATTTCTATCGTTGAATCAAGCAACAGTAAGCTATCTTGCACAGAAAATCTGGCGGTTTTTACGTTAAAAGGTGACTCGCCTTGTGCGATTGAAACAGCACTGATCAATAACCCAAACAATATTGCCTGGATACTGCGACACCAATGGGAGGGGTATCTAAAAAACATCCGCTTTTTTAGTCAGTCTTCGTCATAGTTTTGTGTAACTTTGCATAATAGAATCCATCCATACATTGCTGGTCTGGCAATATCTGACGCCCATAAGGACGTTTATGACCCCATTGTACTGAATTCAACCGATTGACAGTGCAATTTTTATGATTATCGGTAAACCAAGCTATCTGATCCTCATTCTCATCTTTAAAAATCGAGCAAGTGCTATAAACCATTACACCACCCGGTTTCAGTAACGGCCACAAAGCCAACAAAATAGCTCTCTGCTGTAGCACTAGGCTGGGGATATCATCGTCACGACGTAACAGCTTAATATCAGGATGCCGGCGTATTACACCACTCCCAGAACAAGGAACATCCGCTAGAATACGATCGAATAGAGCACCATCATGCCAATCATCAGGCTGCGTTGCATTGCCACATTTTAGATGCGCTTGCTGACCGATACGGTGTAAATTTTGCTCTATGAGCGCTAATCGAGACTCATCCTTGTCGATCGCAACCAAAGTCACGCCCTCACAAGTTTGCAATATATGCGCAGACTTTCCACCCGGTGCAGCGCAAGCATCCAACACCTGCATCCCTGGCTTACAATCAAGTAACTCGGCAGCCAATTGCGCGGCTGCATCCTGAACACTGACCACGCCCGATTCAAAGCCATCTATCTTGGAAACAGAACAAGGTTTATCCAAAACAATTGCCGATTCAACCACCGGATGGAGATCTGCCGTGATACTTTGGTCTCGCATTATCTCAACTTGTTGCTGTCGCGTTCTCTGACTTAAATCAACACGCAATGTCATCGGTGCTCGCTGATTACCCGCTTGCAAAATTTCAGCGCTATCGTCAGGCCAATCAGCCACTATCTTATGGTTTATCCATTCAGGGTAAGAAATGTCAGCAGCGAGTGCTTCGATAGTCACTTCATCACGAATCAGCTGGCGCAATAGGCCATTGACCAACCCTTTAGCCCAACTTTTTTTCTGATGCAGAGTTAGTTTGACTGATTCATTCACCGCCGCATGATCGTCAACCCGCATCATCAGCAATTGATACATGCCAATCAGTAAAATAATTTCCAGATCAAGATCCTTCGATTTAAACGCCTTGCGTAATCTGGGCTTAAGTAGATGTTGTAGAGCGTAATAGTAACGACATACCCCGTTGGCAAGTTCTCGGCATAGCGCAGTGTCACGCCCATCCAACTCAGGCGATTTGGCAAGTACATTGGCTAACGCATCATCTAATGATCGCCCTTTACCAATCACCATTAGTAATGACTGAAGCGCCAAGTGCCTGGGGTTATAGTGACGATTAGCGTTAGGATTGACGGCAGCTTGACTATTCACAGTAACTGACTTCCGGTAAGGTTCCGACCGTTAAATGCCTGAGCGGCAGTGCAGCGTTTTTTACCCTCAAACTGCAAAGCTTCAATACACAGTAAACCCTCACCACAACTAATATAAATACCGTCTTGGTTATGGTCTAAAATATATCCCAAATGACCATCCGTATGCGTAGTATCAAAACTGGCTTGCCAAATCTTCACCAGCTTACCGTCTAAATGGGTAAAACTCACGGGCCAAGGTATAAAGGCTTTTATTTCTCGCGCAATTTGCTCTGCACTCTTGTGCCAATCAATTTTTGCCTCTACTTTAGTCAGCTTGCTGGCATAATTAGCGAACGACTCATTTTGAGCTTCAGGCTGGGTTTCACCTAACTCAATGATGGGTAAGGTATCGATGAGTAAATCAGCGCCTAATTGCTTTAACTGTTCATGTAAATCAAAAGAATTCCAGCCAGGTGAAATGGGTAAAGTTTGTTTTGCAATCATGCCACCCGTGTCAAGCCCGCGATCCATTTGCATAATCGTCACTCCGGTCGATGCATCGCCTGCCAAAATAGCACGCTGTATTGGTGCGGCACCGCGCCAACGCGGCAATATTGAACCATGAATATTAATACATCCCAGCCGTGGCGCATTCAATATAGAAGCTGGCAAAATCAACCCATAGGCAGCCACTATCATCAAGTCAGCCTCTAATTTATCGAACTGTTCTAAATCCGCTGAAGCTTTAAATGAAGTGGGTTGGTATACCGCCAGATCATAAGATAAAGCACATTGCTTAACGTCACTTTGTTGAAGTTTTCGACCACGACCTGCAGGCCTATCGGGTTGCGTATAAACCGCAATCACTTCATGCTCAGACTGCACTAGCAACTGCAAAGCGGGTACTGCAAAGTCAGGGGTGCCAGCATAAATTATTTTCATTATAAAATTTCTTATTGAGACTTAACCTTGCCAAATGACTCAGCTTAGCCATCGGCTTACAAGCCTATTGAATGATTAAAGTTGTTTCTGTTGCTTTAATAATTTAGATCGAATTCGATTACGCTTCAAGGGTGACAGGTAATCAACAAATAGCCGACCTAACAAGTGATCCATTTCATGTTGTATGCAAACAGCTTCTAAACCCTCAGCTTCTATTTCGAAAACCTCGCCATTGGAGCTCTGCGCCCGCACCCGAATATGACCTGCTCTCGTTACCGGTTCATAGTAGCCAGGCACGGAAAGACAACCCTCATCCATCCGACCTTCATCATTCGCCTCTAAAATTTCAGGATTAATGAAGCATTTGGGCGTATCTTTATTGTCTGACACGTCGATTACCACTAATTGAATGTGTCGATCAACCTGAGAAGCAGCCAAACCGATACCGGGTGCTTCATACATTGTTTCAAACATATCGCTCACGAACTGCTTAAGTTCATCATCAAACAATGTGACTGACTTCGCAACTGTGCGAAGCTTGGGGTCAGGAAAATGTAAAATGTTGAGTAAAGCCATATTTTTTAAACCTCAAGAAGGTTTACAAGTTATTATTTCTGACTGATTATTATATAAGAATCTGAGCTATTAAAAAGCAATGATCAGCTAATTTTTAGCTACAATTAATCAATTAAGCACCCAATTTTGAGAGGTTTATATGTCTATTCGCTTCAAAACACCGCTATCAAATAGATTTTTCCTGCTATGCGGTGCTTTGCTATTAAACGCCTGTGCAGACAGAGCCCCACCCTTCTACATTATAGAGGCTAAACCTAAAGCGATTGACGTCACTACAGTAAAGGCCAGCATCACTGAATCCAAACTGGCAACCACCATAGTCTATGAACCAGAATACCCTGAAACGTATATTGTACAAAAAGGAGACACCTTGTGGGATATTTCCTCTCAATTTCTGCGTGATCCTTGGTATTGGCCTGAAATTTGGTTCAAAAATCCACAAATTAAAAATCCACATTTAATTTATCCAGGTGACATTCTTACCATTATTTACATCGGGGGGCAAAAACGCGTGCAGCTTCAACAACGGGGGGAAGACGGCAAAATTCTCTCCTATGGATCAGGCATGCAAATTATAAAACTGTCCCCCCGAGTTCGCTCAAAACCTATTGACGCCAGCATTCCTTCTATACCTATTGTGTCGATCAGGCATTTATTATCACGCCCAATCGTTATTGACAAAAATGTATTAGACAATTCAGCTTATGTTATTTCGAGTATTGATAACCATTTAGCTAATAGCGCTGACGATACAATCTATGTGAGAAAGCTTGGGATATCATCAAGCAATGATCGTTATCAATTATTTAGACCCAACAAACCTTTAAAAGATCCAATGACTGACGAACTACTTGGCTATGAAGCACTTTATGTTGGTGAAACAAAATTATTACGCAATGGAGATCCAGCAACGCTTTTGATCACCAGTTCAGTACGGGAAATTTTACCATATGACCGTGTAATTCCACTTGATAATACTGACTTTGCGCGAGACTTCTTCCCTAAACCACCGGTTCACCAAGTTCGAGGTAAAATAATATCATTAGTCGATGCAATATCTCAGCTAGCTCGTTACCAAACAGTATCGCTAAATCTTGGTCAACGTGATGGCATTGAAACAGGCAACCTGCTTCGCATAAAGCATGTGGGTTCAGTTATTCAAGACCTCGAAGAAGAAAACCCTAACTTCCGCGTCAAACTGCCCGATGAAGCAGTGGGGATCGTTATGGTCGTAAGAACATTCGAAAAAATGAGCTATGGGCTGGTAATGGAAGCTGATCGCCCCATTAGCATAAAGGATTATGTCGTGTCGCCATAAGGCGTATGCTTATAGCTCTGTAAGATCTGAATCAAGCTTGAGGTAGAACTTTAATACTCATGCGGATAAATTGATCAATACATTATGGATGATAAGTTTATGCAAAAGGATCAGTTTGCTAATTTCCTTCGCCTGTTTCACGTTTTTGGTATTGGTCGAGTCTCACTTCTCGATTTGCGTGAAAAATTTGGTGGTGATTTCAATCATATATTCAATACCAGTAGCCATGACCTAAAAGCAGCGGGGCTAACCACTAAGCAGATAGACCAAATAAAATTCCCCAACGAAGTCAAAGTAGAGGCAGAACTTGTCTGGGCAGAGCAACCAGGCAATCACATTATTTGCTTTGACGATGACGCCTACCCAGCATTATTGAAACAGACCACAAACTACCCTGCCCTGCTCTATTGCAGTGGCAATATCGATTTACTCGCTAATCCTCAGATTGCTATCGTCGGCAGCCGCAACTGCACTCCTGGTGGCGCCAAAACTGCTCACGACTTTGCCTCCTATTTATCCAAAGCCGGTATTACAATTACTAGCGGTATGGCGATCGGCATCGACACCCACGCCCATGTTGGGGCTTTAACCGGTATTGGTAAGACGATAGCAGTAACGGGCACTGGACTAGATAAAATCTATCCCGCCAAAAATCGTCAATTGGCTTATGACATTCATTCAGATGGACTATTGGTCTCAGAATTTCCTTTAGGTACCAGCCCGCGTAGCGACAACTTTCCTCGCAGAAACCGAATTATCAGTGGACTCAGCGTTGCCACTTTAGTCGTTGAAGCAGCCCGTCGAAGCGGTTCACTCATTACCGCACATCAGGCCGTTGAACAAGGGCGAGAAGTTTTCGCTATTCCGGGATCGATCCATAACCCACAAGTCAGAGGCTGTCATCAATTGATTAGAGAAGGCGCCCGATTAGCCGACAAAGCGGCCGATATTATTGACGACCTCTCTAGCCTTCTCGGTTATATCGCAAGCCAGCCAATCACTCAGCAACCGTTTCCTGACAACACTAAAGATAGTGCCAAACTCGATAAAGGCTACAGTAAGCTACTTGAACAAATGGGTTATGACCCAATATCGAAAGACTTGTTGGTAGAACGCAGTGGCTTGACCATCGACAAAGTTTCATCCATGCTACTACTGTTAGAGCTCAATGAGCTTATTCAATCGGCGCCTGGCGGCCATTACGTCAGAATATAGTGTTAATTTAATCTAAAGTTCTAATATTGAGGGATTCATGAAAGAAGGTGTCATAGACGTTCTGATGTATATCTTTTCCTGCTATGCAGATCAAGATGACGATCTACCCGAAGACCGTGATGGAATCGATGATGATCTGAGAGCCGCTGGTTTTGATTCTCTTGAAATTGATAAGGCTTTTGACTGGCTCGATGGCTTATCTCAAGATGACGATATTCCTTCAGTTAACCAGTCATCTCAAGCTACTCGTATATTTGCACCTCAGGAATCAGCGCGTTTAGCTCAGAATGCACAAGGATTTTTAATCTTCTTGGAGCAGTCCGGCGTTCTAACACCTATGCTGCGCGAATTAGTCATTAATCGTGTCATGGCGCTCGAATCAGAGACTGAAGTTGACATCGAAGAACTCAAATGGGTTGTGATGATGGTGTTATTTAATAGTTCAGAAGAACATGACGAAGATACCTTGATGCACTATGAGGATATCGTTTTTGCAGACCAACCCGCTATTTTCCATTGATGCGCCTGGAAAGTACCATACTGTTAACCTCAGTTTTATAAGTAGTCACCATTTATGGCCAAACATTTAGTCATTGTAGAATCTCCGGCTAAAGCCAAAACAATCGAAAAATACCTAGGTAAGGATTTTAAGGTTCTAGCTTCCTATGGCCATGTGCGCGATTTAATCCCCAAAGAAGGCGCAGTAGAAACCGACAACAACTTTAAAATGAATTACAGCGTTGTCGAAAGAAACGAAAAACACATCAATAATATTAAAAAAGAATTGCGCTTAGCGGAGACGCTCTATCTGGCAACGGATCCAGACCGTGAAGGTGAAGCTATTTCTTGGCATCTCTATGAGTTGCTAAAGGAAAAGAATCTAATGAAGAACAAGGTTGCTTATCGAGTTGCCTTTAACGAGATTACCAAGCAGGCGGTTACTGATGCGGTAGCCAATCCACGTGAAATTGGTATGGATATGGTGAATGCGCAACAAGCGAGGCGCGCTTTAGACTATCTGGTCGGTTTTAACCTTTCGCCTTTATTATGGCGCAAAATTCGACGAGGCCTTTCTGCAGGAAGAGTCCAAAGTCCAGCGTTAAGAATGATAGTTGAGCGTGAGTTAGAAATCGAAGCCTTCGATCCAAAAGAATATTGGAGTATCGAATCAGATAACGAATTTGAAGGCAGCGCCTTTGGTTCCAAACTAAACATTCTGTCCGGTGAAAAAGTAAAGCAGTTTACTATTACCAACGAAGCTGACGCACAAACCGCCCACCAGCAATTAACGCAAGCCGCGAATGGTCAGTTAATTGTAAAAAAAGTCGAAAAGAAACAACGTAAACGTAACCCGTCACCACCTTTTACAACGTCAACTTTACAACAGGAAGCATCGCGTAAACTTGGCTTTGGTGCACAAAAAACCATGCGAACAGCCCAAAAACTTTATGAAGGTATTGATATTGGTGCCGGTCAGGTCGGCCTTATTACGTATATGAGAACCGACTCAGTCAACTTGTCGAACGACGCTGTTACTGATATCCGAACGCTTATTAACAAACGCTATGGCGCAGAAAACCTACCCGATATACCACCCGTTTATAAGACTAAAGCAAAGAATGCACAGGAAGCTCACGAAGCTATACGCCCCAGTAGTGCAATGAATGAACCAGAAATCGTCAAGCAATATTTAGGAACTGATGAGTACCGCTTATATAGCTTAATCTGGAAGCGAACCATTTCTTGCCAAATGATTCACGCTACGATTGATACTGTCTCGGTCGACCTTTCTTGTGGCGCTAACAACCTATTTCGCTCTAGCGGTTCGACAATTCGTAATCCTGGATTCATGCAGGTTTATACCGAAGGACTCGATGACAATAAAAAAGATGATACAAAAGAAAAGATTCTTCCACCGTTGGAAGAAGGCGATAAGATTACATTAAAAGAAATTCGCCTTGAGCAACACTTTACTGAGCCACCGCCTCGATTTAGTGAAGCAACTCTGGTTAAAACTCTGGAAGAATATGGCATAGGACGACCATCAACCTACGCCTCTATCATCACCACGTTGCAAGATAGAGAGTATGCAGAGATAGAGAACAAACGATTCTACCCCACTGATATAGGTCGCGTCGTTGCACAGTTTTTAACCCAGCATTTCACTCAATATGTCGATTATGATTTCACCGCCCAACTAGAAGACACCCTAGACGAAATTTCACGCGGTGAAGCGGACTGGTTGCCGTTAATGGAAAAGTTTTGGACAACTTTTAAAGCACTAGTCGATGATAAAATGGAAACCGTTAGTCGAGACGAAGCCATTCAATCGCGTCAACTTGGAATTTGTGAAAAATCAGGCAAACCTATATCTGTTCGAATGGGACGCTATGGACCTTTCGTACAAATTGGCACGCGTGAAGATGAAGACAAGCCTAAATTTGCGGGTCTTCAGCCTGGACAAAAGATGGATAAAGTGACGCTTGAAGAAGCGTTAAAACTATTCAAGCTTCCAAGAATACTCGGATTGTCAGCAGATGGTGAAGAAATATCTGCCAATGTTGGACGATTTGGACCCTATATAAAATATGATGCCAAATATGTGTCGCTTAAGGTTAAAGAGGGAGATGATCCCTTCACTGTCACCTTAGAACGTGCACTTGAGTTGGTTGCCGAGAAAAAGGAATTTGATGCTACTCGAGAAATAAAACTGTTCGAGGGCACAGAGGTCAAAATATTGCGGGGTCGATATGGACCTTATATTACTGATGGCATCAAAAATGCTCGCATACCTAAAGATATCGAAGATCCAGAAACACTGACACTGGAAACCTGCCAAGAGCTGATTGAAAAAGCACCTTTTCCCAAGTCAAAACGAAAGAAGGCGGCAACAAAGAAAAAAGCCATCGTTAAAAAGAAGGCGACTCCGAAAAAGAAAGTAGTGAAGAAAAAAGTGGCCACTAAAAAGAAGGCTGCACCCAAGAAAACGGCAGTAGCTAAAAAAACTGTCGCTAAAAAAACAGCTGCTAAAAAGAAAGTAGCTGTTAAAAAAATCTCAACCTAGAGCCACACGATGTCACCGTGGGCTATCAATCGATTACGTCATCAGATCAATCTTGGCGCAGTTATCGCGTACCCTGGAGACACTATCTGGGGTTTTGGATGCCACCCACTACTCAAGGATAGTGTCGATCGCATTTTGCAAATCAAACAGCGTTCGGCAAGTAAAGGACTCATCTTATTATCGTCCGAACTGGACTTTTGTCTGCCTTATATTAGTAGCGATTTATCGACAAACGATATTGCGCAGCTAAACAAAGCTACGACTCAACCAACGACTTGGCTTATTCCTGCTAGCGATAAATGCCCTAACTGGCTTCGTGGTGGATTTTCAACTATTGCTATCAGAATCACTTGTCACCCATTTATTAAAGCCCTCTGCACTGAGTTAGAGTCCCCAATCGTATCAACCAGCGCTAACTTGAGTGGCAAAACGACCATCCGTAATTCAATACAAGCGCGTCGATTATTTGCGGGCCAACTGGATCACATTATTAGTGGCTACCAACCTGGCACCGGTCGGCCCAGTGAGATTAAATCATTAGAATCTGGTGACATCATTAGGCCTTAACACCATGACGCCGAATACAGATCAAATAAGACAATACCTACAAACACTGCAGACCAGTATTACTGACGCCATTACCTCAGCCGATGGTAAAGCAAAGTTTGTGGTGGATAACTGGACGCGTGAGTCTGGCGAGGGAGGCGGTAAAACCATGGTACTGGCCGGAGGTGATGTTTTTGAACAAGCGGGAGTCAATTTTTCCGAGGTGACTGGTGACAGCCTACCGGTATCGGCCACCGCACACCGACCCGAATTAGTAGGGCGTAATTTTCATGCAATGGGCCTATCGTTGGTTGTCCACCCAAACAACCCACATGTACCAACCTCGCATGCAAATGTGCGATTCTTTATCGCAGAGAAAGCAGGTGAAACGGCTATTTGGTGGGTAGGTGGTGGCTTCGATCTAACACCTTACTATGCCTATACTGAAGATTGTGTGCACTGGCATCAAGTGGCTAAGCAGGCTTGTGCAGACTTTGGCTCAGTCACAGATTCAGATATCTATAGTCAATATAAACAATGGTGTGATGATTATTTTCACCTCAAGCATCGTAATGAAGCACGCGGCATTGGCGGCTTGTTTTTTGATGATCTCAATCAACCTGACTTCGAACAATCCTTCGCTTTCATGCGCAGTGTGGGTGACCACTTTCTCAAGGCTTATCTACCCATTGTTGAGAAACGAAAAGACACGGCCTTCACCGATCAACAAAAAAAATTTCAACTCTACCGACGTGGTCGTTATGTCGAATTTAATTTAGTGTATGACCGAGGCACTTTATTCGGATTACAGTCTGGTGGCCGAACCGAATCAATCTTAATGTCACTGCCCCCTGTTGTTAACTGGCAGTATAACTATCAAGCAGAACCCGGCAGCGACGAAGCATTACTCACCGACTACTATCTAAAACCACGCAACTGGATTAATCTTTCATAATGAGCAGCCTCGAATTCCCTCTGATTGAAGTGGCCAGTGCTAACTCAACAACACCTAAATGTGACCTTTGCACCAATTCGACCTGCTGCACCTACGTCACCCAGCAAATCGACACGCCGCGCTCAAAGTACGATTTTGAAATTTTACTCTGGCAAGTATCACATAAGAATATCGGTGTTTATAAAGATTCAGACGGCTGGTTTTTAATGTTCGACTCAATTTGTACCCATCTTGAAATGGATGGACGATGCGGAATATACAATGACCGTCCGACTATTTGTCGAACTCATGATAATGACTTTTGCGAATACGACGCACCGGCCGAAGATGGTTTTGAACTCTACTTCCCAACCTACAACTCACTATTAGAACATTGCGAATCTCGCTTCAAGAATTGGACAACAGGCAATCCTGCACCGAAATAATCATTGCACTGTCAATTATTGGCCCAATGCTATTGCTGTTTATTCAGTAACTTTATTTGTTAGGCCTAAACATCAAACAATTTTTAGATGCCCATCAAATTATTGATGCGACTTGAAATGATTTTTTACGGAAAATTTGATTGCCCCAGATAGCATGGAACCAAAATTGGCACCTTGCTATCTAGAACAATTTAAACCTCATTATCAACTAACGACATTAGCTAACAATATTAAAAGCCAGCCTTAAGAACCGACTATTACTTTACCTTTCATACCGGCATCGAAATGACCAGGGATAAGACAACCAAATGAGAATTCACCTGCCTCAGAAAACTGCCAAATGACCTCACCTTTTTTACCCGGTGCCACATGTGTCATATAAGGCTCAGAGTGCTCCATACCTGGGTACATCTTCATCATTTTAGCATGCTCAACCAGTGAATCTGAAGTGCCTAGTACAAACTCATGCATCATTTGCCCCGTATTTTCATGAACAAATTTAATCACATCTCCTTTTTCTACCTGAATGACACTGGGGTTAAAACGCATCTCATCACTCATTATAATTTCAATCGTTTTAGTAACGTGCATTTTAGGTTTATAACGACCAAATTCAGTCTCCATAGGATCAAACACCATCATTTCATCATCATGCCCGGCTCCGGCATAAACCGCTATTGGTGACAAGGCAACAGTAATAGCCAATAGTGCAGCGGTCAGTGTATTCTCTATTTTTTTCATCTTAAGTATTCCTTCATTGGTTGGTTGATTAATTGATACATTATTTTAAAGCTAGGTGTTAGGACAAATCCACTTCATAGGCGACTGTGCCTGGCGGATTGTCATACCAACCAGGGTCGGTGTAATCGTTTGCTTTTTGATCGGCACGAATTTTAAGCACGGTAAACATGCCACCCATTTCGATTGGGCCAAACTGACCTTCACCCGTCATCATCGGCAGGGTGTTGGCAGGCAGTGGCATCGTCATTTCACCCATATCCGCCATGCCGCGCTCACCCATTACCATGTATCCCGGCAACAGTTTCGAAATACTCTGCTGCACCTCACGTTGATCAACACCGATCATGTTCGGCACACTATGGCCCATTGGGTTCATTGTATGATGAGATTTATGACAGTGCATGGCCCAGTCACCCAGTGCATCGGCATCGAACTCGATTGCACGCATTTGCCCCACCGCGACATCACTGGTCACCTCAGGCCATCTCGCCTCTGGTCTAACCCAGCCACCATCGGTACCCGCCACCTCGAAATTTAATCCGTGGAGGTGGATGGGGTGATTGGTCATTGTCAAATTACCCATGCGAACACGCACCCTGTCCCCTTTACGGCAGACTAGATGATCGATTCCTGGAAATACGCGGCTATTCCAGGTCCATAGATTGAAGTCGGTCATAGTATTGACCTTGGCGGTCATTGTGCCAGGATCGATATCATAGGCGCTCATTAAAAAGCAGAAGTCGCGATCGACTTTATGCAGCTCGGGATTCTTAGGATGCACCACTAACGATCCCATCATGCCCATTGCCATCTGTACCATTTCGTCGGCATGCGGATGGTACATAAAGGTACCCGACTGCTTGAGTTCAAATTCGTAGGCAAAGGTTTTTCCGGGCGGAATTCCTGGCTGGTTCAAACCGGTAACACCGTCCATCCCAGCGGCTAGAAAAATGCCATGCCAATGCACTGTGGTGTGTTCTGGCAAACGGTTAGTCACAAAAATACGCACCTTATCGCCTTCCACACATTCGATAGTCGGTCCCGGCGACTGGCCGTTATAACCCCACAGACGTGCGGTCATGCCTGGCGCAATTTCTCGTTCGACGGCTTCGGCAGTCAAGTGAAATTCCTTCCAGCCATTTTTCATGCGCCAGGGTAGTGACCAGCCGTTAAGTGTTACAACGGGGTTGTACCAACGACCACTAGTGGGTTCTGCCGGGGGCTCCATTGCCGCGCTCATCGAACTCGGTGATTCAGGTAAGGCTGCCAAAGAAACGCGGGAAACCAGACCTGCACCTAAAGCCGCTGCGCTGGCTCCTTTCAAAAACTGTCGTCTATTCGTCATTTTGTCTTGCTCTTTGTTATTTATATTGGCACTCATATTAATGTCCTCCACCGTCTGCTGCTGATGGCATCAGCGATGCTGCTTCGAAATTCATGCTCAACATACCCGATCCTGTCAGCGCCTGCTGCAAGTCTGTATCGGCTATCCAAAAATCTTTTACCGCATCAACATAGCTGGATTCCATATTCATGGATGAACGTAAATCATCAAGCAAATCAAACACACTGATCAACATACCGTTAAACATCAGCAACTGTTCTTGACTCACGCGTTCTCTCAGCGGTAAAACGGTGTCGCGGTAATGCTTCGCGATTTCAAGGCTACTGCGATAACTCATAAGCGCCTCTCTAGCGCTGGATGCTGCTGAAATCGCGGTGACTTCTGCCTGTGCCTGTGCCTGCTCATAAATGGTTTTTGCTTTCTGCGTTTTGATGCCACCGGTATCGAATATTGGAATTCGAAACTGAAGTTCAAAACCACGATCTATTTCAACCCCAGACTTAGCCATCTTAGGGCCTAATTCAATCGCGGAGAAAAATGGATTGAGACGCGTCAGTTTGAGGTTTTTTGCGAGGCCTTCGATATTCATATTGGCCATACGCACATCGAGCCGATTTGCGATGGCCTGACCCTCGACAGATTCAATTTCTATCGAGTTCTCGGGTAGCTCGGTTAATCGATCTGGCAATTTGAGTGACCTTGCCTGCTGACCCCAAAGCCCTAATTGACGAATCAATCCTTCTCGTGCAGCAGATTCAGCAAATCGTTGTCGAGTGAGCGCTGTGCGCATTCCACTCAGAAATATTTCTGAGTCGGCCGCCTCGATCACACTGCTATGCCCAAGCATTGACATTTGTCGTGTTAGGTTATTACCCGCTTCTGCTGATTCCAACGCCTGTTGCATTAATGCTGTTTGCTGTTTGGCCGCAACCGCATTGATCCAACTTCTGCGCGTATTGGCGATATGCTCTAGCACATCACTGGCAGCCTGATATCGGGCCGATTTCAGACGACGGGCCTCTAGCTGTCTTTTTAGCGGCATGAGGATGACACCGCCGATATCAAACAAAATCGAAGCGTCATAATCCTGTCCTGAGAAACGTGCGTAGGAAAACCCAGGGTTTTCCATGCGTCCGGCCTGGGCATAATCTGCCTCGGCAAGACCTACTTTGAATAGCTTCACCTTCATCATAGGATTGAGTCCAACAGCGAGCTTTTCAGCATCGCTAATCGATAGTGGGGTTGCCAACATGCGGTTAACGGCTTCAGTCGTAAAGTGATTTACATTCGACAGACGGGGTAATTGAACCCCTGCATTTAATTGACTATTGACCAATGAATTGACATTGGAGAGCCCACCATCCTTTGGTATCGAAGTACAGGCCGATAACGACAAAACAATAAGAGCACTGGCTATTTTTTTAGTATTTAACTGATTCATTTCTGGCTCCTATTCTTCAACTGGGACAATGTCGGTGATGACAAAACCACCGGAAGAATTATCGATGTTAAAATCGACCTGAGACCCTTTTTGCAAGCCTTTGAGCAGCGCAGCATCCGCGACCTTGAACATCATCGTCATACCTGGCATGCCATATTTGTCGATCGGGCCGTGTTTAATTTTAACCTTGCCCTGTGATTCTCGGACCGTTTGAACAACGCCCCGCACATCCATTTTCATGCCTATCATCGGATCAGAATCCATCGTCATCGCATGACTTGAAACAGCGGTGGTAATCGATAGGCCAGGCACAAGGCCAACCTTGTTATTAAATGTTTCATCGCCATTGAAGCGCTGGGTCCAAGACAGCTTACTGTCCAATGGAACCACAACACCATTCAGGCTAGATTGATATTCAGGCGATTTGGGGTGATGTTCAGGGTTAAGTACGGATGATGATTCGGCTACACCAACGCTCAAATAACCCCCTAATAGGGGCATTATGATTAAGGCTCGAGTGAGCCCGTTTAACTGTTTTTTGTTCAAAATAAGGAACCTCTAAAATTCAAGTTTAAAACTCGTCCATAGCACTAAAGGTCAAATAGATACTTTGGTATATGGACTACAATAAATTGATATGAGACATCCACAGGGATGGCCACAGAGTACGACCAAAGGCCGCTTGGTTTAAGCTTGGGGAGGTTTGTCTAGACGACTAAGAAAGGAGGGCTTTAAATCTAAACGGTTCACTAAGGACCAGCAAATGTTTTTTTCTTGGCGAGTGAAAGAGTCAATAACGGATAGTTCAACTGCAATTGAACAATGCAAGTGGCATGAAGGGCTATGCTCACAGTTATTGTTCTGCACGCTGATGGCAATGGAAGACGCTGAATCTTTAGCCATGTGATGACAAAGATGTTCAACATCAACACTGACTTGGCTATCTGGTGTTTCAGTACTACCTGAGCTACCCAATAACATTGCACCACTGGCGATAGGGGAAAGCAATAAGCATAAGATGACCAGAAGACTAGTAATTTTAGTTAATTGCTGTTGAATCATTCCGATCATAAATAAGTTATTTGTAAAATCCTAAATAAAGTTAACGTTTTAAAATTCTGTGGCTTCTGAACATACAATCAGACTTAATTAAATTTAATTAGTTCGAAGAAAAAAACTTTTATCGAACAATTGTATTACAAACGTTTTAAAAAAACTATGTCTCTACAACCTGCGTTTAGTTATTAAATATTTCAGACATAATTTATTTTAGCTATTTTAAGAAATTTTTTTCTTTAAATTATATTCACAAACAATAGCTCAAATATTTTGATGATAACCATCATTATTAATTGTTTTACTAATGTCACTATCTGTATCAATATATATATTAATTAAATTTTAGTCGACTCTAAAATCAAATTTACAGGGGAGCAACCTTTGAATAAAAACGAATTAACTAGAGACAATATTGTCGACTTTATCTTCGATTTATTTGCACGTCGAGGTGCCGAGGAGTACATGGGTGAATCCGTCAGTATGGCTAAGCATATGGAGCAGTCAGCTGCCTGCGCTGTTGCAGATGGTGCAAATGAAGCATTAGTAATAGCCCTCCTGCTGCATGATATTGGTCATTTTGTGGGAGATTTCCCGGTTGAGGCTTTAGAGAATGGCATTAACAATTGCCATGAAGACGCGGGTGCTAATTTCCTTGCGCCCTTCTTTTCTAAGGCAGTCACTGAACCCATTCGTCTACATGTGGCGGCTAAGAAATACCTCTGTGCCGTTGATAATGAATATATTAATCGTTTATCTGACGCTTCTGTCCACTCACTTAACGTTCAGGGCGGCCCAATGACCGCTTCTGAAGTTAAGGCTTTTGAGTCAAACCCTTACCACTTAGCCGCAGTCAAAGCGCGCCAATACGATGATGACGGCAAAGTGTCGGGGCTGGACATTCGCTCTGTAAAAGACTATCGCGTCGAATTAGAATCGTTGCTACTAGCCTAGTTCGGACAAACGCTCAAAGAGTGACCATGAAACGAATCAATCAATATCAATTTGATGCCAATCAGTTAACCATCCATTGGGAAGATGGCCAGCAAAGTCAACTAGCCGCCATCTGGCTTCGAGATCATTGCCAAATGCCAGACAGCAGAGACCCCGTCAGTGGACAACGGTTGCTGAATATTACTGACTTCCCACTTGACTTAACTATCACTAACGTCATTCAAACTGATGATCTAATTGTCATTGATTTTAAACCTGAGCATCGATCAGAATTTGCTATCGATTGGTTAATTGAAAACTGTTACTGCATCAATAGCCAAGCTGATGATCGGAGTGAGTCCTACAAGATCCTGTGGCAAAAAAAATCATTTGAAGCCAACATTCTCAAACATAGCTATCCCAATTTTTGCAATTTACCCGAGGCTAAGATAGCGGCACTGCAATCGGTTAAAGACTATGGATTTGCTATCCTAAGCGATGTGCCCTGCGAAGAAGGCGAAATACTCAAGGTCATTGCTGAATTTGGCTTTGTGCGCCAAACCAATTATGGGCCACTGTTTGAAGTGCGCACAACAGTCAATGCGAATAATCTGGCCTTTACCAACCTAGGGCTAGGCTGTCATCTCGACAATCCTTACCGCGACCCTGTCCCTGGCATTCAGTTACTGCATTGCCTGCAAAGCTCAACCGCTGGCGGTGAGTCAATATTGCAAGATGGCTTTATGGCAGCCAGACTATTGCGCGAAGAGAACCCACAACACTTCGACACGCTGAGTCAGCAATGGATTAACTATCGCTTTCAAGATGCAGACACTGACCTTCAAGCCCGCGTACCAATGCTGGAAGTCAATGATAAAAAAGAGATTGTTAAGGTACGCTATAACAATCGCTCAATCACAACCTTGAAGCTACCATCAGACAAGGTAACCGCGTTTTATGCCGCCTACCGCCACTATGCAGAAATACTCGAACGTAAAGAATTACAAATTACATTTAAGCTTGCGCCCGGTGAGCTGATGTTATTTGACAATACTCGTGTAATGCATGCTCGCACTGCCTTTTCTGATGTTGGCACTCGACATTTACAAGGCGCTTACAGTGATCTTGACGGCCTTTACAGTTCATTGAGCGTGCTTAAATCCCAGTTATTAGCCTCTCAAAACGCTCAGTAATCTATTATTATTTTGCGTCACACATTACAAATTTAATTAGGCCAGTTGCTCATGAAATACAAAGGTATCGTTTTTGATAAAGATGGCACGCTCATCGACTTCCACGCCACTTGGTCACCCACCTATCATTATGCTTCAATCGAACTCGCCAAGGGCAACTCGACATTGGCAGCCGAATTACTCACCCAGCATGGCTATGATGCGATTACTCAACGGTTTATGGGTGGGTCATTACTCGCCGCCGGCAATAATGAAGAGATCGCCCAGGCTTGGTCAAAACAACTGCCTGATATTACTAATAGTGACGGTGATAAGGGATACAAAGCGCTAGCCAATCGTCTACACGATATATTTGTAGAGCAAGGTGGAATCAACTCCACTGCCGTACCTGACCTAAAGCACGTACTTAAACAGTTAAAAACAGCCGGCTTAAAACTGGGTGTTGCGACTGCCGACAGCTACCAAGGAATACTCAACACACTGGGCGAATTCGACGTTTTAAAAGACTTTGATTTTCTTTGTGGCTACGACAGCGGCCACGGCACTAAACCTGAGGCCGGCATGGTATTAGCTTTTTGCCAGTCGCAGTCTTTAAACCCTAATGATGTGGTTGTAGTCGGCGACAATAGTCACGACATTGAAATGGGTAGAAACGCTAACGCAGGCCTCTGCGTCGGTGTACTCACCGGCACCAGCACTCGTGATGAATTAGAAAAAATTGCAGATGTTGTGTTAGATGATATTAGGGAACTGCCCGCCTTAATTGTTTAAGTTCATTCTTTGAGGTATCAAACCATCATCGGTAAACTGTGACAATGCGCGGTTTTGTAGGACTCTAATTTGAGTAGGATGTAGTCGCTGAAATTCGGCAAAATGTCGTATTATCGATAGATTATTGTTATAAGTTTATAATCCCTAAATTTATAGGGTTATCTCACTATCCTTTACAATAAAGTCCATCTTAAGTTCTTTCATTTCACTCAATTTTTTGATGGTGACTCCCTATGACTCAAGCACATGCTGACATTCCGACGGCCGATGCCGACTCTTTAAATCTTCAACAATACGGTATTCAAACCAACAAAGAGGTTTTACATAACCCATCGTTTGAGACTTTATATGCTGAAGAGACTGCGCCAGGTTTGAGTGGTTATGAAGCCGGTCACATTACTGAATCAGGCGCTATTGCAGTCGATACTGGCATATTCACTGGGCGGTCTCCAAAAGATAAGTATCTGGTACGAGATGACACCACGCGTGATACTGTTTGGTGGTCTGATCAAGGTGAGAACGACAACCATCCTATCGATGGCGAAGTTTGGGGCTCACTTAAAAAATTAGTGGTCGATCAATTATCTGGAAAACGCTTATTTGTTGTTGATACCTTTTGTGGCGCCAATCCAGAAAGCCAATTGAAAGTTCGATTTATTACTGAAGTCGCATGGCAGGCACATTTTGTTACCAATATGTTCATTCGGCCCAGTGCCGAACAGCTTGCAAACTATGAGCCTGATTTTGTCGTTTTAAACGGCTCGAAAACAAACAATCCCGACTGGCAAGCCCAGGGGCTTAGTTCAGAAAATTTCGTGGCGTTTAATTTAACCGAACGCATGCAGGTTATCGGTGGCACTTGGTACGGTGGCGAAATGAAGAAAGGCATGTTCTCGATCATGAATTATCTTCTACCATTAAAAGGCATGCCGTCTATGCACTGCTCGGCTAATGTGGGTGAAGATGGCGACGTTGCAATTTTCTTTGGATTGTCTGGCACGGGAAAAACAACCTTATCAACTGACCCAAAACGTCAATTAATCGGCGACGACGAACATGGTTGGGACGATAGTGGCATATTTAATTATGAAGGTGGCTGTTACGCCAAGGTCATTAATTTAAACGGTGATGACGAACCTGATATTTATCGGGCGATCAAACGCGATGCCCTACTCGAAAATGTTTGTGTTAATGAAACAGGTGTTATCGATTATAGCGATGCTTCAAAGACTGAAAACACGCGTGTTTCTTATCCTATTTACCACATAGACAATATTGTTACCCCGGCCTCACGCGCTGGACATGCTTCCAGAGTGATATTCCTCACAGCGGATGCCTTTGGTGTTTTGCCACCTGTTTCTAGTTTAACACCTGAGCAGGCTCAGTATTACTTTTTGTCTGGCTTCACTGCCAAACTAGCGGGCACAGAGCTTGGCATTACAGAACCCACACCCACTTTCTCTGCTTGTTTTGGCAAGGCATTTTTAAGCCTTCATCCAACGCGTTATGCCGATGTTCTGAACCAAAAAATGAGCCAGTTCAATTGCAAGGCTTATTTGGTTAACACGGGCTGGGATGGCAGCGGGGAACGCATCTCAATTAAAGCCACTCGCGCTATTATCGATGCAATTTTGGATGGCTCAATTGATCAAAGTGAAAGCCACTCTCTACCGGTTTTTAATTTATCAATACCCACTGCTTTACCGGGTGTAGATTCAGCCATTCTCAACCCGATCAATACTTATTCAGATCCAGATTTATGGCAATCTAAAGCCGATAACCTGGCTAACCTGTTCATCCAGAATTTTAAACAATATACTGATACTGATCATGGCAAGTCGCTGCTAAAAGCTGGCCCAACAATCTAGAGACTTTTCTAAAATTCAAAAGCTCTCGCCAATGTCATTGGCGAGAGCTTTTTTTACTGATACCTCCTAACTGACATATTCACGCCTACCACTTGCATCACTTAGCCTCGCAAGGTGAGAGGAATCGCGAGAACCCTAGCTGAGTGATTTTAATCCTATATGAATAATTCTGCCGTAATCGTCATCGAAAATGAATGGATACCACTACCCGATGGACGCCGACTATCTGCGCGCATTTGGCTGCCAAAAGATGCATCAAAAAAACCAGTCCCCGCTATCCTAGAATACTTACCCTATCGTAAACGCGATAGCACAGCACCACGCGATGAAAGTACCTACCCATCATTTGCCGAAGCAGGCTATGCTGGCGTCCGCGTCGACCTATCTGGTACAGGTGAGTCGGATGGCGACTACGATGATGAATACTCACCTCGAGAGCTAACCGACGCTTGTAATGTGATCGAATGGATATCAAAACAAGCTTGGTGCTCCGGTAATCTTGGCATGATGGGAATTTCCTGGGGTGGTTTCAATAGTTTGCAAGTTGCCGCTTTAAGACCATCTGCCTTAAAAGCAATCATTTCTATTGGCTCGACGGTTGACCGTTACAACGATGACATTCACTACAAAGGCGGCTGCTTACTGTATTCCAACTTTTCTTGGTCGAGCACCATGCTGTGCTATGCATCAAGACCACCCGATCCAGAAATAGTCGGTGACAGCTGGAGGGAATCCTGGCTACATCGACTCAATACTCAGCCTTTCCCACTCGAAACCTGGCTGGAACATCAACACAAGGATGACTACTGGAAACATGGTTCGGTGAGTGAAAATTATGCTGCTATCGAGACACCAACCTTAATCATTTCTGGCTGGTGTGATGGCTATGTTAACGCTCCACCGACTGCTGCGGCCAATTTCAGCGCGGTCACCAAAGCAGTTAATGGTCCGTGGATACATAAATACCCACATTTTGCCTGGCCAAAACCACGTATGGATTTTATTGGCGAAGCAATACAATGGTGGGACTGCTGGCTCAAGGGAATCGATAATAAGGCCCCTGAATTACCCGCATATCGAGCTTATATATCAGAAAATGTAAGGCCTGCCTTACGTCGCGAAACTGAACAAGGTCGATGGGTGGCAGAGACCCAAATGCCATCAACTGACATTATTCTAAAACATTATTTCCTTGGTCCTTTTCAGCAGTTGCTGACTATTCCCATCGAAATACCCAATGACATCCAGCAAGTCTCTATTTGCTCGCCACTCGATTGTGGTACCGCTAGCGGTGAAATATTCACGCTCAAACCCGAGGGTGAACTTCCCGGCGACCAACGCATCGACGACGCTGGATCACTAGTCTTTGATACCGAGCCATTGGCTCAAGCGGTTGAAATTCTGGGTAGGATAAAACTGAGACTAAAAGTTACCATCGACAAACCATTGGGCAATATAATTGTTCGCTTAAATGATATCCATGCTGATGGTGTTATCAATCGCGTCACTTGGGGCGTACTTAACTTAGCGCATCGTCATGGTAATGAAAACCCAAAACCAATGGTGCCAGGACAATTTGAGACTGTCGAATTTAATCTTGATGAATGTGGCTATCGGTTCTTAACTGGCCATAAGATAAGAGTAGCAATATCAAATCATTATTGGCCAATGATACTGCCACCAAGCGAACTAACCACTACCCAGATAAAGCTAGGCCCTGATTCTTCTTTAGTATTCCCTATTAGGTTGGGCAACGACAGCATTGAAGTCGCTGAACCAGAAAACCAAGACCCGCTGCCCGAATACAAAAGCCATCGACCCGCTGAGACTAAGCGCTGGATAGAGCGTGATATTCAAAACGGTAAAACTCACTATTATGTTATTGAAGATACGGGTGAGGCTGAAATGCCCAACCATGGCTTATGTACTCGACACCGAGATCAATCCTCTTGGTCTATCGTATTGGATGACCCTCTCAGTTACTCTGCCACTAGTCACTATGTATGCTGGATGCACCGAGGTGATTGGTCGATACGCACAGAGTCAGACAGTAGTTTTAGCTGTGATGCGACAAATTTTTATATTAAAGCGACGGTCACAGCCTACGAATCAGGTCAACAGATCAATCAGAGACATTGGGAGAAAACAATTAAGCGCCAATTGATTTAAATCAGGTCACGGGGTAATGGCTTTTTTATATTTGCTAATAGAATTAAAATTATTTTTTAAGCAGGGTCACCTACACTTTTTTAAAATTTCTGCTATATTGATAAGGTCAACAATTATATATGACTAAAACTATGGCTCGCCTATCTCGTTACTACATCAAAAACCAACCCCAGCACATTATCCAACGCGGTATAAACCAGCAAGACATTTTCTTTGATGATGTCGATTACCAATACTATCTTGACTGCCTCCATGCCGCGGCGTACAACAATGGTTTAAAGATTCATGCTTATGTACTTCTGCCAAATCAAGTCAATCTGCTAGCCAGTCCGGTTGAAGAAAATAGCATATCAAGAACACTTCAATCCTTAGGTAGAAACTACGTACAGCACTTTAATGATAACTATGACAGTCAGGGCACTCTTTGGGAGGGTCGCTATAGAGCAACCGTACTCGACCCCTCTGAGTACCTACTACGCTGCTGCCGCTATATCGAAAATAGCCCGGTTCAAGAAGGTCTAGCCAAAAATCCTAAGGCTTACCAATGGAGCAGCTACTCGCATAACGCGCTAGGTAAGACTGACGAGGGTATTACTGAACACCGAGTCTATAAGCAACTTGGTAAAACAGAGAAAGAACGTAGCCAAGCTTATAAAGAACTGTTTAAAACCCCACTGACTGACGAGCAAATCAGTACAATTTCTGACGCCACCCATAAAGGATGGGCATTAGGCAACGCAAAGTTTATTAAAAAGATAGAGCAACTCACTAATCGACGAGCAAGTCCACTGCCAAAGGGTCGTCCCAGAAAAGTGAAGGAATAACAAATACAATTCATCCGCCATACTATTGTTTATTATTACCCCTCGCTTTCAATTGTTAGAAATGCGGGGGAACTTAATATGCAGTCATTGGTTCAGTGATTTAATTTTTTATTTGACACCTACCCCATAAGTTAGACCCAACAAAACTATTACGACTTCATTGTTATAAATAACGCTCTAGGGCTTATCAATTAAATGATTTTTGATTCTCCATCACTGTTTCCAATATAAAAATAGAGTTTTAATACTTACACAAATTTTTTATCTTTTAATGTAATCTTTGGCCTACAAGTTCTAACGCATCCGCCTATATTTTTAACTTGGCTAGTCATGTTATGTAATTAATAGTCAAATAATAATTGGTCATAAATTCACATCCTTACTTCAACAATCTCACTATTTTATCGCACCTAATTGACAATTTTAACTGCGACTGACTACCTTAGATTTAGGGTCTGATTGAATAATGACTTAGAAGTAAAAGTTAGTCAGTTTTAGGCAAAAATATTTTATACCTAATCCGAACTAATGAATCCCATAAGCAACATTGCTGTTCAATAAATATGCCAGAATTCAAGGTCCATCTTTTTTACATAAGCTTTATAGTTAATACACATACCCTGAATCACATAAAACCCAAATAAAAAGTCACCCTTAAATGGTCGTTAATTTTATAAATTCCTATTAATTAAACTGATATCATCATAGAGTTAAAGAATAATTAACAAAATAGAATGCGTAGATAAATTAAAACGTATTTTATTAATAAATTAACCATATAAAACAGAGGCGACAATGAGCACTAATATTAGACCAGAATCGACACTAGCATCACGCCACCGAGCGCTTGGTTCAAACCTTGAGGATTGGAATGGTGTAGGAACACCTTGGAGTTACACAGCGGATACTTGCAAGGAACATGATGCCGTTCGTGAAGCAGCCGGTTTATTTGACGTTGTTGGACTCAAAAAGGTATGGGTTCGGGGACCTGATGCAATGGCTGTTGTTGACCACCTAAATACTCGTGATATGTCTAAAATAGCTGTTAATCAATCTGTTTATGGTTTGATTTTAACTGAAGAAGGTAGGATTACTGACGATGCTATCATTTCAAATATGGGTAACGACGAGTACCTAGTAATTCACGGCACGGGTCATGGCATGGAAATGCTAGAAAACTCGGCAAAAGGCAAGAACGTGACCATTGAACTTGATGATTCCATTCAAAGTCTTGCATTACAGGGACCAAAATCACTTAAAATACTTGATGCACACACACCATTCGACTTGGCCTCACTAAAGTACTTCCACCTGACTCATACAACCTTATTTGGTTTTGACGTGATGATTTCACGAACGGGTTACTCTGGAGAGCGTGGCTACGAAATTTACTCTGATCGTGACAACATGCCTGAAATGTGGGATAAAATTCTTGAAGTTGGTGCTGATGCTGGTGTTGTTCCTTGCTCTTTCGACTGTCTAGATAAGATCCGCGTCGAAGCCGCACTCTTATTTTACCCCTATGATATGCATGAAGAAATCTCGCCATGGGAAGTACATATGGATTGGGCTATATCACGTAAAAAAGGTAATTTTCGTGGTCGTGATGCTGCATTTGCGCTAGAGGGCAAAAACAAAGTAGAGCTGGTTGGTTTAGTCTTTGATCATGATGAAATTCTTGAAGATGGTGACTTATATATCGATGGCAACAAAGTGGGTACTGTCAACAGTCCTGTTTTCTCACATCGCATGCATGGGTCAATTGCATTAGGTCATGTAACACCAGGTAACGAAGCGATTGGCACTAAGCTAGAAGTGCGTGGCACCGTTAACACAACTGCAGTTATTCATAGCTTAGCTTTTTATGATCCAGAAAAGAAAGCGTCAAAGGATTAATTTATTATCCTAACGCGAGTAATTAAAATGTAGTCTTGCGATTGAACGTAACATAAATGGTTCATAGAGGTAATGTTGCGTTTAATCTCTTTTGTTGTTGTACAATTTTTGAGGAGTAGCCGTCGATGACTGAAGAGATTTCAGGAATAAAAAGTAAACCTGTCTATAACATACTGCAATACGACCCAAAATCTAGATCAAACCTGCTAATAGCGGAAGATGATGGTTTAATAGGACTTGCCAACCTACTCAGCAGCTCAGAGTTAATTCCATCATTGACTACCAACGTTATGTACAGCGGTTCCAGCATTGAGAAATCAAACTCAAAATCTTACTTATCACCCGACCGCTACAATAAAATGAGCTCGTTTGACAGTGTCGATACCCTACTGTTAGCGTTACCCCAAGCTTTAGCCAAAAGCCAAATGGGCTTACGCCTTTATATCTGTGGCTCAGAAATGTTTTTATGGAGTGTGGCCAACATCGCCAAAGCTGCCGGTATGCATAAGAGTGAATACAACATGCAGCTCATCGGCTCCAAAGCCCGCCGAGTCTATTGTCCTCATTGTGAAGCCACCAGCGAAGGGGTTACGACGGATATACATGAATGTGAAGGCTGTGGTTTATCACTGGTCAATTGCGATCATTTTTCTCGCGAAATGGGCGCTTATCTTGGCTTTCGAGTCGATGCAGAGGTTCATGGGGAAATCCCAGAACGCCAGGAGTTATACCGATGAGTACCAATTTCTCTCTGACATCCCGCGTTGTTCGGGCTGACCAGGTTACCCCATTAATCAAGCACTTTAGTTTTGAACGAGTTGACGGCAAACCATTTGGTCCCTTTTCAGCTGGTAGTCATGTTGTAATTGGAATGAATGACGGTACAGAAAGCCATAAGAATCCTTATTCGCTTGTCGGGTCTTCGAATAATTTCATGGAATACGAAATTGCAGTGCGACTCGATTCTACTGGTCGCGGTGGATCCCTGTTCATGCATAATAATATTGAGGTAGGCTCCGAAATTGAAATTGGCAGCCCATTCAACCTGTTCCCCGTTTACAAACCAGCGAAAAAGCATTTGATGATCGCTGGTGGCGTTGGGATCACTCCGTTCATGGCTTATATCGATGAAATGAATTTAATGCATTCCAACTTTGAACTGCATTACTCAGTTCGTGATTTTGAAAATGGTGCTTTTGCAAAAGAACTTCAGGACAAATACCCGAATCAGGTAAAGCTTTATATCCAAGCCAACGATGTTATGGCTAATTTCAATGAAATTCTAGACAATCAGCCCCTCGGCACCCATGTCTATGTCTGTGGGCCGCACCAAATGGTGGCTGACGCATTACGTGTAGCTGATGAACTTGGCTGGCCCATTTCTTCTGTCCATAGTGAAGAGTTTAAAGCACCTGATCCCGGTAACCCGTTTACCGTTACGTTGGCTAAATCAAATCGTGAAATCAATGTACGATCGCGCGAAAGCCTGCTCGAGGCACTTGAAAATGCCAATATTGAAATACCCTATTCCTGTCGTGGGGGAGCTTGTGGTTTTTGTAAAACAGAGGTTATTGATGGCGAAATTAACCACCGCGATTACTTTTTGACCGATGCTGAGAAAGCCTCTGGAAAGTGCATGATGCCGTGTATTTCCCGCGCTCAAGGCGATCATTTAACGCTCAACCTCTAAAACACATTTCGACTGAAGGAAGATCAATGACAAAAATAGCATTCAAGCAACCACTGGAAACCTTCCGTGAAGACTTTACCTACACGAATAGTGCAAAAGCGATCAAACGATTTCCTTTTCCGTACCCCGAAGATAAGTATATGTATAGCGTCAACATGGAACACCATGATGGGGGCGAACCTGGTTCGGTTTTGGAAAAAACCTTCGACATAGACGAACATTACCTTTCAGAAGTAGAAGAGCGCCGTATCGTATTGGGGAAGGACCCCAAACGTTTCGCTACATTGCCACATATGGACTTACATCAGTGGGATTTACTCGAGCTGCTTATGGAGTCATTAGCAAAGGATTATCCCGAACACTTTTCTCTCACTAAAGACAATGACAATTGGCTGTGGGAAAACCGTCCATTAGGTATTAAACAAAGCTTTGTGTTTGGCGAAAAGTCGACCCTGCCGCAAGCTCCGGCTGAATATATAACCCGCCAAGCGCAGGGTGACTTCGTATTAATGGATCAGCGTGATGAAGATCTATATGCTGACGCGGCAATGGTTACCTCATCAGCTGACTGGAGCGTTCAGTTCGACCTTGGTATGTCGTTTATGGAATGGCACGGCCCCGTACCACTCGCGCATGGTATGGGCGTATTTGAACGAGCACTGAAATATTTATTGATGATTCGTTTAGGTCAACCCGTACGCAGATTGAACTGGACCCTGACAATAAACCCAAGAATGGATACGGCGCCTGAGGTTTACCACGAATGGGGGCATGAACGTGCATCGGTGACACCCGAGAATGCTGGAAAGAAAGTTCATTTACGCGTCGAAGTACAAACTTTATTCCGTTTACCCCGTAGTAATGGGATGCTGTTCGGTGTTCGCGCTTATTTAATCAGCATGGAAGATTTATGCACTGACCCAGCATGGGCTCAACGCATGCACCGAGTAATAAAGACGTTGCACCCTGAATTAATGGATTACAAAGGCATTACTCGATATCACAAGGCACTTGTCGGTTGGTTATCTCAGTTCGATCAATAACGACCGAACGTCACTCCTACACATCCATGCGCTCGTGACATACCGTTCGTCCTGAACATAAATGCTGCGGCAAGCTTTTAGATCTGTCGCCGCATTTATGTAACTGTTTGATCTCAGTCCTCTTTGACGACGATATAACCTCGCTCAAGGGCATGGCATGAAGCCTCAAAACTCAGCTGCAATTCATCATAACGTATCCGCTGACATTTCATTTTATCGACCATAATGGGGCGTAATATCACTATCTTTAATACAGCTCATTGCTGGCACTTGCTTCGAGTAGTGAGCACGACAGATCAAAATTTTGGAACCAATTCGTAACAACTTGGTTATTCCAATATCGCCCGCGACATCACTAATACTCTTTTGATTAACACCGACAATCTCGTGTTCAAAACGATTCCCACTCATTTCGTCAACATCAACCATTATCATTTCCACTATAAATTAGTAGCCTTTGTATAGTCGAGTTAAGCTCACGCTGCAAAATTTACTCATATAACCAATTTAGTAACCCAACTGCCGATCAACCAAATGCAACAAGGGCTGACCTTTTTCGAGTTGTTCGAAGTTCTTCGCAATATCATAGATGGAGTCACCTAAATGCCAGCCAGATACATGAGGGGTTATAGTAATACCAGCATGTCGCCACATCGGGCTCGAATTTGACAATGGTTCTACTTGTACGACGTCTAAGATGGCGTGAAATAACTGCCCATCATCCAATGCCTTGACTAAATCACTCTCATTAACTAAATCACCCCTACCAACATTAATCAAAACGGCACTTGGTTTCATTTCACTAAAACGCTGTTGATCAAATAGGCCCAACGTTTCTGGAGTAGAGGGTAGTATCGAAATCACGTAATCAGCCTCAGCCAATAGCACCGGTAGTTGGTCCATACCTGAATAGCACTGAACGCCTTCCAGTTGTTTAGGGCTTCGACTCCAGCCTGTGACTTTAAACCGATTATCCAAAAAACGATTAGCAATAATACAGCCAATCAAACCCAGACCTAAAATGGCAACCGTTGTTTTATGCGACTCTTTAGGTTCCATTGGCTGCCACATCGATTTCATTTGATCATCACGATATTGCCGAAAATGACGCTGTTCCTGAAATACTGCAGCCAAACAATACTCCGCCATTTCGGCGGCTGGCACATTGGACCGTAATCGGGTTATCTGAACTGACTCGGGTATCGACGCGTCAGCAATAATCGATTCAACACCAGCACCTGCTTTTTGAATGAGCTTTAAATTAGGATAAAGCAGAGCCTCCCCATCAAAATAGAGGCTAACTGCCAGCATTTCGATTTCGTCAAGATTACCCGGTGACTGAGCACAGCGTATGTCTCCAGACGGATAAATTGACAATAAAGAATCACGCAACTGTTCGTCGGTCATCCAGTCAGACTGTTTAATATCAATTAATAGGGCCATGATTAAATCATCCTAAAATTTTATAAAGTGGTTTAAAACAGCTCAGTACCTAATGGTTAACCGCTGCCCTGAGCTGTTCGGTAAGCGCCATGAGGAATTCAAATAATATTGTACATCGCTCAATTAATCTTAACCAAATCAGACAAAAGCTTTTCCGGTGATAGATTTGATAGCCAGCCAGTTAAATTACGACTCGTTGCCAACTCAATCACTTGAAATTACATCAAGTAAATTTCATATCTCAGGATTAAATCGACTTGTCGTGAATGTTTGAACCTAGGTCTTTTTAACCAAATCGTTAGTTTCGACAGTATGCTAAGACACAGCAGAATTCAAAAAAGATAGCCGAAGATCTCTCATTTATTGTCAAACACTGTCAAAATCAGGCCACTCTTCTTTAACAACCAGTGGCCTGTTAACATGTTTTTCATTCGATATTAAATGACCGTTATCTTAGTTGGGTCGTTTAAAATGCCTTAACTTAAATATCCGAGTGCCTGCTCCATATCGGTTATGAGATCAGCAATATCCTCTATTCCCGCTGAGTATCTCACAAGACCTTCGGGAATACCGGCAGCAGCACGCTCCTCAGCACTACATTCAACGTGACTAGTTGTCACTGGAGGACCAACCACGGTTTCAACACAACCCAAATTTGCAGCCATGTGGGCATATTTAAGTTTAGGTAAAAATACTTTAATGGCATCAAGCCCACCTTTTACCGAAAAACTCAGCATGCCACCATAGCCACGCATTTGGCTTTTAGCAACGTCATGATTGGCATGCGACTCAAGGCCAGGATAGTTAACCTGTTCGATCATTGGATGCTTTTCGAGCCAAAGAGCCATTGTCATAGCATTATCGTTTTGCCTTTCGACGCGCAGCTTTAAAGTCTTCATCCCACGAATAAAGCTATAGGCATCCATTGGGGAAAGCGTCGCACCGTTAATTTCACGATAATGATAAACCTGTTTTACCAGAGCTTTGCAACCACAAATGACACCGCCAAGCGCATCGGCATGTCCGCCAAGATATTTGGACGCCGAATGCAAAACAATATCCGCTCCAAGTGCCAACGGGTTCTGATTGATCGGTGTTGCAAAGGTATTATCAACAACCACCAGCGCACCCACCTTTTTTGCAGCGGCAGCCAGACGTTTAATATCCATGATTTTAATTGTTGGATTAGTCGGTGTCTCGAGATAGAGAATCGTGCAGCCTTTAACGATTTCTGCTTCGATTGCTTCATAATCAACCGTGTTACAAAGCGTGACGTCGATATTCAAGGGAGGCAGAAAATCGTTGAATATTTTATTGGTTCCACCGTAACTGTCTTTAATCGAGACAACTCGGTCACCAGGCTTTAAAAATGTACCGAGTACATTACTGATAGCGGCCATTCCGGAAGAAAAACTAGTGGCGGCTTCTGCGCCTTCCAACTCTTTAACTTTATCTTCAAATGCTCGAACAGTAGGATTAGTATTACGCGAATAGATATGGCCCGGTTCTTTTTCCAGAGCAACATTCTGCCAGGTATCAATATCTTTGTAGGTGTAGGAAACGCTGTGTACCACGGGGACTTGGGTTGCTCGCTCGTAAAGCTCGTGTTCCTGCTCCCCACCCCAGATGCTGAGTGTGGATTGACCGACGTTTTTTTGATTAAGTTTTTTTGGCGTTGGTGATTCTTGACTTGATGATTTTTGATCAGACATGGCTAGTTCCTATAAGCGATGTGATAGTAAATACCTGCTTTAAAAATCATGCAGGTGTCTAGTACCAAGGCAGCGCTTCAAGAGCCTTTATCTTGATGATAATGATAATACACAGTGAAATCTTGAAAGCAACCTCTGACACTCTAACATTACCTCACAGAAAACCGGATTGCTCGCTAGGGTTGTAAGATAATGGGAATATCAATCTTAACTCGAATGATACGAGCATTCTTTTAATACAACCGATAAAATTAACTAATAAGTCATTAACATGAGCGGTAGAAATTGAAACAAGTTTGGGATGTCATCGTATTAGGCGCAGGAGCCGCTGGTTTAATGTGTGCACTCACCGCCGGCAAGCGAGGCAAACGCGTACTGGTTTTAGAAAAATCCAACAAGGTTGGCAAAAAAATACTCATGTCAGGCGGTGGACGTTGCAATTTCACCAACCTCTATACCGAGCCCGACAATTTCCTTTCGAACAACCCGCACTTTTGTAAATCAGCCATTAGCCGATACACCCAATGGGATTTTATCGAACTGGTCAATCGATACCAGATTCCCCATCACGAAAAGGCGCTGGGACAACTATTTTGCGACAATTCATCAAAAGACATTCTGGCCGCTCTGCTGGATGAATGCCAATCAGCCAGTGTCACTATCAAAACATTAGCCAACATTAACACGGTGGAAAAGTCATCACATTTTAAACTAACAGGCTCAATCGATGATCACGCCGTTAATTTAACGTGTGATTCACTCATAGTGGCGACTGGCGGCCTGTCAATCCCATCATTGGGTGGGTCAGATTTCGGTTATCAAATTGCTAAACAGTTTGGTCACCTAGTATTGCCGTTGCGAGCTGGTTTAGTGCCGTTTACTTTTACAGATGGATTTAAATTGTTATCCGAAAAATTATCCGGCAGTTCAGTGCCCGCTAGTGTTACTGTTGATAATCAAACCTTTAATGAAAACATCCTGT
>Ga0208413_1000018_pt1 | contig 167859 bp, 145 predicted proteins | sample AntAceMetag02UKD_FD_184761 | JGI IMG/M metagenome (GOLD analysis project Ga0208413, IMG submission 184761) | Saline lake microbial communities from Ace Lake, Antarctica - Antarctic Ace Lake Metagenome 02UKD (SPAdes) (version 2) | ecosystem: Environmental > Aquatic > Non-marine Saline and...
ATCATGCGTGAGAAAGGCTTGCGCCGCGTCGGTCCTTACCGCATCACACGCACTATGAGCAGCACGGTGTCGGCCTGTCTTGCTACGCCTTTTAAAATTAAAGGGGTCAATTACACGATCTCGTCGGCGTGCGCGACAAGCGCCCACTGCATCGGCCATGCGGCCGAGCTAATTCAGCTAGGCAAGCAAGATGTCGTGTTTGCTGGCGGCGGCGAAGCCGAACACTGGACCATGTCGCATATGTTTGATGCGATGGGCGCGCTTTCTACCAACTATAATGAAACTCCTGAAAAAGCGTCACGCGCCTTCGATGCGGCCCGCGACGGCTTCGTCATTGCCGGCGGCGGTGCTGTCTTGGTGATTGAAGAGCTCGAGCATGCCAAGGCCCGTGGCGCCAAAATCTACGCAGAGCTCACAGGCTATGGCGCAACCTCAGACGGCTATGACATGGTCTCGCCTTCGGGTGAGGGCGGCGCGCGCGCCATGCAAATGGCCATGCATGGCCTCGAAGGGTCAGTCGACTACATCAACACCCATGGCACGAGTACACCAGCCGGCGACGTATCGGAGCTGCGCGCGATTAAAAATGTCTTCGGTGACGCGGTCCCAACACTCAATTCAACCAAATCGCTCAGTGGCCATTCCCTCGGCGCCGCTGGGGCACAGGAGGCAATCTATAGTCTACTGATGATGGAAAACGACTTTATCGCAGCGTCGGCAAACGTCGACACGCTCGACCCCGAAGCGGAAGGAATGCCAATCGCCGTTGAGCGTATTAACGACATTAAGCTCAATCGTGTCATGTCCAACAGTTTTGGCTTTGGCGGCACCAATGCCTGCCTGGTGTTCGACAAGTTCACCGGCTAAGTCATGAAGGGAGACAGTCATGCGCTCCGAATTGAACAGCAGAGTAAGTCGAGGCCGCTGCACACAAAGCGCCTCGAATCGTTACCTAAAGCAGGCACTCTTTAGCCTAGTGGCGGCCGCGCTCGCGTTGAGTGCGACTCTCGCCAGCGCGCAGTTTGGCGACCGCAAAACATCCGCCCTTGACCAAAGCAACACACCGCAGGTCCTACCCTCTGAACTCGCGTTCCCCTTCCATGTCGGCTCTGTGGAAAAAGGCCGACTCGCTATTACATGGACGCCAGCGCCTGAACACTACCTCTATCGACACCGCTTTGCCTTCTCCGCGAATGGCATCGACTTGGCTTTTACCCTGCCCGACGGTCTTGCGATGGAAGACGAGTTTTTTGGGGCAATTGAAGCCTATTTCGGCGCAGTTACCACCCAAATCGATTTTTCTCCTGCACAAGACCTGCCGGCTACCGCTTTGTTGAGCATTCGCTACCAAGGCTGCGCCGCTTGGGGCTTCTGCTATCCACCACAAATAATCGACATTCCGCTCCAAGACCTGATCGATTGAGTCAATTCGAGTTCCTTATCACTAATATTAGTGATATTCGGAATAAATTCTGCGAAAATGCGCGAAAAATTGGCAATCTATCGGGAATTTCGCGCAAATTGCGATGAATGTGGCAAAACTATGGCATCGATACTCGTCTTAAACGGACCCAACCTCAACCTTCTAGGCAGCAGAGAGCCCGATATCTATGGCTCCGACACCCTCGACGACATCAATATCCGCCTTGGCACAGCCTGCATCGAGGCCGGCCATTCCTTCGACAGCTTTCAAAGTAATAGCGAAGGTGCGCTAATCGATCGGATTCACTTAGCAAGATCGGCGAAAATCGACTATATGCTCGTTAACTTCGGCGGGTATACACACACTAGCGTCGCCCTGCGCGACGCCATGCTTGCCTCAGAAATCCCTTTCATCGAAGTTCACCTTTCGAACCTGTACCGCCGCGAAGAGTTCCGGCAGCACTCCTTTTTCTCCGATATCGCGGAGGGCTGCGTGATCGGGCTGGGTGCTAAAGGTTATGAACTTGCGCTCGATGCCGCCTTAGCTCGCCTCAAATAGCGAGCAGCAGCCACGGGGGCTGGCGATCAGCCCAAAAAACTTTAAACCACAATCTGTTCTAACACCCGCACAGTGCCCCAAGCGAGGCACTCTCAAGCAAAGAGGCGACAAGCACCATGGATATCAGAAAGGTTAAAAAACTGATCGAACTACTCGAAGCATCCGACATCGCGGAGATCGAGATCAAAGAAGGCGAAGAGTCGGTTCGCATTAGCCGCGGTTCAAGCTCTGTTCAGCCGCAAGCGTTGGCGTATCAGATGCCTCAGCAAGTCGCACCGGCGCCAGCGCCAGCAGCAGCCCCTGCTTCTGTCACGCCTGCTGCCGCTCCAGTCGCTTCTGCCAACGCTGTGAAGTCGCCGATGGTTGGCACCTACTACGGCGCCCCGTCGCCTACCTCGCCCGCCTTCGTCGAAGTGGGCAAGCATGTTAAAGTAGGCGATGTTATCTGCATCGTTGAAGCGATGAAAATGATGAATCAGATCGAGGCAGATCACGCCGGCGTCGTTGAAGCTATTCTCGTCAAAGACGGCGAGCCAGTTGAGTTCGACCAACCCCTCATCATTATCGCTTAGCACCGCAGCCCAGCGCAGGCTGGGAAACAGCTAACCATTTAGGGATTTGTGCAATGCTTAAAAAAGTACTAATTGCGAACCGCGGAGAGATTGCGCTTCGCGTCCTGCGCGCCTGCAAACAACTCGGCATCAAAACAGTCGCCGTGCACTCAACTGCCGACAAAGATCTTATGCATGTGCATCTAGCCGATGAATCTGTTTGCATCGGGCCGCCAAGCCCCACAGAAAGCTACCTCAATATTCCCTCGATCATTTCGGCGATGGAAGTTACAGAGGCCGACGCGGTACACCCCGGTTACGGCTTCCTCTCCGAAAATGCCGATTTCGCCGAACAAGTTGAGAACAGCGGCTTTACTTTTATCGGGCCTACCGCAGAAACCATTCGCATGATGGGCGATAAGGTCTCTGCTATTAAAGTGATGATTAAGGCGGGCGTACCCACGGTACCTGGCTCTAACGGGCCTCTAGACAACGACGATTCGCGCACGCTTCGCATCGCACGCGACATTGGCTTCCCCGTTATTATAAAGGCGGCTGCTGGCGGCGGCGGGCGTGGCATGCGCGTTGTCCACGAAGAAGCAGACCTGCTTAGCAGCATTCATGTCACACAAACCGAGGCACAGTCATTCTTCGGGAGCGGGGTTTGCTATCTCGAGAAATATCTCGAAAACCCTCGCCACGTTGAAATCCAAGTGTTGGGCGACGGTCAGGGCAACGCCATTCACCTCGGCGACCGCGACTGCTCTTTGCAGCGTCGTCATCAAAAGGTAATCGAAGAGGCGCCCGCGCCTGGAATTCCGGAACACCTCAGAGAAGAAGTGGCGGCAACCTGCATTCGTGCCTGCGAACAAATGAAATACCGCGGCGCCGGTACGCTCGAGTTTCTCTACCAAGACGAGCGTTTTTACTTTATCGAGATGAACACCCGCGTACAGGTCGAGCACCCAGTGACCGAGCAGGTCAGCGGGGTGGACATTGTGCGCGAACAGTTATTAATTGCAGGCGGCAGTCCGCTTAGCTATAAGCAGTCGGACATTGTGATTAAAGGGCATTCATTCGAATGTCGCATCAACGCAGAAGATTCCTCAACCTTCCTGCCTAGCCCGGGCAAAGTGAACATGTTTCATGCCCCAGGCGGCAATGGTGTTCGGGTCGATTCGCATCTTTACAGCGGCTACACAGTGCCCCCTTTCTACGACTCGCTCATTGCCAAGCTAATCTGTTCGGGCGACACACGAGCAGAGGCATTAAAGCGCATGGAGATCGCGCTCGACGAGATGCTTATCGATGGCATTAGCAGCAATATTGCATTGCATAAAGACCTCGCTCGCGACGCTGCGTTTAAAAGAGGCGGCGTCAATATTCATTACCTCGAGAAAAAGCTTAAGCTTTAAACGACAACGAGTCCCGCATGAACTGGCAGCAACTGAAGATCCAAATAATCCCCGAGCACGTCGATTTTATCGAGCCACAGTTGCTTGCCGCAGGCGCCGTGTCGATCACCTTTCTCGACGCAGAGGACCAGCCGGTCTTTCAGGAAGAACTCGACAGCACCCCGCTGTGGGATAGCCTTGTGTTGTGCGCACTCTTCGAAGAGGACACCGAGCTAGGCGAACTGCTAAGCTGGCTTGGTGGCAACGCGTCTATCGTCAACAGGGCCAGCCTCGAGGTAGAAAAGATCGAAGATCAGGCGTGGGAACGCAGCTGGATGGACAATTTTTCGGCAATGCAATTTGGCGAAAAACTCTGGATTTGCCCAAGCTGGCAAGAGCCGCCCGACCCCACCGCCACCAATATCATGCTCGACCCCGGACTCGCGTTTGGCAGCGGCAGTCACGCCACCACGGCGCTATGCCTGCAGTGGCTCGCCACTCAAGACCTTCAGGGTAAGGATATCGTGGATTACGGCTGCGGCTCGGGCATTCTTGCTATTGCCGCTGCACTGCTTGGCGCCCGGAGCGTGCAAGGCGTCGACAATGACCCTCAGGCTGTCCTTGCTACGAACGACAATTGCGAACGCAACGGTCTACTGCTAGGGCGTGTAGGAACTTTCCTACCCGAAGAGTACGATTCGATAAGCACGCCCGAAAGCGTCGATATTTTACTCGCCAATATCCTTGCCGCACCACTGCTCAGCCTCGCGTCAAAATTTGCATCGCTGGTGAAACCTCACGGCAGCATTGTCTTGTCGGGCCTTCTCGCCGAACAGGCCGACGCGATTACTGAGGTTTACAGCGAATGGTTCGAGATGAGCGCGGCAGTGCAGCGGGAAGACTGGATTCGCCTCAGCGGGATTAAACGCTAGCTCATAATTGAGAATCAAAACCAACCCTTATGAAGACTGCCACAACGTGCTGCCCGTTTTGCCAAGCACAGATTAAAGTCAGCGCGCGCCTGATCGGCGCAACCGGTCCTGCGGTTCGCTGCGGTGCCTGTCTTCGTTTGTTTACTGCAGGTCACTCTTTCGAATTAGAGTCGGGGACCAGTTCAGATTTAGACCCTAGCCAGCGCGCGGGCGACCTCGCAAACGCCGAGGGTTCGACGCTTGCCGTTCGGATGCTGGCGTTAAACACTGACTATTCGCAGCTCAGCGGCGAGGGGTTAGAACCGATCAAGCACACACAGTTGCCGCTCATAGATTCAACCCCAATTGAAATCGTCGCCAAAGCAGGCAGGACTTGGCGTGATATAGCGAAAACCACCGCCTCTGTGTGCACACTATTGTTATTAGTCGCAGCACTCGCTGCGCAATACCTCTGGGCTAACCGTAACCTCTATCAGCATTCGCCTGCGCTCTACCCCCTATTCGCGAGCAGCTGTGCGCTATTCAACTGCTCGATTCCCCCGTTCTCCGACATGTCAGCCTTTCGCGGAGCGGCGCTTACTGTCGTCTCAGGTCCCGTGGGCAGTAACAGCCTAGTCGTCAGTTTTGTGCTCACTAACTCAGCGCCTCTCGCGCAGACTGCGCCGGTGCTCATACTCAGTTTCTATACGGCCGCTCAGCGTAGCGTCGCCTTGCGAGAATTTGCGCCCGCAGACTATCTTCCCCCGTCTAGCAATCCAAACAAAGCGCTCGGTGCAGGTGAGCGCGTCACCATTAAACTCGAATTAATAGACCCCAGCGCCGAGGCGGTAAATTACACGGTTGCATTTAGGGCGCTATAGCAGAGATGACGCGCGTATTGACTCAGCAAAAGCCTTCCGCTGCGTCCAAGTCACCGCTATCATTAGCCTTCGCCCGAGCTTGATTCCAACACCCGTGTTTTCAGGCTTCAGTTAGGCTGGTCTTCGGCTCAGTTTAAATTCAATTACGAGCAGCGAGACCACGACTGTGCACAGGATCGGCCCTTATACACTGCGCAATAATCTCTTCCTCGCCCCCATGGTTGGGGTGTGTGACGCACCCTTCCGCGAAATCTGCAGTCAGCAAGGCGCCGGTATCACTGTTGCCGAAATGCTACCTTCGAGCAAAGAGCTGTGGGAGAAGGAGCGGCTGCGCCTGCGTCAAGTTAAGGCTAATGTAAGTAGCCCACAGGTCATTCAGATCGCGGGCTCAGACCCGGGCATCATGGCGCAGTGCGCGCGTCATAACGCCGAACTCGGCGCCGATGCAATAGACATCAACATGGGCTGCCCGGCTAAAAAAGTCATGAAAAAAGCAGCAGGCTCAGCACTGCTGCGCGACACCGATCTGGTCGAACGGATCCTCCGCGCAATAGTCGGCGCGGTGGATATTCCGGTTACTCTTAAAATCCGTACCGGCTGGTGCCCCGAGTCTCGCAACGGTGTCGAAGTTGCAAAAATCGCCGAAGACTGCGGCATCCAGCTCCTCACGGTTCATGGCCGCACCAGAGAGTGCCGCTTTAAAGGGGCGGTAGAATACGACACGATCGCCGCGATCAAACAGGCAGTGGGCATCCCCATCGTCGCCAATGGCGACATCGATTCACCCGAGCGAGCTCAGCAAGTGCTCCATCACACCGGCGCCGATGCGCTCATGATCGGCCGAGGCGCACAGGGCAGCCCCTGGATATTTCGCCAAATAGAGCAATTTCTCGAAGACGGCACTCACCTCCCAGACCCCTCGGCGCAGGCGCGCTATGAGGTTGCAATCAGCCATCTGTGCAAGCTTCACCTCTTTTACGGCGAACACCGCGGCGCGCTCTATGCCCGCAAACATGTAAATGGCTATGTCGATGGACTCGAGGGCTCGCGAGAGTTTATGCAGACATTTAACGCAGCTGTCGAGGCGCAGGAACAGTTAGACTTGGTAGACGCCTACTTCGAACGAATCTTGCCCACTGTCGGCATGTCCGCCCGAGGCATCGCCGCATGAGCAATCTAACCGACTCGGACGAGTCAATGCTCGATGAAATTTTCAGTGTCGACGAGGACTCGGGGGGCATTGACCTCCCTGCTTTCGCGCCCGCGCGTCTGCAAGAAGCTGAAACGTTACGCGCCTCACTCAACCTTGAGACTCTCCGTCCGGCTGGCGTCTCAACGCTACGCGAACAGGTATTGAGCTCGGTAAAGAACTACTTTGCGCTGTTAGAAGGCGAGCAAGCGAAAGATCTTTACGACCTCGTTCTAGCCGAAGTCGAAGCCCCCCTTTTGGCCGCTGTAATGCACCAAACACGGGGCAACCAGAGCAAGGCTGCTATCGTGCTCGGTCTCAATCGTGGTACTCTGCGCACCAAGTTAAAACAGTATGGGCTGCTGTAAATCGGCCTCGTTTGCCACTAAAAAGAAGCCAATCTATGACCTCAGACGCATCTGTCGCCATCCGCCGAGCCTTGCTCAGCGTCTCCGACAAAGCCGGCCTCGTGCCATTCGCTCAAGCCCTCGCCGACCTCGGCATCGAATTGCTTTCTACTGGCGGCACCTATCGCCTCCTTCAAGAAGCGGGCATTCCAGCCATCGAGATCTCTGAATATACCGGCTTCCCCGAAATGATGGATGGCCGCGTGAAGACGCTGCACCCTAAAGTGCACGGCGGTATCCTCGCGCGCCGCGACCAAGACCAAGCGGTTATGGACGAACACAATATTCCGCCAATCGATTTGGTGGTGGTTAATCTCTATCCCTTCGAGGCGACCGTCGCGAATCCAGACTGCGACCTGCCAACGGCAATCGAGAACATCGACATTGGCGGCCCGACTATGCTGCGCGCAGCGGCCAAAAATAATCGCTTCGTGACTGTAGTGGTAAATCCAGCCGATTACGACGGCCTCATCATTCAGCTTAAGGCTAACGACTGTAGCCTCGATCAGGCGAGTCGTTTTGACTTTGCGGTTAAAACCTTCGAGCACACTGCCGCCTATGACGGCGCGATCGCCAATTACCTTGGCACTAAACTGCCCGCTGCCGACTCAGAGAGCGAGGCGTCTGCGTTACCCCGCACATTCAACAGCCAGTTCCTTAAGGCACAGGACATGCGCTACGGCGAGAACCCACATCAGGCAGCGGCGTTCTATGTTGAACGCGAACCCGCCGAGGCGAGTATTAGCACTGCCAAGCAGCTTCAGGGCAAGGCGTTGTCTTATAACAATATTGCCGACACCGATGCCGCGCTCGAGTGTGTAAAAGAGTTTGCAGAGCCTGCCTGCGTGATCGTTAAACACGCCAATCCCTGCGGTGTCGCAGTCGCCGAGTCGGCACTCGCCGCCTATGAGCGCGCATTCCAAACCGACCCAACATCGGCATTCGGCGGCATCATCGCATTTAATCGCGAACTCGACGCGGCAACCGCCCAGCGCATTGTCGATCAGCAATTTACCGAAGTGATTATCGCGCCATCGGTCTCAGCCGAAGCGCTGGCTATCACGGCAAGCAAGCAGAACGTGCGTGTTCTCACCTGCGGCGAGTGGCCGGCAGCACGCGTTGCAGGCCTAGATTATAAGCGCGTCAACGGGGGCTTGCTCGTGCAAGACCGCGACATCGCGACAATTAGCGCCGCCGACCTCAAACAGGTTAGCGCGCGTGCGCCGAGCGCAGACGAGATTCGCGATCTGCTGTTCGCTTGGTCGGTCGCCCAATACGTAAAGTCGAACGCGATTGTTTATTGCAGAAACCTGCAGACAATTGGTATCGGCGCAGGCCAGATGAGCCGGGTTTACAGTGCGCGCATCGCTGGTATAAAAGCAGCCGACGAAAGCCTCGTAGTCGAAGGCTCGGTTATGGCGTCGGATGCGTTCTTCCCGTTCCGCGACGGCATCGACGCCGCCGCTGCCGCAGGCATCACCGCGGTAATCCAGCCCGGTGGCTCGATGCGCGACGATGAGGTTATTGCTGCGGCAGACGAGGCGAATATCGCCATGGTCTTCACCGGCATTCGCCACTTCCGCCACTAGACTGCACAAGGAAACTATAATGAACATCCTGGTTATAGGCAGTGGTGGTCGTGAACACTCTCTCGCCTGGAAGGCGGCTCAGTCAGCCTCTGTCGATCAAGTGTTTGTCGCTCCCGGCAATGCGGGTACCGCACGTGAGCCTGCGCTAAGCAATGTCGCGATCGATACGATGGACTTCACAGCCCTCGCCGACTTCGCCAAAGCGAACAATGTGGGCCTCACCCTAGTCGGCCCCGAAGCGCCGCTAGTCGCAGGCGTCGTCGACTATTTTCGTAGCCGTAATCTAGCCTGCTTCGGACCTAGCAAGGCAGCGGCGCAGCTCGAAGGGTCGAAATCGTTTACCAAAGATTTTCTGAAACGCCACGCAATCCCGACCGCAAGCTATCAGACCTTTACCGAAGTCGAGACAGCTAAAGCCTACATCCGTGCGCAAGGCGCCCCGATCGTAATCAAAGCCGACGGCCTCGCTGCCGGCAAAGGCGTCGTTGTCGCAATGACCGAGGCCGAAGCGGAATCCGTCGTTGACGCTATGCTCGCGGGCAATAAATTTGGTGACGCGGGTCATCGCGTCGTTATCGAAGGCTTCCTCGCCGGCGAAGAGGCGAGTTTTATTGCCATGGTCGACGGCACGAATATTCTGCCTATGGCGACGTCACAGGATCACAAAGCGCGGGACGACGGCGATAAAGGCCCTAACACCGGCGGCATGGGTGCTTACTCCCCTGCGCCTGTTGTAACCGATGCGCTGTGGGAGCGCACGATGGATGAGATCATTCGTCCTACCGTCGCCGGCATGGCAGCAGACGGCAATACTTACACGGGCTTTCTGTATGCGGGTCTCATGATTTCGCCAACCGGCAGCATCGACGTCGTTGAATTTAACTGCCGCTTCGGCGACCCCGAAGCACAGCCGGTTATGATGCGCTTGCAGTCAGACCTCGTCGAACACTGCCTCGCGGCGGTAAATGGCACGCTAGATACGCAAATAGCACAATGGGACCCGCGCCCCGCCGTCGGCATTGTGCTGGCAGCCGGCGGTTACCCCGAGTCCTATGAAAGCGGCGAGACAATAAGCGGCTTAGATGACTTGCAGGAAGACGCCAGCGCGAAAGTTTTTCATGCCGGCACCAAACTCAATGGCGATAATGTAGTCACCAACGGCGGACGCGTACTCTGCGCTGTCGCGCTTGGCGCATCGGTTGCTCAGGCACAAGAACGCGCCTACAGCTTGGCTCGCGGCATCACTTGGAAAGACATCTACTCGCGCAGCGACATCGGCCATCGGGCAATCGCCCGCGAGCAACAGGACTAGCTGCAAAACCAGTGACAGCTGCGCAGTCGTAGTAAAGTTTACCTACACCAGCGGCAAAAAGGACAACCAAGGCCAATCGACAAAGAGGGCTAGAAACCAGATGAGCAAAAGCGTACACCACAGTTTCCTCGACCGCGCGCTAATCGGCTTCGACCAGGCGCTGCGCACTGTCACTCCCGGCGCGAGTCAGGGCCGGCGACAATCGCCCGCCGCGACCACCGCCGAGAATGAGATGAGCGATGCGGCGCGTAAACATGCTGCAGGGCTCATGCGCATCAATCACACCGGTGAGGTCTGCGCGCAGGCGCTCTATCAAGGCCAAGCCGCCACAGCCAAGCTTCCCGACGTGCGTGAGTCGATGGAAGAAGCGGCAGCTGAGGAGATCGACCACCTAAGCTGGTGTGAGCAGCGTCTGGCGCAGCTAGACAGTCGCACAAGCCTGTTTAACCCGCTGTGGTATGGATTGTCCTACGGTATTGGTGCAGCTGCTGGACTCGCCGGCGATCGCTGGAGTCTTGGCTTTGTCGCCGAAACCGAACAGCAGGTCTGCGAACACCTACGCGAGCATCTAGCGCAACTGCCTGCTGGCGACACACGCAGCCGTGCCATCTTAGAGCAGATGATCATCGACGAAGAGCAACACGGCAAGACCGCGCTCGACGCCGGCGGAATGCCGTTACCTGCTCCGGCGAAGTGGGCTATGGCTGCCGTCTCGCAGGTGATGAAAAAGACGACTTACCGCCTCTAGGCAGCGATTATCTCAAAGTCGTGAGTGACCTTAACGCCAGCACCCATGAGCATAATGGACGCCGAACAATATTTGTCGGCGCTTAACTCTACCGCTCGCTCAACCTGTTTTTCACTTAACGCGTTTCCCGTCACTTTGAAATGCAAGTGTATCGATTCGAACACTGCGGGCACTGCATCGACGCGCTTAGCGCTTACGATAGCCTCGCAGCCGGTTATCGCTTGGCGCGCTTTTTTTAGAATTGTCACCACATCGTAGCTCGAGCAACTGCCTACGCTCAGCGCCATCAGTTCGAGCGGACGCATGCCCATGTTGCGACCACCACCTTCAGGCGCACCGTCTAACACAATGGCGTGACCACTTCCCGACTCTGCAACAAACATCACATTCTCGACCCATTTTACACGTGCTTCCATCTTCACATTCCTGTTCATAATGAGACCCAGGCCTCGTTCTAGCGGCCATTTGGCCTAATCATTCCAATTACCACAAAATACCTATGAGTTACTTCTTGCTTGCTACCATCTATGTATTCCCATGTGTATTTTCCCCGTGTTATACCTGTACCACAGCATCGAAAGTAGCTATTTCATAAGCAAGCAAGGACCCTGCATGGCACTCCAACCGATTACTCCCCACATAAGTGACGTAGACAATTTTCTCACTCATTGCCACCGCCGCCGCTACCCTAATCGCGCGACAATAATTTATGAAGGCGATAGCTGCGACACTCTGTATTACATAATTAGCGGGTCTGTCTCGGTAGTCCTCGAAGACAATGACGGTAAAGAGGTTATCGTTGCGTATTTAAACCCCGGCGATTTTTTTGGCGAAATGGGTCTATTCGAACAAACCGAAGATCGCAGCGCTTGGTGTCGAACACGCAATCAGAGCGAAATCGCTGAGATTAGTTATGCCAACTTCAACGCCTATTTACACAGTCACCCCGAAATTGTTTTTACAATCGGTCGTCAGATGGCCACTCGTCTTCGCAACACCACACGCAAAGTCGGCGACCTAAGTTTCTTTGACGTAACCGGCCGTGTCGCCCGCACGCTTATCGACCTTGCAAAAGAACCCGACGCAATGACGCATCCGCTCGGCATGCAAATTCGCATTACACGGCAGGAGATCGGCCGCATCGTTAACTGCTCACGCGAGATGGCAGGCCGCGTATTAAAAAATTTAGAGGAGCAGGAGCTGGTATCGGTCTCAGGCAAAACCATTGTTGTGTTCGGCACTCGCTAACGGGCTTGTTTTAATTCGCTCGCGAATCACATTCACTTCAATTCGAACATCATCTCGCGCAGTTTCGTGCCAGGGGCATCGGCGCGCATAAACGACTCGCCAACTAAAAACCCGTATATGCCTTTTTCAAGCATCGACTGCACGTCGGCAGCGCTGTGAATGCCACTCTCCGTTATCACCACTTTGTCGTCTGGCACTCGGCTCGCAAGCGTGTAGCTCGTCTCGAGGCTCGTCTTAAATGTGTGTAGATTACGGTTATTAATGCCTACCAGTGGCGTACTGAGTGTAAGCGCAAGATCGAGCTCTGCACCATTATGCACCTCAACCAGCACATCAAGGCCAAGCGACTCGGCATAGCTTGCCAAGTCAGTAAGCGTCGATGCGTCCAGCGCAGCAACAATGAGCAACACACAATCGGCACCCATAGCGCGCGCAGCGGCAACTTGATAGCGATCGACAATAAAATCTTTGCGAATGACCGGAATCGTGCAGGCGGCACGGGCGGCAACGAGGTAATCGTCATGGCCTTGAAAATAGTCGCGATCGGTCAGCACCGACAGACAAGCGGCACCGTTGGCTGCGTAATCCGCCGCGTGGCTTGCAGGGTCGAAGTCGGCGCGAATGAGCCCTTTCGACGGCGACGCCTTCTTGATTTCGGCGATTACCGCCGCCTCTTTGCGTGCGACACGCGATACGATAGCGTTGGCAAAGCCGCGGACCGGATCCGCTTTAGCGGCAAGCGCCTCCACGTCGGCGAAGCTCAACACGCATTTGTCAGCTTCGATTTCGCGATGTTTGGTGGCGACAATCTTCTCTAAAATAGTCTGAGTCTTTTGCTCTAACAAAATAATTCCTTCTCAGCGGCACTCGCGCGCAGGGTTTTATAGGGATGCCGCCTCTACTCTCGCATCAGTTAATGAGCCTGGGCCTGAGTAAACGACACGAGCGCCTCTAGTTTGATCAGCGCTTCACCGCTTTTAAGCACGGCTTGAGCGCGCGCAACGCCCTCAACCAGACTGCCTTCGATACCGGCCGCATAAATCGCTGCGCCCGCATTTAGGGCAACGATATCGCCCGCGTCTTCGTGCGAATAATCCAGTGCTGCGCGAAGCATCGCTAGACTCTCCTCGGGGGATTCTATACGCAGGGAGTCCACAGACTCGCGCCTTCTCATGCCGAATTCTTCGGGAGAGACCACGTATTCAAGCAGCTCGCCATTCTTAAGCTCACCGACGCAGGTGTCGGCGGCGATGCTAATTTCGTCAAGCCCATCGTCTGCCGCAACAATAAGCACATGCTCGCTGCCAAGTCTGCGGAGCACATCGATGAGCAGTGGAATCCACACGGCCGAATAAACTCCCATAACCTGATTAGGCGCGCCTGCAGGATTGGTCAGCGGCCCAAGTACATTAAATACGGTGCGTACGCCAATTTCTTTGCGGGCCGCGATCACGTGTTTCATCGCGCTGTGATGGGCAGGCGCAAACATGAAGCCGACGCCTATCTCGTCAATACACCGAGCGACGGCTTCGGAAGAAAGGCCAAGGGTAACGCCAGCCGCCTCTAAGACATCCGCACTACCGCTTTTACTCGACGCACCGCGATTGCCGTGTTTCGCGACGCGCGCGCCCGCGCAGGCGGCAACGATCGCAGAGGCGGTCGAGACATTAAATTTATTAGACCCACTGCCGCCTGTACCACAGGTGTCGACGAGAAATTCCCGGTCGTCGATCGGGACTTTTTTCGCCAGTTCGCGCATGACAGTGGCGCCGCCGAATACTTCTTCGACACTCGCCCCTTTAATTTGCAAAGCAACCAAAAAAGCGGCGTTCTGCGCATCGGTTGTTACGCCGGACATAATCGCTCGCATCACCTCGATCATCGACTCGCCGCTGAGGTCTTTTGCCTGCATCAGCTGCGCGATAGCTGCCTTAATGTCCATGTTGCACTCCTGTCCTAGGGTCGCTCTTTTTTATCCGCGGCTCGATGCGTCGAGGAAATTCTTGAGGAGCTGATGACCCTGCTCACTAAGAATAGACTCGGGGTGAAACTGCACGCCCTCGACCAACAGCTCCTTATGCCTGACGCCCATAATCTCTTCACGCTCGCCGGCCTCGTCTAGCGCCCATGCGGTGACTTCTAAGCAGTCTGGCAGCGTATTTTTATCGATCACCAACGAGTGGTAACGGGTCGCGTTAAAGGGTTGGTTTAGACCGGTGAATACGCCTGTGCCACTGTGTTCGATTGGAGAGATCTTGCCGTGCATCACACGCCCCGCGCGCACGATGTCCCCTCCGTAAACCTGCCCGATGCTCTGATGTCCGAGGCAAATGCCAAGTAAGGGTATACGGCCGGCGAAGGCCCGAATCACCTCCATGGAAATCCCCGCCTCGTTTGGCGTGCAGGGACCAGGGGAAATCACAATCTGCGCAGGCGCAAGGTCTTCTATCTGTTGCAGGCTTATAGCGTCATTGCGATGCACTTCAACCTCGGCACCGAGCTCGCCCAAATATTGAACGATGTTGTAGGTGAACGAATCGTAATTGTCGAGCATTAAGAGCACGTGTTTTCCTCTTCCAAGTCGATCGGTAGCCGCTTTTAACTGAATAGCGGCTACTGTTGCAGTAGCCAGTCAATTTAGTCAAACGCGCGCCAAACCCAATGCCTGCATCTTAGCTGGCCTGTCTAGTGGGCGAATAATAACAGTCTGCGGCAAAGCTGTCCTACTCACCAACGTCGCATCGAGTGATGTTGCTTTTATTGATCTAGTCGGACACGCGCGGCGTTGCGAGTTAAACTTACGCTTTAATTACCGAGACTCTTCCATGCCTAGACAAGCGCCAACCCTTCTTTGGTTTCGACAAGACCTGCGCCTGCGCGACAACCCAGCACTCATCGCCGCTCTTGCTACCGGATCGGTGCTTCCGGTTTTTGTGCTCGATGACGAAAGCGCAGGGTCATGGCGGCGCGGCGCGGCAAGCCGCTGCTGGCTGCATCGCTCACTCGAAGCGCTCAATGAGTCACTGCACGGTAAGCTATGGATACTCAAAGGCGACGCAGCTAGGGTGATTCCCGCCTTCGCTGCAGAACACGGCGTAGCGGCCGTGCATTGGAATCGCGGCTACGAGCCGTGGCGTATCGCGCGCGACAAACGAATCAAGCAATGGCTCAGCGATGCAGGCGTTTTAGTAGAAAGCCATGCAGGCACTCTCTTATGGGAGCCTTGGCATAATCTCAAAAAAGATGGCACGCCTTACAAGGTGTTCACGCCTTACTATCGCAATGCTCTCGCCACCCAGCCTGCGCCTGTTCCTGCAGCCACGGTAGACGCTACACAACTCAGCGCTGCGCTTTATGCCTGCGCGCAGCCCAACACTAAAATAGACACACTCGCGCTATTACCGAGCCTAAACTGGCACGAAGGCATACTGTCAGAGTGGGTCCCCGGCGAGGCTGGCGCTCAGGCTCAGCTTTCGAGCTTCTTAGACGCAGGCATCGAAGATTACCGCGAAGGACGCGATTTTCCTGCAAAAATAAGTGTGTCGCGCCTCTCTCCGCATTTACACTTCGGCGAAATCTCACCCAATGAGGCGGCATTTGCTGCGAATCAAAGTGGTCAGCGCGGGCACGAGAGTCAAGCCGAGCATTTCGTGCGTGAACTCGTTTGGCGTGAGTTTTCTTACTATCTGCTCTACCACTTTCCGAGTCTGACCGACGCGAACATGAAGTCTGATTTCGATCGCTTCCCTTGGCTTGACGATGCCGACCTGCGTTCCGCGTGGCAGCGCGGCATGACAGGTTACCCGATTGTCGATGCGGGCATGCGCGAGCTGTACACAACCGGCTACATGCACAATCGCGTGCGCATGATTGTCGCCTCTTTCCTTATTAAAAATCTTATGCAGGATTGGCGTCACGGCGAGAAGTGGTTCTGGGACTGTTTGGTCGACGCCGACCTCGCGAGCAATTCGTGCAGCTGGCAATGGGTTGCCGGCAGTGGCGCAGACGCAGCACCTTATTTCCGTATTTTTAATCCAGTGACCCAGTCGCAGAAATTCGATCCCGATGGCGCCTATATTCGCCGCTTCGTGCCTGAACTTGCCAAACTATCGGCAAAGCATCTTCATGACCCAAGCTCGGCCCCATCAATGGAATTACAACTTGCTGGAATAGAATTAGGAAAGGATTACCCGGTGGCAATTGTCGATCTAAAACAGACTCGCGAACGAGCACTCGCTGCGTATAAGACGCTACGCGACTAGGCGGTTCGCGGCTATTTTTTGCGCATCACGCTAGCCTAACTCAAGCTGTTCATCGGCAAGTTGTACGGCGCGCACAATAGCGCGCGCTTTGTTAAGCGTCTCTTCCCATTCGAGGCGCGGCACCGAATCGGCTACCACACCCGCGCCTGCCTGCACGTAGAGGCGAGAATCTTTAATCACCGCGGTACGAATAGCGATCGCCATGTCCATGTTGCCGTTCCACGCGAGATATCCCATTGCGCCACCGTAAATGCCGCGGCGCTCGGGTTCCATCTCGTCGATTATTTCCATCGCGCGCACCTTGGGCGCACCACTCAGAGTTCCAACCGGCAGAGTCGACTTTAGGACGTCGAGCGCAGTCTTGTCTTCACTCATTTCGCTTTCGACTATCGAGGCAATGTGCATTACATGGGAATAGCGCTCGACAAACATTTGCTTAGGTACGGTAATCGAACCCACTTTCGACACCCTGCCCGAATCATTCCGGCTCAGGTCTATCAGCATAAGGTGTTCCGCAATTTCTTTCGCGTCTGACAGCAGGTCTTGCTCTAACGCCAGGTCTTCGGTTTCGTTCGCGCCACGCTTACGGGTACCCGCCAGCGGCCGAACGGTAATCTTGCCTTGCTCGACGCGCGCAAGAATTTCGGGCGACGCGCTAACAACATGATGATCACCTAAATCGAAGAAAACCATGTAGGGCGATGGATTCAAATAGCGCAGCGCGCGATACACGTTAAGTGGATCACCCCCGAATTCGACCGACATGCGCTGAGAAATAACCACCTGCATGACATCGCCCGCAACAATATACTCTTTGATTCGCTCAACCGCGCTTTCAAATCCAGCTTGGTCAAAATGGCTCACAAAATCGGCATCACTAATGCCGCGCTGCGTGGGCAATGGCGGCAACGGTGCAGTCTTGCTCAGTTGTGACTCTAAGGCATCGATGCGCGCATGCGCCTTGTCAAAGGCGTCAGCAGCGGCTGGATCAACAGTAATCACAAAAGCGATAGTGCCGCGCAGATTGTCGAACACCACAACCTCTTCCGACAGCATGAGCAGGATATCTGGTGTGTCGAGCGCGCCGGGGTCTTTGGCAGGCCCAATGCTCGGCTCGACATAGCGCACGCTGTCATAGGCAAAATAGCCGACGAGCCCGCCGCCAAATCGCTGATTGTCAGTGACTTCGGCAACGTTAAACCGCGCCTTATAGGCTTCGATAAACTCGAAGGGGTCGCTCGTCTCGACCGCCTCGATTACCTCGCCATCCCGCTCAACTATCAGCCTGTCGCCGACAACGCGGAGCACGGTAGAGCAAGGCAGACCGATAATTGAAAAACGCCCCCACTTTTCTCCGCCCTGAATAGATTCGAAGAAATAGCTGTGCGGCCCCTTGCCGAGTTTGAGGTAGGTGCTGAGAGGCGTATCGGTGTCGGCAAGCACTTCGCGCACCACGGGAATGCGGTTGTAGCCTTGGCTCTTAAACGACTCGAAGGTGGCTCGATCCATGTTCATCTGCGGTGTCCTGCTCGTCTATTCGCCTTAGCGCGTCTTGCTTGGATTGGTATTTTAAATAAGGTGTGTCGCGTGAGTCTTGTTTAACGCGCCTATTGTTCCGGGTCTAGTGATTCGGGTCTAGTGATGCGGGTCTAGTGATGCGGGTCTGGTGCTTGGCCTAATTCATTGCGCATCGCCTTAATGGTTTCGGCATAGTCGCCAGAATTAAAGATCGCCGACCCCGCAACAAACATGTCCGCTCCCGCCTCGGCGATTTCGCGAATATTCTGCACGCCAACGCCGCCATCTACCTCGAGACGAATTTTGTGCCCGCTCTCGTCGATGAGCTTGCGCACCTGCGTGAGTTTGCGCAACGTCGATGGAATAAATTTTTGACCACCGAATCCTGGGTTTACCGACATTAAGAGAATGACATCGAGCTTGTCCATAAGGTATTCGAGGCAGTGAAGTGGCGTAGCTGGGTTAAACACCAGGCCTGCTTTGCAGCCATGGTCGCGAATCAGCTGCAGCGACCGATCGATGTGGCCCGTCGCCTCGGGATGAAACGTGATGTAGCTAGCCCCAGCTTTGGCGAAGTCGACAATCATCTGATCTACCGGGCTTACCATCAGGTGAACGTCGATAGGCGCTGTAATGCCGTGATTGCGCAGCGCGCCACACACCATGGGACCAATGGTGAGATTTGGTACGTAGTGATTATCCATTACGTCGAAATGCACCACATCGGCGCCCGCCTCCAATACAGACGTTACCTCCTCACCGAGCCGTGCGAAATCGGCGGAGAGGATCGAGGGGGCGATGAGAAAGTCTTTCATGCGGGTTCCTTAATGTCGATAACACTGACGCTGTTGACGAGGCCGGCAGTTGGCTAGGCTGCGGGTGACACTAACCACCCGTCGGTTACTCTCGAGCTATTTTACAGACTCCGAGTAGCGATGTCCTGTTTCGTGATAGACAGACTGAAAACGTACTATGCCGGTGCGGGATTAGGCGCGGGCGCGATTAACCTGCCGCACCGCTTCGAACGCCTCGCGTATTTCATGCGCTTTGAGATGAGCTCGCCGCAGCGCCTCTGGCGAAGGATTCTGCGAGGCAAGTTTGTCGGGATGATGCTTCGCCATTTGTCGATGGTAGGCTCGGCGCACTTCCTCAGGCGAGGTATCGATACTCACACCAAGCAGATTGTAGGCGCTTGCCATCGAGGGACTTGGCTCACGCGTTATGTCAGGCCGTTCGCTATGCGCCGAATTCCCGCGCATTGCCGCGCTCCACACACCCGATCCGCGGACCTCGGCACACACTTGCAGCATCGCCGCTTTGTCGAAGCCTAAACTCTCTGCCACTTCCCGCAAGAACTGACGATCTTTCAATCGCAGACCGCCAACCTGTGCGTCGCGCCAGCTGTAACTCGATTTTAGGTAGGCAGCCTCACAAAAAGTTTTAAGCACAAAGCGAGCGAGCATACTTGCATCGCCTATAGCCTTACTAAGGCGCCGCACACTCGTCAGCACATCGAATGCTGGATTCTTACCCCGTTCGAATTCTGCTATCGCGGCAAGCCTCGAACTCTCTCGCTCATGGTCTACCAAGCGCAAACCAAGCTGACTAATCACGCGCTCGGCAAAGGCGATTTCGGACTCATTCACGCGGCCATCGAGCTTAGCGAGCCGCCCGAGAACCTGCAGCAACGCGCTGGTAAAAGCGAGTTCGGTCGAGCCTCCGCTGGGAAGGGGCGCGTTTGAATTTTCGCCACTCAGACGTTGCAATAATGCTCGACGATAGCCCCTGTGGCGAAAACGCATCATTTGAGTTCGCCTTCACTGCGATAAATAGCTTCAACTTCGGCGAGTCGCTCGGGTGTACCTACATCGACCCACAGCCCACGGTGATGGACTCCGCCCACCTTACCTGCCTCAATTGCAGCAAGCAGAAGCGGCAATAGAGGTCGTGGCCCTTGTCCGCAGCCCGCAAAAAGAGCACGACTTAGAACGCTAATTCCACTAAAAGTGAGATTTTCACCAGCCAGAGAGTCAGGCGCTTGCTGCTTGGCGTTACTAGGCAATCCTACTCGCCCCGCCTCATCGAGTGTAAAGTCGCCTTCGGGGTTGTGCGACGCGTTATCTACTAAAACTAGAAAGGCGAGGTCAGCGCTGCCCGCGGCGAGTTGTGCCACTACTGGGGCGAGCGACGCCACATCGAAATCACACCAAATATCGGCATTAACAACGACAAAACTGGGCTCTTGCAGAAGCGGCAATGCCTCGATTATCCCGCCAGCTGTTTCGAGCCTCACCGGCTCGGTAGAATAATTAATCGAAAGTCCGTAATGCGCGCCATCGCCTAACGCAGCTTCGATCTGCGAACCTAAATAGGAATGATTAATTACCACATCGGTGATACCGGCGCGCTGCAAACGCGCGAGCTGATGCTCGATAAGCGCCTTGCCTGCCACCTTTAATAGCGGTTTAGGCGTATTTTGGGTAAGCGGGTGCATACGCTTCCCAAGTCCTGCCGCTAGTATCATTGCTCGCATCGAGCCTATCCCCTGGCGTTAGCGCCATCTGTCTTATGGTTTCGCGCTCGCGTCTGCTCTGCCGCGCGAGGAACAACCACCTCCTCAAACCAGGCGAGGATATCGCTGAGCTCGGGGTGCTGCCGCGCCACAGATAAAAAGTACTCAGTCACTAAAGGAATATCGGCCAAATAGGCAGACTTGTTATCGCGAAGGTGCAGACGCGAAAAAATGCCCATCACTTTAAGGTGACGCTGCAACCCCATAAGATCGAAGTCGCGCTTGAATGCTTGTTCGCCGCGTTGGCGAACAGCGGCCGAGGAAGAGGCTCGGCGCTGATAGAAAAGCCCTGCCCATTCTTCGACCAACGAGGGTGGCCAACTGATGTAACAGTCACGCAGCAGCGAGACGAGATCGTAGGTATACGCGCCATGAACCGCGTCCTGAAAATCGATCACACCAAGCTCGCCGCCGTCGAGCAACATGAGATTCCGCGAATGGTAGTCTCGGTGAACAGCGCACTGCGGTTGGGCCAGCGCCGCATCGGCTAAAAAGTCGAAGGCACTGTCTAAAACCTCGCGCTCCCTCGCGTCTAACTCGAGCGCCAGCAGACCGCAGCAATACCACTCAGTGAAAAGGCCCATCTCGGCAAGCAACTTAGGCTTGTCGAAATTCGGCAGTGCATCGGAATCCATCCCCTCTTGCAAAGCAAGCAAGGCATCGAATGCGGGGGAGTACAAAGTGAGGGCACCTGCCTCACCTGCGGCGAGCAGCGCGGGCAGGAGCATTTTGTCGCCAAAGTCTTGTAGAAGCATGAAGCCCTGCTCATAGTCCACGGCCAGCACTGATGGCGCGCGAACGCCAGCATCAATCAGCAGGGCGGCAAGACGAACAAACGCCGCGTTGTCTTCTGTCGCTGGTGGCGAATCGACTGCAATCAGCGCCGCAGGGTGAGAGGGCGTATCGGCACGAAACACCTCATCATGAAGCGCCACAGAAGGCGTCACTAGCAGGCGAAAGTAGCGGCGAAAACTGGCATCGCCACTCACAACCTCCAAGCGCTCGGCAGGACAGACGCTCGGGAACTGTTGTGCAACCTCGCTGGTCGCCCACGCTAACAACTCACTCTCTCGCGTATCGCTCATCTCGACTTTGCCTCTCGCATACTGTCTTAAATGACTAAACTGGTGGCCGCTGCGCCCAGACTTGGCGCCTCGACGCTAGGAATGGATCCGCGCATCCCTTATCATGAGCACCCTCAATAGCGGGCCTTCCGGACAAGTTTGTCGGTAATCGTGGCGATATGTTTACGATTCCGCAGCGATTAACACCCCGCATCGATAACTTTTGCCGATGCCGTGCGTTTACTGTTTAGCAAGAGCCTGTTTATCAAGGCGAGAACAAGCCATGCCATGGATAGCCGAAAAATCGACGTGCCCCACGTCAGCCTCGTGTATGACTGCGCGCCTCAGGCGTATGACCGCGGCTAAGGGCGCGAACAAGTCGGCAACCTCGGCTGGGGCAACGCTGGCGATTCTTTGCTGCGTCTTGGCTGTTTTTGATGCCTCAACCGTCTCTGCACAATCAAGCAATGCACCGCGCGTGAGTTGCATCGTTAACGAATCAGGCGACGGCTGGGTCTGCGCAACAGGTACCGGCTTTACCCGCGCCGACCCGCGAATAAACAACACAGGCAGAGCGAGTTCGGCCGCCATCTCGACCCCTGCAAAAACACTCAGCAACGACAGTCCTGCTCGCCTCGATTGGATCGCCCGCGAGGCGATGACTCATGCACAGCGCGTCGCGCTCCCCAACGACTGCTGCGGTGGTTTTGTCGACCCTCAGGCTGAGACCGCGCTCGGCGCTCTCTCCAGTGTGGGCAGCGACACTAGCGCAAGCCCTCAAACGCAGTTCCTCTCGAGTGACGGCCTAAGCCAACGAACAGCAAGCAGTATCGATCTTCGCGGCGAAGTTACTGTGCTACAGGGCCCGCGCACGATTACTAATTTGGGCACCGAGACCTCCGCACAAACCACTCTCGATCGCGACGCCAACACGGTAAGCATGAGCGGCGATATCGCCTTCCGCGAACCCGGCGTGCTGCTCCGCGGCAGCGAAGCGTTCATCGATTCGAACAGCGGGCGCAATACCGTCGAAGCCGCACACTATGTGCTGCATGCCAGCGGGATTCACGGTGCTGCGCAGACAATCGACTACGACTCAGCCACCGGCCTCATCATGCTCGACAACGGCGAATTTAGCCGCTGCGAGCCAGGCAATGAATTTTGGGTGCTGCGTGCGAACGCCTTCGAACTCGATCAGGCAATCGGCCGCGGTCGCGCGAAGGCGATGAGCCTGCGCATTCGCGATATCCCGGTTTTTTATTACCCTGGCACGGTGCAGTTCCCCATCGGCGATCAACGCCTCAGCGGACTATTGCCGCCCAGTATTGGCTCTAGCCGTAGCGGCGGAGTAGATATCGAGGTGCCTTATTACCTTAATCTCGCGCCACAGATGGATGCGACATTAAGCCCACGCCTGCTGAGCGATCGTGGCGTGATGCTTGGCGCTGAGTTCCGTTATCTCGCCAAAACGTCGATGAATATTCTCAACGTCTCGCATTTGGCAGGCGATAAATTCTTCGACCCCGTCACCGCCGACACCGCCGGTTCGGAGTCACCTTCGCAAGAAGATCGATGGTTTGTTGGCTTCGAGCATCAGGGGCGTCTTGGCCGCGGATTCTCCACGTATATCGACTACAACGCGGTGAGCGACAATGACTATTTCTTCGATTTTGGTAACGGCGGCCTTAATCTTTCTAGCCAAACACACCTCAATCGCCAGGCTCGCATAGATTTCAGAAACGACTATCTGCGCGCGGGGATTAATGCCCAACGACTGCAGATTATCGATCCGTTTGCCGCGGCGCTCGACATAAACAAACCTTTCGATCGCTTACCGCAGTTCACACTGGCTTCACAGATTCCCCTTGGCGCAGGCTTCCGAGCAGCCTTTGCAGGCGAGGCAACAGCCTTCGATCGCACCCTCGAAGAAGGATTGCTAAGCCAAGCCAAAATCGATGCCGGAGCCCTTGTTACCGGCATCCGAGTGAATCTCGAACCAGAGATAAGCTGGAGCATCGAGCGCCCGGGCTGGTTTGTTCGCGCCAAAAACAAATACCTGCAGCGTAGTTATAGCCTCGACAAACAGGCCCTCGGCACGGCCGAGGCACCCGACTTCGGCGTGTCGGTGAATAGCCTCGACACTGGCTTTATTTTCGAACGCGCCACGCGAAAGGGTTGGACACAAACGCTAGAGCCACGCATTTTCGCTCTCGACAGTGGCTTTGCTGAGCAAGGCGACATCCCGCTCTTCGACTCGTCCGAACTCAATTTTAGTTTCGCCCAACTGTTTCGCGACGAGCGCTTCGCCGGCGGCGATAGGGTAAGCAACGCCCGACAAGTGAGTGCAGCGATTACCACAAGACTGCTCGACAACACGGGCCGCGAGCGCGCCCGCGCAAGCCTGGGTCAGATAACCTACTATGAAGATCGCCTCGTTGACCTCGCCAATCCTCTCCAAAACTGGGCGCCACGGTACTCAACCACGGCCGACGGATCAGCCATCGCCGCCGAGGCATTCTACGCACCAAACGACCGCTGGCGCTTCATTACCGATGTGCAGTGGGACGAGGAGACACAGCAGGTAATCGAAGGGCGCGCACAGGTTCGCTATCGCCGCGACTCGTCGCATTTGTTTAACCTTGCCTACCGCGAACGCAACCTTGTTAGTTCGCCAAATCTCGTGTTGCCGCCCGCAATAGACGGTGCGATCGACCCACATATACGGCAGACCGATTTTTCGGCAGTCTGGCCTCTAGCGACAAATTGGAAGATACTGGCGCGCTGGAACTACGATCACAGTAATGCGCGGAACCTAGAGAGCTTTGCCGGGGTCGAATACAGCAACTGCTGTGCGAAAATCCGCCTAGTTGCCCGCGAATGGGTTAATGAAAACGAGCTGTTTGTGCGCAATTTTGAGCCCAACCGCGGCGTTTTCGTTCAGTTCACCTTAGTTGGCTTGGGCAACCTTACGGGCGGCGGTCTAGACAGCCTGCTCACTGAAGGGATTCAAGGCTACGACGCTGAGCGCTAAATTGCGGCCACGTAGCAATCGTCAATACGGTACACTAGGCAGCCTGCGAGATCTGAAAACCTGCGAGATTACTCTACAAATGGTCACCCTATGAATGATAACAATGTGAATCGCCGCGTCCTCTTCGTTATTGGCGCGCTTCTCCTCCTGCTTCTCGCTGCACCGTTCGCGAGTGCGCAGCGCGTGTTGCTCGACAAAATTATCGCCATTGTCGACGACGACGTCGTGCTAAAAAGCGAACTTGATGAGCGCATGATCGAAATTACGGCGGCAGCTCAGCGCAATGACCAGCCGTTGCCAGACGACCTAGAGCAGTTCGAGTCCGATATAATGGAGGCGCTCATTGTTGAGAATATTCAGATGCAACTCGCCAACCGCGTCAGCATCCGCTACGACGATGACACGATTAATCGCGTGCTCGGCAATATGGCAAGCAACAATAATCTCACCTTCGATCAGTATGTCGACGCGCTCGAAGAAAACAGTGTGTATCTGCAAACCCGCGAGCAAGTGCGCAAGCAGATGACCATGCAAGAATTGCAGCGCGGCATGGTTAACCGCCGCATCAAAATTACAGAACAAGAAATCGACAATTTCCTTAACTCGGAAATGGGGCGCGAACTGATGGCAGCCGACTACTTTGTCGACGATCTGCTTATCCCGTTTAGCGCGGCCGATACCCCCGAAATCAAAGCAGAGAAACAGCGCCTTGCGGCTGATTTAGTCTCCCGCATTGACGATGATTTCCCGCTCGCTGCGGCACGCGCCGCAGCGCGGCAGGATACGGCGATCGAAATCGGCGGCGCCGAATTAGGCTGGCGCAAAGCCAAACAGCTGCCTGGCCTTTTCGCCGACATCGTAGTCGAGATGGAAATAGGCCAAGTCGAGGGGCCTATCGAGGCAGGCAATGGCCTGCATATTATCCAGCTCGTTGACAAGCAGGGCGGTACTGAGCAATTTGTTAATCAGACCCGTGTGCGCCATATCATGCTGTCGCCAAACGAAATCCGTAACGAGGAGCAGACAGAAGCCGAAGCCCGAAAAATTCACCAGCGCATCCTCGACGGCGAAGACTTCGCGACAATTGCGCGCCAAAATTCCGACGATGCGTCGTCGGTCGTGGGCGGCGGTGACCTCGATTGGGTAAACGAAGGCGGCATGCCGCCCGAGATGGAGCAGGTGGTTGATGCACTCGAAATCGATGGCGTAAGCGAGCCTTTTCGCTCTCAGGTAGGCTGGCACGTTGCTCGTGTCGAAGGTCGCCGTTTGCAAGACCTCAGCCGCGAGTTCACGCGCAATCAAGCGGCTAATGCGCTGCGCAATCGAAAGTTCGAGCTCGAACTTGAGAACTGGCTCATCGAAATTCGCGAAGACGCCTTCGTCGAGTTAATCGACTAGTTTGGAGCGCCTAAGTGACTCAACGAATCGCGCTCACCCCAGGGGAGCCCGCGGGCATTGGCCCCGATCTTTGCATTCAGCTCTGTCAGCAGCCGCCTGCTGACACCGAGCTGGTTGTTGTCGCCGACCCGCAACTCCTTCGCGACCGCGCGGCCGATCTTGGTTTAAGCCTAACGCTCTTCCCTTTCGACGCGTCGACGCCTGAACGCCCTACCCAGCCCGGCACGTTGAGCATTTTACCAGTGCCGTTAATCGTCCCTGTGCACGCGGGCGAACTCGACCGTCGCAACGCCGCCTACGTTTTAGAGACGCTGCGCGTAGCAACCGATGCAACCCTTGCGGGCGACTTCGATGCCTTCGTCACAGGCCCCGTACACAAAGGCGTTATCAATGACTCAGGCATCGCGTTTAGCGGCCATACTGAATTTCTAGCAGAGCGCTGCGGCTGCGACCTGACTGTCATGATGCTCGCAACCGAGGGTCTGCGCGTGGCACTGGCGACTACTCACCTTCCGCTCGCCGAGGTCCCCGCAGCAATCACCCAGGAGTCACTCACACAAATTATCGACATTTTAAACGCCGATCTCACCGCCAAATTTGGTATCGCGAATCCGCGCATCGTCGTCTGCGGACTCAATCCGCATGCAGGCGAAGGTGGCCATCTAGGGCGCGAAGAAATCGAGACAATCGAGCCGGTTCTCAATAGGCTAAGAGCGCGCGGTATCGACCTCATTGGTCCGCTGCCCGCCGACACATTGTTTACGCCACGGCATCTCGACGATGCCGATGCCGTGCTGTCGATGTTTCATGATCAGGGTCTGCCAGTGCTTAAATTTAAGGGCTTCGGCGCTGCTGTGAATGTCACATTGGGGCTACCCATCGTGCGCACCTCCGTAGACCATGGCACCGCGCTAGATCTTGCAGGCAAAGGCACAGCGAGCAGTGGCAGCCTCGCCTACGCGATCGAAACGGCGCGCAGTATGGCTGCCCATTGGCAGGCGCGACGTGTGTGACACCACAGAATCAAGACAGAAAAAGATACCCAGCTTATGACTAACCCTTCGGCACGCAAGCTTAATAACGGCCTTAATCACATGCCGCGAAAACGCTTCGGCCAAAATTTCTTGCACGACCAAGCGATTATCCAGCGCATCATCGATGCGGTTGCGCCTAAGGCTGGCGATCATCTCCTCGAGATCGGTCCGGGTCAGGGAGCCCTCACCGAGCACCTCGCAACGGTAGGCACGCGCCTCGACTGCATCGAACTCGATCGCGACCTTGCCGACTTTCTTATTGCGCGTCATGAGGGCGACTCGCACGTCGTTATTCATAAACAAGACATACTCAAGTTTCAGTTAAACAGCCTCGAGCCTGCGCCACATTCGCTGCGCGTGATTGGCAATCTGCCCTACAATATTTCGACGCCGGTGTTGTTTCATCTTCTGCGCTTTAACCAATCGATAGACGATATGGTGTTTATGCTGCAGCTCGAGGTTGTGCAGCGAATGGCTGCCAGTGTCGGCGACAAGAATTACGGTCGCCTTGGACTCATGCTGCAATACTTTTGCGAAATAGAGCATCTGTTTAACGTGCCTTCGACTGCGTTTACACCGCAGCCGAAAGTGAGCTCGGCGATCGTGCGTCTGCGTCCGCACCGCACCCTGCCCATTGCTGCACGTGATGTTAATTCACTGCAGAATGTTATTCGTACTGCGTTCAATCAGCGCCGTAAAACCCTACGTAACAGTCTTAAGACTCTTGTAAGCGACGAGATTTTCGCAACGCTGCCAATCGATGTGACTCAGCGCCCAGAGAACCTAAGTCTTGCGGACTACGTATTGATTAGTGACGCCATAACGGACAACGCCGCATGACTGATGATCGCTTAACCGATTCACCCCAAACGCGTGATGCCACTGCGGCCCTTCGCAGTACTATCGACATCAAAGTGATTACCCAATATCTCGCGGCGCAGTCGAGTCCGGATTCCGCGCAGTATGCGTTTGCCTATACCGTGCATATCACTAATAACGGCGAGCAAGATGTGCAACTTGTCGCGCGACGCTGGCTTATTGTCGACGATAACGACGAGGTGCAAGAGGTTGCAGGCGAAGGGGTGATTGGGCAAAAACCGCATATTTCTCCAGGGCAGTCGTTCCATTACACCAGCGGCGCGATGTTGCCAACGCCTTTTGGCACCATGCGCGGCGACTACGAAATGGTAACCAAGGGCGGCGAGCGATTCTTAGCCGATGTCCCCCCGTTCTTGCTTAGTCTGCCAGATTCAGTCCACTAGCAGGGATCGCTTTTACTTAAACCTCGGTAGTGATCTGCTTTAGCTTAGGCAGTTTGATCTATGCCTTCGATCCAAACTAAAAACCGCGCATTTTGCCGAGCAATCGCACGCATTTGTTAAAGTCCCCGCCGCCTCTACCGCTAGTATTAAACTATGAGTACATACGTTGTAGGCGACATTCAGGGCTGTTACAAAGGGCTGCGAAAACTTCTCAAACACGTCGAGTTTAAGGCCGGCGCCGATCAGCTGTGGTGTGTCGGTGATCTGGTAAATCGCGGTCCGCGCTCGCTCGACACATTACGCTTTTTACGCGACCTCGGGCCCAACTGCCGCATCGTCCTTGGCAATCACGACCTGCATTTTATCGCGAAACAAGAAGCCTGCGCGCCACGCCGCGGCAAACACACTTTACAAAAATTGCTCAAGTCACCCGACGCGCAAGAGCTTGCCGATTGGCTTAGAACACAGCCTCTTGTCTACTTCGACTGCATTGATACCGATGCAGGACTCCAAGATTTTGTGATGCTCCACGCAGGCGTCGCGCCGCAATGGTCGCTAGAGCAAACATTAGAATTGAGCGCCGAGGTTGAGATAGCATTGCAGGGTGACGACTATCGCGCCTACCTAATGCATATGTATGGCGACACACCGCGACGCTGGCACAACGGCCTCGAAGGGCTCGATAGACTGCGCGTGATTACCAATTATCTCACTCGCGTGCGCTACTGCGACGCTATTGGCAACATGCAGCTTAAAGCCAAAGAGGGGCTTGCGATGGCGCCACGCGGCTACAAGCCTTGGTTTATGTATGAGAACATAAGCGAGCGAGCGCAAATACTCTTCGGCCACTGGGCCGCGCTCGAAGGACACACCGGCAAGCCTCGCGTAAATGCTCTGGACACAGGCTTTGTGTGGGGGCAAAAACTGACCGCGCTACGCCTCGAAGACGGCAAGCGCTTCGCTTACTCTAAAAAGTAACCTCTACCAATGAAAATTTTTTTAGTGGGTGGCGCAGTCCGCGACAAACTACTCGGCCTCCCGATCAAGGATCGCGACTGGGTTATCGTCGGCGCGCGCCAGCAAGACATACTCGATTTAGGCTATGCTCAAGTCGGTAACGATTTCCCCGTGTTTTTGCACCCAAAAACTAAAGAAGAATACGCACTCGCCCGTACCGAACGCAAAACTGCGCCGGGTCACTCAGGCTTCGTTTTCGACGCCAACGAAACAGTCACTCTCGAACAAGACCTTGCGCGCCGCGACCTTACCATTAACGCCATCGCTGAAACGGAAGAAGGCGAAGTCATCGATCCCTACAATGGTCGGGCCGACCTTTCGGCGCGCATCTTGCGCCATGTCTCGCCTGCTTTCGAAGAAGACCCGCTGCGTGTTTTGCGCGTTGCCCGCTTCGCCGCTCGCTTCCATTCGCTCGGCTTTCGCGTTGCGCCCGAAACCAATGAGATCATGCGCAATATTGTCCACAGCGGAGAGCTTGCCAGCCTCGTCAGCGAGCGCGTGTGGCAAGAACTCGCCAAGGCGCTCGCGTACAAAAGCCCCGAGGCATTTGTCACCGTCTTGCGCGACTGCGAGGCGCTCGGCGTCATCTTACCCGAAGTCGACGCGTTGTTTGGCGTGCCGCAGCCGGCCAAGTTTCACCCCGAAATTGACACCGGCATCCACACATTGATGTGCCTGCAACAGGCGCGTCTGCTATGCGACGATCCGCAAATACTCTACGCAACCCTCGTGCACGACGTCGGCAAGGGCGTCACAGACAGGGCACTTTGGCCGAGTCATAAAGGGCATGAGACACTGGGCTTGCCCCTGCTCGATACTCTTTCGGCGCGCCTCAAAGTCCCTAATGATTTTGCAAAGCTCGCAGCGCTTGTGTGCGAACACCACACAAAACTGCACAGGCTCGCGCTCGTGGATGCAGACAAGGCGCTGAGCCTCCTCGAGGCGATTGATGTGTTTCGACGCCCCGAGCGCTTGAATAAATTTTTGCTCGCCTGCGAAGCCGATGCCCGTGGTCGTACCGGATTCGAAGACCGCGAGTATCCCCAGCGCGCGTTTCTGCAAAGTCTCGCCGAGGCAGCAACTGCAATCGACGTGGGCGCAGCCATCAAAGAATCCAGACCCAATGACATCGGCGCCTTCGTGCGCGAACTAAGACTCGACGCGGTCGAAGCTCGTCTCCTACACATCCGCTCAGAGAGTTACCATGCCAACTAAGGTCGTTTTAATCACCGGCGCCGCGATTCGCATCGGCGCCTGCACTGCACGCACATTTCATGGCAAAGGCTTCGACGTCGCCATCAGCTACCGCAGTTCGCTCACCGCTGCACAGGCCCTGGTCGATGAGCTCAACGCAATCCGCGCCGATTCAGCAAGCTGTTGGCCAGTCGAGATGACCGATCAGGTATCTGTGAGCCGTTTGGGAAGTGATGTTCTCGCCCACCACAAAAGGCTGGACGTGCTAGTCAATAATGCATCGTCGTTTTATCCCACCGCTTACGGCAATTCGACTCAAGCGCAGTGGGACGATCTCGTGGGTAGCAATCTGCGCGGTGCGTATTTTCTGACCCAGCAGCTAAGCGCCGAACTTGCGGCCAACTTTGGGGCGGTGGTTAATCTGACCGATACTCACGCCGATCGCGCCCTGCCCAAACACCCGATTTACAGCATAGCCAAAGCTGGGCTCAAAGCGATGACCAAATCACTCGCCATCGAGCTTGCGCCACATGTGCGCGCCAACGGCGTGTCTCCCGGCGCGATTCTATGGCCCCCTTCCCTCGAAGACGACAATGATCCTGCCGTCGAAGTTGGCCGTCAGAAAATGCTTGCGGGGATTCCGCTTGCCAAGTTGGGCAAGATGCAAGACATCGCTGACACAGTGTATTTCGTCGCCTGCGAAGCCACCTACCTCACCGGCCAAACGATTAAGGTAGACGGTGGTCGTAGCCTTCGTTAGCACTAAGGAAGCCACTTAGGGCCAAGCAAACTCGATAGGCCAGAGCTTTTGGCTGTCTTTGTCATAGCTCGCCCACAGCGCTTCGTAGGTCTGGCCCGTTGGTTTGTGGAGTGTCTTAGGAAGGAGTTCGGCCAGAGGCAGTAGCACGAACGCATTGCGAGTAATTTCGGCGCGCGGCAGGTCTATGCCAAGCGCAGCACCGCTGTCATCGCCATAAAAAAGTATATCGACATCGATAGGCCGCGACGAAAATTTAGCCTGAGTGCGATCGCGTCCCTGGCTTTCTTCCAATTGCTTTAGTAATTCCTGCACCGGCACCAAACTTAATTCTGTCTCGACGGCGACAACAAGATTAAGAAAATTGTCGCCGGTGAAGCCTATCGACTCACTCTCGTAAATCGACGATAAGCGAAGCGCCGAAAATTGACTCGCTAATGCATCAAGCGCGAGGCGAATATTGCGCTGCGCATCGATATTACTGCCGAGGCTCAGGGCAAGCGTAGTTTTGAGAGTCACGTTAACAAGTCCTTGTTTGGGTGTTGCTATTTGGATCCGCGCTCTATGATAACACCAACGTCTTTCGATCCGGTGACCGCGCCCGGCTTACCTAAGCGCAGCCTCAGCCATGGCACCGAAAACTCCTCTAAGACAATCGCCGCAATCCTTTCGGCGAGCGTCTCGACTAGTAAAAATTCCGAACCTTCAACAAAACTTATCAAGCGTTTAGCAACCGACTTATAGTCGAGCGCATCGGCGATGTCTTCGCTGGCCGCGGCTTTGGTGTTGTCGCAGCCCATCTCAAGGTCGATGCTTACTGTCTGCTTAGTCTCACGCTCCCAGTCGTAGATGCCAATAATGGCCTCGATTTCTAGCTCGCGGATGTAGACGATATCCATAAATAATCCTGTGCAAAATGGCGGTGCTGTTCAGTCGCGCTGACCGAGGAAAATCGGATTTAAATCGCAGCCAGCGATTCCAACGACCAGCGCGGCTGCGCCCGAATCTCTAAATCATCACGCTCACCAGCCAGTAAACGCTGACAACCGGCATAGGCGATCATCGCGCCGTTGTCGGTGCAGTATTTAAGCTGCGCGTAAAACAAGCGCCCATCAACTTTCGCCATCGCCTCCTCTAACACTTCACGAAGACGCAGGTTAGCGCTGACGCCGCCCGCAATGATGAGTTTCTTGTAACCGGTCTCCTCGAGCGCGCGCCTGCACTTTATCGACAGAGTATTCACCACGGCCTCTTCGAATGCCCGAGCGATGTCTGCAGCATCCTGTTCGCCGAGCTCGCCGGACTCATCGCGCAGACTTGTAATGGTATTGCGCACATACGTTTTCAGACCGCTGAAACTAAAGTCTAGGCCTGGACGGTTAATCATCGGGCGCGGGAAATTGAACCGCGTTGGATCGCCGCGTTGTGCAAGTTTAGCAACATGTGGGCCGCCGGGATAAGGCAGACCGAGCATCTTACCGACTTTGTCGAACGCCTCACCCGCGGCATCATCCAGAGACTCGCCGAGCAGTTCGTATCGGCCAATACCGCCGACCTTGACTAACTGCGTGTGGCCGCCTGAAACGAGCAGCGCCACGAACGGAAATTCGGGCGGCTCGGGCTCGAGCATCGGCGCGAGCAAGTGGCCTTCCATATGATGAACGCCGATCGTCGGCACGTCCCACGCCATCCCCAAAGTGCGCCCGATGGCAGCACCGACGAGCAGAGCACCTACTAATCCAGGGCCTGCAGTGTAGGCAACTCCCTCGATCTCGCTAGCATCGATGCCTGCTTTTTCGATGACCTCTTCGATCAGCGGCAGCGTCTTTCGAATATGGTCGCGCGAGGCGAGCTCTGGAATCACGCCGCCGTATTTGGCATGAATCTCGACCTGACTGTAGAGGCAATCGGCGAGCAAGCCTACCTCACTATCGTAAATGGCAACGCCTGTTTCATCGCAAGATGTTTCTATACCTAGTACTTTCAATTACTTATCTCTCGGATAATGAAGTAGGAGTGGCAATCATGCCAAAGAAAGGCCTCCGCCCCAAGCTGCAGTTTTTGGTTATCAGTAAATCGATCAATCTTATCGCCTTAAGCGCGCGAGCTGAATAACTGCTAAACGCGCATCCACCGAGTTTTCCTTTGCAATTGAGCTGCTCGCGCATTAATATTAGCGCCCCTGAAATTCGGAGTGGGTCGCTATCGGCCAGCACCCCGCTTTTTCAATAAATTTGAATCACATTATTTAAGGTAGGTGTTTAGTTCAATGCCACAGGTAAAACTGAAAGAAAACGAGCCGTTCGACGTAGCCCTCCGTCGCTTTAAGCGTTCTTGCGAGAAGGCAGGCGTCCTCGCCGAGGTTCGTCGCCGCGAGTTCTACGAAAAGCCTACTGCCGTGCGTAAGCGCAAAGCAGCTGCTGCCGTTAAGCGCCACGCGAAGAAGCTACAGCGCGAAAACAAGAAGACTAAGCGGCTCTACTAGACAAGTGCCTCGACTGGATAAGCGCTTCGACTGGATAAGCGCTTCGACTAGACAAGCTACTAGCACTAAGTGTGACTGGCAACACAGCGAGTCGCCGCAAAGATCGCTAACATCTATTCGTTAAACACTCGCCGCTGAGGCGCCGAGAGTTTTGTGGCGGCTGTAAGTCGGACGCACTTGGCCTTGCTTAGAGTAGCTTTGCCCCCGGCTACAGAGAACTAAATAGCGTCGCTGCAGCGCCAGACGACATCTCTACCATCTCTACCATCTCTATCACAGCCCATCACACCCCATCACAGGGTCTAAGGATACTAGTCAACATGGCAGACAGCGCCCTAAAGAGTAATCTCACCGAAGCGATGAAAGACGCCATGCGTGCGAAAGATAAGTTTCGCCTCGGCGCTATCAGGCTTGCGCTGTCAGATATCAAGCGTGTTGAGGTAGACGAACGAATCGAATTAGATGACGAGCGAGTGACGGCGATCCTCGATAAAATGGTAAAGCAACGCCGCGAATCCATTAAGCAGTTTGAGGCAGCCGACCGCCACGAGCTCGCCGCTGTTGAAAAAGACGAAATCGTCGTACTGCAAGAATTTCTTCCCCAACCGCTCACCGAAGACGAATCCGAGGCAATTATCAAAGCAGCCATCGCAGAGTCAGGTGCAGCTACCATGCAAGAGATGGGCAAGGTCATGGCTATCGTCCGACCGCAGGTCGTCGGCCGTGTCGATATGGGCGCCGTAAGCGCTAAGATTAAAGCTCTCCTCGCCTAGCACTCAGAAATAAAGGCGCCTTAAACCCAAAGCACCCCGAACCCAAGGGCGCCTTAAACCCAAAGCACCCCGAACCCAAGGGCGCCTTAATTCAAGGGCGCCTCGTGTCAGCGAGTTCTGACAAGCCCTCTTCGCCTAGTGTGCCATGCAAACAGGGCTCACTAAGAACGACATCCCTTCTGCTTAGCCCGCAGGCGTCTCGGGTTAGCTAATTGTGCTGAACTTCGGCCTTTTCTGATACTGTGCCAGCAACGACCTAGGGACAGAGCGACATAAATTTCGCTACAATAATCTGACTACCTCACACAGCGCGCAACAGCGAAAAAGCTAGCGCGCCTCATTTTTGAATGATTGAGCACACAGTAGAGACCCCATTCAGCCCATGGCAGGCCTTATTCCGCAAAGCTTTATCGACGATCTTTTAAGTCGCGCCGACATTGTCGACGTGATTGATAAGCGTGTGGCTCTGAAAAAAAGTGGCAAAAACTATTCAGCGTGCTGCCCGTTTCACAACGAAAAATCCCCTTCTTTCAGCGTTCAGCCCGAAAAGCAGTTTTACTATTGCTTTGGCTGCGGCGCAGGCGGCAATGCCATCGGCTTTATCATGAATTTCGACTCTGTCGATTTCCCGCAGGCGGTTGAATCACTTGCCTGCGATAACGGTATGGAGGTCCCGCGCGAAGAGAGCAAGGCGGCAACCAAGCGCCGCGCCGAAAACGCTGATCTTTACACCCTCCTCGAAGAGGCGAATGGGTTTTTTCAACTACAGCTGCGCAAACACGAGGGTCGCGCGAGCGCCGTCGACTATTTGAAACAGCGCGGCGTCAGTGGCGCGATCGCGCGCGATTTCGGCATCGGTTATGCCCCTCCCGGCTGGGACAATCTACTCAAGGCCTGCGCATCAACTCCTGAACGCGAGAGCAATCTGCTTAAGGCTGGCATGGTAATCGAGCGCGAAAACGGGCAAAGCAATACCCAAAGCGCCGCAAGCCAATTCAAGGGCTACGACCGCTTCCGACATCGCATCATGTTCCCCATTCGCGATGCGCGCGGCCGAACGATCGCCTTTGGTGGACGCGTGCTAGGCGATGACAAGCCCAAATACCTCAATTCGCCCGAGACACCAGTCTTTCACAAAGGCGCCGAGCTTTATGGCCTATTCGAGGCGCGCAAATCATCTAACAAGCTTGCACGCCTGCTCATTGTCGAAGGCTATATGGATGTCATCGCGCTTGCCCAGATGAACATCCGCTACGCTGTGGCCACGCTCGGCACCGCCACAAGCGGTGCTCACCTGACCCGTCTATTTAGGATGGTGCCCGAGATCGTGTTCTGTTTCGACGGCGACAAGGCCGGCCGCACCGCCGCGTGGCGAGCGCTTGAGGCGACTCTCCCGCAGATGGAAGACGGCCGCCAAGTGCGCTTCCTGTTCCTGCCCGAGGATGAGGACCCCGATACGCTCGTGCGCAAGGTAGGCCAAGAAGCTTTCGAGGCCCTTATCGATAATGCGACGCCGCTCGAGCAATTTTTCTTCGACAAGCTCGGCTCAGACCTAGACCTCGACAGTCATCAAGGCCGCGGCAAGCTGCGCGAGCTTGCTCAGCCGCTTGTCACACAGCTGCCCGAGGGTGTTTTTGCATTGCTCATGCGCGAGCAGCTCGCCCATCGATTAGGCATTGGGGTTGATGCACTCAACGGATTAATCGACAAGGCGGCCGAAAGCCGCAACCAAACGCCGCACTTGCCTAACGGGGATACCCCACCGCCGAACCAGCCCTATCAAGGTTATGGCGATAGCGGCGTCTGGTCCGAGCCACACGAGCATGCCGGGGGCTACTCGAACCACCAGCAAGGCGACGCGGGCTTTGGCTATAACCCGCAGAGAGATGCGCGGTCAGGCGGCCAAACTGGCTATCGCGGCACTGGACAACGTAGCTGGCAAAACCAACCTCGCATCGCCGCCGCGCCCCTTATCAAGCGAGCACCATCGAGCCTTAAGGCTATTCAGCTTCTGCTTGGCAACCCCGAAATTGCGCTCGACAGCGAATGCGATATCGCCCCGCTTGCTCAGAGTAGCGACACGACGACCACAGTGCTGGCCAAGCTTATTGAAATGGTGCGCAACGATCCCCACATAGATACTTATGCACTGCTAGGCTACTGCGCCGGAACCGAGTTTTACAGCGAACTGACTCAACTCTTAAGGCAAGAGAAAATTACCCCTGTCGAAGGTACTGGCAACGAGTTTGCCGAGATCGTGGACAGGCTTCTTCTCAAGATCGAGCAAGAACAAAAAATTGCCAAGATGCGCGAAGAGTTAGCACGCAAAAGAAGCGAACTCCTTCAAAGTACGCCTGTTATTGACGTATTTATTGAGGGCGACGCTGCCGCGACTGGACCGCGTGCTGGCGATGGCGAAGTAAGCGCTGCAGAGTCCAACGAATGGGCCCGCTCGGCCCCTCTAACCGAGCCTCCTCCGTTTATGGAATTCGGCGACGATCATAGCGACAGCTTAGGCGACGATCACCTGAGTTAAAAAGGTGACGAGGGCGTCTGATCTGCGCGATCAAACAACGCGTTAACTAGCCTAATACACCTGTAAAACTATCCAAAACGCATGCTTGCGATTATAATGTCCGGCTTGCTCCGGCAAACAGCTTAACCAAGCACTCAGACGATCGAAGGTAAACCCTAACCTAACTGCCAGGCTTGCACCCGGCGAGACGAGATTTCATGGCCGATTTGCTACCGAAACAATCCAATCTCAAGACCCTCATTGCCAAAGGCAAAGAGCAAGGTTATTTAACCTATGCAGAGGTTAATGATCACCTCCCCGAGTCGATCTCTGACCCAGACCAGGTCGAAGACATCATCCAGATGATCAACGACATGGGCATCAAGGTGTTCGAAACAGCCCCCGATGCAGACGCGCTATTGCTCAACGACGACGGCGACTCAGGTGCCGACGACGTAGCCGCTGCCGAAGCAGCGGCCGCCCTTGCAGCCGTTGAAAACGAGGCGGGCCGCACCACCGACCCCGTCCGCATGTACATGCGCGAAATGGGCACGGTAGAACTTCTCACGCGCGAAGGTGAGATCGTCATCGCCAAGCGCATCGAAGAAGGTCTGCGCGAGCTTATGAAGGCGATGGCCTACTTTCCGGGCACTGTCGAACATGTACTCAACGAATATGCGCTAGTGGACTCGGAAGAGCGCCGCCTCAACGAACTAATAACTGGCTACCTAGACGTTAGCGACGAAGAGATCCCTGTTGGCGCACCGGCCAGCGCCAAAGACGACCTCAACGACGATGACGAAGAAGCGACAGTCGGCCCAGACCCCGAAGAGGCCAAGCTCCGCTTCACAGCGCTGCGTAAGCAATTCACGCGCGCCAGCAATTCGGTCGTCAAACACGGCCGCAGCGACGAAAAAGCACAAAAAGAGCTCGAGAAGCTCGGTGAGTTATTCAAGTCGTTTAAGCTCACACCGCGCCAGTTTGAGCCTCTGCTAAGCCACATACGCGCAGTACTCACACGTGTGCGCCGCCACGAGCGCCACATCATGAGCCTGTGTGTTCGCGGAACAAAAATGCCACGCAAAGATTTCATCGAAAGTTTCCCTGGCAATGAGACAAATGAGCGCTGGGTTGCGAACATGGTTCGCCGCAAAAAGCCTTACTCTGAGCTTATGGGCAATGTGAAGGTCGAAATTTTGCGCGCGCAAAAGAAGTTGCGTCTTCTCGAAGAAGAGTCCGGCCTCGATATAGCCACAATTAAAGACATCAACCGACAGATGTCGATTGGTGAGGCGAAATCACGCCGCGCGAAGAAAGAGATGGTTGAGGCAAACCTGCGTCTTGTCATCTCGATCGCCAAAAAATACACCAACCGCGGCTTGCAGTTCCTCGACCTTATCCAAGAAGGCAACATCGGCCTCATGAAGGCCGTAGACAAATTCGAATACCGCCGTGGCTATAAATTCTCGACCTACGCCACCTGGTGGATCCGCCAGGCCATCACTCGTTCGATCGCTGACCAAGCGCGCACAATTCGTATCCCGGTTCACATGATCGAGACGATCAACAAACTCAACCGCATCTCGCGCCAAATGGTTCACGAGAAAGGCCGCGAGCCAACGCCAGAAGAATTAGGCGAGCGCATGGACATGAGCGAAGAAAAAGTCCGCCGCGTCCTCAAAATCGCCAAAGAGCCGATCTCGATGGAAACCCCAATTGGTGACGACGAAGACTCGCATCTCGGCGATTTCATCGAAGACTCGACAGTCGATTCACCGGTAGATTCATCAATCGAAGAGGGTCTACGCGAAGCGACCAAGGATGTCCTAGGCAGCCTCACACAGCGCGAAGCCAAAGTGCTCCGCATGCGGTTTGGCATCGACATGAATACCGACCACACGCTAGAAGAAGTAGGCAAGCAGTTCGATGTAACCCGCGAACGCATACGCCAAATCGAAGCTAAGGCTCTGCGCAAGCTGCGTCACCCAACTCGCTCCGACCACCTGCGCAGTTTCCTAGACGAGTAGTTAACCGCAGCTAGCTATAGCACGAAACCGAGGGGCGCATTATAATGCGCCTCTTCTCGTTAGACGCCGCAAGGGTGTTTTAGCGAAGCAGTAGACGTAGTTATTTCGTGATACTCGAGGCGCGGTGGTTTTCGAGGGAGGAAACGTACTACAGGTACGTGACCAAGTAAGAACAACCGACGCAACGAAGAGTAGCGCAAACTACGAAGTACAAGTAGACGAAGTCAGTTGGTGATAATCGAGGCGCAGGATTTTTCGAAAGAGGGAGCGTACTGTAGGTACGTGACCGAAAGAGAATAAAGCCTGCAACGAAGAGTAGCGCAAACTGACGATGTATACGGGCCTATAACTCAGTTGGTTAGAGTAGCGGACTCATAATCCGTTTGTCCCAGGTTCGAGTCCTGGTGGGCCCACCATTTAAATCTCTGACGCCTTTTATTACAATAACAACCTCTGCGCTCGACTCAATGTCTCTAGCGCTGCCGCTCGCTCGTTTACGACACCTTCGCTCGGCTATTCTGGCGCTATCCTTCTGCACGCCCGCCTTTGCAGACAACGAAGCTGACCTCAAGAACCTATTGAACGTCCTCGAGAGGCAGTACCCTTCCATACTGAGCCCTGCGAATGACTTCGTCGGGCGGCTCAACGGTTATATTTATCGCTTCTACTCGGGCGCCGAGGTTTATCTCGCGCTCTTCGGCGATCAGGTTTACGCACTGGGCGGCCCGCTAGGAAATGACATCGTCTCGGTGGGCTCCATCGAGACTCTCGTGGCCAAGTCGGTAAGCGATATCACCGGCAAGCCGTTTGAGCTTCGCGGCGAGAAGTGTAGTTATTACACCGCGAAGAATATTGCCTCGGTGACGGACCTCAGCAGCGGCGCCGTGCTCGGCGCTAAGCGAAACTTCTCGGTCGCCGGCAGCGACTGCACGTTCTCTAGCAACGGCTTGCCTAATCACGACGTCGGCGGCCCGACTGTTAAATTTGCCGCCGTGCTAACCGCGAGCCCGTCGCTGTTGAAAGTTTCCTCAGCACCGCGGGCTGCCGCCGCAACAACAGCATTGAGCGATGATCGGCTAGACGCGGTTATGCTAACGGTGCTTTTCTTCGAAGCCTCGATTCAGTCTGCTATACCTCTGCAAACGCCAAGGCTGCTTGCAATAACGCAAATCAGGTATGGCGTTACGATTCTCGCAGCAGCCAGTCTGGCGCTGCTTTAGACGCACACTATGGCCATGCAGACAGCGATGGCAGCTATCACTATCACAGCGCCGCTGACGCGCTCTTCGATCAATTTCCGACTAAGGAGTCGCCCGTTATCGGCTTCGCCGCCGATGGTTTTCCGCTCAACGGCAGCTATTTTACTGACGCCAATGGCGTGCTGCGCATGGCTAAGAGCAGCTATTCGCTCAAGTCTGGCGCGCGCCCCGCAGGCACCGACAGCCCGGGCGGCAATTACGACGGCACCTATCGAGACGATTATGAATACATAGAAGGCGCCGGCGACCTCGACGAATGCAACGGCATGGCACGCGGCGGCGGCTATGGCTATTACGCCACCGATACCTTCCCATGGGCAATTGGCTGTTTAAAAGGTACGCCAAATAGCACCTTTTTCGAAGACAATGCAGCCGACGCGTCCCTACCACAGGCCCAGCTAGTCAACTACACCGACTACGGCACCGCCGAACTTAATCTCATTGCTAACGCCGTCGCCGAGCGGGCGGTCGATCGGATACGCGATATTAAAGTGTTTGTCTGGCCTATCGGCGAGCAGCTGCGCGAACCCACTGCCACCGACCGCGAATACATGGCGTTTACCCCGCACACCTTAGTCATGAACAGCGCACAGATCGAGAAGCTCCACGGCGAGATGATGGCTTGGATGAACGAATCTTGCCCTAACATCGACTATCGAGAGGTCGCAGAGCAGGATGAGCGGCTCCGTTACCTACTCGACAATGGCGGCGACGCGGCGACCCTGAGTGTGCCCTGTTACACCGTCGGCATGGGCTTGGTTGCTAATAATTTAAATCAAGATATCAACAAGCTGAAACACATCATTGCGCATGAGACCTACCACGGGATTCAGCAAGATCTTGAGGAAACGGTCTGCCGCGACCGCCGTGAACAAAGCGAGCCGAATAACGCGCGCTGGATCGCCGAAGGCGCAGCCGACTACGCTGCCCGCATGGCTCTCTCCAAACTCGATGGTGGAATAAGCGGCGAACAGCGCATTTTAAATTACGCGTATAGCGCCTATCGAGGCGGCGAGTTAGACATGAGCACCTACCAAGGTGCCGCCGCGCTGCTACTAATGGTTAAACGCGGCGAACTAGACGAACGCACAATTTTAGACGCCAGCATCTCCCACGACTGCGAGGTGCTCGACGTCTACAACGACTCCAATGCCGCAATACTCAATGCAAAAGCCTCGTGGTTTATGATTGAGGAGACAGGGGATGATTCAGCGACGACGTATTCATTTACCGCTGAGGCGTTAAATAGGTCTTTATAGGGTCAGACCCCTTTAACTCGAGAGAAAAGTGGCTCGTCATAGACGTGGAAGGCGACGATTATGAAGGGAGAGAAATTCGATTTTTCTGCGACCCCAGTCGTCCTGCAGTCACGCTCCCCGTCTCTGGCAATCGTCGCCGCTGGGAATTTCTGATCATGCCGGGCGACGATGAGACGCTGCTGGCTAGCGAATCCGGAGCGCGAAAATTGATGGCAGGATATGGCGCCGGCAATGCGGAGCGTATAGAACGCAGCCTCATCTACACCTTTCACGCAAGAATTGCTGATCGATTCCGCGAGGGCAGAGTCTTATTCGCAGGGGATTCCCCATGTTATGCCACCGTTTGCAGGCCAAGGATTAAACAGTGGAATGCGTGATGCGGCGAACCTCGCATGGAAACTTACCGGTGTGATCAAGGGCCACTTTAAAGACGAAATACTCGATAGCTACGATCCAGAACGTCGCTCTCACATTAAGGACATGACTGCGCTGACTATAAGTCTTGGCCAGAAAATCATGCCCACTAGCCGTTTCAAAGCTTGGGTTCGCGACTGTGTAATGCTCACTCTATGGCAATTCAGCGCAGAGCGACGCAAGCTAAATCGAGGCGATATGATTCCGAAACCTTCCATCGCGGGATCAACGCTCGTTAATTGGAGCTAACCTGGTCCCGTCGGAAAAATGCTAGTTCAGCCTAGAATTCTACAAGATGACGGCAGTGAAACTTTGCTTGATGAGCTGCTCAGAGCTGGGTTCAGCGTTATAGGAGTGAATTGCATGGTGGAATCTGCGCTGCACGCCAAAGACCAAGGCGAGCTGACTTCGTTTGCCAATAGGCTAGAGGCCATTCTGATCGTACGCCCCGATCGGTTCGTAGCAGACTCCTGAATCCACGGGCCTGCAGTTCAACGCCCACCCGCACCTTCCTTATTACTGATTTGACTGATAAATGCCTTGGCAGCAGACACAGATTGACGGTTGAGCTTGACGCGTAACTGCCCGCGACTGGCGCCAGGCACACTGCTTAACACACCCATGGACTTGCCCTGCAACACCAGGTCGGCACTCCAGAGTTTCTGCTCTACGCGCGCTGATGACAAATTGGCCAGCGGAATCTCCACGGTTTTAACTGCTGACTTAAGCAGGCCCAACAGCGCGTCAATGGTCTGATACTCCAGCACCAGTTTGCCGTCTTCAAGGCGGAGCATACCAGAGGTCTCTGTTATCCCCATAGAATCGCTGCTGCTAAAAAGCACCCGGTCGTCATCACCGCCATTGCTCTGCAGGCCACTGTCCATCATGTTACGCGTGCGCTGCATGGCCATCTCCACAAACTGCGGCGCATAGCGCAGACCAGCGTAGTGACCCAACAGAAACAGACCCCAGCCAAACACACTGTATATCGCCCAGAAGGTATCGGAACCGGTGAGCAGATTGATGACGATCAATAGCAGATTGACGCCGGCAAACAACAGCGCATGCGCCTTGAAGCGCAGCCAAAGCCCTCGCTCTTTCTCCCGTGTCTGCTGCTCTTCCTGCAGCATAAAGACAGCACAGTCTATTTGCTCAGGGGTAACACCCACGTCTTTGGCAATGGCAATCAATTCATCGTAATCAACCAATGCGTCGCTGTTCCTGCGGCTCTCATCTTGCAGGCTCAGGCGAATAATATCGGCCACTTCCTCGCTGCTGTATCGTCGATCCATGATTGTCTCTGAAGATTTAGTTATATTGGCGTCTATTATTTGATTTTACGGGGATTACTGCAAATACCTTGCCAATCCAGAAAAAAGTACTAAATCCCCTATTTTACGGGAGGTCATCGCTATCGGGCGGGATCAGGCTGCTTAATCAAGTTGGTGCAAATTGCTAAAAGATGGTGGAAATCGATAATAAAATCAGTCGGTGCCCGCATAATTTTCCAACGGTTTACGCACTGTATTTACGTGATGAAACTGCCACTTAGTTACCGTTTCCCATAATTTGCTCTATAAACAGAGTTAGCAACTTTCTACTCCCCTGCGTAAACTGGGGCTGCTCCTGAGTCAACATCACGCAGCAGCTAACAAGCGATGGACACAAACATGAAAAATATTTTGCTTCTTTTTTTGGTTATTTTGTTTTCCCCGCAATTATTTTCCCAAGATGTAGTGACTCCCAGTGATATCTCAGGAACTTGGGAGCTGATGGAGTGGCACGATGGCGACGACGTATTGAGACCTCCTGCGATCGGGGGACTGTTTGCGCTGGTCAACGGAAATTTCTCGTGGGTCGTGTTCAATCTTGTTGATGGATTGTACCAATCAGGTTATGGCAAGTATGACTTCCCTGGCAATAATTTTCGGTACGGCTACGATTACGGGTCTTCAATCATAAATACCGGCGGCACCACAGCTATTAATGCCGAGAAATGGCCGTACGCTGTTTTTGAGCCGAGTAATGGCGAGTCTGAGCTGGTATTGACTTCTGAAGACGAAAATGAAGCTCAAGAGTTCGTCCTAAGAAAGGACTCTTTGGTGTATAAGGTAAACGGCATTATTTTGCGCACCTATCGTCGAGCGAGCTTCTAGCTACAGTTAAATGGAGCACAATAATACGTTCACAGATACTAGCCTTTCAGAGTAGTTGGCACGCGGGTTTACAATGTAGGCTTTGGCATCACACAGAGGCCCAAATATGCAGATCAAGCAGCCTCTTTAAAATTTTCACTTGATACCTTTTGTAACTATCATTGCTAGGTTAACGCTTCTGCTCTGTTCGATAGAAGATAAAGAAACACCACGTCGATACCGCAGAGAGCAAATGCCAAATCGCATGCGGCTGGATCCACGAATCGGGTTCGCAGTAAGGCGTATCGGGATAGCCTTGAAGCCAAATGGCGAAGGCAGCCATATAGGAGGACATTCCAAGAAAAAACCAAGGCGTATATATCCTCTGTAAGTTGGGCCGATTACTAGCGAAGAGAGCTGGCACCCAAAACAGGATTATCCACCAGTACGCGCCCAAGTTGGCGAATATCTCCTGCGGGAAAATCCCGAAAACCGCCGCGACTAAAAAGCCAACGCTTCCCGAAAGCCAGCGAAAGGCAGGAGACCAAAATCTAAAGAGCGTCTCCGAGATTATCCACAGTCCTATCGATAAACCGAATAGATCAAGACCTATGCCTAAACGCCCGCCAAAAAACCACCGCGCAATTGAGTAGAGGAGCACGATGGAAAAATACACTTGGAGAAACCGGGAAGGACTCCACCGACCCATCTCTTTTAAGTTATAAAGCCACGGAAAAATGATATACATGACCATGCTTAGGTTATCGGCCCAACCACCCCAGGCCGTATGTGTCCCGTGCATTAGCCAAGATCCAGGGCCGAGATAAATGACAGCGGCGGCATACAAAACGCTAATTCGGTTTAACCCAGTAAACGTGTTCTTGGCCGCTCTATCCGACTCTCCCTCTGCCGAGAGCACCTTAAGCATTAGTAACCCTGAGACCATGAAGCCAAGATTACTCAGGGTATTTGAAGGCTCCCGGAACACACCGCCGCTTACCCGTTCGCACCAACTCGATATTTCACCAATTGCCTCGCCTGCCTCGTAGTGAAATGCAACACCATTTACTGCTAACACAAGGTAAATGGCGACAAAGAGTGCGCTCGCTAGCAACGCTAGCGGTAAGGCTTTAGACATAGAGACCTCAGGTTTTTGATCAGATCAGAGACCATCACTTAAGAATAAAAAGCATCGCTTACCCATATAGTATTCAAGCAGAGCGTGTAGGACCAACCTCACTCTATTCCGAGATTTAACTGATTACTCGTCCAGAATAGTATGTGCTAGCAAAATAGGGAACCTTTTTGAGCAAGTGGGTGTACCCCCGGGGGTGGGGTCTGAGTCCGCTTGACACGCAGGGGTACAATGCAGGCTTTAGCACTTCACAGAGGCCCTGAATATGCAGATCAAGCGGTTACTGGACTATCAGGACACCCGAAGGCACAGCCCGTCAGATAGCTGCCAACACCAAGCAAGGCAATGAAACGCGGGCTATACGCGAGGAGCGCAGCGCCAAACTAGCAGAGCTTTATGAACTGGAGATGCTGGGGCGAGGACTAGGGCTGATTAGCGGGGGTATGGTTGGGAGGAAACCAAAAACAAGTTAGACGCTACCATGATACCTGAGGGATCGACAGTTGGTCTTGCCTCTGAGCGCTGGCGCTTGACACCAATTTTTTCCATACTATTCTACTAGGAAAAAAGATACAGCATCCTCTGACAACATAGCCTATTTCGCATATACAATTAATTGGGAAAACAAGACTTTGCAAAACTTTTTTATGCAGACACTCCTTCTTATTGCTTTCTCCATTTATAACGTTGCCACTATTGCGGCTGAGCCTGTCAGCGTCGTTGTCGGCGCAACTCAAGGACTTTGCATTGAAGATGCAAGTTGCATAAATCGATTACACCCGTCGATACCAATGACACATCGGGTCAAGCCTGGGCAGACCATCTTGTTCCATACCCGCGATGCAGTCGATGTTTTGGGCACTATAGCAGCGCAACGAGGAGACACAGAAGAGAGCGAAGTATTGCGCGCGAGCATCCTTGATAAATCTCGCTTTTTCGACATGAATTCAAACTTCGCTCACCCTATGGCAGGTCCAGTCTATATCGAAGGTGCGGAACCTGGCGATGTATTAAAGGTCACCATAATCAGCATTGACCCTGGAGAGTATGGCTACACCTTCGGCAGTGGTGGTTTTATCCGCGATCTGATGGAAGGCCAGTTTTTAGCGATCTGGCGGCTGAATAAAGAGTTCGCCGTAAGCGATGATATTCCGGGCGTGCGCATACCCAACGCGAGTTTCCCAGGTATCGTGTCGACGCTACCCGGACCCGACCAATTGCAAACGATACTGCACCGCGAACAGCAGCTCGCCGATGCGGGCGGACAAGTTATGTTACCGGTTTCCAACAAAGCGACGCCCGCGACAATCTGTGGCCCTGATGGGTCTGCCTCCAACGAATGCCTCCGCACCTCTCCGCCTCGTGAACACGGTGGAAATATGGACATTCGTTATTTGCAGTCTGGTTCATCAGTCTATCTACCGTGTTTTATAGAGGGCTGCGGCCTAACCATTGGCGATCTGCACTATGCGCAGGGAGACGGCGAAGTATCGGGAACGGCGATCGAGATGTCGGCAGATATTCTTATCAGCACGGAGCTACTTCGCAATGGGCCAGATTTGACATATGGCCCTCATTATGAGGGTGTTTCACGGTTTTTAGATATCCCGTCTGAACGATTTTATGCGGTAACTGGAATACCTGTTAAAAAAGAAGGTGATGTACCCCCTCATATGGACTATCTCGATTCAAGAGTGCTAGGGCTCCTAGGCAACGTGTCCAACGATATAAACATAGCAGCTCGGAATGCTCTCGATAGTATGATCAATTACATCGTGGCTACCTATGGGTACAACAGAAATCAGGCGCTCGTTATTGCTAGCGTAGCGGTCGACCTGCGCATTACTCAGCTGGTGGATGCACCCAATGTCGGGGTAACGGCTGTGCTACCGCTCGACATCTTTGTCGGCGAAATGGTTGGGACCGAGTCACCTTAATCCCCACAGCTAGGAATTCAGTCGCGTCTGTCTTGTGTTAATCGCCCAACAATTGCTTTTCGATCTAGTTCGTTACCAAGCAAAAAGACAGCGTGGATATCTTGCGTGACGCGAATATCATTCAGCGGATTAGCATTCAACAAGAGAAAATCTGCGCGTCTCCCCTTCTCTAGCAGACCACGATCATTAAGACCGAGTTGTGATGCAGCTGCATAAGTTGCGGCTACAATTGCTTGCTCTGGCGTCATTCCTAAGGCAACAAATATCTCTAATTCCTTATGCCCGGTGTAGCCAAAAAAATGATCTGGGAGTGCCCCAGCATCAGTTCCTAATATAATTGGAACACCGCGCGCTATAGCAGACCCAAAACTTCTTCTTATTGACGCGTCGAGATTTGAAATCAATTGGTCTAATTGCCACCGAATCAGGTCATTGGAATCAGAGGCAGGCATCGTGCTGTCAGTCTTTGCAAACACTCTGCTGCCGAGCCGAGATAAAGTGGCGGCGGGCAATGTCTCAATTAGCAGTGGGTCTTCAGCGATAGTCATATTGCGGAGCAAAGAAAGCCCCAGATTTGGAATAACGAAAGTATTCGATTCGGCAAGCGAGCGACTCAATTCCTCTCCTATCTCATCCTCGAACCTTCCATGTAAAAATCCCGCAACACCAGCTTTTACTAGCCTAGCGGTGTCATCTGAGTCTTGTTGATGCGCTACTACTTTAATTCCCCGCTGATTAGCCTGATTAACTAACTCGGTGTACAGAGGTTCGGCCAATTTCGCCTGTGTACCCGCTCGATCGTCTACCCATATCTTAATAATAGCGTCTCGTTTTGGTTCCACTGCCTTTAGCAGCGTTTGAATATCAGACGTCTGGTCCAAGCCCAACAGTATATTTGTCTTTTGCTCTTCTTCAACAATTCGAATCTCATCTAGGAATGTATTATTTGGGCCGAAGCCTTTGGGGGCTACCCCATAGGCAGCTAGAGGTGTTGCTGCAGGTAGCGACTCGAGATCGATAGTTGCTCGAAGTTCATTTATCAACGCAACCGGATCACTGCCTGCCGAGAACACAGTTGAGAATCCGTAGTAAGCATACTGCGAGAGATTCTCGAGTAAATTAGCGTTGTTGTAATTTTTCGCGCCCCAGCTATCTACAGACTGATACCCTAAGTGCGCATGCGCATCGATTAGGGCGGGTATCATTGTTTTGCCTTTTAGTTGCTGTTTCTCAGCTCCAGGTGGCAACTCCGCCTCTGTTCGAATAATGTCAACGACATAGCCTTCTTTAATCAAAAGCCATTCACCAGACTCATAAAGCTTTTCGCCAGAGAATATTCGGTCTGGCTGGAGAGCCATTAATGCTGATTGCGCATTAGCAAGCGCAGGCAAAAGTATAAAAACCGGAAGCCAGAGATGAGTTATCCGCATAGTGTTAATGAGCCCTTAAAAGTAAAACAGCTTTTAGCGTACTTAGCAGTCGAACCCCTTAACGAAAGACGCCAAATTTTCCCCCAACTCTTCGCACGGATAGCCGCCTTCTTGAATTATCACTGTCGGCAACTCAAGCCTCGTTGCGATCATATTTCCTATTTCATAAAAGCCTTTTGTCGTAATCGACAGACCTGCAATAGGATCTCCTTCAAAACCATCAAGCCCCAAAGCAATAACGAGCGCATCAGGTGCGAACGCTTCAACCTCCGTAATTGCTTTATCTAGTGATTCTAGATAAACCTCATCTGCCGTGCCGCGTGGCAGCGGAAAATTCTTGTTAAAACCAATGCCATCTCCTTCACCATCCTCGTCTGCATAACCCCAGAAAAATGGGTAAAAGCGTTCGGGGTGTGCATGCAAAGATACGGTCAGCACATCAGCTCGATCGTAAAAACACATTTGCGTACCGTTACCATGATGCAAATCAACATCGAGCACAGCGATACGAGCAAATTTTGTGCGCAGATGCTCTGCCGCAATCGCAGTATTATTCAAATAACAAAATCCACCGGCTACTTCTGGCCCCGCATGATGGCCGGGTGGGCGGCATAGAGCATAGCAAGACGCCTCACCGGCAATGACTTGTTCTGCCGCATGAACAGCACTCCAAGCGCTCCAGACACAACTGTTCCATGTATCACTAGTGATTGGACAGGACGCGTCGAGCATATGAAATCCAGCCTGCGCAACGACCGACTTAGGATAGCCGCCACTGCGAGTGTCCGGATGGATATTTGGCGTCACCTCGTCAGCAGCGTTTGGAATACGCTGCCACCGCTCTGCTACGGTTTCAAGGAACGTGAGATAGCGCTCTGGGTGAGTGCGCAACAAATGTTCACGCGTGTAAGCCGGCGGCGATTCTAAGGTTAACCCTGCAGCTCGCACGCCCTCGAGAAGCATACCGATCCGTTCTGGTGACTCAGGGTTCGCTTGCCGTATACCGTTAACTAAATAGTTCTTTGGATAATGGCTTTCCTGAGCGCTGCTATAAATACATTTCATCGCGAAGCTCCATTGATATTGAGTGAGGACAGTAAAACTTCAGCAAACTGCTCAAGGCTTGTCTCGAGTAACAGCAGTATGTCGCCGATTTGCTGCGAGGAAATGCTTAGAGGAGGACAAACCAGAAAGTGATCACCCTCTACTCCTCCTCGCGTTCGTCGTGAATAGATGATAAGGCCATTTTCGTACGCGATATCAACGAGTATCAAGTGCGCATTAAACGCCTTGGATAAAGGATCCATGGTCTCGCGATCCGATACTAACTCGAATGCTTGCAGTAATCCTTTCCCGCGAACATCACCGATGAAAGGATATTTAGTCATAAGCTTTTCGAGCCCAACCTTGAGCTCGATACCGCGCTGTTCACAGTTCATCACAAGATCGAGTGAGTCGAGCTCATTCAGTACGGCTAACCCTGCGGCACAAGAAAGTGGATTTCCTGCGCTCGTAAAACCATGCATAAATCCGCCTTTTGCAAGCACTGGATCAACCAAGCGATTACTCGCAAGCATCGCGCCGAGTGGCGAATACCCTGCCGCAAGTCCCTTAGATAAGGCGATCATATCTGGTTCGAGTTGCCAATGTTCTGCTGCGAGAAATTTACCGGTTCGACCGACGCCGGTCATTACTTCATCTAGTATTAATAGAATGCCAAATTCTCGGCAGATTTCTTGAACTCGCTGATGAAAAGTAGAGGGTGCGACAAGCGCCCCTGTTGATGCACCCCCAACGGGCTCATAAATAAAAGCGAGCACAGACTCGGCGCCTTGCTTTAGAATCTCCTCTCTCAGATTTTCCGCATAACGTAGGCCGAGAGCATCATCGTTTTCCTCTGAGTAAATTTCTCGTTCAAGGTAACACCGCGGCGCCGGAATTTTTGGCATTGCTTGCATCATCGCATCAAAGGGCTCACTGAGCGGGGTATAGCCAGTGATGCTGAGCGCCCCAAAAGTACAACCATGGTACGAGGGGAAACAAGAAATCACTTTGTGGCGGTCGGGCTGCCCTGTCGCTAAAGCCCACTGCCGCCCTAGTTTAAGACAGCTCTCTACGGCTTCGGAGCCGCCCGAAACAAAAAAAACCTTATCTAGGCCTGCAGGGCTACGAGCGACAAGTTCGTCGGCAAGTTTTTCTGCCGGCTCATTCTCGAAATGCAGACGATACGCGAAGGTACCCTTATCCATCTGCGCAGCCATTGCGGCCAATACGCGCGGATTAGAGTGGCCAATGTTTGAAACCATCGCACCACTGCTGCCATCGATGTAGCGCTTACCATTGATGTCCCACAAATAAATGCCTTCGCTATGCGAAAATAGCGGCCGCTGGAGTTCGGATTGATAGAATAGCGCCGAGTTTTTTGTTGCCGGTCTAGCTTCATGCGACATTAACAGCCCCTTCTTGTTAGACTCGATCGAGCATGAATAGGAGGCTACCTCAATAACAATTCTGATACAGCCCCTTTGCAGCGAATCGCCTGCTCTCTTAGAGGAGTTTTCGGCAACGAATTGATGAGAGCCACCACCAGCTGAGAAGAAAATACTATGACAGCATTGCATGGCTTAGACCTACTCGCGATGGGAATCTATTTCATTGCCCTTATCGGAATCGGCCTCAGAGTCGCGCGCTCAGAAAAAGAAGGCGGCGACAGCGAATCGTTTCTGGCCGCCGATCGCAACATGAACCTCGTGCAGACGACTGCATCCACTGCTGCAACAGATATAGGAGGAGGCTTTAGCATAGCGATGGGCGGGCTCGGCTTTACACTCGGGATAGCCGGCTCATGGTTTATCGCGATCTCTGGGTTAAGCATCATCATCGTCTCTTTTTTCATGGTGCCAAAAGTTAAGCGCTGGGCGGACGCCGTAAAGGGACTGACTACAGGGGATTTATTTGAAGCGCGCTTCGATCGCCGTACAGGAACCATCGCTGCGGTTGTTATAGGACTTGCGTGGTTTACCTTCGTTGGCGGGCAGATTATCGCCGGCGCCAAACTCGTGCAAGTCACCATGGGCGTTGACCTAACACTAGCTGTTATTGCATCTGGCGCAATCGTCCTAGCCTACACCGCGATGGGTGGACTTAAAGCAGTCATATTCACCGATGTGTTCCAGATGGTGGTCCTTATGGTAGGGATCGTATTCATCGCGGTGCCGATTGGTCTCATTGAGGTGGGAGGCTGGCAGGGTATCGTCACGCACTTTGAGTCAGATCCTGAAACAGCCTCCATGGTCGATTGGGGTGCGGCAGGTTGGGGAACGATCGCCGAGTGGTTCTTTGCGGTATTTCCTGTTTGGTTTATTTCTATAGCAGGAATGCAGCGTATCATCGCAGCTCGGGACGAAAAAACCGCACGCCGAAGCTTCCTCCTCACGGGTGTTCCTATCGAGTGGCCACTTTTTGCTATCGGCAGCACGTTAATCGGGATGATTGCGCGGATGCTACTGCCAGAAATCACAGATCCAGAGATGGCTACTCCCATGATAATCTTAGAGCTACTGCCATCAGGAATTGCAGGTATTGTGATCGCAGCGTATGTGGCAGCGGTGATGTCCTCTGCTGACTCTATGCTAATGGGTCCGGTCGTTATTTTTGTCAATGATATTTATCGAAAGAGGCTTAAACCCGAGGCTAGTGATAGAGAACTTGTCCGTGTCGCGCGCATCGCAGTAATCGTATTCGGCATACTTGCGATCGGGCTCGCGTATCGAGTGCCTAATGTGTTGGAGTTAATTCTCTATGCCTACACTTTCGGTGCAGCGGGGCTTTTCTTTCCAATGCTGGGACTATTGTTCTGGCGACGGACTACAGCGAAGGGGGCATACTGGAGCATGCTTTGCGGTGGGGGGTCTGCAGTGATTTGGTCATTGGCCGGAGAGCCTTTTGGGCTGGCTTCCTCTTACATGGGCTGGATTATTGGCCTGCCAGTTATGGTCATCGTGTCATTGCTTACCGAGCACAGTCCTGATGAAAACAGGATGCTATTCTACTCAGAATAGAAAATACTAAAGGGCAAGCAACTTTTCGCGCGTGGTAAAAATAAGTGTCTGCTCCAACGCTGCACCGAACATCGTGATCATCTCATCTATTTGCTCTTTATTGATGATGAGCGGCGGACAAAATGCAAGACTATTACCCGCCACCGCGCGGATCAAAAGTCCTTGCTCTTGGCAGAATTGCTTAGCCATCGCACCCACCCTTCCGTCATTAAAGCTCGTGCGCATGCGTTTGTCTTTCATGAGTTCAACTGCTGCGATGAGGCCGGTACCGCGCACTTCGCCGACCAAGGGGTGGTCGCTGAATTCTCTGAGTCTAGTCTGCATATAAGCGCCCACGACAGCAGCATTCTCGAACAATTTGTCTCTCTTATAGATCTCAAGCGTTTTCAGCGCCGCCGCACAGGCAACAGGATGACCTGTGTAGGTATAACCGTGCCCAAAGATCCCTATCTGTTCGCTCGGGTCGCGCATTGCCTCGTGCATAAACCCGGGAATTATGCTCGCACTAATTGGTATATACGCTGACGAAAGCTGCTTCGCGAGGCTCATCAGATCTGGCTTTATTTCCATGGTTGTACAACCAAAGTCATTGCCTGTTCGCCCGAAACCACAGATCACCTCGTCAGCCCAAAATAAGATATCGTACTTTTCCAAAACTTTTTTCAGCGCAGGGAAATAACCTTTCGGAGGCACCATCACGCCAGCAGCGCCGCCGACAGGCTCGGCTATGAGTGCGGCAATCGTGTCTGAGCCCTCGCGTAGGATGAGCGCCTCGACATCATTGATTAAACGCATAACGAACTCTGCTTCTGATTCGTCGTTCACTTGACCATGATAGTAATGAGGCGTAGCAGCGCGAAGTACGCCGAGAGCCTTTGTAGGAAGGTCAAAATGCGCATGCATCGCGGGAAGGCCGGTCAACGATGCTGAAGCAACAGTAACGCCGTGATAAGACTTCTCGAAAGCAATCATTTTCTTCTTTTGTGGCTTTCCAATAACGTTAAAATAATAACGCAGCATTTTCACATGAGAATCGTTCGCTTCGCTGCCTGAATTGGCGAAAAAAATACGCGCATCGTCTACCGGAACCATCGATGCCAACTCATCGGCGAGGTCTATTGCGCGCTGATGAGTACGACCACCGAATAATTGGCTGTAGGGAAGAGTCCTGAGCTGTTGGGTTATCGCTTCGATGAGTTCTTCATTGGCATAACCCAAAGACGCGCACCAAAGCCCAGAGAGTCCCTCGAGGTAACACTTACCGTCTTCATCGTAAACATAAATGCCATCACCTCGACAGATTCTTAGCTGCTCGATCTGATTAAGATTAGTTGTTGGGTAAATAATTGTGCTCATGTTTCTCGTAATCACCTAGCTGCGTCTATAACCTTAGGCCGAGTTCAAAATTATGGGATGCTAAGCTTCAGCGCTAGGTCTAGCGGCCATATGCTCATACCACTTGGCGATATGCGTGTGGTCTGGCGACATAGGCTGACCGACAGCCTTGCCAAAGGTGAGCATGCAATAAAGAAAGACATCGGCGAGCGTTACACGTTCACCAACGATGAATTGGCGACCATCTGCCATCTGTTGATCTAGCCAGGCAAGCCTATCTTGAGCCACATTCTTTAAGCCTGCCGCTGCTTCAGGAATCATAATCATTCGATTCTGAAAAATTGGCAACCCCTCAGAGTAGCGAAAACCATTTAGCATCGGTTCACAAATAGATAGGTCGAGCCTTCGCGTCCACATTCGAGTTTGCGCGCGCTCTGCGGCGGTGTCGCCTAATAAGGTTTTTGTGCTCGTCTCATCAAGATATTCACAAATAGCTGTAGACTCAGCAATAATCTCTCCGTCATCTAGCTCAAGCGCAGGCAATTGACCCGCTGGATTCCGAGCGAGGTAGGCGGATTCGCGATTCTCGCCTGCCATCAAATCAATCTCAATAAGTTCTAGCGACACGCCAAGCTCGGCAGCGAACATGCGGACAATATGCGGGTTAGGCCCCATAGAGTTATAGAGTTTCATTATGTTCTTGGTCCTTTTTATTCTTGATCAAGTTGAGGGGTTAAACTAATGCTAATTAACACCTGTAATCCCCCCCATTAATAACCGATCTTTTGAGTAGAGGGTTACGCCGCCAATGGCGGTATCCGGTCGAACATTATTGTTTTCCCATATCCATTGGGTCAAGGGGTCAGACCCCTTTTTGAACCCCTCCGGCGCCTTTTCGCTGCTATCCCCTCTGCACTTGAGCAACCCACTGATCAACCATGGTCTCAAGCACGCTGAGTGGAACCGCACCGCCTCCCAGCACGGCATCATGGAAGCCGCGGATGTCGAACTTATCGCCTAGAGCCTGCTCAGCTTTCCCGCGTAGTTCCTGAATTTTCAGCATGCCAATTTTGTAACTGGTTGCCTGCCCAGGCATCACCATGTAACGCTGTACTTCCGAACGAGCCTGCGCCTCGGTGATGGCGGAATTGTCGAGGAAATACTGAACCGCCTGCTCCTCTGTCCAGTTCTTGGCGTGCAAGCCGGTGTCTAGTACCAGACGAATCGCGCGCCAGATTTCCGATCCTAGCCGACCAAAGTCTGAGTAGGGATCGGCATATGTGCCTTCCATTTCCTTCGCTAAAAACTCCGAGTACAGCCCCCAGCCTTCTGAGTAGGCTGTAAATCCGGCCTGGGTGCGGAAGGTTGGCACGCTCTCTAGCTCCTGCTGGATCGCAATCTGCATATGATGGCCTGGCAGACCCTCGTGATAGGCGATCACTTCCAGTTCGCCTTTCGGCATTGCGGTCATATCAGACAAATGTGCGTAATAGATGCCGGGGCGACTGCCGTCTGGCGTACCGGGGAAATAATGTTGAGCCGCGCCGGGCTGCTCACGAAATGGCTCGACGCGTCTCACCTCTAGATCGGCCTTGGGCAATAGGCCAAAATAGGCCGCTAGCTTGGCCTTAATATTCTCGATCGCCGCAGTGGCATCATCGATATAAGCCTGACGACCCTCGTTGGTGTCAGGATAGTAGTGACGCTGGTCGTCTTTGCTGTCGCGTAGCATGGCAAAGAACGCCTTTAGGTCGCCTTCGAAACCGACGCTGTTCTTGATGACGTCCATCTCGGCTTTTAATCGAGCGACTTCATCAAGGCCAATCTGGTGTATCTCATCCGAGGTCAGATCTGTAGTGGTCTGATTGGCAAGCCGCTCATTGTAGTAAGCCTCGCCATCAGGCAGCGCGCCCACCCCCTGAGTACTCGCGCTGGCATTCACTCTGTCTTCTTGTTGCCAGGCGATCAGTCGCTCGTAGGCAGGTTGCCAGTGATCAACCAGCGCTGCCCGGGCAGCATTTGCCAGTTCGTCTGCCTGAGCTTGGTTGATAGCTTCACCTTCCCGAAGGGTTGCGATTTTCTGCTGAGTATCTGCCCAAATCGCACTGTCCTCACCCCCGCTGAAAGGTACGCCGGTAATAATCTGGCTGGCGCTGTCGATCACACTGTCGAACGCAAAGCGTGGTGGCCGCACGCCAGCAGCGGCAGCTTCCTGCGACAGCGCTATCAGCTGGTCAAGCGCCACCTCGGTCGCTTCGATACGTGAGACATAGGCCTGCATATCGTCGGCGTCTTCCACCGTGTGAAAGGCAATTAACAGCTGAGGGAAAAACGAGTGGACGGCGCTCATCTGCTCGAAAACGTAACCATTAATGCGAAACTGATTTGCAGCTTCGGTAGCGGCCAGCTGATATTCCCAGAGGCCGTAGGAGATCTTTGCGTCCGCGTTAAGCTGCTCGTAGTCGAAGTTGACCCTCATCTCAGTAACGCTATCGCGCTTCCAGTTCAGCTGCTCTATCTGCGCCTCCAATGAAAAGTCATCAATCTGGTCATTGTTGTCGGTAACACCCAGAAAGGTTTGCTGGATCGGGCTGAACGCCAACTCTTCTTCATATTTTTCTTCGAACCAGGCGTTGAGACGAGCACTCTCGTCTTCAACATCATCCATTGACCCAGGTGATGCTGCTGCGACAGGAGAAGAGACAGCAGTTTCTTCCGATGCCGAGGTTTGCGCGGCGTTGTCCGCTGGCTCACAGGCGATAAGAATTGCAGATGCCGCTACGGGTAAAAAGAGGCGGAATACGGATAGCCATTGCATAGGAATCACTCGAGGTAGTAGTAGATGGTTTGCCAAAGGCTGGCGCACTTTAAGCCCTTTTATTCATCAGAAAGTGCAGCAGCCACTAATTTTTCAAGTAAGTAATGTACTGACTCTAAACAGATGCTGAGTGTATCGATATGTTAATTTCTCAACTCGATATACGATACCACAAAGCCCTCTGGCATTGAGACTGCATTTTCCAAGTCGTAAAAGCACTGCATAAAGCTGACAAGCGACAGCACCTTATTCAAGCTAAAGTTCTTCGCAAGATGCTACGGTGAGCGGGAACTTTAGAAGGAGAGAAACTCAGCCTCGGGACGGTATGCTCGATGTATTCTCAGAACTAAAAGGGGTCTGACCCCTTTTCGATGATGAGCTGACTAGAAGTTCGCGCGAATACCAAGCCTCATCACAGGCCCATGGTCTTGTGCAAGAAACAGCATTTCGGGATAACGAACAAAAAGTCTTGTTTCTTCATCTAGAATATTTTGCGCGTCTAAGAAAACTGTCATCGCTTCGCTATACCGATACTGATAAGAGAAATCTACTTGCTTTCTGGCCTCTACAAAAACTGGTTGCTCATAGTTAGCAAAACCTGAAGCAGTCTCAGCACGATAATTTAGCGCTAACCTAACTGTATGCTTTGAGTTTTCAAAAAATACTGAGGCATTACCAGAATCGCCGAAACCGGGAAGCGTGAACTGTCGTCCGACATCCGACAAATTAGGCTGTACGTCACCTCCACTTACTTTGGTGTAATTCACGGTAAAGCCATAAGGAGTTCCCTGAAAGAAGTGCTGCCATGCGCCTTCAAAACCACTGACCCTGCCGCTTTCTAAGTTTGCCGGCTGAGTAATATCAAACAAGGCGAGCGGGTCGCTGCTCGAGCCCTCAATGTTGCCATCCCCGCACACCCACCAATGACCTGATGGACAAGCAGGATTCCATCCCCCATCAAGAAAAGCCGCGCCATTGAGCACGTCAACCCCTGCATTTAGCGCCGAACCGACCTGGAACATATGGTGCTGATCGATGGCCCACCCTTGCGCCCAGAGGAATTGCTGGGAGACACAGTCGCCGGTGCCGCCCTCACCGGGGAACCCAGTAGCGGGACGTCCAGCATCTGCCCAAGCTTGGACACACGCCTGAGCCTGCTGCCCTATTTCGCTGCTAAATGGGCTTGTTAGTCCATTGAAAGGCTGATCATTTGAGGTCTGGTTTCCCACAAAATCTTTGATTTTCTTCCGAAAATAATTAATCGCAACATACGATCCGTCTGCGTAATAATTTTCATAAGCAATGTCGATATTAGTCGACTGCAATGGGTTTAAATCTGGGTTACCGCCTGTCGCTGTCAGATTAAAAAAGTCTTGTGCGCCAATCGCAAGCTGAGACTCTAAATCTCCTAGATTTGGCCGCGCCATCGATTTACCCCATGACGCTCTAATAATTTGATTGTCAGTAACGCCCAGGGACATCGCAACATTGGGGAGAACAGTACTGTTGGAGCCAAACCGAGAGCTGTCCGTTGTGTCACCGCGCACACCGTATAACCCATCAATATTCCAATCAATTCGATTCACTAATGGATACAAGCTTGTCGATTCTGTTTCTACAGATTCATATCTTAGGCCAGCTTGTATATTCAGTGGCATGTATCCTGCTATCTCAGTACTTAGATTAAACTGGGCATATGCCGACTCTAGATCTTCCGTCACTCTTTCATTCGAGTCTATCCCGCCCGCTGAGCAGCAGCCGACACCATCGGAATTATCAATAAATCCGCTTCCGAGCGCAGTAAATGCAGACAACGCACTCGCAGGGTCGATGTCGAAGTAATAGTCTGTTCCTGGCGTGAAATCGAATGAATTCATGAAATCGCCGAGGCCTGTGCGCACAAAAAGAGAATCGTTAAAGTCAGCCGCAGACCAACGCCCCTGAACTGTAGGAGCGAAAGTCCCTTGCCTATTAATTCGATTGAATCGATTTTCAGAGACCGAAACCCCCGCCTCGACCGACGTAAGAAGATCGAAGTCAGGCTCCCACTTTGCTTTGAGCTGATATTGGGTTATTTCGTTGAGTTGCGTGTCATTACGCAGATCAAGGTTGGTCAGGTACATATTTTCGGGACCTGAATTTTCATCATAGCTAAATGTGTAGATCCCGTCAGAGCCACCATTTTCTGATCTCACGGAAGTCATTACGTCACTTGTGACACCGATGCTATTATCGAAGACGTTACCTCCGAGGTTGGCTTTTGAGTCATGCGCATCGAATGCAATAAATAGCGTCTCAGAAACATCCCACTCTAAATTTAACCCTAGTGAATTATTACTGCTTTTTGATTTACCCCAAGTTACTGTGTGATCGTAGGCCCTATCGTCAACGACAACATCGGTATAGATACCTCGCTCATTAATTATTGCTTGCTGAGTCGTCCATCCTCCTAACCATGATCCAAACATTGTTCCTTCAGATTCGAATTCGACGCCAGAGTGCGTATAGTCAATGGTTGCTGTTAGTGTGTCCGTGACTCTTGTTTGAAACGTTGCTTGGAAATTTTTGCGAGTTCGGTCGTTGTCTTTGATTAAGTAAGCCGAAGGTTCTTGATAAAAAGTATAATCACCTGCCCCGCCACGCTGGTCAGTAATGCCGGGCGCGGATGAGTCAACTCGAAGATAACCTTCGCTGAGAGCCATAACCTCAGGGACTATCCAATTTGACTCGCGTGTCCCGGTCTCACGATTTGTTCTTTCCTGATAAGCCGCAGAAACAGAGAAGCCCCAACGCCCCTGGTTAGTCGCAAATAACATTGCTCCTTCTATAGGCTGTCCACTCGCTTGACTAGTCGTATCCTCCACGGCAGAAAAACTGAATGATCTAAGCGTTCCTTCAATATTTAGAGGCCTCGTAGTTACCATGTTTACTGTTGAGCCTATGCCTCCCGAAGGAAGCGTCAGGTTATTTCCCTTGAAGACCTCAACTGAAGAAATGCCAGGTGATGCAATATCACCAAAATTGAAGGATCGACCGCCACCATACTGACCTGGCACAGTTGGCATTTGACGTCCATTGAGCGTAACAAGATTAAACTCTGGTCCAAAGCCTCTCACTGCAATCGTCTGACCTTCGACATTGCTTCTATCGATCGCAATACCTGGAACCCGCGCTAGCGACTCAGCAAGATTACCGTCTGGAAACCGTCCAAAGTCCTCAGCTGAAATAGCATCCATGACGCCTGTATTACTCCTCTTGATCTCAATAGCATCGCGAGAACTCCGTCGAATAAAAGAAACCACAATTTCGTTAATTAGCTGCTCTTGATCTTGCGCATACGCCACAGGTGTTGGAGCCAGCGGAGACGCTAGCGATACAGCGATAGCTAGCCGAAGCGCGTTCTTTGACCATGAATTAATTAGAGGATTGAGCATCGAAATATTCCTACTTTTTATTTGTTTTCGACTTTGCGCTAGTACTGAGCACAAAAAATTAATAGTACAAGAAAATATTACCTTTTTGTAAGCTCTAACTTAAAATGCCTGTCTAGCTATTGCAATTATTAATGCTCTCTCAATACTCTCTCAATACTCTCTAAATACTCTCTAAATACTTTTGGCCGCCTCTCTGTATGCCGTAATTACTATGATGCAAACTCAAGACTAGCGCTGTATTATGCGCGCCAACATCCAACCAGAATGAAGATAAATAGCATGCCCAATTCTGCTAAACCCATCACAAGCCTCCTCCTCAGAAACGCTCACACCCACATGCCCATGGGCGTCGCCGACAGCTATCGCTATTGGGGTGAGGACAACACCATATTCGTGAAAAGCAGCGAAGGCTGCACGATCACCGATGCCGACGATCAGACGTTTGTGGATTTCCGTCTCGCCTATGGCCCGATTATCCTCGGCTATCGCGATGCCCGCGTCGACCAAGAAGTTATTAAGGCGATAACCGAACGCGGCACGATGTCGGGTTTCTCGACGGATCTCGATTCTGAGGTCATTGAGCTAGTCAAACAGATGTGTCCTAACATCGAAAAGATGCGTTTCGCCAACTCAGGCACCGAAGCGGTAATAGGCGCTGTACGAACCGCGCGGGGTTTTACTGGGCGCAACAAAATCGTCGTAGTCGAAGGCGGTTTCCACGGTCTCTACGACGAGATGATGTGGAAGTCGGACGTGGATAATTGGGACGCCGCGTCGGGCGAGGCACCAGAGGTGGCAGCCTTCGGCCGTGGCATTCCCGAGGCGAGTCGTGAACATCTTGAGACGGTGCCATTAAATAACTTCGAGGCTATCGATGAGGTGTTTGCGCGAGTGGGCGACGACATCGCCGCCATTGTTATCGAACCTATTATGGGTAACTGCGGCAGCATCGCTTCGAGCCGAGAATACCTGCAAAAGCTGCGCGATCTCTGCGACGCAACTGGAACGCTACTGATCATCGACGAGGTGAAGACGGGCTTTCGCGTGGCCAAAGGAGGCGTTCAAGAACTTTATGGCATTCACGCCGATTTGACGACCTATGCAAAGGCAATGGGCAACGGCTATCCTGTCGCAGCCTTTGGCGGCCGCGCTGACGTTATGGATGTGATTAGCTCGTCTGGCGGCGGCGTAACGCACGGGGGAACTTACACCGCTAATCTGATCGCACTGAGCGCAGCGAAAGCGACGCTAACAATTTTGAATGATTCAGATGCCTACAATTCGATTGAAAAAGCGGGCGCCGACATTCAAAAAGTACTCGCCACTGTGTTCACCAAACACGGCATCGAGCATAGGTTTGCAGGTCCCGACTCCATGTTCGGCATACATTTTGGCGATCTAGTGCCCACCAATTACCGCGACTGGAAACAAACCGACAGCGATCTGTACACCGAATTCGCCATGAATCTGATTAAACATGGGGTGATGCTCGAACCTGATTCTCGCGAGCCTTGGTTCATTTGCGAAGCCCATAAAAACATCGATCTTAGCTGGCTCGAAGCAACTGCTGACCGTGCTATGGCTGAGGCGATCGCGGAGCGGGCCGGATAAAAGCTTACTCAAAATTAGAGCGCGACCGACGGTATTATACCGTTTGGGCCATTTTCACTCGCGCTCTTAACCCAAGTAATCCAAGCCCAAGCGCCATAAAGAGATGTAAGAAGTCGCCGGGCTTTAGAAGCGACGCGAAAGAGACGTTAAGTGCAAAAAGCACAACTGCGGTGAGTAGCGACACCGCGCCAACTGTTGCCAATGCATCTCGAGAAATGATCGATCGCAAGACGAGCGCGGCTACCGAGATAAGCGCGACCGCATTCCCCCAAAGACCAACCTCTAGCGCGCTTGCCACTAGGCCAAGTGCGCCTGCAATAACGGCGAAGATACTCGAGAAACGCCATTGATTGGTAAGCACAGAATCCGAAAAAAGAAACGTTACCGCGAGTAGTGGATACGCCGCAGTTGCACCCAGGCCTGAGAAAAAGGAGTGCATCGTAGGCAGAGGCAGCACGCCTGTAAAGCGCAGAACACCAAAGCATGCTGCGGCTGCAAATAAACCAGTTGCAATGCGAATCGACGGTGGGTATTTAGCTCCGATGGCGATAAGAAACGTAACCACCAGAAGCAAGCTATCGGTCATAGCAAGACTGTTCATCGCTCGAACTCTTTCTTATTGCCTTGTGTCCAAAAGTAGCCCAGAAACGCAAACGCGCATACTGCAGTCGCAGCGCATACAATCTGAACTATCCCCGGCAACTGCTGTTTGGTGCCAAGATAAAGCACAAGCACAACGGCCGAGATGGCAGTCATCATAAGCCCCGATAGCTTAATCGATAAAGGCGTTTTCTCAACGAAAATCTCATCCGTTATTGGTATCTCAGAAAGTGGCTTCGGTGCTGATTTGCCATCGGGCGACCACGCTGGCGGGGCGAAAAAACACATCAATTTGTCGCGCCAATTGTCCTGTTGCCCTGCCTTCTTAAACATACTTGCCCAGTAGTGGAGATTGCTCCATACTGGGTTCCAGCTATTCAGTTTTTTCTTTAGGCCATAGACAATCGGCTCTTCCTCGCGCTCGTCTGCGTAGGTGCCAAACATCCTGTCCCAGGCGCAGAACATGCCACCGTAATTTTTGTCGATGCAATAGTCGTTCTTACCATGGTGAACCCGATGGTTGGATGGCGTCACTAGCACATATTCTATCCAGCCCAGACGTCCAACTAGGCGCGTGTGAACCCACACTTGGTAAAGCAAATCGATAAGGCCAACGACGACGAATACCTGCACAGGAATGCCTAAGACGGCGAGTGGCATGTAAAAAATCCACTTGAAATAGAAACCCGTAGAGGCCTGTCTGAGTGCGGTAGAGAGATTGAATTCGTCGCTGCTGTGATGCGTGATGTGCGACGCCCAGAACATATTAACCTCATGCCCCGTACGATGGACCCAGTAATAAAGGAAGTCGTAGAATAGCAAGGCGAATATCCACGTGAGCGGATTCGTCATATCCCACTCGAATGTGCCGTATTTCATTTCGATAACGGCATACATGAACGCGCTGATCACCGCGCCTGTCGCGTTGACGAACTGACTCATGATGCCAATGTTGATCGACGTGATACTGTCTTGAAAATTGTAAACTGAGCGCCCCATCGCCTTGCTGATCCCCAATTCGACGACCACGAGTGTGATCAAAATGGGGATAACTAGGATATTGGGTGATAAAACGAATTCTGGCATATTGAGCTCTCTCGCTAAAGTTAGGGCATTTTGTCACCCCACTCCATTTAAAATAGCAACTCTGCAGGAAATACCTATCGATGTTTTTGCAGCTTAGGTTTCTTTGGGCCTAAGCTAATTTAATTGTCGCTGAGTCCCGCGCCAGTATTAAGCACATTTAACTGCTCAGCAGTGATGCCTGTTCCATACAACGCTTCGGTGGTGGCGCAGCGCTTGCGGCGAACCCGACTCGTGGTTGAGGTGGCCTCTTGACAGATAATCATCTGCGACAAATTACGCCCCCCATTATAGGCCGCAAGTTCTTCGGCGCTCATACGCTCGAAATTTGGCATGCCGTCATCGAGGGCGCACGAAGCAAGAATTGCACTTAAGAAAAGCAAGGCTGGCGCTTTCATTGTGTTCTCTCAGTTTTGTTTTTATTGGAGCCTTAACCAAGAATACCCCTAAATCCCACGATAAACCTATTGTTTTTTTACGCGTTCGATCGGCTCTGTCTTCCGCCATGATTTTCCATCTTGTTTTTCTCAACCGCGCATGCTTAGGCCATTTTCAGGCCTTCCTTAGACCTTTCTCATCTACTACTATAGTTTACGTTTTCGCTTCCTGAAGAGACACCTATGACCCTTTCGTCCAATCCGACTATTACCTGTCATGCCGCCATCGCTTGGGCCCCAGGCGAACCTCTTAAGATTGAAAAAATCGAAGTAGCGCCGCCTAAAGCGGGCGAAGTCCGCATCAGAGTCGTCGCTAGCGGTGTCTGTCATACCGACGCGTTTACGCTCAGCGGCGAGGACCCCGAAGGCGTATTTCCGGCCATCCTGGGCCACGAGGGCGGTGGCATTGTAGAATCGATCGGCGAGGGGGTTACCTCCGTCGCGGTGGGCGATCATGTTATTCCGCTTTACACCCCCGAATGCGGCGAATGTAAATTCTGTTTATCGGGCAAAACCAATCTCTGCCAGAAGATTCGCGCAACGCAAGGCAAGGGACTCATGCCCGACGGCACAAGCCGATTTAGCTGTAATGGCGAACCTATCTTCCATTATATGGGCTGTTCTACCTTCTCGGAGTACACCGTACTGCCCGAGATATCACTCGCCAAGGTCAATCCCGAGGCGCCGCTCGAAGAGGTCTGCCTGCTCGGCTGCGGCGTTACAACGGGCATGGGCGCAGTCATGAATACGGCGAAGGTAGAGGCCGGAGCCACGGTCGCCATTTTCGGTCTTGGCGGCATCGGACTGTCAGCGGTTATAGGCGCAACGATGGCCTCCGCGTCGCGCATAATCGCGATCGACGTAAACGAGAGCAAATTCGAATTAGCTCGCAAGCTTGGCGCGACGGACTGCATCAATCCAAAAGCCTTCGACAAACCTATTCAAGAAGTGATTGTCGAGCTTACAGATGGGGGCGTCGACTATTCCTTCGAATGTATAGGCAACGTCGACGTGATGCGCTCGGCGCTAGAGTGCTGCCACAAGGGCTGGGGCGAATCGGTGATTATTGGCGTCGCAGGAGCAGGACAGGAAATCTCGACGCGCCCGTTTCAGTTGGTAACCGGCAGAGTCTGGCGCGGCACCGCGTTCGGCGGCGTGAAGGGGCGTTCGGAGTTGCCCGGCATTGTCGAAGACTATCTCGCGGGCAAGTTCGCGCTCAGCGACTTTATTACTCATACGATGCCGCTTGGCGATATTAATACTGCGTTCGATCTAATGCACGAGGGCAAGAGTATTCGCAGCGTCATTCATTTTTGATGAGTCGTTCGGGCGCCAGGCAGCTATCACACTACCTTGGCGCCGTTTCGATAATGCCTAGTTCACTGAGTACTTCGTAAACGCACCGCCCGCCTGCGAGAGCGAGTTTGGCCCTTCAGCTGCAAATACATTGCCGTCGGCGTCGACCGCAACGCCTTCGCCCGCAGTGCCTTGATAGAGGCGATCTTCTCGCTCAAACGGGGGAATCATCGCGTGAGTGATGTCGCTGTCGATGTGGCCGATGCGAACACCATTACGCCAGCTTGGATGGTTAAGCGGGCTCGATTCTGAATCGATCGCGTAAACCTGATCATCGCCGGTAATAAATATTCCGCTTATTCGGCCGTAGGTGTAGCGAGACTCGAGGTAGTTGCCCTCTTGGTCAAAAATTTCGATACGGTGATTACCGCGATCAACAACCCAGAGGCGTCCTTTTGAGTCGAATTCCATCGCGTGAGGCGTGCGGAATTCGCCATGCTCCAAACCGATGCGACCCCACTGCTTAATGAAGGTGCCATCTGCCGCAAACTTCATGACGCGGCCGGTGTCTCCGCGCGCACGCCCTTCGTCAATCGCCTCTTGGGTGATCATGCCTTGGCCGTTGTGGCCGTCGGAGACATAGATGCTGCCGTCTGGACCTACGATCACGTCGTTAGGCTGATTAAAATGCGCGCCATCACTGCCAGTCTGACCAGGCACGCCAAGACTCATGAGCAGTTCGCCGCTTGGGCTAAACTTGTGCACCTGATGCCCTTTAGTACCCTCTTCGTTGCCCGCGAAGTCGGTCACCCATACGTTGCCCTCTGAATCGATGTCGATGCCGTGAGGCGTCATCATTAAGCCGCCGCCGAAGTTGGCAAGCACTTCACCCGTATTGCGGTCGAATTTAAAAATCGGATCTACAGGGTTCGTGTCGCAGTTAACCGGCACGCCTGCGCCGAAATTACCCGCGCCACAGCGCTCGTAGGCAACCACTTGCCCATCGGTGGGATCGATATCGATTCCTGCTGTCGAGCCCCAATTGCGGCCCGCCGGCAGATCGCCCCAATTTTGGGTGACCATTGGATTTGGGTTTGGCATACCGATACCCGAGACGCTGTTGCTGCTTATTGCCTCGGGCTGCGCCGCTGTTGAAGAGGGGCCACTCATCTCGGCGCCGCCACAGGCGGTCAGTGCAAGCGATACGCAAAGCGCGAGGGGGCGAAAATCCATTTTCAGTAAGGGGGTGTTAGATTGAGACATGGTCGCTCCTGATAAACTATTAATGTTGGAGTAGCTGTTATTTTTTATTTCTCACCATTCATAGTACTACGACTTGCCGCTGTGTGAACCCCCCAAGCCTTTCCCGCCTGAGAAGGCATGGCACAGAATAAAAGCGCCGGCGCGCTTCGCATTCACAGTTGCTCAACTATCGGGTTACTATCGGGTTACTGTCGGGTTACTGTGGGGTTATCGTCAGGCTAATGTTGATCTAGTCTCGGTTTACTCCCAAGCTGCCGTTTAACCTTGCATCTAACCCGCTACTGCAACTAGAACCCGATTCTAATTAAAAAAATAAGGCTGGCTCGATTAGCCGCAGGACCACACTCGCCATGTTTAGAACTCTCAAGAACTCACATAACGTCGAAGACCTCCGCCTACTCGCCAAGCAGCGCCTCCCCGGGCCGATTTTTCACTATATCGATGGCGCAGCCGATGACGAGACCACCTACCGCCGCAATACCTCGGCGTACGCTGACTGCGACCTTGTCCCGAACGTGTTGGCAGGTGTGCAAGACGTAGACATGTCGGTCACGGTAATGGGGCAAAAGTTGTCAATGCCCGTGTTCTGTTCACCTACTGCACTACAACGATTATTCCATCACGATGGCGAACGCGCCGTTGCGCGCGCAGCAGAAAAGTTTGGCACGATGTTCGGGGTGTCAGCGCTAGGCTCGGTCAAACTTGCCGAGATCGGCGACATGATTTCGACGCCCAAGATGTTCCAGTTTTACTTTCACAAAGACCGCGGTCTAAACGACGCCATGGTTGAGCGTGCAAAAGCGGCTAAGTTCGACACGTTAGCGCTAACAGTAGATACGATTACCGGCGGCAATCGTGAGCGCGACCTCTACACAGGATTCACCTCGCCCCCACGATTAACACTCAAGAGCTTAGCAAGCTTTGCCTCCCACCCAGGCTGGGCGCTCAATTATTTCTTTCGAGAAAAATTCGAGCTCGCCGAGCTCAAAGACTATGTCGATCAAGGCTCTAACGTGGCCGTTTCTATCGGCGACTATTTTGGCTCGATGTTAGACCAGTCGATGAACTGGGACGACGCTGCTGCACTGAAAGAAAAATGGGGTGGGCCGTTCTGCCTAAAAGGCATTATGAGTGTTGCAGATGCGCGCAAAGCAGTTGAGATAGGCGCAGATGCGATCATGGTATCAAACCATGGCGGACGCCAGCTCGACGGTTCGCGTTCACCCTTCGATCAGATCGCCGAAATTGCCGACGCGGTGGGTAACGATATCGACATCATCTGCGACGGTGGCATTCGCCGCGGCACGCACGTAATAAAAGCATTGGCAGCGGGCGCCAAAGCGTGTTCCGGCGGACGTATGTATCTCTATGCACTCGCAGCTGCAGGCCAGCCCGGCGTTGAAAAAGCATTGGGCAATATGCGAAGCGAGATAGAGCGCGACATGAAACTCATGGGCGTCACCAAAATAGACCAGCTCAATAGAGACATGCTGCGCTACCGCTGATTCATCGTTGCGGCAAGCTTATTGGCTATCCAGTCGCACGGTCAAAAATAGAGATCCCCCTGGGCGACCGAGAGCTAGACAACCGCGAAGCTTATGGGTAAGTTGATCCTTGTGTTATTTAGGGTCGAATAACGTTCTACGTAAAAGCTGTTATCTAAAAAACCAACAATATAAGGTCTGCGATTATGCATAGCTCAGCGTCACTTCCTGCAACCGATCGGTTTCCCCACTCGCGTCGATTCGCACTCATCGCAAGCATTGCTGCAGCAGCGATGCTAGCCGGCTGTTCCGAACAAGCTGCGCCCGAACAGCAAGCGACTGCAGCTGAAACAACGATGAGCTCGCAAGGTGCTAATTTAGCCACTGCCGATGCTGCCAATGCTGACCGCAACGCCTACTTCGGCGATCTTCATGTGCATACTATGTACAGCTTCGACGCCTTTATCTTTGGCACTACGTCGTCGCCAGATGACGCCTACGAATTCGCCAAGGGAGGCACGGTCGTTCACCCAGCCGGCTTCGATATGACGCTTGACAGACCGCTAGATTTTTATGGGGTGAGCGACCATGCGTTCTATATTGGTGTGCTTCGCGAGATGGCGAACCCCGATTCAGAGATTTCTAAACACGAAATCGCAGCGGGCATGACAACTCTAGGTGATGCAGAAGATCGTGGCCGCAAGTTCTACGAAATTTTCGATTTTATGCAAACCGAGCGCGCACCCGAGATCAACGACCCTAACATTAGAAAATCAGCCTGGGAGGATATTAAGGCTGCCGCAAACAGACACAATGATCCTGGCAATTTTACAACCTTTATTGCTTACGAATACACCACCTCAGATCGAGACCGAGGGAACCTGCATCGCAATGTGATTTTCCGCGGCGATACAGCGCCGGAGCTGCCCTTCTCGCGTATCGACTCGCAGAATCCTGAGGACCTGTGGAAATGGATGGATTCGAATCGCGAACAGGGTATCGAGAGTCTCGCGATTCCACATAACTCAAACGGCTCTAATGGATCGATGTTTGCACTCGTTGACTGGGCAGGCAATCCGCTCGACAGCGCCTATTCCGAGCAGCGCATGCGCAACGAGCCTTTGGTTGAGATTACGCAGGTAAAAGGCACGTCGGATACCCACCCAGCCCTTTCGCCTAATGACGAGTGGTCCGATTTCGAGATCATGAAGCTGCGCATTGCGTCGCGCCTCGAGAGCAAACCTAACGGCAGCTATATTCGTGAGGCTTATTTAAACGGAATCGAAATGCAGGACGAGCAAGGGTTTAATCCTTTTAAGTTTGGCGTCATCGGTTCGAGCGATACGCATAATGCCACCTACGCTGGCGACGAAGACAATTACTGGAGCAAGGTTGGCCTGCGCGACTCTGATGGTGTATTGCGCGGCTCTGTGCCTCTGGACGAACCGCGCGAGGGCGGCGAAGCCTATGCCGACACTTATTTTAATCAGTGGGGAGCAGCAGGACTCGCCGCGGTGTGGGCTGAGGAAAATACGCGCGATGCGATTTACGATGCCTTCCGCCGCAAAGAAACTTTCGGTACAACCGGCCCGCGAATGAAGGTTCGCTTTTTCGCCGGCTATGACCTGCCCGAACTAGAAGACCCCGCACTTGTTTCTCGCGCTTACGCGGAAGGCGTCACTATGGGCGGCGACCTTTTGGCTCAGTCCGCCGAGTCTCCTGAGTTCGTTGCCTGGGTCGCTCGAGACGCCATGAGCGCGCCTCTACAACGCGTACAAATCATTAAAGGCTGGGTAGAGAATGGCGCAGCACAAGAACGCGTCATCGACGTCGCCTGCTCTGGTGGCATGGCAGTCGACCCTACCACTAACCGCTGCCCCGATAACGGTGCTTCGGTAGACATAAGCGATTGCAGTATTAGCAGCAATGTTGGAGAAGCAGAACTAAAAGTCAAATGGCGCGATCCCGAGTTCGACGCAAGCCAGAACGCATTCTATTATGTTCGCGCAATGGAAAACCCTATCTGTCGTTGGTCAACTTGGGATGCAGTGCGTGCAGGAGTAGAACCGCGCCCAGACATGGCGACCACCATTCAAGAGCGAGTCTGGTCATCACCTATTTGGATAACACCCGCTAACTAGAAACGCCCTATGCCAGCACTATTACGCCAGCCGCTTTTGTGGTTTCTCTGCATCAGCGGCGCGCTATTCATCGCCGATGCCCGCACTGCTAACCAGCCCGACGCGATCGTTGTCACTCCCGCAGTGAGGCAGCGCATCGTGCTGCTGTGGGAAACGCAGATGGGTACACCACCCTCTGCCAACGAACTCGAGTCGCTAATCGCAGGGTGGATTGAAGAAGAGGCGCTATACAGGGAGGCAATTAGGCTCGGGCTCGAACGCGAAGACTCGATTATTAGACGAAGGCTTGTCCAGAAGCTCAACTTCATTGCCGAGTCAGACCCGATTGCCGAACCTGAAGAAGCCACCCTTGAGGCATTCTATGCAAGTAATATTAGCGACTATACCTTGCCCGAGCGCCTCACGTTTAGACAGCTTACTTTCAGAGAGGAAGCCTCGGCACTGATCGCGCTCGATGCGCTAGCCTCAGGGGCTGCGGCGGACACACTCGGTGAGTCCACCATGCTCAACCGCGCCTATTCCTACCGCAGCGCGCTCGACCTTAACTCTACCTTCGGCATGGGCTTCGCTGCTCAAATAAACACCGCCGCGCTTAACACCTGGCAGGGGCCTCTCAAGAGCAGCTTTGGTTTCCACCTCTTGTTTCTGAGCAGCGTAGAACCACAACAGGCCACGCCCTTTTTTGCGGCGAAAGACAAAGTGCTACGCGACTACTCCCAAGCAAACAAGAAATTCGCGCGGCAACGCTATGTAGAGAACCTCCTCGACAATACCGAGATACGAATCGAGTGATTTCTCTCTTTTTTGCCCGCTGGTTTATGCCCGCTTCTGCGCTTTTTCAACACCTCAGGTCAGCGCCTCTAGGTGCAGGAATAATTGCGACCCTACTCGTTTCCAGCCTGCTTCTAACCCCCCATGCGCAGGCGCACGAAATCCGCCCCGCGTATTTAAAACTCACGCAGATAGGCACCGACGAAGCGGCGGTCTTGGTAAACGATGAGGACTTTGTTGCCGACCAAGAATTGACTTATTACGAAGCCTCTTTGCGCCAGCCTCAGATCGACGGCCGTTTCTTAGGCCTAGACCTCGGCACAAATTGCATCTCGCAGCTGACGAGCGCAAACCTCTCGGGAGAAGCGCTAATCGAAATCTCGCTTTTGTCTTGCGGCGATGGCGGGCTTCAGCAAATCGACATACTCGGGTTAGACCGGACGATGATCGATGCGCTTGTCAGCATTACACGGCTTGATGGGAGCGAATCCAACCATCTGATCACGGCGCAAGAAACAAGCCTCGATCTCAGCAGCGCAGCCGCGACACTGCCTGCTTATCTTCTCGTCGGATTCGAACATTTAGTCTTGGGATACGACCACATTTTATTCGTTCTAATGCTGCTTTATCTCGTAAGCAAACCACGGCAACTATTCTGGGTCGTGAGCAGCTTCACTCTTGCACATTCGCTTACCCTCGCCCTGTCTGCACTCGGTTTTGTGATTGTGGCGCAGCGACCTATCGAAGCCGCTATCGCTGCAAGTATTGTGCTACTCGCCTACGAAACGCTCACCAACCGACATTCCTTTAGCCACCGTTTCCCTGCGCTTGTAGCTTTCTGTTTCGGTCTTATCCATGGACTCGGCTTCGCAGGCGCACTCAGCGAAATCGGCTTACCCGAAGGCAGCCGGCTCAGCGCATTGTTATTATTTAATATTGGAATAGAGATAGGTCAGATCGCAATCGTAGTCGGCGTGATGATTGCGCTACACGTACTGCCTTTGCAGCGGCTAACATTGCCCGTCCAAACTTGGCTTCGGGCACTGCCCGCGGTGGCTATTGGTGGTGTGGCAAGTTACTGGTTTCTCGAACGCGCGGCGCAGATTTTAGCGCCGTTATTTACTTAACCTTGTTCGCGAGAATACGTTGCTTAGGCAACCTAATCGCGCTCATCATTCTCAGCAGACGCATTCGGCTTAGGTGTTGCCGGAGAGCGATCGGGCCCAAGCGTGTTGCGGACAGTGCCAGCCAAGGGTTTTTCTCCCTCCATTGCGGTGACAAGACTGAGGGTGCTTTTCAGAAATGCCATGCCTACTGTCATCCCTAATACGATCGATAAACGCATGACCCAAGGAATATGAATTCCTGTAAGGCGTTCGCCAACCTCGGCAATCGCAATCATAGTAATAAGTGCGACAAAGCAAGTTTTCCACACATACTTAGCCATCCCCTTCTCCTCCTATTTCCTTTCTTCGCTTTGTGCTCTTGTTTATAAATAGTTATCGCCTACCGAACAGGCAGCGATTCGGCTCAGGTGGCTATAGGGCAGCCCCGTTTCGGTGTGCCACTCGTTAAACTGCGCTTGGATTTTTGCAAGATCTCGCTTCGACGTAGGATTCTCCGCAATGTCGAGACCAATGCTGCGTAGCAGCACAACGACGTCGCGCGCCGGAATAAAGCAGTCTTTGCCGACTCGGCGCAAAAACCAGAGTGCGCTCTGCCCGCCAAGTCGAGAGCCGTGCTTCTTCAGATAGGCCATTAATCCCATCTGATCTTCCACCGGCCAGTCCGCAATAAATTGACCAAAGCCTGCGCTACGCCGAGACTCGTCCTGCACGAAGAACACGTTGTCCTGCAACGCTTTGATTTTTTGCCAGTTGCGCACGACGCGCTTATCACTCGTGAAGGCCTCCCATTGCTCGGGCGACAAATAACTCAGCTTGCGGGGATCAAAACCAAGAAATGCCTCTTCGAAGCTGGGCCACTTATTCTCTATTACTTTCCAACTAAATCCCGCCTGGTTAATCGACTTGGTCATCATGGCAAGGTAACGATCGTCGCCAAGCTCGATGAGCTGCTTCTTTGTTGCCACCGTCGGCAGCATCGCCTTTAACGCGCGCGCGCCGCCTTTGCGCGCTTCTGCTCGCAGTCGAACGTCTTCGAATCCGCTCATTTTCTTTCACTTTTTAGTTGATGCATTGGCTACAAACTTTTGTTGATCGCGCGCTCAACTAGCAGCGCTAAGCTCGACAGCCTTGCCGTGAGGCGTATTCAAATACGCTGATTCCCATTCGTCTTTCCTTTGCAGCAATTCAGCAAGACCGGTGAGTTTTTTGTCCTGCGCAATCGCCTCGAGTGCAGCAAGCCAATGTTCGTAGTACGTGTCACCTATGTCGGCATCGCCGCTGGCTTGAGCGGATTCAATGGCGCCGGTTAAATAGCTCGCCCACTCTGACCAAGTAAATGCACCGGCTTTATGCAAAGCAAGCACGAGGCCAAAGGCCGTCGCTTCCCAGGGCGCTTTGAAAACCGGCCCGTCTGCGTCTTTTGGCTGATACAAAAAATCAGTCATGAGTAAGGTATGGCTCCCAAAGATCTACGAACACCCGGTCTTCGCAGCTCTCTTTAATCACGCGATCTTCCTGATTTGTTGACTCGCGGTTTAGTGTTTTCTTCGCCGAAGCTGTTTCGGTGCCACCCCCACAAGATGCCCGCTGCGGAAACAGTGCAGCGCGTGCGAACGACACTGTGTAGAGAGTCTCTCCCACAACCCTGTCTTTGTCTTGACGATGCGCGTTGGCATCAGGGTAAATGTGCACCCCATTTACCGCATGAATAACGCCGCTTGCACCATGAACATACTCGGGTGCGCGAGTATGACCCGCCTGCGTCATTGGCTGAACTTTTACGAGCGCGCCGCGCGCGTACTTCGGCTTCCGCGAGTCGGGGAGCAGTGTGGGCCCGCCCCTCGCAAGCAGGGCGGCTGCCTCGGCGGGCGTTGGAGCCTTGGTAACCGATCTACTGCGCTCTGAGTTTGGCGCACTCGCGCTAATCTCTACCGAGGAGGCGAAGGGCAACGCAGCCAGTTCTTCTCGCTCGAGCATGCCTTTTTCATGCAAGAGTTTCTGCAGACCAACAAGCCAAGTCTCGTAATAGCTGCTGGTAAGATAACGCTGCGATGCTTGATTCTCGCGGGCATGGCGCGACTCATCGATATTCCACTGCCCAAGCATGCCTGTCGCGAGCGTGAGTGCAAACGCGCGGCGCTCCCACTCTGCGTGAAAAAGAGATTCGACTGGGTCCACGCCCCGCTCGCTAGCATTACTCACCGGCAACACGCGGCCAAAGCCTTGCTTGCCACCGAGGTCGTGTGCGCCGATCATTCGTTCGCCTCATCCATTTCTGGTGGGTTTATCAGTTCAACGCCGATCATTGCGTTACGTGTGACGAGCTCTGCAAGCTGCGCTTCACTCCAGCTATCGGTGCCGGCGGGGCGCTTTGGAAGAACGAGATAACGCAGCTCGGCGGTGGAGTCCCAAACCTGCACACGGGTAGTGTCTGGTAAACTCGTTCCAAACTCCGCAAGCACTGCGCGCGGCTCGCTCACGGCACGCGAGCGATACGGTGCCGACTTATACCACGCTGGTGGCAGGCCCAATACAGTCCACGGATAGCAAGAACAGAGCGTGCAGACGACAAGGTTGTGCACCTCATCCGAGTTTTCAACAACCTTGAGATGTTCGCCCTGACGCCCCATAAAGCCGAGGCTTGCTACCGCGCCGGTTGCATCATTAAGCAACGCTTGTCGAAATTTCTCGTCTGCCCATGCCTTAGCAACAACCTGTGCGCCATTTCGCGGCCCCACTCTGTGCTCATAGGTATCGATAATTTCGTTAAGCGTCGCGGGGTCAACTAAGCCTTTTTCGACTAGCAGGCTTTCAAGTGCCTTAACCCGTAGCTCCAGTTCTGGAGGCGGCGCAGTGTGGTCATGGTCATGGTCATGGTCATGGTCTTCAGAGTGGGACATTAGTCGGCCTCGGGTAAAGCGAAAAGAAGTGCGCGTGTTAATCGCGCTCGACAATAAAATCGAGCTGCACCTCGCGGTAGCGAGGCAGCTTCACCGCAGCGGCGACCGCCTCCATCGTATTAAAGGGCGCATCGACTAATAAGCTGTTTAGTAGCCATGCGGGCAGACTTGCCCCAGGCTCTAGATGACCTTCGCTCGACGCCAAAACTCTACCGTCGCCTAGCGGTTCGAAGCGCCAGCCCGAGATAGCACTCGGCAGCCTTATCCGCCGCGGATTTTCGGGCAACACACCATCAATATTGCGGTTATCGAGCACTACAACGCGGGTTACTGGATCTTGTGCCCACACAAAGTGCATCACAACGTCGCGGTCTTTAATCGGAAAAGGCATGTCGTTATGCCGATACACAAACTGCTCTGTCGCAGACATTCGCTCGACAGTATACGATTCAGCGCAGCGCGCCTCGAGCAGCGCGCAGGCGCTTGGGTCGTCTATTAAGGCGACGAGTGAGCTTAAGCGAACATCCTCTAGAATCATCTCAGCGCGCACGGCTGCGAAACTCGACCCCTGCTGCTCTCGCGTAAAAACACGAATGCCATTCTGCTCTTTTCTTAGCTGCCAATCGGCCTCTTGCGCGCTCACTCGCGCAGGCGCGACAAACAACGCAGCGCAGAGAAGACACGTCATAGTTTTCATACAGATTAGCGAGATAGCATCTCGGCAAGTGCTCAACCGCATCGTGCCTCCTCTGACCCTTCTATATCTCCGCCCCAAAACCGATGCCTGCGCTTTCTATGCCTGCGTAAGCGCCTGTTCAATGTCGGCAATAATGTCATCGATATGCTCGATGCCAATACACAGACGAATCGTCTCGGGCTTAACACCGGCTTTAAACTGCTCTTCAGGCGTGAGCTGTCGGTGAGTGGTCGACGCAGGGTGACACGCAAGTGATTTAGCGTCGCCAATGTTGACGAGGCGTTTAATCATAGCAAGGGCATCATAGAATTTAACACCTGAATCGAAGCCGCCTTTAATGCCAAAGGTGAGCAGCGACGAAGGCTTGCCGCCGCAGTATTTCTGCGCCAGCGCGTAGTTTGCATCGCCCTCGAGCCCTGCATAACTCACCCATTCCACCTTGTCATGTGCCTTCAAATACTCGGCTACTTTCTGTGCATTTTCGCAGTGGCGCTCCATGCGCAAATTGAGCGTCTCGAGTCCCTGCATGATCATAAACGAGCTCATCGGCGACAGAGCCGAGCCAGTATTGCGGAGCGGCACAGTACGCGCGCGGCCGATAAAGGCGGCTGCACCCAGTGCTTCGGTATACACCACCCCGTGGTAAGAAGGCTCAGGCGTATTTAGACCCGGATAGCGCTCGGCATTGTCTGCCCACGGGAATTTACCTGAGTCGACGATCACACCGCCAATAGTGGTGCCGTGTCCACCTACATACTTGGTTAATGAATGCACAACAATATCGGCGCCGAACTCGATAGGATTGCATACAGCCGGCGACGCCACGGTGTTGTCCACAATTACCGCTACACCATGGCGATGAGCAGCCGCGCAAACGGGCTCTAGGTCGATGATATTTCCTGCGGGATTGCCAATCGTCTCGCAGTAAACCGCCTTGGTATTCTCATCGATAAGTTTCTCGATCGCCTCCGCCGAATCATCTTCAGCGAAGCGTACTTCGATGCCTTGGCTCGGTAGCATATGGGCAAACAGCGTATACGTGCCGCCGTAGAGCTGCGGGGTCGAGATGATGTTGTCGCCAGCCTTGGCTAGCGTCAGTATCGCGTAGTTAATTGCCGCCATCCCGGAGCTCACCGCAAGTCCTGCAATACCGCCTTCCATCGCCGCCATGCGCTGTTCGAGCACGTCGTTGGTAGGATTCATTATGCGGCTGTAGATATTACCCGGCACGGCGAGATCGAAAAGATCGGCGCCATGCTGTGCATTGTCGAACTCGTAGGCGACGGTCTGATAGATTGGCACTGCTACCGATTTAGTGGTTGGATCGGTTGTATAGCCTGCGTGTATGGCGATGGTTTCTTTTTTCATGGGGAGCGGCTCCTTATGAGGCGACAGTAAAAGCAAGGCAAAGTTTATACCTTATGGCGCACGCCGGCAGCAACAAGGATCGGTTATCTGAAAGTGCTCGTTAATCGGTAAAGGCGAAAATTCGCAGGCTAGATAGGATTGATGTCTGCGCTAATGGAGGCGTAAAGGTAAGAATTAATTTTTTTAAATAAAAAAGGGGGCCAGATGCACTGGCCCCCTTTTGAGAAAGTCCTACATGTTTCTTAGAACTTGTACGTCGCACCCGCGAAGAAGAAACGGCTCACGTCGAATAGGCCAGGGTAAGTGTTGTTGTTACCCGTGCCAGTACCTACGTTAGTCGAAAGAGGCGCATCTTCTGCGAGCAGGTTGTTAGCACCCGCGCGAATTGTGATGTTCTCAGTCACTGCGTAGTTAGCGGAGAGGTCGAGGTAGTTGCGCTCTTCCATGTAGTCATTCATCTGCTCTTCGCGATTGGCAGCTGCTGCTGCGTCCAGGCCGAACAGAGTTGTTTCGCCAACGTGACGCCAAGTCATCGCAACGCCCAAGCCGCTAACAGGTGTTGACCAGTTGAGCAATGCGCGGTGCGTATACTCAGGTGTTGGCAGTGCGCATTGACCCGCGTAGAAGTCCACACACTCGATTGCGTCAGCGCCGGAGAATGGCGTTGAGTTGTTGGTGTCGAGCACTGTTGCCGCGAAGTCTACGTTAACAGAACCGAAGCTGCCGAAGTCGTAGCTGTAAGCAACGTTTATGTCGACACCCGTAGTCTCTAGCGACGCAATGTTTGCATTTTGCTGGCTAATACCCGCAATACCGCCACCAGGCGCATCATTGCTCAACCATAATGTGCCAGCCGTATCGCGCTGAATCAGACCGCAAAAAGTGTCCGAACCTGCTCCGCCAGAAATACAGCCGTCGAGACTTGCTTGAGCTGGGATGCTACCAATCGCATCAGTCACTTCTATATCGAAGTAATCAATTGAGATTGAGAGGTTTTCAACAAAGCTTGGAGTGTATACGACGCCTAATGTAGTCGTGTCACCTGTCTCAGCCACTAGGTTGGGATTACCACCAGTGATGATGTTGTACTGACCCGCCGGGTTATCTTCGATACCACCAGTATACTGTGCAGCTGTCGCGCCGGTGCGAGCACAGGCTTCAGCCGATGCTGCAGGAGAAACACCTGGCGCAGAGGCACATGGATCGAAAAGACCGTTTTCGCCAGTCGAGAGGTCAGTCAAACCTGTGTTGATACCAACGTATAGATCGAAGACGTTAGGCGCACGAATAGCACGGGCCTGGTTCACGCGGAATCGAATATCCTCCGTGGGGGACCAGCTAGCCCCGACGAACCAGGTATCTGCATCGAAGCTATTGCTCAAGCCATTACCCACTGTTGTGTAGTCTGAGTAGCGGTAGCCGGCTGAGATGCCGAGTTCCTCGGCCCACGGCTGACCAGTCACGACAGGAATCGACGCTTCCATGAAAATTTCGTCCACTTCGATCTGACCGTTGATCGGCAGTGTTGCGCCGCCAGTGCCCGTAAGACCCTGGCCGCCCGAAATCTTAGAGATATCGTCGGATAAACGCGAGAGCTTGTCAGTGCGAGTTTCAAAACCGACGAGTCCAGTAACACCTGCTTCTGCGAACGGGCTCTGAATGCCAAAGTTCGTGAGGTCGCCTTCGACAGTGCCACCGAACACGAGCTGCTCTGTTTCACCCGTGACGATACCTATGCCCTGGATGAAGTCGGTTTGCGCCGAAGTGATAGCAGTGCTTCCGTCAGCGTTGCGCTCGAAGATATTCCAAGGCAAACAGCCTCCGCTAGTATCGCGACAGACGGCGTTACCGTTAGCGTCTTCGGTGGCAAACAAGGCTTGTTGTACACGATTAAAGTTGAGATCGCGCTGAGAGATCCGCGTACCCTCTGTGCCCGAGAACTGAGCGAATACGTCAAAGTTGAAGTCATCGCCTAGGTCGCCACGCAAACCAGCTACCGCACGCCACGTGCTGTTTTCGTAGGTGCTGATACGAGGACCGCCCTCTACATTTCGATGTGAGTTAATGAACTGCACGTCTGCGTCGCCACCGGCCGCGAGAATATCGTTACAGCTATCAAAGTTGCCGTCAGCATCGAAGTTACCCGTGAAGTCTGCGAAAGAGAACGCGCCAGCTCCATTGGGGCCACGGCCCGCTTGCAGGAGCGGGTTGCTACAGTTCGTCTCGAAAGAGCGGTTGAACGACGCAGACTCTGCGATTTGCGCAGTCGTTTTGTTGTTCATGTAACTTGTGTCGGCGTAGGCTTCGAGGCCGCCGTCGATCTCGTAGTAACCGCTTGCGCCAAGGTTCCAACGCTCAACAGGGCGCTGGTAATGGTTGCGGGCACCAAAATTATAAGTTTCAGCCGCGCCACCTGCGAAAGGCGTAAGCGTACCGTCTTCCTGCTGGAATACGGTACCGGCTACACCGTTACCGAGCGTGCCGTTGAAGCGGCGGAAATTCGAAGAACCGACGCAGTTGATAGTGGAAGTGCCGCCGAGCGTACACGCACCCGTGTCGCGGTCGCCACCGAGGAGCTCTTCTTGGTCTTCGTAGCTACCGAAGATAGTAATGTTGCCGGTACCTTGAGCGTTGTTTACGCCCATTAGGAATGACATGAGGCCAGATTCTCCAGCGGTGTTACTACCCGGATCTGCAATGTCGTTACGCTGAAGCACGTCGGCCATAAAGCCGTTGTCGTTGGGGTTTTCGTTCCAACCGTACTGATAGTCCAGCTCGAAACCTTCGAAGTTGCGCTTAGTCACGAAGTTAACTACGCCGGCAACCGCGTCAGAACCGTACACGGCCGATGCGCCAGCTGTCACGACGTCGACGCGCTCAACTAACCGAGCAGGGACGAGGTCAACGTTTGCCGCAGATGAGAACGGGCTGCCGAAAGGAAGACGCTTGCCATCGATTAGAACAAGAGTGCGCGTTGCGCCGAGACCGCGAAGGTTCAACGTTGACGTACCAGTTGCTCCGTTAGCAACGTCTGAAGTCTGTGAGACGAAAACGTTAGGCAGGATGTTCACGACGTCCTCTATTCGCGTACCACCGCGGCTATCGATTTCCTGCGCGCCGATCTGCACTAATGGTACTGAAGATGTAACGTTTGACCTCGTTAGTCGCGAACCTGTGACTACCAGCTCTTCGATTTCATCGTCCTGCGCGAATGCGCTTGGTGCGAATCCAGCCGATCCAGCGGCAATAGCTGCAAACGCTACGCTGAAGGCTGAAGCCTTGCGGTTTAATTTGAACATAAATTGTTCTCCTAAAATTAGCGACCACAACTGTTTTCGCCCGGGCGAGAGTGCTGTCGGGGTCGATTTGATTTACTCATAACCCTAAGGGCGTGCAATTGTCGCGCGAAATCAGCAAAGCCTTCAAGCGTCTTTCACCAAAAGCTGCCTTATTTTAGACACATTGTGCCCGCATTTACGTGATACTGACTATCTCTATCAGATAGATTCGGCTTTTCTATCACTAATGCCTCCATCAGAGCGTTAGCCGGCACTCGTCTGCCAGAATCTAACAGTGCGTTTTATGGCATGATTATTGTGAACGCTCGCAGCACGAATCTAGATTAGTTAGCGCATGACTCTGTCCAGCCTTACAGACCTCAAGCACGGATGGTTTTAGGGTGAAGGCAACTCGATCTAACCTAGTCAAAAAGCTCTGGCCGTAATTCGGCAAATGGGGCCGAGCGGCCAACCGATGAGGTGTATAAAGGCTGTCGAACCTGCCAAACGCTCTCTGTCTTCACGGTGTTTTTAAGCGTATTGAACATCAAGCAACCCTCTTCCCAAGGCTCACCAAGAAAATTCAGTAAATTCGTTATCGTTTCTTGAGGCGCTGTGACCAGCGCCTCGTACTCAACGGTAAAGATGTCTTGGCCGAACAGGCTTTGCCAGTGTGTCATTAGGTCAGTCTGCAGATTGATGTAGTGACGAATAGCCCTGATATCGGTCGCGTAATGCTGAGCCTGTCCAAATCGAGTGGTATAGATTGACCAAGCGATATCGTGCCATGCGCGATGGGTCACAATAATCTTAGCCGCGGGGAAGAGCGCCTTGATTAATCCGAGGTAAAGGAAATTGTCAGGCCGCTTGTCGGTAAGACGCGTATTTTGGCCAAAAATACGGCCAGATTCCTCCTGATAACGCGCTGCCCACAACTGCAATGCCCTGTTGGTAATCAGCTCGCTGTCGAGCGGGTAGTTTGGAAGCTCGGTGTCGACTAACCTGCTGAAAAACTCTCGCTCGCCAGCAGGAGTAAATGCCGAATGCGCTGCTAGAATCTGCTCCACCAAAGTAGAGCCCGAGCGAAACATGCCGCAAATAAACACAGGCGAAGCACTGTCTATCAATCGATTTTGATTAAACCATTCATCGTTAAAGTTTTTCTTTATTGCGTTAAATACCGCTTCTACTAACGATGGAACATATTTTCTATAGGTTAATCGATCAGCCGAATTTGCCTTATCGAAATGAGCTAGTGAAGCGGAAAATTTCCCGCACTGCTCGAGCGCGCGACCAAGGGCAAAATGGAGATCAGGTTCGTCACTCTTCGCAGCCTGTGCTTTAAGCCTACCAATGAGCGGATCGGTTTCATCCTCAAATTGCCGTGCATCAGCTAATCTTGCCAACGCTGGCAAGTAGCTCGAATCGAGTTCGAGACAATGCGAAAAATAGGCGCATGCGCCATCTCGATCACCCTGTTGTTCAGCCAAACACCCTAGGTTAAAAAAGGCAGGCACGTAGCGAGAGTTGAGCTCGATAGCCCTCTTTAGTTGTAAGCCGGCTTCCGCGTCATCGCGCAATTGCTCAGAGTACACCGTTGAAATATTGAGCACTATTTCCTCTGGCCGCTCGGCACTCAAGGCAATGGCTCTCTCATAGGCAGCTATCGCAGACAAAGGCTTACTTGCTCGAGCGAGTAAGTAAGCATAGTTATAATGGCCGTCAGCGGAGTCTGGCTTACGGTGTAAATAGCTCGCATACAAATCTATTGCGAGATCCAAGTGCTTCGACATTTGGCACCGCGCAGTCAATGCCTCAAGCACAGTAATATCGTCCGGAAGCAATGTCGCTAATTTATGAAGGTAGTGAACGCTGCCGTGCTCATCCTGCATCGCATCACAGACCTTAATCAATCCCCATAAACAAGGCTGGCACTGTTCATCTAACGCAAGACCCGACTTGAGAAGTTGACGAGATTTCTCAAATTGACCAGTGTTATAAGCTTGCAATGCTCCTTGCAAGATATCGTTAAGAGTCAACACTCGCTCCCTACTGGGTTACGCCATTTATAGGCGTCGCACATTGATACAGTGTTTACTTATTTTGTGCATCTGCCCGAAGTCTTAATGGGCGCCAGCACTGCATTGAGTAATGCATCATATACATTGGTGCCAACCAGCCGGATTCATGTAATTCAACAATGACTTTTGAATCTAGCGCGTTGAGCTTTTGAAGATTAATCCCAACGTAAGTGGCGAGCACTTTCTGTTCATTAGATCCCTCGACCGTGTAATTAGCCTGCATCTGATCGAGTACTTTGTGCTTCACAAGAAGCCTCGTGAATTCACCAGTACGCTTGCGCTCTTCTTCGTACTCCCCGACAAATTGCATGACAGCCCTGACTTCGGCCGACGGCTCTTCACCAACGAAAAATGGAAAACGCGAATTTTCTTGAATCGTTTCAGCAGCGCGATCAAGCACCAGCGCCCTGCTGCCGTCCTCTTGCGCAGCAAACGCAAAGGGATAACACCGCAAATAGGAAGGCACATAACAATCCGGATCCCATCTGCCGTTCTCATCGATAAAAAGATTGCCTCCACCGGGCAAGCCTAATACCGCCATAGGAACAGGATTATCTACATTCGAAAAAACGATCGGGTAGTGACGCTGAGCACTACTAATTTCAATCATAGTTAGAGGGATTGCGCGCTCATTTTTTACAAAATCGAACGGCTGCTCAGAGGGAGTAATTCCCAATTTTCCATGGGATTCATAGGTCAGAATCTCGGGCTGCTTATAAAGAAATTTCTTGCCCGCCATGGACGCCAAAGGATTACCCTGCTGTTCATCTGTCACGTTCAACTCTCCACTGTTTCGATTCTAAATTTCACTCACTTTCCATATTTACTTTGCAATTCAGTCTGCTCGCAGCCAGCCGGTTAATGCATAACGCGGCTTTGTTGCAAAAGGCGCAACATAGGACACTTGGTGATCGCGCGGCACTTTAAACAAGCTACAGCTATTAAATGTAGGCACATGCGTTTTAGTCACTTGTTGCCCATCAACAAACTCTAGCATACCGCCCCAGTGTGACTCCCATTCTTTAGTCAGGTTAATAACAATTGCGAAACGTCTGTCATCCGCAGTACTAGCACTGTCGTTGTGCCGCATTAAAAAATGCCCGGGGGCATAAAGAGTAGCTTGCAATTCGACTTTCCTAATCTGCTCATCGCCTGTTAGCTCGCGAAGATATTCGATCGTGTCTGGGCTGTTGATCGCCTCCAAAATCGCATTGAGCATCAGTTTGGGCTCCCACTTATTGGTGTACGCATCGACCATAGGGTAACGATAATAGGCGAACTGATAGTCTCCTTTTGCTTGCTCAATAACAGCGCTATGAAATGCCTGCCGATCTTGCTGTGTCATAGAGGCAAGTTGTGCCGCAGTCTTGGTCATGGCTTCGGACCCGTTTCGAAACGCCATCTCCCAAACCACTTGTTGCTCCAAACAGGCAAAAGTCTCCTCAGCTGCAAATTGCGCCAAAAAATTGGGGATTTGGACCGAACCCGCCTCCGCAAGTTCACTGCCGACGGCGAGCTGATCTATCGACGGATTCAATAATAATCCTCTGAAATTATGCATACGTATGCGCTCTTTTTTTTGCTGCGATAACCAATGCGCTACCATAACATAATGCCTACAAATCAAGAATCCGAAGCGAAGCCAAATTACGGTTGCGATAGGCTAGCAAGGGTTTATGATCAACGACTAATCCCTCATTTTCAGGAACCCGGCGACCCTTTATGCAACCCTCTATCGAGTCAATTCGACGCCAGTTTGACCTCGCTTTTGAGCAGGGCGCGTATCAACAGTCGCTTGGCCTCCTGCAAACGCTCTGCCGGCGCAGCCCGGAGGATGCCGAAGCACATCATCGACTCGGCGTGATGGAAGAGGAGTTTGGGACACCGATAGCCGCTAGCCATGCCTACCTTCACTGCCTTAATCTAGCCCCGAAAATAGCTAAAGCTTATCTTTACGCGGGCTATTGCTTGCAACAACAAGGCCTGACAAACCAAGCGGTCGAATTGTATTCACTTGGCGCAGACATCGATGAGAATCTTCTTTATTTGTGGCAATCCGAGCAGCAGCCTACGCAATCACGGCTGCGCTCAGCGGCGGCTAATCGTCTTCTTCGTGATCATCTAACGAGACTGCACTCAACGGCGGTAGGGTCAGACACCGACTGCCTGCGCGTTGCCTCGGCGCTATGGACGCGGACTCACAATACTCACTTTGAATTTAAGAATGCACAACAAAGGCCGCAACTCTTCTATCTGCCTGATCTGGCGGCCCGCGGCTTTGAAGACTCCCACGGCTGGGAGTGGGCACAGCAAGTGCAGGCGGCAGCTACAGACATTACAAATGAATTACTCAGCGCATTACCCACTATACGGAATTTGGGTCGCCCTTACCTTGCAGCAGACAGCCGAGTGGGAGAGTCATTCGCAGCGCTGGTAGGCTCATCAAACTGGACGGCTTTAGATCTTTTTGTCGAGGGAGCAGCCAACACCGAGATGAATACTTACTTCCCTGCCACTCTTGCAGCGCTCAAGAACGCGCCGATGTATGGCTTTGATGACACTCCGTTTGAGGTGTTCTTTTCTCTGCTTCGACCCGGTCAGCATATCAAGCCCCACCATGGCTTATCCAACCACAGTCTGACTGTACACTTACCGATCATAATCCCAGAACAATGCTGGCTGCGCGTGGGGGATGAAACGCGCAAGTGGGAGGTTGGTAACCTTGTTGCGTTCGATGACACCTTCATTCACGAAGCCCGCAATGAAAGCGCAGAAGAGCGAATTGTCCTCATATTTTCGATCTGGCACCCCGATCTAACTAAACCTGAACAGCAGGCGATCAAGCGGTCTTTTCGATCTCGGCAGCGGTGGCTGGAACAACGCCGAATTCCTTCAATCAACAGCTGACGATAAGGTTCACTCTACGCAATCAACTCGTTTTAGTTCTTCGATGAGTGGCACAAGATGTTCTTCGAAAGGTCGCCAACGGCCTACGCGCTGTTCATTTATCGCCTCTCTCACTTGCAATTCGCTGAACGTAAAACTGGTCGACACTTTCTTATAGAAATCCAAACATTTGTCGCTCCAAGGCAGTCCGCAGAAATCGGTAATTTGCTGTCCGACCTCACTGGGGCTCGCGACTAAAGCTTCGTAACTTACGTTCATCACTCTGTCGGGCGCCAAAGCCGCCCAATGATTCATAAGCTTATGAGAGATCGAATAGGTATCAGCGAGAGACTGAAATTCGACCGCATAATTGTGTCCTTCGGGAAACATTCGAGTAAAGATGCTCCAGCAAACATCGCGCGGATCACGGCGCATCTGGATCACCTTTGCATCAGGAAACAACGATAGGATCATGCCCACATGCTGAAAATTATGTGGCATCTTGTCAGTAATGAAATTTCCCTCAGCGCCAGCACCTTTGTCATCCAAATAAAGCGGAGTCTTTTCGAAGTAATGTATGGCGAGTGTTCGCCAGTCGTGATCTGACATTTTTTCAGGCAATGGCGCCTTACCTAAAGCGACGTCATTCTGATACTGAGTGACAAGAAAACCTAATGCTTCGTTCTCTCCACCGGCTGCTACATTCGGTAGCTGCGCTAATATCCGTTCGACTAACGTTGTGCCAGAGCGCGGCATACCAACGATAAACAACGGCGTCGCGTGGCCCCCTGCCTCAACGGGCACCGCGGCGTACTGTGCGAATTGTTGCAGGATACGCTCACACGCTAAGTTATTAGCCGATGAATCGTAATGAGTAGAGGCCGCCTCCATACTGCGTTTTTGTTGAGTATTCGCCTCTAGGTAGAACCTATAGGCCATTTGAGTATCTCCAAGCCGCGCGTGTGCGTCGGCTTGAACGTAAGCAATCAGTTGTTTCTCGTACGCTGACCAACTGCCTTCTTGCAGGCTTGTCTGAATACGCTGAAGCAAAATAGGCAGCGCATCTGGCTGAGAAATTTCGAGCAAAACGCTCCATGCTTCTGCATTACCTGAATTCTTTTTAAGTGCCGCCTCACTCGCGGCAATTGCTTGCGCATAGTCTCCTTTAAGGCGCCACAGCCGTGCTTGCAGCAAATAGAACTCTGTTGTTTCAGCACCAGCCTCTCTTGCGTATTGAACATAGGTTTCGCATTGATCGACTTTTCGAGCAAGCAAGAATAAGTCGGCAAATTTTACAAATTCGGCGGCACTAGGAGTGATTAATCTAAGGTAGAGTTCATACGTTTTTATGGCCAAATCATAGTCGCGCAATCGGCCAGCGGCGAGCGCGAGCGCCTGAGCAACCTCGGTATTGGTCGAATCTGCCTGCAAAAGCTGCCTCAACAGTGCCACCGATCTGTCCCAGGCACCCAACAGGCCAAATGCTTGCGCTCGAAGCAAGTGACTTGCCTGCGATCGATGAGGAAAGCGGTCAAGTTGTTCTAGCACGAGTTGAGGTTTATTGAGTGCGAGGAGTAAATTGCAGACATTCGCTGAGAAAGGTTCATCCATTCCACCGCTTCGGCCAGCGCGCGCGGCAAGTTCGGCCGCAGACGAATTGTCACCTTTTGCCCGCAGACAGATAGCATAGTTATAGGCGATGTCTGCAGCATCGGGTTCGAGCGCTAACGCCATCGAAAGAAGCGGCTCGGCTTCTGAAAACTGCTGAGCCTGCATTAACACAGTGCCCAGCCCATAGAGCGCATCAACCTGTTGCGAATCTACACTCAACTGCTGGGTATAGAGTCGCTTAGCGGTATCGAGGTCACCCCGGCGGTGTGCCGCCTCGGCTTGCTGAATCAAAGAATTCATAGCTATTTTTTACTCAAAAGTGCTGATACCTATCGCTCTAATGCGCGTTGTATGTCTTAATATTGTCGCATACCATTTAACTATCAAGACGCCTTATTTAACGCAGCAATCCTAATCCGGCAATCACTATGACATGCTAGGCTATTGAAATGATCATCAACAACACTCTATCGCTTTCACCCGATTTGAAAGCCAATCCCTGGGCGCAAATATTCGCCGAAAAAGGACGAGTGCATATTCCAAATTTTCTCTCCGAAGAGTCCGCCTCAACTGTATTCGAATGCCTCGACAGCCAGGCTGCTTGGAATCTTGTTTGCCAACAAGATGGAATTCATCAAGATCTAAATGAGAATATCGGTGCTGTTTGGAGTGAGGAGCAGATTGCCCTGTTTACGAAAAAATTGCACGAGCAGGCGCGCTCGCAGTTCCAGTATTTGTATCGAACGATACCCATCTACGATATTTATCACAAGCAGCTCATGCCCGAAAATTTTCTCAATGAAATTTTTAGATTCCTCAATAGCTCAGCTTTTTTGGACTATTTACGCAACACTCTAGCAATGCCAGATATTGAATTCGCCGATGCTCAAGCCACCTGCTATACCAGCGGCGACTTTCTCAACAAGCACGATGACAGCGCGCCCGGTAAGAACCGACTAGCGGGGTATGTCTTAAATTTAACACCCGCTTGGAATCCCAATTGGGGCGGAGCGCTCCAGTTTTATGATTCACACGATAATTGTGTCGACACACTCGTCCCTAGTTACAATGCGCTCCATGTTTTTAGAGTGCCGCAGCCACATGCGGTGACCTACCTGCCCCCATATGCCCACGGCAAGCGGCTTTCTATTACGGGCTGGCTTCGAGCCGGCGCCGATCCTGGCGCTTAATCTGTTCGCTGCGCCTGTCGGCCGAGCAAACGACGCTAGAAGTTATTTCTGCTCTCGAGCAGGCACCACATCGAACGGTGCGGTTAATCTAAAGTCGGAGGTGTCTCCTTCAAAAGCGTAAGTGCCATGCCATGTATAAGAGGGAAACAGCACCAATTGTCCGGCTGCTGGATGAATAACCCTTTCGACCACTTCGCGCTCTCCTAACATAAGCGCGCTTTCACCAAACTTGATGCACCCGGATTGGCTCGCTTGGTCCGACATGGTGTCTGGCAACGAAATGTAGCTCGCCGAGCTAATCCACCCTTCTGGGTGCACATGATTAACGTGAAACCCCTGCGGCTTGAGTTTTACTGACCAGGAACCTGAGAATGTAAACTGGCCGCTCTTTGCTGTAGCCAGTCGACTTAAAAAGGGATGGTTCTCATCGGGCGAAAAATGCTGCAGGTAGCTTTCGACCACCTGAGTCAGCGCTTCTTTGTAGCTCGCGAGTACGGGATTGCGCTTCTGCAACAAGCGCCCCGGCGTCTGCGTTCCAGACTTCAATGTCTGCTGAGTAGGCGCTACCTGAGCCCGATGCATTCCTAACAAGACAGACTCCAATTCGGCGAGAAAGTCGTCAAGACTGCTGTACCCTACTGGAACTGGCAGCGTAAACACGCCGATATGGTCTTCGTGATCTATTAACCACTGATAGCGCTCATCGCCTAACAATCGCCAGCAAAGCCCTTGCAAGGCCCAAGTGAGCTGATTCAATGGTGCATATGAGAATAGTCGATCAATTAATGCCTGTGCCAAATCATAATTCGCTTGAATAATATGCACACGCACTAAATCTTGTGCGGTGCGTAGATCAAATGCTTGCCCAAGAGCCTTGGTGAAAGCAACCTGAGCTCGGCTATAGTCGAGTTGATTAGCCGCAAGCCTTCCTTGTACGTGAAGTAATGCAGCTGTGGTCTCAATCGATAGTGCCTGGTCCAATTGATATTGCGCAGTTTCATTGCGCCCTATAGCGCTCAAACTGTTTATATAAGACAAGCGCAGAGAGATATCGCGTGGCGTCTGTGCAATGGCGTTTAGATAGCTGCGCTCGAGCTCCTCATGTCTACCTGCCTGCCAGTAAAATTCATGCAACGTTTCGTGGGCTAGAACAAAACCAGGATTCTGTTCAATACTCTTTAAATACTCAGACTCTGCCTGTTCATGTTCGCCAGACTCAAACAATGCATTAGCGTAATTGTAATGAATCTCGGCATTTTTAGGTGCGAGCCCCAGCGCTATTTTGTAGCTAGCGGTCGCGAGAGCTAGCTGCTCATTGAGTTTGTAGCACAGAGCGAGGTTGTGTCTTGCAGTCACGTGGTCAGGATTAATCTCGAGTGCGCGTTGATAGTATTCTGTAGAGAGTTCGAAATTCTCTAACGCCTTGTGCGCGTCCCCTAGCCCCGTCAGCGCACCGATGTCTTTAGAGTTTTGAGCGATTGCGCGATCTAACTCGACCACAGCCGCCTCTGGACTCACAGAGATCAGTAAGAGACCCAAATTTTTTAGAGCGTCTTGGAAATCAGGATTTAATTGCAAAGCTTGCCGATAGTGCTTTTCAGCGAGCAAATCGTTCCCCTGCTTAGCATAAACATTAGCTAGGTTATTATGGACCTCTGGCTGTTGCGATTGTCGGGACAAAGAGCGCAAAAAATAGTCTATTGCTGCGCTCAATTGATTCTGATCTGCGCTTGCTAAACCGGCCAGATGGAGGAGATTTGGCTCCTCGGGTATTTTCTCGAGCAACGCGTTGATCTTTGCTAAGGCAGCGGGCTCATGATTAGTAATCGCTGCAAACAGCTGCCCTAATAATTGCTGAAACTGCTCGGGGTTAATGCCGGCCATAGTATTTCCTTTATGCAAAAAAAAACGGCGGGCCTAAGCCCACCGTTTTTCACTTCACTAAAACCCTTAGGTTATAGCTTGTAGCTTGCGCTCAAGAACACGCGTGGACCAAGCAACGAATACGTTGATGGGAACGTATTGCTTTGCTCAGCCGCAGCACCTACAGGGTCAGGTAGTGCGTCTGTTGCGTTCTGTACACCAAAAGTCACACGCGCTTTTTCATTAAACTGATAAGCGGCGCTTAGGTCGAGGTAGTAGATCGAATCGATCTTCGGCGCAGCCAAAGTGCTTGCGTCGACAGGGCCGTTAGCAATGCGATCGTCCTCTACTTCACCCAGGAAGCGTAACAGACCTGATACAGTCCATGCACCTGAAGTCAGCGTTGCACGAGTGTTCCAACTAACATCGGTGTAAGGTGAGCCACAGGTGTTACCGAAGCTTCCTGCGCAGTTGTCAACTCGGTCAGCCAATGCAGCAACTGGAGTCGTATCAAACTTGTCTAGGAACGTGCTGTTGAACGTTAGGCTCAGAGTAGAACCTGCGCCACCGATACCGAAGTCTAGGTCAGTGACGTAGTTAACATTCACGTCAACGCCAGCTGTTTCGATCAAACCAATGTTTGAGTTCAAGACATTCACGAGACCAACGTTACCGTCTGGACGACGCGAAATCGCCTGACAGAATGGCGAAGCTGCATCTTTAACTACGTTGTAGCAGAGGTCGAGCACGTTAGCAGTGCTGCCACCTAATACGCTAATCGCGTCTTCGATTTCGATGTTGTAGTAATCTACCGTGATGTCGAGGCCATCCATAGGCTGGATAACAGCACCCACCGTGAAGGTATTAGAAGTCTCTTCCTTCAGGTTAGGGTTACCACCGAAGTTGCCCTGAATCTGTGAGTTCGCTTGGACGAAAACGCCTACGTTAGCAGCGGCAACGCCGGTTGCTTGGCATAGTGCAACATCGGTAGTGCCAGCGATGAAGCCATTAGATGCACACGGATCTGATGCACTTGGGAAACCGTTACTCTGGCCTAAGAAGAGCTCAGACACGTTTGGTGCACGAACTGCCTCTTGGTAACCAACTCGGAAGCCAACCATCTCGATAGGTGAGTAGTTGATAGCCGCGGCGAACGATCCAACGCTACCTATGTTTGAGTAGTCTGACGTACGAGCAGCTGCCCACAACGTTAACTCTTCAACCATTGGCTGGCCTTGCATTACTGGGATTGAGATTTCACCGAAGAAGTCCGCTGAGCTGTAGCCACCTACAGTAGGCTTACCGGCGTTAAAGCCAAGAACGTCGCCTGATGAAAGGAAGCTGTCTGGACGGAAGCTAGATGAATCCGCACGGTGCTCGTAGCCGAGAACAACCGAAACAGGGATATCTGAAGTCGGCAGTGTAAACACATCGCCAAATACGCTTGCCTGAATAATTTCCTGCTCAATGCTCGTAAGGTTAGTTGCGCCGATATTAACGAAGTCGATAGCGGCTTGCGAAATATTGCCAGCGCCGAATATGTTAATCGGTGCACAGCCGCCCGAAGTGTCCTGACAAGCAAGACCGTCGTCGGTTACTGCAGCAGCTTGGACGAATCGCGAAGCAGACACGTCGTTGTTTAGCACGTTGCTGTTGTCGAGATTAGAGAAGCTATAAGACGCATCGAATGACCAAGTGTCAGTGATGTCGCCTGAAGTGCCCAATAGGATACGGAACGAATCGCGCGTATCAACAGACTGACGTGAGCCGTTTTCGACCATACGACGACCGATGTACAGTGGGATATTGCCGTTGGCGTCAGCAGTGGCAAGCGATGCAGGTGTATTTAACGCCGCTTGCGCATTAGGACCAAAGAACGCGCTGTTCGGGTTTACAAATACCGACGTAAACGCAGGTGTAGGCGCAAGCTCTTGTGGCACTAAGTTGTGTGAGAAGTTCATCTCACTGTAGATCTCTACCGTGTCAGTGATGTCGTAATGACCCATGGCAGTAAGTAGGTAACGCTCTTGTGGTAACTGCAGGAAGTTATCAGGCGCGTAGTTAAAGCGATCTCCAGGCTCTTGCCATGCACGGCCTTCGCCATTCGAATCGAAGATGCCTAGCGTGTCGCCATTAGGAAGCGTTGGGCCACCAAATACGCGAGTACCAGGAACGCCTGATGAGCCGCCCGGAACGAGTGCTGGCTTGCCGTCGACCGTGCTGTCGAGCAATGCGTTGCTTGAGAAATCACGTGCGTCAGAGAAAAGCGCTTTACGTGAGAGGTATGAGGCGTAGAGAACCGCGTTACCACGGCCTTCATCGAAGTTTCCGCCGATAGTGATATCGAAGTTGTAACGCTCAGCGTCGCCTTCGCTTGTGATGTCGTAGAGGCTAGTAATTTCCATGCCTTCGAAATCGTCGACTAGCTGGAAGTTAACAACACCCGCTAAAGCATCAGAGCCGTATACGGCAGAAGCACCACCTGTGAGTACGTCAACTTGCTTGATCAATGTAGCTGGGATTGAGTTGAGGTCGACAACGCCAGTCTGCGTGGCGGGAATGTAACGACGGCCATTAACTAGGACCAGCGTACGGTTAGTGCCCAGACCGCGAAGGTCAACACGCGCTGTACCGTCGCCTGGGTTGTTCGAGCTAGCACCAAACGAAGGAAGAGTTGACGGAAGTTCGTTCAACTTCTGTTCGATGTTTACAATACCTGAAATCTGAAATTCTTCACCAGACACAGTAGTAAACGGGCTAACAGCTGAGAGATCTGCACGCTGAATGCGTGAACCTGTAATAACAACTTCTTCGACCATCTCATCTTGAGCGAAGACGCTTGGTGCGATACCCACAGAACCTGTGCCAGCGATAGCGGCAAACGCTACGCTGAAGGCGTGTGCCTTGCGGTTTAGTTTGAACATTTATTGTTCCCCTGCATAGATATAGAGGGCTACTATCAACCTGATCCAACCTGATCGATAGCGCCAATCGTTTAGTTTTAATGAATAAGTGCACCACGTACTGCATAGCGCGTGGCGAGCATACTACATGGATTTAGAGAATACTTGAACAACTTTGCCGCTTTTTGGGCACTAAAAAACATTATTTCGCCATGTTTCTATGCTTTCCAGCTTAAATTGCCGTCTGATAACCAAATTCTATGGCAATTGCACAAGGTTTAATCATATTTTGATCACTATGCGTCTTAAATACCAAGATCCAAGTATGGGCTGCTATAATCGGCGGCAAATAGGGTTACATTGTCACGGGAATTTGAAGCCAGAACTTAGAGGCTAGGCTGAACTGCGGGGAAGTTAACACCAAATAATTGAAACATAAAGAAACAATTAAAAAGAAGAAGAAAGGTTTATGTAGGCCTAACAGAGAACCTATACCCCGCGCCCCGAACCGTCTGCACGAGGCGCGCGTAATCGATAGTCGCCCCCTCAACCGACGATAAAGCCTTGCGGAGCCGACGAATGTGCACATCGATTGTGCGCTCTTCGAGATAGACATTACCGCCCCAAACCGAATCCTGTATGTGGTCGCGGCTAAATACCTTTTCTTGATTCATGAGGAAGAATTTGAGTAATCGAAACTCAGTGGGGCCCATATCTACAGGCTTGTCCTCGATTGTGATTCGGTGACTAGTAGGGTCTAACTGCAAGTCGAACACCTGCAATGCTTTGTTCTTCTGTTTGTCGTCGATACGGCGCAATACAGTCTTGATGCGGGCAACGAGTTCTCGAGGCGAGAAAGGCTTGGTGACATAGTCATCAACGCCTTCGCTTAACCCTTGTACTTTGTTGTCTTCGCTGCTCTTGGCAGTGAGCATGATTATGGGGATATTGGCGGTAAGGTCATCGCGACGAAGACGCCGAGCGAGCTCGATACCGCTACCACCAGGCAACATCCAGTCGAGCAAAACCAGGTCTGGCTTCTTGTCGATGATCGACACGTGTGCGTCGTGCGCGTTAGCAGCGCTGATGCTATTAAATCCCGCGAGGTCTAAGGTAATGCTCACCATGTCGCGAATAGCCGCTTCATCGTCGACGATCAAAATAGTAGATTCAGACATAGCACTCAAACCCTCAGCAAGAACCACTAACACCTCTTTATCGAGAACGTGTTATCCAAACAATTTAGTTTTCGTTACCCGCTGATTTAATCATCAAACTATGACATTTGCGTGACAATGGCAATGCAATCCTGCAACAACTCAGAAGCGGTACTGCACTTGCAAAGACGCCTCTCGGCCCAGATTAAATCCATTAGCAAGCAAGCTACCTTGTGTAATCTCACTGCGCGCGTCGAGAATATTTTTAGCCTTAGCTGTGATCTGCCAGTTCCGATTGAGCTCTTTGATGAAAATGAAATTGAGCTCTCCATAGCCCTCTTGAATCAAATCGGGCGCGCCCTCGATGCCCACTGAATCTATTCGGTCCCCAAAATAGTGATAGAGCAGCGTCGCAGTGGTACCCGAATAGGGCTCATAACCAATCTGCGCATTGAATAACACATCCGACTGGCCTTGCAGCGCTCGACTGCTGTTAGTCAGAGAGCCTAGGTCTGTTTCTCTAATGTTTACAAGCGAGTCTATGAACGACACATTGCCCTGCACATAGAAGTCTTCACCAAGCGGGCCAAGGAAATCTAGCCTCTTGTAGCCCTCTATCTCTATGCCTTGATTCTCGGCAGATCGCGCATTGATATAGGTCACGCGAGGATCTACAGGGCTGAAGATGACAGCCTCGATAGGATCTACGAACTCCTTGTAAAAGTAGCCAGCTGAGACATAGTCGGCGAAACCAAAGTACCATTCCCAGCGAAAATCGTAACTCGATATCGATGTTATCTCGAGGTTCGGATTGCCGAATATCTCGCGCCCAGTCTCGGGATTAATGAACGGCGACGTTGACAGCTCTCTGAAGTCGGGGCGCGAGACCGTCTCGCTGTAGGCAAGGCGGAACTGATGATCGGAATGAATATAGGTCGCGCTAAAAGCCGGCAGGAATTTCTTCTGACTCAAGTCTGCAACGACTGAAGAGGTCGGGCGAAACAGATCGAATGTGGTGGAAATCTGCTCGAAATTTTCTTGCCTTCCGCCGAACGTCAGTCGCAGCCTGTCGTCGAAGTTGAATTCAACCTGACCGTAGAAAGCCTCTAGGGAATTGCTCGCCCTATAGCTATCGGTCGGCCGCGTGAGTTCACGAATTACAAAGCCTTCCTGGGAAATATTCTCGGCGTCGAATATTTCCTCGAGAGGCTTGCGCAGCAGCTCGTTGTCGTTTGCTAACGCCCCGCTAAAGGCGAAGCCAAAGCGCCGAATCTCTGAGTCTCGCGCTTTCTCCGACGAAACGTAACCAATTTTCGGTGTAATAATAGAGTTCATCGGACCATAGAACACCATAGTGAGATCCATACCCAACTCAGATGCATTATCTTTGAGATCATCGAAGCTGCGCATGTTTCCATCCACACGAGAGGAGAATTCGCCTCCATCGTATCGGTAAAAGCGGGTATCTGGCGCTTTTCTGGTCGCTGTAATGTCCGAGTAGCGCCAATTAACGACTAGCTCGTTTAGAGCAGGAAAATAGTGGTCGCCCTGAAGCTGGTTCGAGACAATCTCTCTCTCAACCCACTGCAGCTCAGTTGTTTCGAGATCTGGAGCGTCCTGAGTCTCACCCTCTATCTGGAACACACGGTCATCTGTTTGCCTGAGGATAACAGAGGTTAGCCGTACATTATTATTCTCGTTTATGTCTAGACCAGTGGACAGAATAGCACTGAGGTCGATGCTGTTCTCTGTGCCTACGAAATCCAAATCTTCCTGAATATCCAATCCCTGCGAACTGGGCACGTAAGTATTACGCCCCATTCGGTCAGTATCCCAGCTATTGCTATAGTCAAGGGACGCGAGGTAATTGAGCTTTGCGCCCGAAGAGCCAAACTCGTAGAAATTGCCGAACGAGGTAGATAGATTGACATTAGGCGGCGCAGCGTCTTCCTCCGGCGTATACTGATTATTGAAGCTCTCGCCTACAGCCTCAAGCTCCTCTGCTGGCACCCCAATCCCTGTAAAGCGGCTCTTCAATTTCAACTGATTGCCATCGGATGTCGCGTTAAGCAGTGCCTGCGAGGGCGCTCTATAGCCATCGTCAATTCCGAGCCAATCCGTACCACCTCCTGACACCATAGGGCCATCTTTAAATGTGGCGTTATCGATAACTCCTACCGTGCTAGCAAAGTTCCAGAAAAATTCATCGGTTGATTTCTTTGTCCGCATTTGCAGAACGCCGCCACCAAATTCGCCCGGATAGGCGGCCGAGTAAGTTTTCTGGACGAGCACGCTTTCTAAAATGCCCGTGGGGAACAGATCCATAGGAACAACACGGTTTAAAGGCTCGGGGCTCGGCAGAATTGCTCCGTTAAGAAGCGTGGTTGCATATCTCTCGCCCAAACCGCGAACGTACACGTATTTTCCGGCAACCGTACTAAGGCCAGAAACCCGCTTCAGGCTTTCTGCAATGTTCGAATCTCCCGACCGGGTGAATTGTTCTTCGCCGACAACATTGGCTATCTGATCAGTCCCTCTTTTCTCATCTGGAACGAATTGTCCGATAACCGAAATTTCTTCAATAAGAGGAGGCTGTTGTTGAGCTACAGCGTAGGAGCTTACACCTAAGGCAATAGCTGCAACGAACAACTGCTTACTAGTCATGATTTACTCCAAACGTAACGGATGAGATAACCCGCGAGTGATATAAGGGATGTATCATATGACTAAATTGTGACAATTATATTGCAGCGCTTTTTAGAAGAGCGATGAGGCAGAAAAGGCGCCAGAGGCGCCTTTTCTTTTCAACTTTAGCGGGCATTAGCCCAGACCCTCATGCAGGTCTATTTATAGCCAGTGAAGCTCCAACCTTCAGTCCAGTCAGATGATTCGTCCTTCACAGCGCCGATGTAATCAACCTGATCAAAGAATGAATCTGAAGGGATATTGGCAGGTATGGCATTCAGTAAGGAGCCATTCGCCCAGCCATTTTTCCCGCCGAGATCCACTTCACCAATCGTGCTGTTGGACTGTGCGCCGTACCAGTCGGATGCGTTCCATGGCCCCTCTGCAGGCTTGGACAGCGTCACAGAGCCTCCCTCCAGGTTATTACCACATTGAGTAGTAATGCGACTGTCTCTCATTTCGAGCGTGCCATTTAGCTCTGCTATCGTTGCGCCCGACTGAGTGAACGTGTCTGTCCCCGCGATGCGGATACATCCCTCGGCGCCCGCTGGGAAAGCACCGCCGAGAACGACGTTCGAGAGCTTCATTCCAGTACCCGCCTTCAACTCGAACGCGTGCCCGTTCGAGCTCATTCCCGACGATCCAACGCAAGTTAGGTTTGACACCTCAGGCATAGAACGAGGCGTCGCTGTGGGGTTAGCAAATAGGTTATCGGCTTCGATGCAGTTGTCGCCTGTGTTAGTCTGATCAACCAGGATGTGCTGCAGCTTGCCGCTGTAGCCCAGGACCCAGTCGAGCGCGTCGTCGTCTGTGCCCGTGATCAGGAGGTGCTTGGCATTAACAGTGCCGCCGTAAAGCTCGATGCCGTCGTCAGCGCCGTTATGAGTTTGAACGAAGTCGACTATCGTGCTGTTACCAACACCAGACAGCGCGAGGCTGTTCAATTCGTTTGTTGGCGAGAACGCGTAGCCTGCATACTTAATCTGTAGGTAGGTGAGCGCGCCGCTGTTGTCGTTATCGCGGGGGCTAGTGCCACCGCCATAGGTATCACCGACACCTTCATTAACACCGAAGCCGTCCGCACTGTTTAGCGTAGCGCTACCACTAACCACGAGCCCACCCCAGGCGCCGCGTGTGTTGAGCGCGTCGATCCCTTCAACGTCAAGCTCGGATGTCATGATCACAGGATGGTCTTTAGAGCCATTCGCAAAAATCATACCCCCGCGCCTTACTGTGAGAGCCGCCGCCCCCTCTGTCGCAAAAACAGTCGTACCCGCGTCGATGGTGAGTGACACTTTCTCCGCAACAGGCGTATCGGCGTCAGCACCAACGAACACATTGCCATCGAAGAAGTACGAGAAGTTATTGGTCAGGTGCGTGTCGGACAGAATGGGATCACCCGCGGGCAGCTGGCACACAGACTTGCCGGCAAAAGTAACACCGGTAAGCAAAGTCGTGTTCGCGGGGCAAGACGATGCAGCCTTCGCCGCGATCTTCATCTCCATTGGCAAAGCGGTGTAAGTGATCGTAGCCGCCGATGCGGAGCCAGTATAGTAGCCAACATAAGCCTTGATCGTGAGACCCGCAAGGGCGGTGTCATTGCCAACGAGGTCGTCGAGCACGTTCACAGATTCTGAAGCGGCAAGGGTCTTGGTGACAGTTGGCAGAATGCTCGAGCCATCCCAAGGAATCCAAATACCGCCCGACAGCTTGATAAAGAAGCCCAGATTACCTACCTCTGCGATCACGACGATTCCACCCTCTTTGCCAACGTCTCCCGCTGCTGGCGCAATCGTCGCGACGAAGTCCGCTGCTACTTCCGCAGGCACCTCGGCGAGGTAGCTAGCACCGTCGTTTACCGTTGCTCCGCCCATAAACTTAGCCGTAGCAGACGCGCCGGCGGTAGTGAGGCTCGGCTGTGTAGCGCCCTGAGCGCCCATCGAAGCAATTGCAAGTCCGATTCCCGTTGCGATCGCGCTAGTCTTTAGTAATTTCAGTTTCATCTTAACTCCTCAGTCTCTTGGTCGAGAGTGTTGTATTTGAATGCTGCTTCTCTGTGCCGTCTCTCGACGGCCAATAGCGACCTAACAAGAGTGGATAAATCGACGTTGTTTTTCATGATGAGGTCTCATCTTAAGGAGTAAATATTTCAGTTGTGCGACCTTTGTATGGCACTTTTGTGACAGCGTCAGCCGCCTGTAAAACTTGCTAAGCTGCGAGCATAAATGACAATCATGTCATCACTCCGTCACACAAAGGCGCTAATTTAAAAGCATGAAATCCAACGACTACCCTATTCGGCTCAAGGCTCAGCCCCTGCCCTTGTTCGAAACTCCTATCGGCTTTGGCGAGCTCCAGAACGCCGAGGCGCTAATGAACGATCTCGCCACAGTGATCAGGCGGCAAAAATCTCTGGATCCGGGCGTGAAGCGCTCTAATGAAGGGGGCTGGCATTCCACAACCGACATGCTCGACTGGGGCGGCGCAGCGGCACGAAAGCTAGCAGACACCGCGATTGGTGTGGCGAAGCGCATGAGTTATTTCGAGGGAGCGACGGTGGAGGATTTCGACTGGCAGGCGTCGATGTGGGCCAACGTGACGTTCCCCGAGGGGTTCAATGCTCTGCACGCCCACCCTGGCAACCTCTGGGCGGCAGTGCTCTATCTAGATATGGGCGAGGATAAAGGCGTTGAGGGCTGCGGTGGCAACTTCTACTTAGAAGACCCCCGCTTTCCCCTCGCGGCGATGCATAACACGGGTTTCCGCCTGCTGGGAGGCGATGGCAGGCCCCAGGCGTATCAAGTAGAGCTCAAACTGCAGAGAGGAAACTTAATCGTATTCCCCGCTTGGTTGCGCCACGGAGTGCGATCTTATAGGGGGTGTCGGGAGAGGGTGACTATTGCGATGAACATCGACGCACTTGCGCGCCGATGATCGCGTTACTGTATGGTTAGAATCGCTGCGAAGTCGCGCGCCGGAAGCGGTAGTTATTAATCGGATTAAACAGTCGCGCAAGACCGCTGGTGAAGGTCAGCGGACTGTCGAGCACGGCGAAACAGAGACACCCTTCCTCTGTCGAAGGCTGGTGCTGATCACGCTTGTCGCGCACTAGAAAGTCAGAGGGGCCGTAGTGACCAAATTCATCTTCAAATCCTCCGTCTAAAACGAGTGTAACCTCACTACCCTGATGCCTGTGTACTGGCACCTGACTGCCTGGAGTCATATACAAAAACTCGCATTGAGTTTCGTTATCTATTTGCACCTGCGCCTGATTTATGCCGCCTGCAAGCTTGTGCCAAACCAACCCCCGAGAGGCCGCCTTAGCCAGTACGCGCGGAAGAGTAATGCTGTGATCGAACATATGTATCTCGGACACGAGCGGCGCTTCTTCACTACGAGGCGCTTCTTTGGTCTCGCTCGTTAATTGCGGCTGGCTGGTGATTAAGTCGAGCATGCCCGAAAAATCAGGCGAGGCGACTGGCTGGGCTCTGTCAGCTTGGAGCCATGAAACGATTTCTCGCGACTCGAGCTCGCTGCTTCGCTGGCGACAGCTCTGGCATAATTCAATGTGCGCGGAAAGCGCGACGCTCATCCCTGTGGAAAGCGTGCCTTGGGCGAAGTCGCTAAGAACCTCGTCACTAGGATGATATTTAGCAGATGTCATTGCACAACCCCGATTAGTACTCTTAATTTCGCCACCCCAAGGCGGAGCCGAGATTTGAGTGTACCCAAGGGTATCTCTAATTCAGCTGCCGCTTCCTCGTGTGTGCGATCGAAAATATAAATTTGTTCTATTACCGCCTGCTGTGCAACTGGCAACTCAGTGTAGAAGCGCTCGATTTGCGCAATCTCCACTGCCTGCGAGCCTTGCTCCTCATGCACAAACGACATGTCCGCGTCACCTTCCTGCGGCCAAATGTCGTCAGAACTAATAGTTTGTGGCTGACGCTTTTTCTTGCGCAACATGTCGAAACACCGATTCCGCGTCAGCGTAAAGATCCAGCTTTGGGCGGTTCCTCTGTTCAAATCATAGAGAGGCGCTTTCGTCCATACAGTCATCAGTGCTTCTTGCACTAAATCGTGGGCCAGCTGCTCGTTTCTGGTCAGTTTCATGCCCATCGCGAAAATTTTCTTCGAGAAGCGTTGAAACAGGGTATTAAAGGCCTTGCGATCTTGGGACACGCCTACAGTTAGAAGAAGCTCTTCGTCGGTGGGTCCTTCAGATAACTTGCGTTCGGCTGTCTCCAGCTCTGTCTCGAGCGGAGTCTTTTCTGTAATAGTCACTGCTCGAGGTCTATCCCGCTGCGGAGAACGTATCGTAATCGGTTCAATAGTGGCTGAAAAATTGTTCATGAAAAGAGAAACGCCAAGTCCGAAATTCTGGATCACCAAATCAAAGGTGATCTACTCAGGCAAGAAGTCCGTATCTCCTTTTCACGGTATCATTAATTCTAGAGCGCATCCACGCCATGACAGTATCTACGCACACAGAACAGGACATAGCCTTAGAGGCAACGGCACGCCAACCTGTAGGCGACGGTAACACCGATCTGGCTGACGCGCTCAAACGCGCCTATTGCAGCCTCGCCACAGGCAACACCGCCGAACTGGCACCGCTTTACAGCGAAGATGTTTATTTTGAAGACCCCTCCCATGGAATTCAAGGCAAAGCGGCTCTTCTTGAGCGCTTTCAACACCTATACAGCAAAGTCGATAGTTGCAATTTCAAATTTCATCAGACGCTCGACACCGGCGGTGAAATTTTCCTTGCTTGGACTATGATCCTCCGCCAACGCGGTCCGAAAAGTGGTGAGGTAATCAGAGTCGAGGGCGCTAGTTTTCTCAAGGTGCGCAACAACCGCATTTATTACCATCGCGACTATTTCGATCTAGGTGCATTTGTTTACGAAAACGTGCCGATGCTCGGCTCGATTATCAAGCGAATCAAACAGCGCCTAGCCAGCTAGTAATCTTTCCCCAACGCGTTAGAATTCAAGGCCACGCGCTCTGCAGGGCGCTCGACTAAGGATCGGCGCTATGACAGTCCAGCTAAGACAAAGTGCTCCCCCTCGTAGTTCTTTACTCATCGCTTGTTCGCTCGCGGTCATCGCCAGCTGCGCACCAGATACCCCGACGCCTAAAGACCCCATCCTCGACCTGCAAACTAGCGAAGCCTCAACTACCCTGAGGGCAAACGGCGCATCAACCCTAGGCGCTCAGGACGGTAACTGGCGCGCCTATGGAGGCGATATCGGCAACACCAAATACTCCCCACTCGCCGAGATTGATGCCAGCAATGTTGCCGACCTCGAGATAGTTTGGCGGCGCCCTGCCCTCGATCCTTCCTACGCCTCGCTCAATCCCAATCAGCGGTTTTCTAGCAACTATGTTGCAGCCCCCGTGGTAATTGACGGTATCGCATTCATCCCAAACGCAGTGGGCCTAGTCGAAGCCTTTGATGCCGCGACCGGCTCAACAATCTGGGTTCAAGACCCTGTTGGCGGCGCCGAAGGCTTGCCGGGTGCGCCAACGCGAGGGGTCGCCTATTGGCAGGATCCCGAGGGTATCGTCGCGCCTCGAGTAATAGTCCAGCGTGGCACTTACCTCTATGCACTCGATGCTGAGACTGGCGGGGCAATCGATAGCTTCGGCAATAAAGGCCGAGTCGACCTGCAACTCATGCCAGCGGCGTTCGAGCGTTTCCGTTGGGGCGGCGTTCCGATGGTGGTGCGCGATGTCATTGTCATTGGGCAGGCGATGTCCGACAGCTTTTCCAACAAGGAAGCCTACCGAGGTGACGTCCGCGCATTCGACATCCGTACGGGAGAATTGCGCTGGACCTATCACACGATTCCGCAAGAAGGGGAATTTGGCACAGCAACTTGGCAAGACAGGTCTTGGTCGTATACCGGGCACGCGCCGATGTGGGCACTCTTTAGCGCCGACGACGCGCTTGGCTTGGTCTACATGCCTATCAGCTCGGCGACCAACGATATGTATGGTGGCCATAGACTCGGCGACAATCTCTTTAGCCAGAGCTTGGTCGCGGTCAACGCCGAAACCGGCGAGCGGGTTTGGCATTACCAAACTGTTCACCACGGACTTTGGGACTACGACCCGCCCGCAGCACCGATTTTAATGGACATTGTGGTCGATGGTGAGCCAGTGCAGGCAGTGACACAGCTTACCAAACAGGGGTTCGCTTTTGTCTTTGACAGAGAGACAGGTGCGCCGGTTTGGGAGATTGAGGAACGCGCCGTGCCCCCCTCGACTGTTCCGGGCGAGATAGCTTCACCTACCCAGCCCTTCCCCACAAGGCCTGCACCTTTCGATCGACAAGGTGCAACCGAAGACAATTTAATCGACTTTACGCCTGAGCTTCGGGCACAAGCCCTCGACATCTTCGATCGCTACGTGACGGGCCCGCTATTCACGCCGCCTTCGGTCCGCGATGAATCGCTCGGCGGCACGCTCGGTACTATTCAATTGCCCGGTTCGCAAGGCGGCGCCGATCTGCAAGGCGCCTCTTTCGACCCCGATACTGGCCTGCTTTATATTCCCTCTATTACATCTCCCTTTGTTGCTGACCTCGAATTAGGCGACCCTGAGGTTACCAACCTTCGCTATGTAAAAGGCACAAGACGCTGGTTGGGTGGCCCACAGGGACTCCCTCTGTTCAAGCCTCCCTATGGACGCATAACAGCAATCAATATGAACACGGGCGAGCACGAGTGGATGGTGCCCAACGGCGCCGGGCCGGTCGATAATCCTGCCATTGCTCACCTTAAACTCGACAAACTCGGCGTGCCCGGTCGGCCCTCGCCTCTTCTAACAAAGACGCTGTTATTTTTAGGCGAAGGACTTACAAACCAGCGCCCGGGCGGACGCATCCCTGCAGATATGCCCGTCGAAATAGCGACTAACAGCGGCGGGGCTATGTTTAGAGCGTATGACAAGCTTTCCGGCGACATCCATTGGGAAATCGAACTGGCGGCTGGTACGACCGGTGCGCCGGTCAGTTACGTTGCCGCAGGGAAGCAGTTCATTGTAGTGGCCATTGGCGATCGCGAGCACGCACCCGAATTGGTTGCTTTCGCCCTGCCAGACACCCGCAGCACTGAGTGAGTCATTTTTTACTCAATTTTCACCCCATTTGGGCACCGCAGAACGAGGAGACGACACAGATGACAGACCCCATGACAGACGAGAATTCCCCTAAAACCAACACGCAAGGCGCCCGCGCAGCGATACCGAGACGCGATTTACTCTCCGCCGCCGTGGGACTCGGCGTCATTGCCGGTCTGTCTAAGAGCGACGCCCTCTTTGCCGCGAGCGCAGGTCGAATAGAGACGCGGCTAGCTGAGTTAGGCATCGAACTGCCTCCGGCGCCCGCGCCTCTCGCGAATTATGTCGCCCACGTGGTCGAGGGCAATATCGCCTACATCGCCGGCCAGATCCCCATGAATGCCGGCACGTTGATGCACCCCGGAAAAGTGCCTACCCAGGTCACAGTCGAGCAGGCGCAAGCGGCTGCGCGGCAGTGTGGGATCAATATTCTTGCTGCACTTAAGAGCGCCTGCGGTGGTGATCTTGATAGAGTAAAACGCTGTGTTCGGCTGCAGGGCTTTGTCGCCAGTGCAGATGATTTTACCTCGCAGCCTGCAGTTATAAACGCTGCCTCTGACTTAATGGTAGACGTGTTTGGCGATGCGGGAAAACACACCCGGCTTGCACTAGGCAGCAATGTTTTACCACTCGATTCGTGCGTCGAGATCTCGGCGATGTTTGTGCTGCACCCCTAGCGAGCTTGCTCTAAAAGTCGGCATGTTTTCAGACAGAGCTCTAGCCTCTTGGCCTTTGTCGAAGTAAGAATCACTTCAAGCAGTCATAAACAAATGCCGGCGGAACATTCCTTAGCGTAAAACTAAGCCTCACCTTTCTAAAGAGCGGCTTTAGCTCTGCGTAATTACGCAGGCTATATTGGTACTGAAGAAACTGACCGTCCTGCTCGAGATTGAGTCCGACGCTCGCAAGAGTGCTAGCGACAGTTGCATTGGGCATTAGCAAGGTCAATGGGTCGCAGCAAGCTGTGAATTAAATACTTCGAACTTGGCGTCACTGTCCCCGACGTTTTGAGGTGACTGATCAAGCGTAGCGAATCGCGCGAATATTCACGGAGAAAAGAGGAAATTAGCGTCTGAAGTCTATTATACAATTCAAGTTTTACTATCACGTTAGCCTTCTGGCTCAGTTCCACCCGCAGAGATCATGGGATACACTCAGTTCATGCTTCAACATCGATTCATAGACTCCGCGCGACGGTCTTCCAAAAAAGTCGCCTTCATTGACCGCACCACGGGTCGTGACATCACCTTTAAGCAGGCTCTGTTAGCTGGGTTGATTCTTGCCCGTCGCTTTCGCAAACTCGAGCGTGGTCGCATTGGGATTATGCTGCCAACGTCTGGCGGCGGCGCACTCGCCGTGCTAGGTGCCGTGATGGCGGGTCGCACGCCGGTCATGATCAACTACTCCACCGGCGCCAAGAAGAACTGCCGCTACGCACAGCACCAGTGCGACTTTCATACGATTATTACAACCCGCGCGCTACTCGAGAAAACCGGCTGCCCGCAACTTTCTGACATGCTTTTCATCGAAGATATTCTTGCCACGCTAAACCCGCTCGAGAAAGGCCTCGCTTTTATAAAAACTCTGCTCCCTACTGCCCTGCTAAAGCGGCTTGTCGGGCGCAGCGATCTAGAAACTCCCGCGGTGATATTGTTCACTAGCGGCAGTGAGAAAGATCCTAAGGTCGTGCAACTCACCCAGCGCAACATACTATCGAACATAGACTCCTTCTGCACACATATGGAAATCTACGGCATGGACCGCTTGCTCGCGGTACTGCCCTATTTCCACGTGTTTGGCCTTACCATTAACCTCTGGACGCCCCTCTGCCTTGGCATGACATCTATTACCTATGCCAACCCGCTCGAGTTTAAAACCGTTGCAAAAATAATTCGTGACACCAAACCTGAGCTACTTATTGGCACACCGGTTTTCCTAGAGGGCTATATAAGGCAGTCAGAGCCAGGCGATTTCAACAGCATTAAGCTGGCCGTCTCGGGCGCCGACAAATGCCCAGAATCGCTGCGCCAGCTCTACCGCGAAAAGCAAAATTTAGAGATTCATGAGGGCTATGGAACAACAGAAACCTCACCTGTGATCTCTGCCAATCCACGCAGCGATAACCGCGCGGGCAGCATCGGAGTTCCCATCCCCGGCGTTCAGGTAAAAATTCTTAGCTATGAAACCGGTGAAGAGTGCCCGGTTGGCGAGGTCGGCAAAATTCTTGTGCGCGGCGACAACGTGATGGGAGGCTATCTCAATGATGTCGAAGAGTCGTCCCTAAAGCTTAAGTCTGGCTGGTATGACACCGGTGACCTTGGTTACATAGATGCCGATGGCTATCTCTATCACAAGGGTCGCCTGAAGCGGTTCGTCAAGATTGGCGGCGAGATGGTGTCGCTAGTCGCAGTCGAAGAGTGCCTTAATAATGTGACCGACATGGACTGCGAATGCTGTGTGGTCGAATTACCCGATTCGAAACGCGGCTCTAAGATAGTGGCTGTTACGAGCAAAGATGTTGACTCCTCAAAGACTAATAAGCGCTTATCCGAAGACCTGCCAAACATCGCACTGCCGCGCAAATATGTGACCGTGTCGAGTTTCCCCCGCATGGGCAGCGGTAAGACTGACTTCCGCGGCCTTACCGAACACGTGTGGCTTCTAGAGCAGGAAGAAGACTAGCGCCCTCTCTCTTACGTGACGCTAGTCGTATAGATGACAGGCCACTTCTCGATCTAAGTCTTTAAGCTTAATAAGCTGTGGCGTCACAGTCTTACAAACTTCCATCACCTTCGGACAACGAGTCGCGAACCGACAGCCCGACGGCACGTTGACCGGCGAAGGAATCTCGCCCTGAATCGCAGTCGATGGACGGCTGCGTTCTAGCTCCGGATCAGGCTCTGGGTTAGAGCCTATTAGCACTTCAGTGTAGGGGTGTTTCGGATCGAAATAAAGCTCGTCCGCACGACCGATCTCTACAAGCGAGCCGAGATACATCACCGCCATGCGGTCGCTCACATAGCGCACCATCGACAGGTCGTGCGCAATGAAAAGCAGCGTGAGTCCCATCGATTCTTTTAGCTCACCGAGCAGGTTTATAACCTGTGCCTGCACCGACACATCTAGCGCCGAAATAGGTTCGTCACAGACAACAAAGTCTGGCTCGAGTATGAGCGCACGCGCGATGCCGATACGCTGACGCTGACCACCCGAGAATTCGTGCGGGTAGCGCGACATGTGATCGGGTTGCAGCCCTACCCTGCCCAGCCATTCGGCAACGCGTTCGCGCGCCATCGCGTTGCTCACGCCGGCGTGAAGCCGCAGCCCTTCGGCAACGATTTCACCGACAGTCATGCGCGGATTAAGCGACGAATACGGGTCTTGAAAAATCATCTGCATGTTGCCCGCAAGACGTTGATAATCCACCGAACGGTATTTAACCGGTAAGGTCTCGCCTCTGAATAGAACCTCGCCCGCGGTCTTGTCATGCAGACCCAGCAGGGTTTTACCAAACGTCGATTTTCCCGAGCCGCTTTCGCCCACTAGCCCCACAATCTCGCGTTCGCCAACGGTTAACGACACGTTATCCACTGCGTGGACTCGCCTGCCACGACCAACATCGAAAAACCGCGTGAGTCCCCTCGCCTCGACCAGCGGAGTAGGCTTATTTGGCTTCATAGTGGAGTCGCTCATGATGCCGCTCCTTGCTCAACCGCGCTGTCGTTTTCGATAAAATGAAGCTCGGCAGGCTTAAACGGCGATTCGGCTTCGTGCAGCCAGCAGTGGCTGCCGTGCGGCCGATTAGTCTCGGCGCTCGATAGACTTGTCTCTGGCGGCTGCTGATGTTGGCAGACTTTCATTGCATGAGGACATCGCGGCGCGTAGCCACAGCCAGGTGGCGGCGAGAACAAATCGGGCGGGCTGCCTTCGATGGGCTGGAGGCTTTGCTTGAGTGTCGGGTCGTTGCTGGGCATTGCAGCCTTAAGGCCAAGTGTGTAGGGGTGAGCGCTTCGGTAAAAAATATCATCGACGCTGCCGCGCTCGACAACCTTGCCGGCATACATCACCGCCACTGAATCTGCCATGCGTGCGACTACGCCGAGGTCGTGTGTTATGAGGACGATTGCCATACCTGTTTCACGCTGAAGGTCTTGCAGCAGGTCAAGAATCTGCGCCTGGATCGTAACGTCGAGCGCTGTGGTTGGCTCGTCGGCTATAAGTATCTCGGGCTTGCAGGCAATAGCCATCGCGATCATCGCGCGCTGCAACATGCCACCGGAGAATTCGAAAGGGTATTGTTTCGCCCGCGTTGCCGCCTCGGGAATACGCGTGACCTCTAACAATCGTATCGCTTCACGCGCAGCTTCTGCGCGGCTCATCCCTTTGTGCACCTGTAACGGTTCGGCGATCTGATCGCCGATTGTCATAGTGGGATTCAGCGCGGTCATCGGATCCTGAAAAATCATACCGATCTGCGCACCACGAATCTCACGCCCGTCGATACGCGACTGGCCCAGAATTTCTTGGCCGCGAAGGCGCGCAGAACCCTGCGTAATACGCCCCGGCGGCATGGGAATCAACCCCATCATGCTTTGCACGGTAACCGACTTACCGCAGCCAGACTCGCCAACTATCGCGAGCGTCTCGCCCGCTGCAACACTAAAATCCACGCCGCGCACGGCCTGCACAATACCGCCGTAGGTGTCGAATTCGACGTACAAGTTTTCGACGGTTAACAGATCACCCATTGCCTGCGTCATTCTCTGTTCCTCATACGGGCATCGAGCGCGTCGCGCAGGCCGTCTCCCAGCAAATTGAACGCAAGCACAGTGGTGCTAATCAGCGCAGCCGGGAAAATAAGTTCATGCGGTGTGGTGAGCATCGTCTTAATGCCCTCGTTCGACATTGAACCCCACGAAGGCGTTGGTGGTGCGACACCCATGCCGATAAACGACAAAAATGCCTCGGTGAAAATAGCGCTAGGAATGGCAAAAGTTAGCGTCACCAGCACCACACCAAGGGTATTCGGCAGCATATGCCGCAATATTAAATAGTGGGTCTTAGCACCGAGCAACTGCGACGCGCTGATATACCCCTGCTCCCTTATTTGAAGAATTTGCCCGCGCACGAGACGCGCGGTCGCCGGCCACATAAGCAGTACAAGCGCGACAAGCATCGGCATGACGCCACTCTCTCCCGGCCCGATGCCAAACGCGATCTTAAACAGAATCATAAACAGCAGAAACGGCAAAGCGACAACAAAGTCGGCGAACCGCATCATTACCTGATCGGTTTTCCCGCCAATAAAACCAGCGACAGAGCCGAAAAACACGCCAAATATTACAAAACAGAGCGGTGCGCCGATGCCGATAAACAGCGAGACGCGCGCGCCCGCCATGAGCCGGGCGAGCATGTCGCGGCCAAGATAGTCGGTACCTAGAGGGTGCAGCGCGAGTTCAACACGGTCGCCGGGGACGAGCGCTGCCTCGCTTGCAAACAGCCCGCGTTCACGCGCTTCTGCGACGGTAGTTACACGCTGTACGTCGACGGTAAGTGCCGACGTTTCGCGTGACAAACTGCCGTCGGCGTTCAATGCAACGATCGTGTAGTAATACGTCCCCGGTTTTATATCGAGGCGATCTTCGAAGGTGAGCGTCGAGTTGTCGAAAAATTCCGCGCGCGGAATACCGTAGGCCAGCTCGGGGCCAACGGGGAAAAGGTTGCGGTAAACACGGTGACCGCGAGCACTCGGCAGCGCGTCCCACGCAAGGCGCACCGACTGTGTGGTAGCCGGTTCGGCAAGTCGCAGCCCTGTGCCCGCGGTGGCGCCGCCAAGCCAAGGCGTGTAGGGATCAACGACAAGCGCAGAGCGATCAACGCCTGGTGGCTGACTTACCTGATCGAGGTCTTGAGCAGCGGGGTTCACTTGCCACAGCCAAGGGCCTACTAGAGTAAATAACAACAACCCGACCACGAGAAATAGCGACACCAAGGCGCGGCGATTCGCTTTAAGCCGAAGCCACGCATCTTGCCAATACGACAGAGAAGGCCGCGACAGTGATTGCACTTCACGTTCAGTGCCAACGGGGGAAAAATCGAGCGCTGCTTCAGGATGAGAAGGCATTACTGCATCCTCACACGGGGGTCGATAAGGCCGTAAAGCACATCAACTACAATCACCATAAACACCAGAAACGCACCATAGAACACCGTCGTTCCCATAATCACGGTGTAGTCGAGCTGCTGCACAGCCTGCACGAAATAACGCCCAAGGCCGGGTATTGCAAACACCAGCTCAACGACAAACCCGCCTGTGGTAATTGCTGCGATAGACGGGCCAAGCACGGTAATAACAGGCAGGATCGCATTGCGCAGCTGGTGTTTGGTGAAAATTCGCGCGGCCGGCAAGCCTTTGGCTTTTGCCGTGCGCACATAGTCTGAGCTAATCACCTCGAGCATCGACGAGCGCATGAGGCGCGTGAGATAAGCCATCGTTCCGAGCCCCAGCACGAGAGCCGGCAGCAACATATGCGAGAGCGTGCCCCATCCTGCAACCGGTAGCAGGGTGACGCCGAGAGCCGAGTTAACGCCAACCAGCATTAGCTGGCTTACCGCAGCGATCACGAAGCTCGGCACCGAAATGCCAAGAATGACGAAAAACATAATGACGTAATCGGGCATCCGATTGCGATAGAGCGCGGTAAGCGCCCCCCATAAAACTCCACCCGCTGCGGCGAAAAGCACGGCAAGAATGCCGAGTGTTGCCGATACCGGAAAATGCTCGCGGATAATATCGTTAACCTCTCGGTTCTCTTGGGTAAATGAGATGCCGAAGTCACCGCGAATGAGATTGCCCAGATAAATGACATACTGTTCGGCGACCGGTTTATCGAGCCCATATTTTGCTTCGACGTTGGCACGAATTGCTGCAGTCATCGCGCGGTCGTTAAGCAGCGGATCGCCAGGAACATTGTGCATCGCAAAGAATGTTGCAGTGGCTATAAACCACACTGTAATCACGCCTTGGGCGAGACGCTTGAGGATAAAGCTCCACATTGTTTGTTGCTGCCTTTCTTATCGTTTTAGCATGGATTTACTTTTTACTGACCGCGGATTTGATTTGTCAGCTACTAATTTTTCTTGATGTCCGTTCATTCGTTTCTATTCATTCACTGTTAATAGACGCGTAGGTGTAGTCGACCTCGGGTCCCACCGTGCGCCTTATCAAACCATCGAGCCGCGGGTCGACAACAAAAGACCAACCGCGTTCGTACATCGGGAGCACCACGATGTCTTCGTAACTGAGCCGCTGAATCTCGGCGAATGCCTGCATCCGTTTTACAGGGTCGAGTTCGGACTGGGCAATGCGGACGTAGCCATCCATTTTCCCACTGTTATAGCGGCCGCGATTGTTGAGATTCCAAGACGAGAATAGGTCACCAAATGTGAGCGCATCGTCGTAGTCTGGCCCCCAACCCGAAAGAACGAGGTCGAATTCTCCCGAAGTCATCTTCGCGAGTCGCTGTTTAAATGTTTGCAGGTCGATGCGCACCTCAAGCCCCAAATTACGCTTGAAAAGCTCTTGATAGTATTCCGCCGAGAGAGTGGAGACAGGCGTGTCACCGGTAAGCAAAACTATCGGCGGCCAAGCATCGAGCCCCAGTTCTATGCGCGCAAGTTCGAGATATTCGCGCGCTTTCTCGATATCCATTTGGTGTTTGGTAGGCGGATGCTGCTTTCGGAAAAAGTCTCCTGCGCCTTGTATCCAGCTAGGGAAAAGACTCTCGGCAGGAATGTAGGCCGCTTCCTTTAGGACTTTGTACACCAGCTCCGACGGGTCTTGTGCGAGCTGCATCGCACGGCGAAAATTTTTGTTTTTGGTGATTCGGCCTTCACGATGGTTGAATTCGAGAAAGAAAACCGTACCATCCATAAAGCGGTCTATATGCCAGCGCCGCTCCATTGCCTCGGGCAGCATCGGCGCGACAAGGTCAGTATCAGCTATCTGTGCGTCTTTGAAGAGATTGAGTTTGGCGTTCACGTCGGTGGTGATATAAGCCACATTGATTTCGTCTAGAAAGCCTTTTTCATCATTCCAGTAATACGGATTTTTGGTCCAACGCATGGAAGCGCCGTGTACCCAATCGGTGAGCAAATACGGGCCGTTATAAAGCAGCATGTCGGCATCGGCGGCGTAGCGGCCATTGGTAGACTGAAAGAAATCCTCGCGTGCTGGCAAGAAGGTAATGAACGCAACTAATTTATCGAAATACGGCGTCGCCTGCTCGAACGTCACCTCGAGCTGTGTGTCGCTTGTTGCACTTACACCAAGCGTCTGAATGGGAAGGTCGCCATTGGTGATCGCCTCGGCGTTTTTGATCGGGTAGGTGATGAATGCGTATTGCGAGCCTGTTTCGGGGTCAACCACGCGGCGCCAAGCGAAGACGAAATCATGGGCTGTTACCGGCTTGCCGTCACTCCAAAGCGCGTTGTCACGCAGCCAGAACGTTGCGCCGTCTTCACGAATTTCCCACCTTTCGGCTACACCAGGAATGAGCTGCCCTGCCCTATCATAGCTCAGCAAGCCTTCCATGACATGACCCAGTACCGAAAAACTCGCCGCATCTGTCGAGCGCCCTGAGTCTAACTGAGGAGGCTCTTGGCGCAGCGTAATGGTGATACTGTTATTCTCAGAATCGATAGCACCGCCACCCGCGCCACCCCCAGTGCCGCCCACGGCTAACGAGAGCAGCGCCATCAGGCCTCCAAGAATCCCGAGTGCTGCCAGCGCATAGAATCCGAGTTGTTTGCCCGCCGAACGGGTGAAGTGATCGTCGCTTAGGACAGGCTTCGCTGTTTCGCTCATAGTTGACTGCTTTTTGTAGGGTGCTCTTAGTGACTTGCTCTCAGTGACTTGCTCTCAGTGACGCGCGATTGAGTGACGCGCGATTGGCTGCATGTTTTGGCAAATTAAATGGGTTAACTGCGTTACTCTTGAGAATAACTTAGCCGCACTAAATGCGGCAACTCATGCCGCATTACCCAGAAATCAGGTGCTTATTGTTTAGAGTGCGGCGCGTATGGCGTAAACCAATCCGCCGATTAACAAAACGACTGTCGCAATGTAGCCGATGAGGAAGCCGGGGCCGCGCTTCGCGGGGTCTTTAACATAACCCAACAGAAACATTAGTCGACCGATAAGAAAAACGACGCCTAGCCCAGCGGCGACAGTCGCATTGCCGAAATAGCCGAACACGAGAATAGAAGGGATGAAGATAATGAGCTGCTCTAGCGTGTTCATATGCACGCGATAATAGCGATCGAAAATTGGGTGGCCAGTAATCGCGGGCGCCTTGATCTCATAGGTGCCGCGGGCTTTGCCGACCAGCATACCGAAAACGGAATATTGAAGAAGGGCGAGCGAAATGACGATTGAAACGAGTTCCATGAACATAAGTCCTTGTTAGTATGAGAGCGTTCGACAATAGCAAACCGCCTGCATCCATGACAGCACTTTGACGTGAATTAGCTGCCACTTGGCGTATAATCATCCTCGGTGGCCAACGGCCCCCAATAGACGCTGTAAGGAGCACCCCATGACTGAGAAAAACCCAAGCAAGGCCAAGGCTACGACGCCCAAGGCGGACGTGGGATTTAACTTCGAACGCTCTATCGAACAGCTAGAAACGCTGGTCGCGGCAATGGAAGACGGAGAACTCTCCCTCGAAGACTCACTTGAGGCTTTCGAGAAGGGCATTAAATTGACCCGCGAGTGCCAATCCGCGCTGCGTCAAGCCGAACAAAAGGTTCAGGTGCTGATGGACGAGTCTGGGACAACACAAGACTTAACACTAGAAGACGAGACAGACGAAAACCCTTTCTAGTCAGACACATCTAATCTAAAAAGAGCGTATCACTGTAACATCTAGCACCGGCAGTGAGTTTATAACCGAGCATAGCCATTAGCGGCAGCCAAATGAGTTCACCATGAGCGCGACCCACAGTTCAGCGTCAAGCGGTTCACAGACTACTAGCTCAGCGTCACCAATGCCTCTGCCCAACCTCGCGATGTCGCAGGAAGGCTTTATGCAGGCTAGCCGTCAGCGGGTCAACGCCCGACTTTGGGCAGCAATCGCCAACGAGGATGGCAGTGTCAAACTACAAGACGCTATGATTCACGCCTGCGCCGATGGCGGTAAACGTATTCGGCCCCTGCTTGCCTATGCCAGTGCTCTGGCCGTTGGCGGCACCGTCGAAAGGGCCGATGCCGCGGCAACGGCCGTCGAACTCATCCACTGCTATTCATTAGTGCACGACGACCTGCCCGCAATGGACGATGATGACCTGCGCCGAGGCAAACCGACAGTGCACAAAGCATTCGACGAGGCGACGGCGATTCTTGTTGGCGATGCATTGCAGGCTCTCGCGTTCGAGCTTCTCTGCGCGAGCAACGGCGTCAGCAGCGAACAGCGCTTAGAGATGATTACCTGCCTCTCTACCGCTGCGGGTGCGCGCGGCATGGTCGGCGGACAGGCGCTAGACTTCGAAGCCGTAGGTGAGACACAGACGCTCGAACAGCTTGAGAAAATGCACAGCCTAAAAACTGGCGCGCTAATTCGTGCCGCCGTTCGTTTAGGCGGATTAAGCCATGAACAATGCAGCACTGAGGCTCTTGCGAGCCTAGACGAGTACGCCGCTAAACTGGGCCTCGCCTTTCAAGTGCGCGACGACATACTCGATGAAATAAGCGACACAGCAACACTCGGCAAGCCACAGGGCTCGGACAGTGGGGCCAATAAGCCTACCTATTTATCTCTGCTCGGACTCGACGCCGCGCGTGCTAAGGCCGAGGACCTCGCCCGCGAAGCCACCGAGGCGTTAGAGAATTTTGATGAGAAGGCCGAGCCGCTGCGAAGACTTGCCGACTATATAGTCGAACGCCTTAATTAAACATGAATCTATATTGAGCGCCGCTTAGGGCGGCTTGCATGTGCAACAAGGATTTAGCCTAGATGTTAGACGCAATACCAACAGAGCGCCCAATTACGCCGCTGCTCGATTCGATAGACGAAACCGAAAAGCTGCGTGAGCTCGATGTCGATCAGCTCGATGCCCTCGCACAAGAACTGCGTGCGTTCTTACTCTACTCTGTTGGTAAAACCGGCGGTCATTTTGGCGCTGGCCTTGGCGTCGTCGAGCTTACGATCGCCCTGCACTATGTGTTTAACACGCCGCACGACAGCCTTGTCTGGGATGTTGGACACCAAGCCTATCCGCATAAAATTTTAACCGGCCGCCGCGAGCGTATGCTTACCATGCGGCAGCCAAATGGCCTCGCCGCCTTTCCAACCCGCAGCGAAAGCAAATACGACACCTTCGGCGTAGGCCATTCGAGCACCTCGATCAGCGCCGCGCTAGGCATGATGGCCGCTAAACGCCAGCAGGGACGCGCGAAAGACAGCCACACGATTGCCGTCATAGGCGATGGTGCGATGACCGCGGGCATGGCCTTCGAAGCGCTCAATCACGCCGGCGCACTCGACGACAATGTGCTCGTTATCCTCAACGATAACAACATGTCGATCTCGAATAACGTCGGCGGGCTGTCTAGCTATTTTGCTCGTATGTGGGCGAGCAAGCCCTATAACTTTATCCGCAGCGGCAGCAAACGCGTACTGGCGAAACTTCCTCCTGCCCTAAAAGCCGTGCATCGCGCCGAGGAATATATGAAGGGCATGGTATCGCCCGGCACGCTATTCGAGGAGATTGGTTTTAATTACATTGGTCTGGTCGACGGACACGACACCGAAGAACTGGTTGAGATCCTCAGCAACATTAAAACTCTGCGTGGGCCTCAGCTTTTGCATGTTGTTACACAGAAAGGCAAAGGCTACACCGAATCAGAGAACGATCCCTTCGGTATGCATGCACTGAGCAAGATCACTCCCGCCGCTGCCGCTCCAGCCACCACTGCGCTCTCGCCAACTCATTCGCAGGTGTTCGGCGACTGGCTTTGCGATATAGCCGACGTCGACGACCAAGCTGTAGGCATTACCCCAGCCATGGGCGAAGGCTCCGGCATGCGCGAGTTTGCCGAGCGCTTTCCAAAACGATTCTTCGACGTTGCGATAGCCGAACAGCATGCCGTAACCTTTGCTGCAGGCATGGCATGCGAGGGGGCAAAGCCTGTCGTGGCAATCTATTCGACTTTCCTACAGCGCGCCTACGACCAGTTAATCCACGATGTTGCTCTGCAGAACTTAGATGTGCTTTTTGCAATCGATCGCGCAGGATTAGTTGGCGAAGACGGACCAACTCACGCAGGCAGCTTCGACATCAGCTACCTGCGCTGCATTCCAAATATGGTTGTGATGACACCGAGCGACGAAGCCGAAACGCGCTTAATGCTTAGCACGGGCTATCGGCATAAAGGCCCTGCAGCTGTGCGTTATCCGCGAGGCAAAGGCCCAGGCGCTGCGCTTAGCAAAAGCCTCGACACGCTCCCAATCGGCAAAGGCATCGTCAGGCGCAAGGGCGAAAACGTCGCTCTCCTCGCCTTCGGCAGCCTCACAGCAGCGGCGCTTGCCGCAGCCGAAACCCTCGATGCCACCGTTGCCGATATGCGTTTTGTAAAACCCCTCGACGCGCAGCTCATCGCCGAACTCGCGAGCACCCACGACCTGCTTGTGACTATCGAAGAAAACGCAATTATGGGCGGCGCGGGCTCGGCTGTCTGCGAGCAGCTTGCTGCTACAAATTGTAAAACATCTATTCTAAATCTCGGCCTAAGCGATACCTTTATCGAACATGGCAACGTCCCTCAAATGCTCACAGGCGAAGGCCTTGATGCAGAGGGCATCGTTCGCACTATTCGCGCAAGACTAGCAGGCTAACGCTTTACCTCACGTCTACGTTGACTCCCTCCCCCGCCCTCTATAGACTGCGCCCATCTTGTAATTCACCTAATTTTGCTTAGTGAATAGCTAGATAAGTCTTTCTTGGTGCCAGCACTGCTGGCTAATTGGGAAGTCGGTGAGAATCCGACACTGCCCCCGCAACGGTAACGCGCGCCCCAGATTCGTCTGATCGCTCGAAGTCCGATACCAGCCATAAAGACTTTTTACTTGATGCAGCGGAGGGCTACATCAGTGGCGGAGCCGTGCGCTCTTCTGCCGGTCCCCCTCCCTGATGAAAGTTTTTTGCCAGAGGCACCTTTTCGGTGTCGGCGAATTTCATTGGGAGTTACACATGTCATTCTTTACTGGCCCTCGTGGCCTCACTCGCGCGCCTTTGTTTACTGGCACGCTTCTCGCAGGTTCGCTGCTTAGTAGCTTAAGCACTATGAGCCTCGCACAATCAGCTCAACAAAACACCGCTCAGAACGCGGACCCAGACTCTATCGAAGAGCTTGTCGTGGTAGGCAATCGCTTTCCTGTGCCCCGCCGTCAGCTAGCGACGTCGGTGTCGGTTGTCGACGCGCAGCAAATTCGCGACTACGGCAGCTTTACGCTTACCGATATTCTACGCCAGACCGCCGCCGTAGGCGCATCGAGCAACGGCGGCGTCGGCTCTTTGTCGACGCTGCGGATTCGCGGTGAGCAGGGCTTTCGCACGCTAACGGTATTCGACGGCATGCGCCTGTCTGATCCTAGCGGCACACAGGTCGCGGCGCCCATCGAGCACCTTCTCGCTAGCGAGATAGGGCGCATCGAAGTGCTACGCGGACCGCAAGGTTTAAGCTACGGCGCCGACGCCGGCGGCGTCATTAATATCAGCTCTGTGCCAAACCAGAGCGGCTTTAGCGGCGCAATCGATGCTCAAAGCGGCGCCCGCGGTACACAGCAGCTAAGCACGCAGTTAGGCTTCGGCGGCGAGCGTGTTGACGTAAGTCTCGCCGCGTCGGACTTTGGTACCGATGGCTTCAATTCACGATTATCCGACACAGATCTACGCGACGACGATGGCTACGACAACACAACGATTCACGCCCGCGTAGGCGTTAAGCTGACCGAGTCGTTAGACCTAGAACTTGTGCGCCGCGAGACATCGAGCGAATCGCAATTTGACGGCTGTTTTAGTGGTTTTAATCAGGTCAACGAGTGCCTGTCGGTTTACGACTTTGCTGGTAGTCGCGCCGCGCTGAATTACCAATCTGGCGGTGTCACGCAGTCGCTCGCCTATGCGTTAACCGAAACCGACCGCGATAATCTATCCGAGGGTGTCAGCGCCTTTGGCGCGACGGGCGAGCTTGAACGCTGGGAATATCAGCTTGGCCTTAGCGATCTGCCCGGCTTCGATCTTATTGCAGGCATAGACCTCGAACGCGAAGTCAATGGCGCAGATAACCGTGAAAACAGCGGCGTCTATGCCGAAGTGCTTAGCGACTTCTCCGACAACTGGTTTATCACGCTCGGGCTTCGTCAAGACGACAACGACGACTTTGGCGAGTTCACAAGCTATCGTTTAAGCAGCGCCTATCTGATCGATCTTGCCAGCAATACGCTTAAACTCAAAGTTGCAATCGGCCGCGGATTTCGTGCACCAAGCCTCTATGAGATCTCTTACAACCAAGGACCTTGGGCATCACCGCCCGCGGCTGGCCTTGCGCTTAATGCCGAGCAAAGCAGCGGTTTCGAGTTCGGCTTCGAATACAGCGCTGATCGTTATGTCGTCGAACTCGTCGCGTTCCAGCAAGACGTCGAAGACGCAATCGATTTCGACCTTGCGGGCTTTAGTGGCTACTTGCAGTTCGAAGGGCGCAATCGCTCCAAAGGCATTGAGCTAATTACTCGCGCTAGCCTGACCGAAACCCTCAGCGCAACGGCCAACTTTACGCTCAACAAAACCAAACGCGCGAATGGCCTTGCACGACTGCGTCGTCCCGAACAGATGCTTAACCTAGGGCTTAGCTACGCAGATCCAACGGGCAAACTGCGCGTTAACGCTTTTTATCGTCGGTCTCAAAATGCGATAGACGAGCAGGCGGGAACGCTTATCGACTTAGATGATTTTGGCGTGCTCGACCTCAACGCAAGTTACACGCTGCGTGAAGGAGTCGAATTATATGTGCGTCTTGAGAACTCTATTGATGAACAATATCGCGAAGTCGGCGACTATCGTTCTGCTAATAGAGGCGCTTTCGCAGGCGTCCGCTTAAGCCTATAACTTGATAGACTGCGAACAAAGAAACGAATAAGGAGTCCCTAGAATGACCGAGCAGGCCAGTAACGAAGAAATCGCGAGCGAGGCAGCTGCCGAACGTAACGCGCGTCATAAGCGCGCGATGGAGCGAAAGAAAGCTTATATCGATGGCAATATCGCCGCAGCTACAATCGACAAAGGCCTGATGGTTGTTCTGACTGGCAACGGCAAAGGCAAGAGCTCCTCGGCATTCGGTATGCTCGCTCGCAGCGTTGGCCACGGCCTTCGCTGCGGCGTCGTGCAATTCATTAAGGGCCAATGGCAATGCGGCGAACAGATGCTGTTTGGCGAACACCCGCTGGTTGAATTTCATGTAATGAACACCGGCTTCACCTGGGATACCCAAGACCGCGAAGCCGACATCGCGGCAGCAGTGAGCACGTGGGCTAATGGTGTCCGACTATTAAAAGACCCCGAGGTTGATGTAGTGATTCTAGACGAACTCACCTACATGCTGACCTACGGATATTTAGACAAAGAAGACGTCCTTGCGGCGCTCGAGAATCGACCCGAGGGTCAACACGTGATCGTCACTGGTCGCAATGCGGCAAAGGAGCTGATCGAAATTGCCGACACGGTAACCGAGCTCGGCGATACCAAACATGCGTTTTATTCGGGCGTAAAGGTACAGAAGGGGATCGACTACTGATTCGTCAATTGATTCGGCAATTGGTCCCGCAACCGATAGGGCAACTGAGAGTGTCGTTGAGAGTGTCGTTGAGAGTGCAACTGAGCCGCGCCTTTACACTGACACGTGTCAAGCCACGTCGACAGCGCGCAGGCATGGCGTTTTGCTGGGTTCTCTTAGCGCAATTTGGCTCAGTTTCTGCCGAACCCTCGCCTCTGCCGCCTCCCATCGACGTCATCGATGACCGCGGGATAAGCATTCAGCTGGCACAGCCTGCCGAGCGAATTATCAGCCTCGCCCCCTCACTGACCGAACTGCTTTACGTGGCCGGCGCAGGAAGCAAATTAGTTGGCGTAGTCGAATACAGCGACTACCCCGAGGAAGCCTTGAGTCTTCCTTTAATCGGCCGCTTCGACCGTTTCGATATCGAACGCATCTTAGAATTAAAACCCGATCTCGTCGTCGCTTGGCTCACAGGAAATCCACGCTCGACTATCGAGGCGCTCGAGAATTTAGGCCTCACCGTCTATGTGGCGGAGCCAAAATTTCTCGACTCGATTCCGGCACAGCTAACCAACCTCGGACAACTTGCGGGCACCGAGGCGCACGCAAGTTCAGCGATTGATGATTACGAAACAACGCTTGCCCGGCTAGCAACACGCTATCGCGCTGAATCCCCGGTACGCGTTTTTTATCAGGTGTGGGACCGACCGCTGATGACAGCGGGTGGCGCCGAGCTAACCAACGACCTCATTGAGTTATGCGGCGGCATCAATGTGTTCGGCGAGCTGTCTGCGCTCGCGCCTAAGGTAAATCTCGAGGCCGTTCTGCTGCGCGACCCCGAGCTTATCGTCGCGAGTGGTATCGACGAGAGGCGCCCTGCTTGGCTCGATACGTGGGATGAATGGCCGAGCATTACGGCTGTAGAAAACCGGCAGGTGGTTTTCATCGACCCCGATTTAACCCAGCGACATAGTCCTCGAGTTTTGCAAGGCGCGGAGATTTTGTGCGAGCAAATTGCTGCGGCGAGGGCATTCCAACGCAAGGGTGCAGCTCAATAACTCGGAGAAGAGAAGAGTACGTGCGAAGGCTACTTCGAAGGATACTCGGCAGCATTGTGAAACAGCAGACTAGCGCTTACCTTCTCGCCTACTACTTCGAGCCTTACCCGCGAAAAACTCGCGAAGGGGATGTGCAGCGGAAAACTTTTGTTCAGCGGCATGCCGAGTACAGTGGGCAGCACAACTCGCAATACCCCACCATGAGTAACAACTAGCACGTGCCCGCCATCGGGTTCTGTTGCAATATCTGCCCATGCGCCAAGTATACGGTCTTTGAAGTCGAGATAATTTTCGCCATTCGGCGGCGCAAGTTTGGACAAGTCGCGGCGAAACTCGGCGAACTGCGGCGCCGCGATTTTACGCCATTCGTCGATTGGCATTCCGTCCCAATCACCGTAATCGATTTCTTGCCACCGATCTTCAACGTGAGGAGTAAGCGTGTGGGCAGCAGCGGCGTGCGCGGCAAAATGCTGACAACGTTCGAGTGGTGAAGAAACCACTTTAGTCCAGCGAGGCGTTAAGGGAGTTGGGCTCACTGGCGAAATTATGCCAAGTTCGGCCGCGTAGGCCGCATTGGGATCGAGTGTAAGCGCAGCTGAAATACTCATCTGACGCCAGCCAGTAGGCGTGAGCTTCGGGTTGATTCGGCCCCTGAGTATATCTCCGCCTTCGGGCTCGCCGTGTCTCAGTAAATCGACGGTGATTATTCGTTTAGCGCCTGTCTTAGTGTCTGTCATGGCCGCGTGACTTTTCAGTAGTTGCCTGCTTATTTTAAGAGGTGGCCCATCTTCGCCACCTTAACCGACAGATAGCCCTCATTGTGCGGGTTCGAGCCGGTCTGGATAGGCACGACCTCCGGCACATCAAATCCCATCGCTTTGAGAGAATCTACCTTAGCAGGATTGTTGGTGAGTAATCGCAGTGCGCTAACACCAAGGTGTTCTAGCATCGGTTTGCATATTTCATATTCACGCCCGTCTGCCGCAAAGCCTAACTGCTCGTTTGCTTCGACAGTATCAGCGCCGCTGTCTTGCAGTGCATATGCCTTAATTTTATTGAGTAGGCCAATACCGCGCCCTTCCTGGCGTAAATAGAGAATCATGCCGCGGCCTAATTCGCCAACCGCCTTCATTGCGTATTGCAGCTGAGGACCACAATCACAGCGCAGGCTAAAAAGGCAGTCCCCGGTTAAACACTCGCTATGAATTCGGCACAACACAGGCTCATCGCCTGTGACATCGCCGCAGACCAAAGCAACATGCTCTTTGCCTGTGCTGTCGTCTTCGAAACCGTGCAGGGTAAATTGCCCCCACTGTGTGGGAAGCTCGGCGGATGCTACAAACTTAACTGACAAAAGACTTTTCCTCTGCCGCTGCATAGTTAGCGCGGCTGTAATTCGATCGCTGCAATGTGGCCAACGCTCCCAAGCAAGAGCCAGGCTTGCGAAGCTCACTTGCCAGGCTAAAGAATGACTAGGCGGAGACTGCTAACCGACTAGCAAAGCGATACCCTGTAGGCATAAGCAGGCAAGTATACCCGCTATTACGTCATCAAGCATGATGCCTAGGCCCCCTTCGACTTTTTCATCGGCCCATTTTATGGGCCACGGCTTAGCAATATCCAAGACACGAAAGAGAGCGAAGCCCACAAGCATCCAAACCACGCCTGCTGGCGCCATAAACATCGTAATCCAATAGCCGACAAATTCATCCCAGACGATGCCGCCATGATCATGCACACCAAGGTCTTTAGACGTGCGGCCACACAGCCAAATACCAATCACTGTGGTAACGACGAGTATCGCGCCGTAGACCAACGGCGGCAGTGGCGGAGCGAGCCAGTAGAGAAGCATTGCAGCCAGCGTGCCAAAGGTGCCAGGCGCGACTGGCGCTGCACCGCTACCAAGCCCAAACGCCAAAAAATGAACCGGGTTTGTCCAAACCGATCGCGGTGCGAGGTTAGCCATCTTGCTCTCGTCTCCCATTCTATTAAGTGTCACTCTCTGAGTTCGTTTGCTATTCACAGGCCTAAATCAGAAATGACGATAGGCATTAGACGCCAGCTCAATCGCCTCACCTGCCCTGCTCAGCGTAAGGCCCGAGCCTTCGGCAATAACGCCGATTGGGGTCACAGCTAGTGCCAGCGCACGCGCGATATCTTGCACGCCAGCAAGCAACTCCGGCGCCACGGTAAAGCACAGTTCGTAGTCATCGCCGCCGCCAAGCGCTGCGCGCTCGCGTTGCTCCGCGCAAAGCACCGCCATCAGGGTCTTGGAATACGGCAACGCCTCGAGATTTAATTGTGCACTGACACCGCTCGCCTCGAGAATGTGTGCAAGGTCACCAAGCAATCCGTCGGACAGATCGATGCACGCGTTGATTTGCTCGCGAGCCTGCTGCGCGAAGTCGGTGCGCGGCTGCGGTGTATAGTATCTCTCTAAGAGGGCTTGCTCTTGCGTTTCATCCGGTTGCGACGTGAACGCGAATTGCGGGCCAAGGTGAGATTCACACCCTAGCAGAAGCAAAGCAGTTGCCGCATCTCCGAGCGTGCCGGTCACACAGACTAGATCGCCCACGCGCGCCGAAGATCTGCGCAAAAATGACTCCGCCCGACCCATGCCATGAACCTGAATAGTAATGGCAAGAGGCCCACGCGTCGTGTCACCGCCGATGAGAGGACAGTTAAACTGCCTAGCGCTTTCGAGCAACCCTGCGGCAAACTCGGCAACCCAGCCGTCGTCACTTTCGGGGAGCGTAAGGCCAAGAGTAAAGCACAGCGGTTCGGCGCCCATGGCGGCTATATCACTTAGGTTAACCGCGAGCGCGCGTCGAGCGAGCAATCTGGCAGGCGCGTGTTTGAGAAAATGAACGCCTTCGACAAGGGTGTCTAGCGACAGGGCAATCGCCATGCCGTTGGGGGGTTGAACGATCGCTGCGTCATCGCCTATGCCAAGCACGACACCGTCTCGATCAAAGCCTAAGCCTTCATCGACGAAGCAGCGCCTGATGAGTTCGAACTCAGAATAGGACACGGGTGAGGCCTCGATCTAGGCGCGGCTTTTGGTCTCGAGTGGCCTGAGCGTCAGCGCCAGTTTGTCCAAAACACCGTTTATGTATTTATGACCGTCTGTGGCACCGAAAACCTTAGCAAGCTCGATACACTCGTTTATAACCACTCGGTAAGGAACATCAATGCGGTTGGCGAATTCGTAAGTGCCAAGGTAAAGCACGGCTTGCTCAATGGGGTCGAGTGCCGAAGCCTTACGGTCGAGCAACGGCTCGATATGCGCATCAAGCTCGGCGCGTTGACTTACGATGCCGCCTAAGATCTCGGTAAAATACTCCCAGTCGACCTTGCCGGTGTGTTCTTCGCGAAACTCTTCCTCGATCGCTCCCGGAGTCGACCCCGACAACAAGTGCTGATACATCGCCTGCACCACGAGACGACGCGCTTTACGGCGCTGCGCAATTGGAATGCGCGACTTAGCGGCAAAGGCGCCGGCTGCAGCTTGACTAGTGAGCGTGGTCATTACGCGTCCAACTGACGAAGTAGGCTAACCATCTCGACGGCCGTGATAGCCGCCTCGGCGCCTTTATTGCCAGCTTTGGTGCCTGAACGTTCGATTGCCTGTTCGATACTATCGACCGTGAGCACGCCAAACGTCACCGGCTTGCCCGAATCGAGCGACACCTGACCTAAGCCTTTGACACATTCGCCCGCAACGTATTCGAAATGCGGCGTGCCACCGCGAATGACCGCGCCGAGTGCAATAACCGCGTCACAGTCATCGCGCGAGGCGAGTTTTTTAACGGCGAGAGGCAGTTCGAACGCACCAGGAACCCTGACGATCAAGATATCTTTATCGGCCACACCGTGACGGCGCAGTGTGTCGAGCGCACCTTCTAAAAGGCTCTCGACGACGAAGCCGTTCCAGCGAGCAACTGCAATAATATAACGCGCCGATGCGTTAACGAATGTGCCTTCGATTGTCTTGATTGTGCTCATCTCTTTACTCTCTCTATTCACTCACCTCGCTGCGCGAGTGAGGGTATTAAATTTTACTTTTCAAATTCAACAAATTCGACGATATCGAGGTCGAATCCCGAAATCGCGTTAAAACGAGCCGGATAGCTCAACAGTCGCATCTTGCCGACACCTAAGTCGCGCAGAATCTGCGAGCCTGTACCAATGGTTACGTCGCTACCGCTGCGACTCACCGCGCTAGACTCTTTGTCACGCGCGAGTGCAGAGGCAATATCTTGTTCCAACGGCTGGCCGTAGTCGTCGCCGGATAATAACACGGCGACACCGCTTCCTTCTTCGTTGATGCGCTTAAGTGCGCTCGAGAACGACCAGCTGGTGCGTTCGGCATTATACACCTCGCAGATATCGCGAACCGTATTAGGAATGTGTACACGCACGAGCGCGGGTTCGTCCGCCTTGATCTCACCCTTGGTAAACGCAAGGTGCATGCTGCCGCTTATGGAGTCGCGGTATGTATGGCAGTCAAATTCACCGAATTGTGTCTGCACTTTCTCGGTGCCGACCAGCGAGACAGTCTGCTCGTTAGCGATGCGGTAATGGATAAGGTCAACGATAGTTCCGATTTTTAACCCGTGTTTTTCGGCGAATACTTCGAGGTCGGGACGGCGCGCCATCGTCCCGTCTTCATTCATTATTTCGACAATAGCAGCCGCAGGGCTAAGACCCGCTAGTCGGGCTAGATCGCAGCCCGCCTCGGTGTGGCCCGCGCGGCGCAGAACGCCACCAGGTTGCGCCATGATCGGAAAAATGTGTCCCGGCTGAACAATATCGCTCGGCTCGCTTGCACGATCGACTGCCACTTGAATCGTGCGCGCCCTGTCGGCCGCGGAGATCCCGGTTGTTACGCCCGACGCCGCTTCTATCGACACGGTGAAGTTTGTGCTGTAAGGCGTGTTGTTCTCATCAACCATGAGAGGCAGCTTAAGAAATTCGCAGCGCTCGCGCGTGAGCGTCAGACAGATGAGGCCGCGCGCATTGGTCGCCATAAAATTGACATCGGGCGTAGTGATGCATTCGGCAGCGATGATCAGGTCGCCTTCGTTCTCGCGATCTTCGTCGTCCATAAGGATGACCATTTTGCCTTGGCGAATGTCTTCGATGATTTCTTCGACTGTATTCAATTTCATGACGTTGGAATAATTTCCTTAGAGCTAATCGTTAACTCTCATTAGTGATTTTTAGCGCGGGTCGTAAGTCAGTGTCGCGTTCAATACGCGCTACAGCTAGCGCTACTTATAGCCGTGTTCGGCAAGGAATTCGGCGTCAATTCCGTCAGCCTGTTCTTTCCAGCCATGCTCATTTGCTGCCTTGTCGCCAAGCATCAAGCGTTCCAGATATCGGGCAACGAGGTCTACTTCGAGATTCACTTTCTGGCCAACCACATATTCGCCGATGATGGTTTCGACCTGCGTGTGGGGGATCACGTTTACAGTAAACTGCGCACCGTTTACCGCATTAACCGTGAGGCTAGTACCGTCGATGCAGATCGAACCCTTGCCCGCGATATAACGCGCAAGCTCTTTGGGCGCTTCGTATACAAGACGGATGCTCTGCCCGTCTGGCGCAGAACTCACGAGCGAACCCACGCCATCAACGTGACCGCTTACGATGTGCCCGCCGAATCGGCTTGTTGCCTGCATCGCTTTCTCGAGATTAACTCGCGACCCTGTTTTGAGCTGGCCAAGACTTGTGCAATTCATCGTCTCGTTAGAGACGTCGGCGGCAAACTGATGTTCATCAAACTCGACAACCGTAAGGCAGCAGCCGTTAACGGCAATGCTATCGCCTAGTTTTACATCGGCGAGCGAAAGGCCGCCGGCTGAGACTAGAAGTCGCCATTCTTCGCGGACGCGCGTAAGGTTAGCGACTGAGCCGGTGGCTTCGATAATTCCTGTAAACATGATTCACCTTCTAACAAACTAACAAAGTTTATTCTTTGGACGCCGCGTAGCTTCGCACCACGTCAAACTAGCGGGGCCTAAGCGTGACCTTGATGTCGACGCCGACCTGCTCGACTGATTCGACCTTAAACTCAATCGCACCACTCAGCTCGTTTAGGCCGCTCATTCCTAACAAAGGCCTGCCGTCGCTGCCTAGCAGTTTTGGTGCAATGTAAACGATCAATTCGTCGACTAGCCCGGCCTTGATAAAACTGCCACTGAGTGTCGCGCCGGCCTCGACTAAAACCTCGTTGCACTCGTCTAACTCAGCAAGCGAGTCTAGCACAGACAGCAGGTTCACTCTTGGCACCGACTCGCCGGTACTTGGTGCTAAACGTACCTCGACAGACGATGAGGACGTTGCGCAACTATTCGCACCATCAAGCCTATACGCAATGCAGTGCCCAGGCTCTGTGACTATCTTAGCTCTCTCACTCAAGCGCCCGCGGCTATCGAGAACAACACGCAGAGATGGGCGAGACAAACGTTGCTCATTACAAACCAATTGGTGTGCGCTGAGCCTAAGCTCGGCTGGCCTTAGGGTCATCGCTGGATCGTCTGCCAAAACTGTCTCTATACCGGTCACAATGGCGTCGCACTCAGCGCGAAGTCGTTGCACGTCGCTGCGCGCTTCTGCGCTGGTTATCCATTTGCTCTCGCCATTCGCCAGCGCTGTGCGACCATCTAAACTCATCGCAAGCTTGCACCGAACGAAAGGCCTGCGCCGCTCGAGCCTACTGAAAAAACCACGATTCAATCGTCGAGCGCTGTCCTCGAAATCCTGTAAAAAAAAGACCTCTACTCCCGCCGCCTCTAACGCAGCAATCCCGCCACCGCTCACTTTAGGGTTTGGGTCTTTACTCGCTATAACAACGCGGCTTACGCCAGCCTCGATAAGGGCCGAGCTACAAGGTCCTGTCCGGCCTGTATGGCAGCAGGGCTCAAGCGTCACGAAAGCTGTCGACCCAGCCGCAAGACGAAACGCATCAGCAATCGCTTCGGGCTCTGCGTGAGGCAACCCTGCGCCCCTATGCCAGCCTTCGCCTAATACGCTATCACCTGCCTCCGCATTGCCACCAACGATCACACAGCCGACGCGGGGATTCGGAGCAGCGCTAAATACAGACGCAGCGAGTTGAATCGCGCGCTGCATATGCTGCGGCCACGCTGTCTGTAGCGCGTCGAGCTCGGTATTACGTAGGGTTTGCATAAGGGGATGCCTTAAGCGCTAAAAGAATGAAGAAAGCGAGGCGTTTTCTGTGCAGTGTGTTTTTAACATCACAGCCTGTTCTAAGCCTCGGGTTTTTCCTCGTTTGATAAGCGATCAATCTCCTGACGAAACTCGTCGAGGTCTTTAAAGCTGCGATAGACCGAAGCGAAACGTACGAATGCGACTTCGTCTAGATCGCGCAGTTGACTCATCACGAGTTCGCCCACCGCACGCGAATCAATTTCACGTTCGCCAGTTGCGCGCAAGCTCGCCTTGATCTTAGTGACCGCCTCTTCGACACGCTCGATGCTCACGGGGCGTTTCTCTAAGGCTTTCATCAAACCTGCCGTCATTTTGTCTTCATTAAAAGGCTCGCGTATGCCCCCTGCTTTAATAATTCGCGGCATAACTAGTTCGGCTGCTTCGTAGGTCGTAAAGCGCTCGGCGCAGGTGATACATTCGCGGCGACGGCGCACATTATTGCCCTCGGCGACAAGCCGCGAATCGATTACTTTGGTGTCGACCGCACTACAAAAAGGACAATGCATAGCTCAGGTTCCGTTTAAGCGAATTTGCTCGCTGCCAGCATCGGCAGCCGAGCTTTAGTAATCGAAAAATGGCCTAGCCGTAAACAGGGAAACGCGAGCAGAGCTCGAGAACTTTCTGTTTTACCTCGGCGATCACAGCTTCATCTTCGATGTTATCTAATACATCACACATCCACGAGGTCATCTCAGCGACTTCGGCCTCTTTGAATCCGCGCGTCGTGACTGCTGGCGATCCGATGCGAAGGCCGCTCGTGACGAAGGGCGATTTCGGATCGTTCGGTACAGCATTCTTGTTTACTGTAATATTCGCACGCCCCAGCGCTGCGTCGGCATCTTTACCGGTGATGTCTTGCTTGATCAGGCTCAGCAAAAACAAATGATCATCGGTACCGCCTGAGACAACCTCATAGCCGCGCGCCATGAAACCTTTCGCCATCTCACGCGCATTTGCAACAACCTGCGCCTGATACGCTTTAAACTCATCGCTCATCGCTTCCTTGAAGCAGATCGCCTTAGCAGCGATCACATGCATCAAGGGGCCGCCTTGGCTTTCGGGGAATACCGCAAAATTCAACTTCTTCTCGAGCTCGGGGTTAGCGCGAGCGAGAATGATGCCGCCGCGCGGGCCACGCAGTGTCTTGTGTGTAGTCGATGTTGTGACGTCGGCAATGTTAACGGGACTTGGGTAAGCGCCGCCAGCAATGAGACCCGAGACATGCGCCATGTCAACGACAAACCACGCACCGACAGCATCGGCGATATCGCGAAATCGCTGCCAGTCGACGATTTTAGAATAGGCAGAGAAACCGGCCATAATCATCTTCGGCTTGTGCTCATGTGCGAGGCGTTCAACTTGATCGTAATCGATCTCGCCCGTTTCGGCATTGAGCCCGTATTGCACGGCATTGTAGATACGCCCTGAGAAGCTCACGCTTGCACCGTGAGTAAGGTGGCCACCGTCGGCGAGGCTCATGCCCAACACAGTATCGCCCGGCTGCATCAGCGCCATGTAAACAGCTGCGTTAGCCTGCGAGCCGGAGTGAGGCTGCACGTTTGCATAGTCGGCGTTGTAGAGCTGTTTAGCGCGATCGATCGCGAGCTGCTCAATCACGTCAACGTGTTCGCAGCCGCCGTAATAACGCTTACCCGGGTAGCCTTCGGCGTATTTATTAGTCAAGACAGAGCCCTGAGCTTCCATGATAAAGGGGCTCGCATGATTCTCTGAAGCGATCAGTTCAATGTGCTCTTCTTGCCGAACACGCTCGGCCTCCATGGCAACGGCTATTTCAGGATCGAACTCGGCGAGGCTGACATCGGTCTTAAACATCTTCTACTCCGGACAAAGGCGTCAAATGGGCTTGATTTAGCGCAGGTATTCTACATGATAGGTCGCCGCTCGGCATCTTTAAGTAGAGCCGAAGAAGCGCCAGATTTAGTCATTTAGCGAGATGCTGACAGCATATTGGCAGTCTTCAATCGCGAGGATTACTTATTTTTGTCTCTAACCGATTTCTTGGACCCTCCTCTCTCCCATCTCCCCAATGTTATAGATGAAATTAGCTCACTCATACTGAAATAATCTTCGTTTGCCGCACCCCCGAATCGCACAGTACGGTCCGAAGATAAAATTTACTGAAGAGTTAAAAATAGAAATCAGTCAAATTGCGACAGGAGAGTTCGCCATGGTTAAAAGCCTACCCAATCGGATAGTGCACCACGTTCCTTCTTCACCGAAAAAACTTGCTTGGCATATTAAACAAGCTTCTCGCACAACACTTGTTGCGGCGCTGGCGGTTCCATCGCTAGCGCTTGCTCAAGAGGCCATTCGTCTAGAAGAAATTATCGTCACGGCAACAAAGCGAGCAACAGACCTTCAGAAGGTCCCATCCTCAATCACTGCGCTCAATCAAAGCACACTCGACGATCTGAACATTAATAATTTTCAGGACTATGTAAAGCAGCTGCCTTCGGTGTCTTACACGCAACGGCGTCCGGGTCAGGCCAGTCTTTTCATGCGCGGTATCTCCGAAGGCGGCAACTCTAATCAGTCGCTACAAGGCCCTTCGGTTGCAGTGTACCTAAACGAGCAACCAGTAACGGCGATCGGGTTCAACCTAGACATGCATGTATACGATGTCGAGCGCATAGAAGTATTAATGGGGCCTCAGGGCACCCTCTATGGCGCCTCATCGCAGGCCGGCAACCTTCGGATTATTACTAACCAGCCCGATACTGAGAGCTTCGATGCGGGCTTCGATCTCAGTACAGAAACTATTTCGCAAGGCGGCAATGGTTACATGGCTGAAGGTTTCGTGAACATTCCGATCAGCGATCGCGCAGCGCTTCGCCTTACCGCTTGGTGGGATGAAGATGGCGGCTATATCGATGCAGTCCCTGGCAGTATCACTTTTCCAACTAGCGGAATAACACGAACTAATGAAGGCTTCGTTGAAGACGACTTCAACGAAGCGAAAAAACAAGGCTTAAGAGCGGCACTTAAAGTTGACTTAACAGATAGCTGGACCGCGACAGCCTCGGCAATGTTTCAAGAACTCGAATCAGACGGTGTGTGGGACCATGACCCGGTCAATCTCGATGACTTCGAAGTCGCGCGTTTCTTTGAAGACAAGCAGAGTGATGAGTGGTCGCAATTCGCACTTACTTTAGAAGGAGACTTAGGATTCGCTGATCTAACCTATGCTGGCTCTTACCTGGATCGCGATTTCGATACCTACAGCGATTATTCGCATTACTCAATTGATGGCGCAGTCGAGCCTTACTACACCTGCTATGTTTCCTATTTCGGTCCGTGTGTAGACCCCAGTATTCAGTACTCAAACTTCTCTGAACTTCAGTTTCAGACACACGAACTCAGGCTTGCTTCGCAAGGAGAGAGATTAGATTGGATCGTAGGTGCGTTCTTCTCTGAGCAAGAAACAACCTTCGATAGCCAGTGGTCTGTGCCACCGATTAATCGAGGGGCTGCGGTATTCAACGATCTCTATTTCCAAACCGATCAGGTTCGTAATGACTCTGAAATCGCCCTGTTTGGCGAGATCAACTACCGTCTTACCGAAGACCTCACCGCAACTCTCGGCTATAGACAGTTCGACGGTGAAACGACTCTTGATGGCTTTGTCGGCACTGTATTCTGGCCCAACTGCTGTTACGCATTCGATGACAACAGACCACCAGATAATGTTGCAAGCAAAGCCGAATACGATGACGGCATACTCAAACTTAATCTTAGCTATAACCTGAACGAATCGGTGATGGTCTACGGCAACTACGCAGAGGGCTACCGACCAGGTGGAGCCAACCGAGCACCTGGCGTCGGCGACACATTCGATCCCGATTATCTAGAAAGCTATGAAGTCGGCTTTAAGAGCACGTTAATGGATGGGCGCCTGCGCCTGAACGCTGCGGCTTACTTAATGGACTGGGACGATATACAGCTCGGGTTCTTTAATAGAGAGATCTCTCTTCTGGGCCTTGTGGACAATGTTGGCACAGCAGAAAGTAAGGGTATCGAATTTGATACGACTTACCTCGCAACAGAAAACTTAGAGCTCTCGCTTTCCTACGCCTACAATCAAGCTGAGCTCACCGAGAACTATTTTGCTAATAACACAGCGACCGAACCAGACGCGCGAAGCGGGCAGGACCTGCCTTTTACGCCCGATAATAAATTTACTTTATCGGCTCGCTACTCGGTCAATATGTTCGATATGCCTTCGACTCTCCAACTGAACTACGCCTATACCGACAGCATGTGGAACGACTTGTTTCTGTCTAATCGTGAACAGATGGACGGATACGGTCTGCTCAATGCTACTTGGCGATTCGACGCGGACAACTGGTATTTCACAGTCTTCGGCGACAATCTTACCAATGAGGTTGCTCAGTTATTTATCAACAGCGCGGATATTCAACGCCTCGTCACCGTTAATAGACCTCGAACCCTTGGTGTCAGTGTTGGTATGCGTTTCAAGTAGTGCGTCCCGTGTAAATAGGACGACTCTCCTCTGCGCCGCAGGTCTTAATTGACTGCGGCGATTTTTTTGGTGTGATCTAATACACCCAGCAAAAGCCCGCGGAGCCGAACGCACACATGACACGAAGCCAACAGCCTTACTCTGTGGATCTTATCAAAGCTGCCGAGCATATAGCGGCCAATCATTTTGGAAAAGCGGAGGCCATTCTTCGCCCTTATGTTAAGGATAATCCAGCAGACGTTAATGGCATTCGCCTCTTAGGCGAAGTCGGCATCGCCCTTGGTGCGCTAAGCGATGGCGAAAAACTCCTAGCAAGAGCCGTCGAGCTAGCACCTAAATACACCGATGCGCGCTACGGGTGGGCCAACGCCCTTTACAAGCGGCATCGATATGAGGAGGCGCGGGAACAACTCGACCACCTACTCGCGCTTGATTCGAGTCGGCTTGACTGGCGCATGTTAAAAGCAGCGACGCTTGTCGAGGTGAACGAGTATGAAGAGGCCATTGAGCTCTTTGAATCAGTGCTCACGCTTAGGCCAGATCATAGGCAAGCTTACCTCAGCTATGGACACGCGCTGCGCGCAGTTGGACGTACCGAGGATTGCATCGTTGCTTATGAGAAGTGCGTCGAGGTCGCGACTGGCGTCGGCGAGGCATACTGGAGCTTAGCTAATCTTAAAACGTATCGGTTCAGCGATGAACAGATCGCTCATATTGAAGAGCTGCTTAATGACAGCGCCTGCGAGTTTAGAGACTACTACCATCTCCTCTTCTCGCTCGGCAAGGCGCAGGAAGACCGCGGTAATCATCAAGCGGCAATGGCCGCGTATGTTAAGGGTAATCAGGTAAGAGGAAAAAATGTTCCGTGGGACAGTCAGAAGTTTCACAGCGATACCGAAGAACTTAAAGCCTTTTTTTCTGACGCTTTTTTTGAAAAGTATCAAGGTAAAGGGTGCCGCAGAAAAGACCCCATTTTCATCGTCGGCCTCCCTCGCTCGGGCTCCACACTTATCGAGCAAATACTCGCAAGCCACTCTCTAGTCGAAGGCACGGCCGAACTTGCCGACATCATTGCCCTCGCGCGTAAACTTTCAGGCAAAGCGAAAAGAGGAGACCCATCACGCTATCCAAGCGGGCTTTCTCGTTCAAGCAGTGAGGAGATCGAAGGTTACGGGCAAGGCTATATCGACAGCACAGCGATTCAACGCGTAACCCAGAAGCCCTATTTTATCGATAAGATGCCCAACAACTTCAGTCATATTGGACTTATTCATCTTATTCTTCCGAACGCCCGAATTATAGATGCAAGGCGCCATCCGCTCGATTGCTGCTTTAGTGGATTTAAGCAGCTGTTTGCGTCAGGCCAAGGCTTTACTTATGGCCAAAGACGAATAGGTAACTACTACCGCGACTATGTTTCTCTTATGGACCATTGGGACGCGGTATTACCTGACCGCGTTTTACGTGTTCAGTACGAAGACATGATTAACGACACCGAAACACAGGTGCGCAAGATTTTGGATTACTGCGGACTGCCTTTCGAGGAATCGTGTTTGGAGTTCTATAACAATAAACGCGCTGTTAGAACTGCGAGTTCGGAGCAGGTTAGGCAACCCATCTATGCAAGTGGAATGGGGCAATGGCAGGCGTTTGAAAAGTGGCTCGATCCACTAAAAGAAGCGTTAGGGCCGGTGCTTGAACGTTATCCAATCGAGCGAGTCGATAGCTGATCGTCCACTTCAATTTGTGAAAATAGCCACCGCCTAAACGCGGTCAGCTTAGCTGAATCTCGCTTTTCGCTTCGGCAGACTAAATACCAGCGATTAGGATTCTTAAGCCTGAGCTTAGGAAATATCTCGATAAGCGCTCCCGTTTCTATCTCATCTGAAATATACGGCTGCTGTCCAAGGGCTATGCCTATTCCTTGCGTGGCGCTCGACAGGGCGACATCATAGCTTTCGAGTTGCAAGCCGCTGTCGGGAGAAACGCCACGTACGTTGTTTCCTTCGAGCCACACATGCCAGTCACCGGCCGAGGGATAGACTTGCAAAATTGGGTGGCCGGCAAGCTGCTCTGGGGTTTCGAAGGGCCCATAACGCTCCAGAAAAGCTGGGCTGCAAACAGGAAACAATTCACAGTCGAACAAATGGTCGTAGTGTAGGTTGCTGTCTACGGGTTGCCCGACCATAATTGCCGCATCGATATCTTCTTGTGCGAAATTGACATCCGATTGCGACGTATGAAGGCGCACCTGAATGCTCGAATCGAACTCTTGCAGCCGTGGTAACCGCGGAAGCAGCCATCGCATCGTGAAGGTCGAGTAAACGTGCAGTGTAAGCACCGAAACCGACGCCTCTTCGAGAATAAGCTGCGCGCCCTCTGCGATGCTATCGAACGAATTACGCACGATCGGATAGAGCAGCTTACCCTTACGAGTAAGCTCTACGGCGCGGGTTTTTCGTGTAAATAGATGCGTATTAAGTGACTGCTCTAGAGACTTAACCTGATGGCTAATAGCCGATTGCGACACGCTCAACTCGTGTGCTGCATCTTTAAAGCTTAGATGACGCGCAGCCGCCTCAAATGCTCGAAGCGCATTAAGCGGAGGCAGTTTTCTGCGCTGCTGAAATCCGGTCAAACACCCTCCTTGATTCAAATGCCTTATTAGAAAATCTATTGCATGAATTGCTCCTATGCTTTTATTTCATAACCGATGGCGAGTCAAGTCTTGAGAAATATTCATGCATAGTGACGATTTATTCAATTGCATGCTTGTACCCTTGGCTGAGAGACTCGAAAGATATTTAATCTTTGCCCAGCGCGCCTCGGTTTTAGTCCACCCACGCTGAGTGTTGACTTTAGAGAGTTAAAACATGGATGAGAAACGCGTTGCGCTCGTTACCGCCGGAGCTAATGGCATCGGCAGAGCAATAGCAGAGTGTCTAGCAGCCGAAGGGATCAAAGTTCATATTTGTGACATCGACTCACAGGCAATCGCTGCGTGTCTGGAAGCCAATCCAGACTTTGAGGGCACCTGCTGCGACGCAGCTGACCCTGCCGAAGTTGATCGCCTTTTCGACGAAATCGGCGCACACAGCAGCCGCTTAGATATTTTGGTAAATAATGTTGGTGTCGCCGGCCCAACTGCCGCTGTGGAAGATATCGCGCCTGCCGACTGGGATAGGACTATCGCGATCGACCTTAACGCGGCATTTTATGCTACGCGCAGAGCGACACCTTTCATCAAGAAGGCGCGGGGAAGCATAATTAACATTGCCTCGAATGCGGCTCTCTTTGGGTTCCCGCTTCGCTCGCCCTATGTTGCAGCCAAATGGGCGCTAATCGGCCTCACCAAAACATGGGCTATGGAGATGGGGCCCGATGGAGTTAACGTCAATGCGATCTGCCCCGGCAGCGTAAAGGGGCCTCGAATAGATGGGGTAATCGAGCGCGATGCTCAAGAGAGGGGGGTTGCAGCGAGTGCGATACGCGATGTTTATCTTCGTCAAAGTTCGATGCGCGTGTTTGTAGACGCCAAAGAAATTGCCGACACGGTCAAGTTCCTTTGCTCCCCAGCAGGACACAATATTTCAGGCCAGGCGTTAGCTATCGACGGTCATACCGAAGGTTTATCCAACTGGATAGACTAAAAAAGTAGTCGAGTAGGAGTAACAACATGAAAGCAGCGTGGTTCGAAAAGTTTGGTTCGGCAAATGAGGCACTTATCGTAGGCGACCTCCCAAAACCCGAAGCCGGACCCGGTGAAGTGCTTGTGCGACTTCACACCACTGGCGTCAATCCGTCCGACGTAAAGAAGCGGGCTGGCGCCTTTCCTACTCTCCTCGACGGCGGACTCGTCATCCCACACAGCGACGGCGCCGGTGTCATCGCAGCCGTTGGTGAGGGAGTAAATCAAACGAGAATCGGCGAGCGCGTGTTCGTCTACCAAGCGCAGTATGGCCGGCGCCTTGGCAGTGCAGCCGACTATGTGGCAATTGATTCTATTCGCGCGCCGGTACTGCCTGATGAATGCTCTTTCGACGTAGGTGCTTGTATTGGCATCCCGATAATGACGGCACATCGCTGCGTCTATGCCGACGGTGAAATCGGCGGAAAAACCATTCTTGTTACAGGCGGGGCCGGCAGAGTTGGTTACTACGCCATCCAATGGGCAAAACTCAGCGGTGCATCGGTTATTGCAACGGCAAGCAACGCGGCAGACAAAGAACTATGCCTGCAGCTTGGCGCGGATGCGGTGGTAAATCATCGCGAAGCAAATTGGGGCGAATCCGTTGTTGCCGCTAATGCGGGCCACAGAGTCGACCGCGTTGTCGAAGTCGAATTTGGTGCCAACCTGCCAGAAATCATGAAGTGCATTGCTATCGGAGGTACTATCGCCACCTATTCTTCGACTGTCGTCGGCGAGCCCACCTTGCCGTTCCGCGACATGATGTTTATGGATCTTACGGTGCGCATGGTTATCGTTTACGCGATGCCAGAAAGCGCCAAACAGGCCGCGGTCGAGGACACTGTGGCTGCGCTGCGTGAGGGTAAGCTCGCACATCGCATAGCACATGTACTTCCTCTCGCAGACATTGCTCGCTCCCATGAACTTATCGAACAGGGCGGTTTCGGCGGCTGTGTTGTCCTGCAGATCACGCAATCAGATGATTAGCGCCCGCACACTGGCCAGCTTATCGCTTGTTTTCTTTGCGGGTAGCGCTTACGCAGCAGACACGCCTCACCTAACTATCGGCGAGGCAGAGTATCTCGGCTCACGAAGCATGGATGGCACAGTCGACGCTTTTCTCGGCGTGCCTTTCGCAGCGCCACCTATCGGCGAACTTCGCTGGCGCGCTGCGCAGCCTTACATTGCCGCTGTGGGTCAGCACAAAGCCGTTTCATTTGCTCCCGCCTGTTATCAAGGCGACCATATCACGCGCTGGTATCAGGGCGTTGTTGCAGGATTCGGTGGCGATCCAAATTCAGTGATCGCGCCCGGCGTAAGCGAAGACTGCCTCTATCTCAACGTCTGGCGACCGAGCAGCATGAGTGATAGCGCCCCACTCCCGATTATCGTGTACGTTCACGGCGGGAGTAACCGTGGCGGTTGGTCATGGGAGCCTAACTATTTAGGCGAAAATCTAGCCCGCCATCAGGCTGTCGTCATTACTGTCGCCTATCGTCTAGCGGCGTTCGGATTTATGGCGCACCCTCAGTTAGAGGAAAGTAATTTCGGTCTCACCGATCTCGTTACGGCGCTCAATTGGATCAAACGGTATTCGGGGAGACTCGGTGGCGACCCGACAAATATTACCCTCGTAGGCGAATCTTCGGGGGCGAGCAATATTTCGCATCTGATCGCAATGCCAAGCGCTGCTGGGCTATTCGGTCGTGTCATTCATCAGAGCGCTGGATGGGCTTTGCAAAAATCGGTTAGCCGCGACGACGCGCTTACCCTTGGCAGTGCGCTCGGAGAAGCCACTGGGTCGGCGTCCATAGCGGCATTGCGCAAACTTCCCGCGCTCGCTATCGACACAGCGGCCCAAAAAGTCTACGCAGAGGCAGGATTCGATCCACACTTGGATGCGGGCTTGGCGTCCTCTCCGCTTGAGGCGGTTAGCAACAACCGCGCGAACCCTGTCGATCTCCTTATCGGCAGCAATGCTGACGAATGGAAAATGTATTTGGGGCCGGATGAATCTTCGAGCGAGTGGCTTGCACAAAACGTTGAGGTTAGCCGTATTGACGCGGTGACCGACACACTGGAAGGGCTAGATGAAGCCTCTAAACTCGATCGCCTGATCACCAGCGTCAACTACACCTGCCCGTCTCTTAGGCTTGCCGGCGAGACTGCAAACACTGGCGCGCGCACGTGGGTCTATTACTTTTCTAGGCGCCGCGTAGGAGAGCAAGCGGCTGAGATGGGCGCCTATCATGGCGCAGAACTGCCTTATGTTTTTGACACACACGACGCGTGGCTTCCGACGAACTCTGACGACCGTACGCTTACGCAAAGCATGATGCACTACTGGGTGAACTTTGCTCGCTATGGCGATCCCAACGGCGAAAATCTTGTCGAATGGCCAGCATTCAGCAGTGAATATGATCGCAACACGCTGCGCTTAGATAGTCAAATCGAAGCGATCGTGCATCCTTATGCAAGCCTTTGCGAAGCACTGTTCGATCGATAAAAAACAAAAAATCAGAACCGCGGAGAGAGCTTTATGGAGTCGAAGCAGGCCTCACAACACACTATAGATTGGTGGACTTTCTCCGCCAGTGTCGGCGCGATCGTAACGCTCTCTTTACCAATGGTGCTCGCGCCTGATCTTGCCGGCAAGTTGATCGAGCAGGCCTATGACTTTCTTACCAACAATTTAGGCTTCTTGTACCAATGGTACAGCCTTGCGGTTTTCGTTTTCCTTATCTACCTCGGCTTTAGCCGTTATGGCGCGGTTCGCCTTGGCGCAGAGGATAGTAGACCCGAGTTTGGCAATCTGAGTTGGGTCGCGATGCTTTTCTCTGCAGGCATCGGCGCGGGGCTTCTCTATTGGGCGGTCATCGAATGGGGGTACTATCTCGATTCACCGCCGTTTGGCGTGCCTGCGCGTAGCAACGAGGCCATTGAGTGGGCGGCCAGTTATGGGCTCTTTCACTGGGGTGTTAACGCTTGGGCATTTTATTGCCTGCCTGCGCTCGCCATCGCTTACCCATTTTACGTGAGGAAAGTGCCTTATCTTAGGCTCAGCACTGGCTGCCTGAAATATTTACCCGGCGGTGCCACGAGCAAACGCGCTCGCGTTGTTGATTTTCTTTATATGCTTAATCTAATCGGCGGCACTGGCACCTCACTCGGACTGTCGTCGCCGATGATAGCAGCGACACTTGCTGAGCTTACAGGCTGGAATCACGATTTCATGCTCGAGGTGATTGTGGTCGTATTCTGCATAGCCATCTTTGGCACTAGCGCTTGGCTCGGCTTAGAGCGAGGTTTTAAAAAGCTCGCCGATCTAAATCTTTGGTTAACCCTGACCCTTCTTTTCTTTGTACTCGCCGTGGGACCCACCTTATTTATTCTTAAAATGGGCACCAATGGCATCGGTCTCGTTCTACAAAATATAGTGCGCATGATCACGTGGACTGACCCGCTCACCAACTCTCGCTTTGTCGAAGACTGGACGATTTTTTACTGGGCTTGGTGGGTTGCCTATGGCCCATTCGTAGGGATTTTTGTCACGCGCATTTCTTACGGGCGCACTATTCGCGAAGTCATATTTGGTATGCTGGTTTACGGCAGTCTTGGCGCCTGGCTTTTCTTCATCGTATTTGGCAATTATGCGTTACATCTTGAGCTCGAAAACATACTGTCTGTAACCGGCATAATGAACGAGCAAAGCCCAGCCGCCGCGATAACTCAAGTCTTTGGGACTCTTCCCTTTCGCGAGCTAGCCCTTTGCGCGTTTTTCGTCGTGTCTGTGGTCTTCCTTGTCACCACCTATGACTCTGCTTCTTACACACTCGCTTCGGTCTCAACGAAAAAGATGCGAGCAGGCGAAAATCCAGCGCGAGGCCTACGGCTTTTTTGGGCATGCAGCCTCGGCGTTTTGCCGATCACGCTAATGTTCATTGATGGGGGAATCAAAGTTATTCTCTCAACCACTATTGTAGTCTCACTTCCTTTGCTCGCTCTTGGCTACATAATGGCAGACTCGCTAATGTCACAATTACGCGAAGACCATGGCGACAAGCCGGCGGATTAAGACAGGATCAATTCTTCGCCGCTAAGCAACGCATGAGTGGCTAATTCGAAACTAGCGAGGTCAGAGGGATGAAGTAACTGCACGATCGGTATCGATGGGATTGCTGCAATTTCGGCCGCCAATACCGCAGCGACAGGGGTCACATCTGGTCTCACCAAAACTATAGCCGCAGGGCCATTGCCCGCACACAGACATTCAAGCAGAGCGCCCGGCGCCGCTGTGCTGCCCTTGGGCGATGGCAACACAATTACTTTTCCCCGAACATTTTGCCCCCTCTGCGGGTGCTGACTGTCGACGATCTCGCCGCTAGCGGGATCCAAGCCGCCCCAGAAGCTTAATCCATCGCTTAATACTAAAAGCGCACCGTGAGCTTTCCCCGCAATCAAACTCCGCACCTCGAGTACAGAAGTCACGAACGATCCCCCCGGACTAGGCGACCCAGACGAGCGGTTTCGATACAGTTTTCTAGGCTCCCCAAATACGCGTTAACTCCTAAATTTCCTCCTGCGTAATACGCCCATTTAGCCGAATCAGTCATCACCGCCGCCGTTTGCTTAGGAATAACTTGGCCGTAGTAGCTGCAAGCATCGACGAGAAAAACAATTCCTCGCGCTCTGAGTTCGCCGAGCTGGAGGGTGTTCTGAAGCTGTGCCAAATTATAGCGAGACGTGGTTACATAGATCGGGACTTTAAGCCTCACTGCAGAAGACAAAACCTCCGTGGCTAGCCGCGACAGTTGAGACAAAGAGTAGTGAGGAGCGCCAAGGCAAATAGCAGAAACTGCATCGCCTTCGCTACCTGCGTAAGGCTGCAACTCATTCAACAGGTCATCGGTGGACAAAGGCAACGCAGCCACACACGTCGTTTGAAGCTCACTAACCCTTGCAAACGGCGCTTCCGGCGTAATCCCTGCGAGATGGAACATCGACATACCTCCTGAGCTCGCCGCAGCAGCGCTCAGGCTGCGCAACATGTCTTGTGTCGGCTCTGCATCTATACCGGTGATTAGAGGAATGTCGCTGCCGCATTTATACCCGAGCAATAGACCCAACAGTTCCCAATGCATCGACTCGTCCCAAAAAGGCCTGGGTATAGACGCACAATCGATGACGAGAGCAGGCGCGCGTGCTGAGTCTAAGTAGAGGCCATACTCTGGAATGCGGCCGGTAAGCGCCGCACAGAGATCTAAATATTGCACTGTTTTGTTGCTTCGGGCACCCAACACCGAGTTCGCATAAGTCACCGCGTTAGACTCGGCCCAGGCAATACGCTCGCCGAGCACAGGGGGAGCCGGCAAGTGATACGGCGCACAAGTCAGTACAGGATTGCACCCCAATTGCTCGTGGAGGCGGACAACAAGACTCGCTTGTTCTTGATCGATTTGCGGATTAAGCGAACAGCTGTCAAGGCATGCAGAACTTGCGTTCAGCGTTGTTGGCACTCGTACTTTGGCACCCAAAGCGGCAAAGCGACGAAGCAGGCGGAGGTCGGCTTCACCGGCGTAATACGAACCCACCAAATGGCAGCGAGTAATATCTATTAGCCTCGATGCCTGCATCGCTTCTCCAGCAGCAACGAGAAAACGCATCGCTAAGCGAGTCGCCTCGCCTTGATCTCCAGCAAGGCACGACTTATCTTCGGCAGTTAGGTGCATACTCTAGGCGTCGCCAGCTAATGTCTGTAAAGGCAAGTTTACTTACATAACCTAAACACGAAAAGAAAAGGTTTCTGCTGCATACACGCCTCGCGTTTTCTGCGCATTGCCGCCTAAGGCTTACTAGCCGGAATAAGCATATCCAAACCCAAACGCCAGACTTGTGCGTTCTGTGCGCTCAGTTCGATCTTGAACTGCAGTCAATACATCTGCTTCTGGATATGCGTCCCTGCCCATTCCGACTTCTTGCAGCTCAGAGCAAACTCGTTGAGGTCATTTTTACAATTTCTATGTTGTACAATTACAACTCAGTTTAGCTGACCTCAATCAAACTCAGTATTTCCAACTATTACGAGAGCGTTATGGCTGCACAATTCGTTTACTCAATGAGCCGCGTGGGCAAGATTGTCCCTCCCAAACGCGAAATCCTCAAAGATATTTCTCTGTCATTCTTTCCCGGCGCTAAGATCGGCGTACTCGGCCTCAACGGCTCGGGAAAGTCGACACTGCTGCGCATCATGGCAGGTGTCGACAAAGAATTTAATGGTGAGGCTCGCCCACAGGCAGACATCAATATCGGTTACCTGCCGCAAGAACCGCAGTTAGACGAAGACGCCGATGTGCGTGGCAATGTTGAGCAAGGGTTAGGCGAAATCATGGCGCTGCTCGAAGAGTTTAACGCGATAAGCGACAAATTCGCCGAGCCAATGAGCGACGACGAAATGAACACCCTGCTCGAAAGGCAGGGCGATCTGCAAACCAAGATCGATGCTGTCGATGGTTGGGAAGTCGATAGGATACTAGAGCGCGCCGCCGACGCGTTGAGGCTGCCGCCGTGGGATGCCAAGGTTGCGCATTTATCTGGTGGCGAGAAACGGCGTGTTGCGCTTTGTCGGCTTCTTCTGTCCAAGCCAGACATGCTGCTGCTCGACGAGCCAACAAACCACTTAGATGCTGAGAGCGTGGCTTGGATGGAGCGCTTTCTCCAAGACTATCCCGGCACCGTTGTCGCGATTACTCACGATCGCTATTTTCTTGATAATGCAGCGGGCTGGATTCTCGAGCTCGACCGCGGTCATGGCATTCCGTACGAAGGCAATTACACGAATTGGCTCGAAGCCAAAGAGGCGCGACTGCAGACCGAAGCAAAACAGCAAGCGGCTCACGAAAAAACCATTAAGGCTGAGCTCGAATGGGTGCGCGCAAACCCGAAAGGCCGCCAGAGCAAGAGTAAGGCGCGTATCGCTCGCTTCGAAGAGCTTAATTCGCAAGAGTTTCAAACCCGCAACGAGACACAAGAATTATACATTCCACCGGGCGCCCGCCTTGGTGACAAGGTTCTCGAGGTAAACAACCTTTGCAAAGGTTTCGACGAGAAAACGCTGATCGATAATCTTAGCTTCAGCGTCCCAAAAGGCAGCATCGTTGGCATAATCGGTGGCAACGGTGCGGGCAAGACGACTTTTTTACGCATGCTCGTGGGCGACGAAAAGCCGGACAGCGGCAGCATTGAGCTAGGCGATACGGTTCAGCTCTCGTATGTCGATCAGAGCCGCGATGCGCTTAACGGCGACAACACAGTGTGGCAGGAAATCTCCGACGGCAACGAGCAACTCGTCATCGGCCGCTACGAAGTGTCGTCGCGCTCGTATGCGAGCCGCTTTAATTTCCGCGGCGGCGATCAGCAAAAATTTGTAAAAGACCTCTCAGGCGGCGAGCGCAACCGTTTGCACATGGCAAAACTTCTCAAGCGCGGTGGTAACGTGTTGCTGCTCGACGAACCGACCAACGACCTAGACGTTGAGACCCTACGCGCACTTGAAGAAGGGCTGCTGACCTTCCCTGGTTGCGCGATCGTGGTCTCGCACGACCGCTGGTTCCTCGACCGCATCTGCACTCACATCCTCGCCTTCGAGGGCGACAGTCAGGTGGTGTGGCACGAAGGTAATTACAGCGATTATGAGGTTGATCGCAAGAAACGCCTTGGTGATGGCGCGGAGCCTACTCGAATGAAATACAAGAAGCTGGGCGGCTAAAATCTGCGACAGCGGCTTGAAAAAGCGCGATGCAATGCGCCTCTAAGCAAGCCGAGCCGACTACTAAAGTTCTAGCTCGGCTCGAAGCTTTGCGAATCGCGCTTTCGCTTCGGCAGGATCGAGTCGTTTATTCACGCGGCTAGGCAATGGTGTCGGCGAGAGTCCTTCGAGGTTTTCGCCGCGCATCACGCGCCGGCAAAATACCTGATAATGATGTTCGAAAATCGGCTGCCCTCGGCGTTGCCCCTCGTTTGCAAGCGTATACCATCCCGCCGCGCGGCCCGCGTAATAGACAGCGGGATGACTCCACGCAAAATCTTTCTTCGGCGAGGGCGCAGAGCACGCTTCAAAATAAGCGTCGCGTGCGCTCGGCAGGCCGAACAGGTCGCCCCCGCGTTCACAGGCCTTAATCAGCTCGGCCAGACTAGGTAAAAAGGTCTGACTACGGACAATCGTTTTGGTTGCTGCGACAATCTGCTGCGGCGCATAGTCTTCGAGGCAGCTAAGCCAGTACTTTTTGGCGATCGTCTCGCTGTCGACATCGGGAAAGGCGCGATAATACTGATTGTGATAGGCAAACTGCAGCTGCGAGAACACCCTGTTTATCGCTGCGATATGATCGAGATCATCCGACGGCGAGGACGAGGCACTGCTTCTTTCTGGCTGCGCCAAATCAGCTTGCCCAACTGCGGTCGTCGAGTTGTCGGAGTCGTTCTGCAACGCTGCTCGTGCCTGCGCTACCATCGCGTCGATCTTCTGCATTCTGTCCTCCTCTCGTGCTCATGCCGCGGCTTGGTTGCTGTGCATCGCGCTGAAGTTTACGCGCCCACTCGGCCTTAACAAACTGAAGAAATGTCGTATTCCAAGACGCCTTGGCTTGCTGACTGTCGCGCCAGTATAGAACAAACTCGGCGACACGAGCATTGGCAAATTCGGCATCGATCTCGGCTAGCTGAAGGGTCTCATAGAAGTCGGCGCTGGGCGTCCAGTTGGCAGCGATTGGCCTTGGGGTATCGTCGAAACCCTGCATCGCGCTGCAGCGTGCCCATTGCCTGCGAACATGCTCGATAAATCGTGTATTCCAAGGGCCCGAACTCGCGCCGCGCTCCTCCCAATAGAGCACGAATTCGGGAATCGCGTCTTCGATAAAGTGCGGATTCACGTCTGCGTTATGAAGTATCGACAGCGCCTGTGAACTCGGTCGCCATGCGGCAGACATCTCGCTAACTTGCTCGAACGCGCCGCGGCGGGTTTGCTCTTCGCGCCACAGCTTTAGCACGTGCTTGTAAAAAGCGTTGCCCCAAGAGAAGCGCGCCTGACCGCGGTCACGCCAATACTGCACGAACTCTGGAAGCGCATCCCGAAGAAAGTCTCCGGGAATATTGTGCTGCTGACATTGTTTTATCCAAGTGGCTTCTGGCTGCCAGTTAGCTGGGATTAGTGTCGCCGCACCATTCGTTTGCCTCTGCTGCGCACTTGCCGCATGCGTGTTCGCAGAGGATCCATAAACAGGGAGGCCCTGCCGGGGCGCTGCCATTTCGGTACTTGCGGCGTCATTGTCGCCAACAAAAACCTGCGCAGCCACTGGAACAGCTGCCGGCTGTTGCCTTGGGGTCTGCGTCGCCATTACGCCGTCGTCTATCTCGAACCGCTGCGCAAGATGGGATGCGCCCTCCGAGACTTTGAGCAAACCGAGCTCTCGAAGGTTAGACTGAATTCGGCGAATATCGATTGGCGCCCAGAAAGGCAACACGCTCTGCAGCTGGTCGGCATCAAGCTCTACCCATTTTTCGTGCCCCGCACCCCGCGCTGCGAGCACATGACGCATTGCAATAAGCTCGCCAAGCACGTGCAGCATCACAGTCTCCTCTAGCCCGATGGTGGCTGCGAGAGTGGGTGAGATAAGGAGCGGTCTTTCAGGTATTAGTGTCGAATTCATATTGCTGCTTTTTCAATGCTCAATGCGGTAATCTTTCTTAAGGATACGCCGTGAAGCCAAGCACGTAAAAGACTTATCGTGCTGAGCAGAGACAAAGGTTGATTTACACAATGCATACACACGTTATCAAGCGTTTTGTTGAGTCCCATGCTCTGCCTTCGAGCTATGCAGACGACGCCGAGCGCTGGTTTGTCCCTCTCGTCGATGAATTAGTGGCTGCGTTCGCGCGCAGCGAATCAACTGGCGCATCGCCCTTTGTTGTGGGCATTAACGGATGCCAAGGCAGCGGCAAGTCAACCGCGAGCGAACTCCTTGAGTCGCTGCTGTCAGCTCGGGGCCTAGTCGTCGCAAGGCTATCAATCGACGACTTTTATCTCAGTAGACAACAGAGATTAACGCTTTCATCAACAGTGCATCCACTGTTGGCCACGCGAGGTGTGCCCGGCACGCATGACATACCGCTTGCTCTCGCCACCCTTGCGGCGCTAACTGATACCAAGCACTCTGAAGGTATTCCCCTGCCCCGCTTCGACAAAGCAACCGACAATCCGCTGCCGCTTGCGGAATGGCCTGTGCTTGTCTCGCGACAAGATCGCCCGGCCGCCGACATCGTGCTTTTTGAAGGCTGGTGTGTGGGCGTCACGCCGCAATCGGCGAGCGAGCTCACTAGTACCTGTAACAGCTTAGAGCGTGAATATGACTCGGATGGGCGCTGGCGAGGCTTTGTGAACGAGCAGCTTGCCGGCGACTATCAGACTCTTTTTAGCCAACTCGACAACCTGCTCTTCCTTGAGGCTCCCACCTTTGACTGTGTGTCGAACTGGCGTAACAAGCAAGAGAGACGCCTGCGCAAAAGCTACAAAACGCCTAAAGATAAAGCGCGGCAGGATGGTGACGACGCGGAAGAAACGCAAAGTTTAGATTCGGTTAAACAAGCGAACGCGTTAATGAGCGAAGCACAGATAGCGCGTTTTGTTCAGCATTTCGAGAGGCTTACACGGCACTGCCTCTTACTACTGCCTTCAATCGCCGATACCGTTTTCGAGTTGGATACGAACCAGAGGATTGTTGGCAGGCGCTAAAGTCACGCCTGTCCATTACCCTAAACTCAAGCGGCCCCTCTTAGGCGGATTCTTGAGAGTAACCGAGCCTTACTATGCTGCGGCGCCTAAGGATGGCGTACTCGGCCAAAACTTGTTTAGCAGACTACTAACCCACACCCGCGCGACAAGCAGCGACAGCGCGACCGCCGCGAACTGCCGCCAGAGCGCGGTCTCTTCACCATGGCTCATAGCCGCTAATTGAAGCTCCCAACCGAATATCGCATAGAGCTGATTGAGTATGAGACCCGCCGCGATCGCAGTGACGATAACACCAAGCAGGTAAGCGACCAGCGAACGACTGCCCAGCTGCTCTTTAATAACACCCATTGTTGCGATATTGGTCGCAGGTCCGGTAAGCATAAATACCAGCGCAGCACCGGGTGAAATACCGGCAAAAAGCAGACTCGCCGCAACTGGAGTCGATGCTGTCGCGCAGATATACATGGGCAGACCGATAATCACCATGACAAGCATTGCTACGACCCCGTCACCCCATTGCAAGAAAAACGACTGCGGGACATACGCTGTCACCAATGTCGCCGCTAGGAGGCCGATGCATAACCACTTGGCCGTGTCGGAAATCATTCTGCCGTAGCCATACTGAAATGCTTGCACGAAACGCTCGCCGAGGCGCGGCTGTGCGGCAACCACCGCAGACTCTTTATCCATACTGCAGCAGCTCTTGGGCGCTGGCGCGGTATCCACAGCCTCGTTCTCCGAGTCTAGAGTGTTGACTAACACGCCTGCCACAACCGCGCTCACCAACGCTCCAATTGGACGCGCGATCGCGAAAACCGGCCCGAGCATCGCATAGGAAAAAGCGATCGAGTCGACGCCAGTCTCGGGTGTGGCAACGAGGAATGAAGCCGTCGCGCCCTTCGACGCTCCGGCCTTGCGCACGGCAAGCGCGGTGGGTATGACACCACAAGAACACAGCGGCAATGGCGCGCCTATTAATGCGCCCTTGGTAATAGACAGCAGCCCGGGCTTAGCGAGTTGTTTCTGTACCCACTCGCTTGGAATAACCTGCTTAATCACACCCGCGATGAAATAGCCGAGCAGCAACCAAGGCGCGCTTTCGATTACGAGGTTCCAGAATATGCTCAGTAAATTACTCATGCAGTCGCCTCCTCAACGCGGACTTTGCCGGCGTCAAGTGCTTCAATAATCGAACAATGCACGGCACTGTCCATGCCGCCGTCGCAGCTTTTGAGCAGCAGTTGCAGACTCTGCCGGATCTCCTCCAACTGCGTTATTTTTTCGTTGATCGACTCTAATTTGTGACGAGTGATCGAGGTGACCTCCTCGCAGGTGTGATGATCACGGTCCAAGCGAATAGACAGCAGCTGCGCGATCTCAACTAAAGAAAAACCCGCATCTCGCGCTGTCTTTACAAACTCAACACGGCGAATGTCTGCCTCACTGTACCGTCGATACCCCGAGGCGCTCCGCTCACTCGATTCGATGAGCCCGTTTTTTTCATAAAAACGCAGCGTATGCGCCGAAAGCCCGCAGTGCGCTGATAACTGGCTGATTTTCATGATTTATCTAAGCCTCCCACGTTTAGACGCAGACACTGCGTCGTTCAATAGCGCAAGTATAACCCTTAGAGCTTACTCTAAGGTCAAGGCTTAATAGAAGATTCTTACGCAAGCACTTTTGATAACCACGCACCTATATCCGCAATCTCTTGCGGGCAAACCGCATGCTCCATAGGATAGGTTTTATACTCGGGCGAAAAGCCCAATGCCTCGAGGCGCGCTTTACCCTCGAGACCCATACCTTCGACAACAACGGGATCATGGCTGCCGTGGCAAATGAGTGCAGGCAGGCCTGCCTGCACTGCATCCATCTTCACCGTCTGTGCAGTGGGGAAATACGTCGACAGCAACATCATGCCTGCAAGCCGCTTGGGATAGCTCAGCGCTGCCTCATAGGTGATCGCACCACCCTGCGAGAAACCGGCTATGACTATGCGATCTGGCGCTACGCCACGTTCGATTTCACGTTCGATAAGATCGTGCACCCACCCTGCCGATTGCTCTATCTGTTCGGTGTCTACATGACGACCACCATCCATCGATTTAATGTCATACCAGGCTGGCATGACATACCCGTTGTTGATCGTGACGGGGATAGAAGGCGCATGGGGGAAAATGAAGCGCACACCGACACCTGCGGGCAGATTAAGTTGGGGGACAATTGGCGCAAAGTCGTTACCGTCGGCACCGAGGCCGTGCAGCCAGATTAAAGAGGCGGTGACGGTCAGGCCTTTAGGCCACTCGAGTTCGACGGCGGGGAGGTATGGCATGGTAGATTCTCACTTAAATAGAATTCTAGTCCTGCATAAATGGTTCGAATCCATGAACCTTGAGGACTTGTTGATGAGAAAGAATACATCAAATGGGCGGGAGACGCATAAGGTGACGAATGACTGGAAAGAGAGCAGAGATTCTAAAAATAGCTGACGTACTCTTGAGTTCAGCTTTCTTCCGAAGATTTAAGAAGCTGAACTATCCGAGGAGATCTCATACTAACCGCGGCATCGACCGCGCCGAAGATTTGGAAGCTGTACTCCACAAGGTAGGCTGCTATCTGGGCGTAAATGGCGGTGAATTGCGCGAGCTCTTCTTCTATGACAACAATCCTTCGAAGACAAAATCTACTAACCTAGTAGCAGACCGGATAAATCGCATCGTTTGTCCAACTCACTCACGCTTTGTCGTATCATGACTCACCTGCCCTCGATGAAAATCAAATGATGACCGACATAACCGATCTCAAAAATCGCCTGGAAAAAAACCTTCGCGTCCTTGGTAAGTGGGCGCAGCAGCAGGGAATCGAGTGTTATCGGCTCTATGATGCCGATCTTCCCGAGTTTGCGTTCGCGGTTGACCTGTATGGCGAGCGCGTGCATATAGCCGAGTATCAAGCACCTGCTAAAATCGACCCGGCTAAGGTTGAAGCGCGCCGTGAAGGGATGCTTCTCGCGTTGCAAGAGGTGCTCAACGTTCCGGCTCGCGTGCTTACTATTAAGTCACGTGAGCGTCAGCGCGGCACCAAACAGTATGAGGTCGAGGATAATCAGGGTAAGTTTTTTAGCGTTCGCGAGGGTCGAGCCAAGCTCTATGTGAACCTTACAGACTATCTAGACACCGGGCTATTCTTGGATCATCGGGCGATACGCCGCTTCATTTTTGAGAGAGCGCGCGGGAAGCGTTTTCTCAATCTGTTCTGCTACACCGGCACGGCTAGCGTGCACGCCGCATTGGGTGGCGCAACATCGAGTCTGAGCATCGATATGTCGAACACCTATCTCGAATGGGCTAGGCGTAACTATCAAGAGAATAAAGTTGGCGGTAAGCGGCATAGGCTCAAGCGCGCCGACTGCGTCGCGTTCCTCGAAACCTTGGTGGATAGACGCCCGCCGAGCCTCGATGCGAGCGACGAAGACGCGGAAAAAGGGTTGTTTGATCTCATTTTTCTCGACCCGCCCACATTTTCTAACTCGAAGAAGACCGATAATGTGCTCGATATTCAGCGAGATCATGCCAAACTGATCACCGGCTGCATGGCTCGGCTAGCGTCAGGGGGCTTGCTCATCTTCTCAAACAACTGCCGAGGGTTTAAGCTCGATGCCGAGATCGCATTGCGCTATCGCGTCAAAGACTTCAGCCGCCAGAGCTTGGACCGCGATTTCCATCGTAATCCCAAAATACACCAAACCTGGTTGATCGAGCCCTAGTGCTTAATTCATTACAGGCGGTAGAGCCAGATGATGGCTCAATATAAAAGTAGAAAGATCAAATACTCTGCACAAGGAGCGATCAGAAAATGACTATCGCACGCTCGTCTATTAATGCAGCTTGGGCACTGGCGAGCGCCGCCATCCTGTTCGCCGCCTTCGCCGTTTCAAGTGCGTTTGGCACTACGCTGCTGAGCCTTTCGGTTAATAGCCTGAGCGAGCAAGCTGAATTTGTGTTCGAAGGCGAAGTAATTGCGGTAGAAGCGCAGCGATCTGGAAGCCGCGGCATGGTGAGCACCTATGTCACCTTTCGCGTTATAGATACGCTTAAGGGCGACGCCAGCGCCATCGATATCGAACTTAAATTTCTTGGGGGCACTTTGAATGGCGAGGTACTCGAGGTAAACGGCTCGCGTCTACCAAAGCTAGGCGAGCGCGGCGTTTATTTTGTCGAGTCGTTGAGCCGAGACTTAATTAATCCCCTGCTCGGCTGGTCGCAGGGGCATTATCTGATAACCACTAACGGCGGTGTCGATAGCATGACGACTGTCGACGCTAAACCGATTATCGCTGTCTCCCCAGTAGAGTCGGCTACTCCCTCAGGGGCTTCGGGTGGATCAGGATCATTAGGAGCTTCGACGACGCAATTGCCAGCGCAAACGCGCGCGCGATCACCACTGCGTATTGCTACAGATCCCAGTGCCGCCGAGGGCATTATCGCTATCGAGCGCGACTCGGTAACAGGCATCAGTCCCGCCGACTTTAAGCGGGAAATCCGAGCGCTATTACCCTAGTCCTGTTTTACGACGCTAAGCTAAAAAAAACCCTCGACGTTTCCGACGAGGGTTTGCATGGATGACACCTTCTGGGCGCGAGGCGCGGCGCTTACTTTGGGATACGTGCTGCGCGAATTTCGATCTCGATCAACCAACCTTCGACAACCAAACCTGCGATCTGAACGAAAGAGCGCACGGGCTTCATGGGGTTTTCATCGGTGCCAAAGAACTGCTGGTAGCCGCTGTTAAAACCGGCGAAATCGAGTTCGCCATAGGGGCCCGCAACAGCGAACGCGCGTACCTGCACGATGTCTTCCATCGACCAACCCTGCGACTCCAGTGTTTCTTTGAATTTATTAAACGTGTTAACGGTCTGCTGCTCCATATCACCCCAGCTGCCGTCTTCCATGGGGCTAGCACCCGAACCACTTAAGTAGAGCGTTTCAGCGCCCGCTGGAATAGAGATATTGTTATAAAAGTTGCGTCCCTCTCCAGTACGAACGATCTCGTCGGCGGTTGCGAGAGAGGCGAACCCAAACGTTGCAAGCACGGTGAGAACCAACAGTGATTTTGCGCGATTTAACATAATTAATTCCTTTTATTGCAGCCTAAACTGATTTATCTAAATGAATCGAGCAGCCAACGCGCCGCGGCGCCTCTGCTAACCTTTATGATCCAGTCTACCGCGGCATAGGCCGCAAATAAAACCTTAAACGTTGGATTCAGCTACCACGCCATCGGTGTCTTCTGAGCCGAGGAACTTAGAAGTGATGATGCCTGCAGTAATAGAGCCGTTAACGTTAAGCGCTGTGCGCGCCATATCGATAAGCGGTTCGATCGAGATTAGTAGTGCAGCGATAGTAACGGGGAAGCCCAGTGCGGGCAGCACCACGAGCGCTGCGTTCGTCGCGCCGCCGCCAACGCCGGCGATGCCAAACGAGCCGATAGCGACGATTAACACCAGGCTAATCACAAATTCGAACGAGATTTCGGTGCCGCCAGAGGCCGCTACCATCACCGCGAGCATCGCAGGATAGAGGCCAGCACAGCCATTTTGCCCGATTGTTGCGCCAAATGAGGCGGCGATATTAGCGATAGGCGCAGGCACATTAAGCTCTTCGATCTGCGCGCGGATCGTCAGCGGAATAGTCGCCGCCGAACTGCGAGTAACGAAGGCGAAGGTCAGCACCGGCCAAACCTTTTGAAAATAACTGCGAATGTTGCCGCCGAACAGGCCAATAAGCACAGTATGCACGACAAACATGATAGCAATGGCTATATAGGACGCGACGACGAAACTAATGAGGTTGAGAATTGCGCTGCCGTCGGTTGTCACGATTACGCGGGTCATTAGCGCGAGTACGCCGTAGGGAGTAAGTGAGATAACGATTTTAACGAGCCGCATAACAACGGCTTGAGTTGTTTCGATGAAGCTGCGAATTTGCTCGCCTCGCTCTGGGTTCTCTTCGCCGACTAAGGCAGCCGCTATGCCGAACAAGAGGCCGAATACTACGACGCCGATGATCGACAGCGGACGCGATCCCGCCAGGTCTGCAAAAATGTTATTGGGCACAAGATTGGTTAGCGTGCCTATAACGCTGTAATCCGCGCCAGCGGCACGACGCGCCTCGAGCACCTCAGCGCGCGCAAGCTCACGCGCGCCGGCACCAAGATCTGCAGCGTTGAGATTAAAGAGCAAGGCAATGCCAACGCCGACAAGCGCTGCAATCACGGTCGTAATTATAAGTACCGAGACGACCGTACCGCCGATTTTGCCGAGCGACTTAATCTCGTCTACCTTAATCACCGCTGCGATCATCGTAATCAGAATCAGCGGCATGATAATCATGCGCAGCAAAGAGACATAAGACGAGCCAACGATATTGGTCCACTCAAGCGTTGAGTCGAGAACCGCCTGATTATCGCCGTAGGCCGCCGAGAGGATAAAACCGAAGACCGTGCCACCAATCAATCCTAGCAATACACGACGCGACAGCGTCCAGTTTTCGCGTTTGCCAAATTGATAGAGAATGCCCAGCAGTGCTGCAAAAAGCACAACGTTGACGATAGCGAGGGTAGGCATAGTTGGTTCTCCCTAGTAGCGGTTATGGCCGCTTATTGATGTTTTGGGTCTTTCGGACAGCGTTTGAGTATATAGCCTCGCCTCGCCTACACCAAGTGAGTACGCCGCTTAGGTGCGCAACTTAACTACACCACTCGAGTTTATCGAGGGCTTCTACTAACCAGAGCATAGTCTAACCAGACGTCCTAAGGCCGGAGGCGATAGCCCGTCCGGAATATCGCATAGACAACGCCCAGGCAGACCACAAGGAACACACTCACACCGATGAGGCTCACCCACACATTTACCTCTGATATCTCATAAAAGCTCCAGCGCAGGCCGCTGACCAAATACAGCACCGGATTCATGAGCGAGATGGACTGCCACAGGGGCGGCAACATATCGGTGGAGTAAAAACTGCCGCCAAGGAAAACCAGCGGCGTGATAACAAGCGCTGGCACAATAGACAGCTTCTCAAAATTGTCGGCCCAGATACCGAGAATAAAGCCGAAGAGGCTAAACGACAGCGCCGTGAGCACAATAAACAGAATCATAATAAACGGGTGTGCGATACGCAGCTCTATAAAAAACCCCGCCGTCGCAAGGATTATTAAGCCGAGGATTATCGCTTTAGTCGCCGCAGCGCCGACATAGCCTAGCACCACTTCGAGCGTGGACACCGGTGCCGACAGCACCTCATACACTGTGCCCGAAAACTTAGGAAAATAGATTCCAAACGATGCGTTGCTGATGCTGTTGGTTAATAGACTAAGCATAATAAGTCCGGGGACAATAAACGCGCCATAGCCGACGCCACCCACCTCTTGAATGCGTGAGCCGATTGCCGCGCCAAAAACAATAAAATACAAAGACGTCGTAAGCACCGGCGTCACGATACTCTGCAGCAAGGTTCTGCGCATGCGCGCGATCTCAAATTTATAGATCGCCAGCACCGCATAATAATTCATTACCCTGCTCAATAGCTTGCTCATGTTGCTGCTCCTTGCACGGGTTTACTGGCGGGCTGATTGACCAGCCCCACGAAAATCTCCTCAAGTGAACTCTGCGAGGTGTGCAGGTCTTTAAAGGTAATACCCGCCTCACGCAGTGCCTCGAGCACGCTTGAGATATTATTCTCGCCCGACTCGGTGGTCTCGAATGTGTAAATAAGCTTGAGGCCGTTGGCAGACAGCTCGAGTCCAAAAGGTGCAAGACTCGCAGGCAGTGCTTCGAGCGAATCAAACAGCTCGAGTTCGAGCTGTTTTTTGCCTAGCTTCGCCATTAACGCGCGCTTCTCCTCAACCAAAATTAATTCGCCGTGGTTGATGACGCCGATGCGGTCGGCGATCTCCTCTGCCTCTTCGATGTAATGCGTGGTGAGAATTATCGTGACCCCGCTCTCGCGCAGCTCACTCACGATTGCCCACATGTCTTTGCGCAGCGACACATCGACGCCGGCTGTGGGTTCATCGAGAAACAAAATCCGCGGCTCGTGCGACAGCGCTTTGGCTATTAACACGCGGCGCTTCATCCCGCCCGAAAGCGTGCGCAGCATATTATCTTTTTTCTCCCATAGCGACAGCGAACGCAGCACGCTTTCTATGTGTGCGGGGTCAGGCGCTTTGCCGAAAAGTCCGCGCGAGAATGAGACCGTGTTCCACACCGTCTCGAATGAATCGGTGGTGAGTTCCTGAGGCACCAGCCCGATGAGCGAGCGGGTGATTCGGTAATCGGTAGTAATGTCGTGGCCCGCGACGAGCACGCGTCCACTGCTAGGCTGAACAAGTCCGCATATTGTCGAAATCAGCGTGGTTTTACCCGCGCCGTTTGGCCCGAGCAGTGCGATTATCTCGCCCGCTTTGATGTCGAGGCTGACAGATTTTAATGCAGCGAACCCACCCGCGTAGACCTTACTGAGCTGCTGAATGCTTAGGATGGTGCTGCCCACCTCGGGCTCGATAACTGTCATGCCAAATATCCTATTTTCGAATGCAAAAATGCGCACCGGCCGTGACCCAAGGAGCCTGCCGTGCTAGCTTTTACCCAGTGTACTCTATCGAGACGATACGCGTTTGACGTCCATTATAAGGGCATACATTTATCCGAAAACCGGCGCCGCCCTCCGCCACTCAACTACGGAAACCTCCGCATGCATAGATCATCTACTCGGCGCCTCAACAGCATTCCACTGCGTCTGCTTAGCGCAAGCTTACTCTTCACACACGCATTCTTTATTCAGACGGGCGCTGCACAATCAGCCATGGTCGAGTCTGCTCTATCGACTCAAGAGCGCGAAATGGTTAGCTGGGTTGCAGACCAAGAAGACGACATGGTCGCGCTGTTAGAGCGATTAACTAACATCAACACCGGCACCCTCAACAAAGCAGGCGTCGCTGAGGTCATTGGCTTGCTCAAAACCGAACTCCTGCAGCTGGGCTTCGACTCACGCACGCTGGCAGGCGACGTGATCGAGATGCCAAGCTGCCCCGGCAGCGAATACACTATCGACGTAGCAGACCACCTACTTGCCACCAAGGACGGCGAAGGCAAGCGCTTGCTTATGATTGGTCATGTCGACACCGTGTTCCCTGTAGACAGCCCTTTTCAGACTTTTTCCCGCGACGGCGATACTGCCTACGGCCCCGGCGTGTCGGATATGAAGGGCGGCCTTGTCGTTATGCTTTATGCACTAAAAGCACTTAATCACTTTGGCGAACTCGAAGGCAAAGCCATCAGCATCTTGCTTAACAGCGACGAAGAGATTGGCTCGCTTAGCTCGCGAAAATACGTCGAACAGCAGGCGGCGTTGCATGACTTCGGCTTAGTGTATGAGTCCTCAGGCAACAATCGCCTCACTCGCGCGCGCAAAGGCTTGGGTCAGGCGCGCTTTGTTGTGAATGGCCGCGCCTCACATGCAGGAGGCGCGCATCAACAGGGCCGCTCGGCGATTAAAGAACTTGCCTACAAAATAGTGCAGATCGAAAACATGACCGACTATGAAAGCGGCGTGACGGTCAATGTGGGTGTGATTAATGGCGGCGAGGCGCGGAACACGATTGCGCCGTGTGCCGAGGCACTCGTCGACCTGCGTTACCCAGAGCCGCAGCAGGGGCTTGATGCAGTAAAACGCTGGGAAGAAATCTTTGGCAATGTGTATAGCTATCCTGTCGATTCCGGCGAGCTTTCCACCAACAGCTGGACCAGCTTGCACCGCCCACCCAAAATTCCTACCGAGGAGTCCGATGCATTACTCAATAAAACCATCGCAATCGGGCGATTGTTAGGCCAAGAGTTCACCGTTACCGATTCGGGTGGTGGCACCGACGGCTCTCTGACGCAGGCAGCCGGCCTGCCAACGCTCGACTCGCTCGGCAGCGACGGCACCGGCGCTCACTCCAAACGCGAGCAAGGACGCATTAGCTCACTCGTCGAACGTGCTCAATTGAGTGTTGTCTTAATCGGCCGTTTGGCAGAACAGCCTTAGGCAGCAAGCGCCGCAGGCACAGGTCTGCGGCGTGCATCGGCTTTAAGTGTTTGATCACAGTGCGTCGAGCGCCTGAGATATTTTTGAGATGCCAATTACTTCCATACCTGGAATAGGGTTTTTTGGCACATTGGCCTTTGGCACGATCGCACGCTTAAACCCGTGCTTCGCCGCCTCCCTCAATCTTTCTTGACCGCCTGGTACAGGACGAATCTCACCTGCAAGACCAACCTCGCCAAAGACGACGAGCTCGCGCGGCAGCGCTTGATCGCGAAAACTCGACACCACCGCCAACAGTAGCGCGAGATCGGCGCTCGTCTCGGTCACCTTAACGCCGCCTACCACGTTTACGAATACATCCTGATCAGCCATGTACAGCCCGCCGTGACGGTGCAAAACGGCGAGCAGCATAGCGAGTCGGTTCTGATCCAAGCCAACGGTTACGCGCCGCGGATTTCCCAACTGTGTCGCATCAACGAGCGCCTGTATCTCAACAAGCAGCGGACGCGTACCCTCCCACAACACCATCACTATCGAGCCGGCCGACTCCTCTTCGGTGCGAGCGAGAAAAATGGCAGAGGGATTTTTGACTTCTTTCAGGCCAAGCTCGGTCATGCCAAACACGCCGAGTTCGTTTACCGCACCAAAGCGATTCTTCTGTCCGCGCAGTACGCGATACTTCGACTCACTGCCGCCTTCGAGCATGATGAAACAGTCGATCATATGCTCGAGCACTTTCGGGCCTGCAAGATTGCCTTCTTTAGTCACGTGTCCGACCAAAAACAACACGGTGTTGGTCTGCTTCGCGTATTGGATTAAATACGCAGCCGACTCGCGCACCTGCGACACACTGCCCGGCGCTGACGCCACGTCGGCAGAATGCATCACCTGAATCGAATCTACGACGAGCAACGCTGGCTTGTGTGTCTGCGCCGCCTTACAGATCGTTTCGACATTGGTTTCGGCGAGCATCTTTAAGTTGTCTTCGGGCAACTGCAGGCGCTTAGCACGCATGCCTACTTGCTGCAGCGATTCTTCGCCGGTGACATAAAGCGCTGGCTTGCCAGAATGCGCAAGTAGACACATCACCTGCAATAGCAGCGTGCTTTTTCCCGCTCCGGGATTACCCCCTATTAATACCACCGAGCCGGGCACGAGTCCGCCTCCTAACACGCGGTCTAGTTCGTCGATTGTGGTAGAAAAACGTGGCAACGCTTCTAAGTCGATGTCCGATAAATTTTGTACATCGGAGACGTCGCCGCTATAGCCGCCGGGCTTGCGAAAATCGGCCTTAGTCGCGGGTGAGGTGCTCGCGCCCAAATTAATTTGCGACAGTGTATTCCACGCTTTGCACGCCACGCATTGACCCTGCCACTGCCCGTGCTCACTTCCGCAATCGGTGCAGACGAATGCTATTTTCGATTTCGCCATCGGTGGCTGAGTCCTGTTATTAGCGTTGGGGCGCTCGTTGTTAAGCTGCTCGTTGTCGCATTGCTCGTTTTAATGTGCACGTTTTAGAAAGCGCGGAGGTATCTTACTGCTCAACTAAACTGACGCGGAACGCGCGCGGTTACCTGACAGAATAGTTCATAGGCGATGGTTGCGCAGTGCTGTGCTATTTCGTCTGCAGGCAAACCGTCGCCCCAGAGCACCACGCTCGCGCCGACATCCACCTCTAGATCGGTGACGTCAATCGTAATCATATCCATCGACACGCGGCCCTTAAGCATTGTGCGCTGCATGCCTGAGCTTGTCTCGACTAATACCGGCGTGTCTGTCGGTGCTTTGCGCGGATAACCATCGCCGTAGCCTATCGACACGACACCAATGCGCATCGGTCTATCTGCTACAAAAGTGCCGCCATAGCCTACCGCATCACCTGCGCTCAATGTATTGATTGCAATAAGGCGCGACCTCAAAGTCATCACTGGTAATAGGCCAAGGCTTTGCGCGCTGCGACCCGCAAAAGGCGAGCTGCCATAAAGCATAATGCCCGGCCGTACGATGTCGTAATGTGTTTGCGGCCACGCGAGAATTCCGCCAGAAGCTGCCAAGGTTTTTCTGATGGAACCCGTACCCGCAAGCAGCGAATCAAACTGTGATTTCTGTTTTAGTGTTACTAGCGAGTCGAGTTCGTCGGCGCAGGCAAGATGCGACATTGCGACGACAGCGAGATTCGGTACAGTACTCAATGCTGTTAGCGCCTCAAGCCATGCCTCTGCGTTTAGTCCGAGCCGGTTCATTCCTGTGTTGGCTTTTAGCCATACGCGAGAAATCCCTTTTGGATTCTCGAGCATAAGCGCAACCTGATACGGCGAATGGATAACCGGATCGATTCTCAGGCGTCTGCATTCGTCGAGTTCGGCTGAATCGATGAAACCGGATAACAAAACGATGGGGCGATCCCACCCGCATTCCCTCAGGCGCTGGGCTTCGCTGAGCGCGGCTATTCCACAGCCCTCAAGACCATTAATTGATTGGGCGACCTGCTTTGCAGTAGCGAGCAGTACGCCGGATATTGCTTCGAGGCCATGGCCATAGCCGTTCGCTTTTATGATGGGGAGATACGACTGCTCTGGGCACGAACTGCGCACAATCTCGATATTGTTAGCAACCGCGTCGAGATCGATCTGCGCAACCGCACGATCAGAAAAATCACTACTCATGCATGTAGTCATCGTAACGTGGCCCAGCGTAGTTTTCGAAGCGAGTAAACTGACCCACGAAGCTCAGCCTTACAGTACCGATCGGTCCGTTACGCTGCTTGCCAATAATCACCTCGGCAACCCCTTTATCGGGGGAGTCTTCGTTATACACCTCGTCACGATAGATAAACGCGATAACGTCGGCGTCCTGCTCGATCGCGCCCGACTCACGCAGGTCAGACATAACAGGCCGCTTGTTAGGGCGCTGCTCCAAGCTGCGATTGAGCTGCGACAGCGCAATCACCGGACACTCAAATTCACGCGCCAACATTTTAAGTGAGCGCGAGATCTCTGAAATCTCGCCAACGCGGTTCTCACTCGTACCCTTCACCTGCATAAGCTGAAGGTAGTCGATAACAACCATGCCTAACGCTCCGTGCTCGCGCACGACACGGCGTGCCCGCGCGCGCATTTCTGTTGGGCTCAAACCGGCGCTGTCGTCGATAAATAACGGCGTGTCTTTTAGGCGGCTCACGGCATTATTAAAGCCCGGCCAATCTTCTTCGCCCAGCTGACCGCTTCGCATGCGTGTTTGATCCACGCGCCCGATAGACGAGAGCATCCGAAAAATCAAACTCTCGGCGGGCATCTCTAAGCTGAAGACCAAAATAGGCTTGGGGTTATTGAGCACCGCGTGTTCAACCAGATTCATTGCAAACGCAGTTTTACCCATCGAGGGACGACCGGCGACGATCACAAGGTCGGACTTCTGCCACCCCGCTGTCATCTCATCGAGGTCGGTATAGCCAGTAGATAAACCGGTAAGACCGCCGTCCATTGCCGATAACTCGTCGATGCGGTCGACGGCGTTCGCCAGCAACGGATTCACTGGTATAGGCCCTGCGTCTTTGGGTCGCTCGTCGGCGATATTAAAGATGCGCTGTTCGGCTTCGTCGAGAATATCTTCGACGCGTTTGCCTCCGGTGTTGTAGCCGGTGTCGGCGATAGTGTTTGCGGTCGAAATAATGCGGCGCAAAATCGCGCGATCGCGAATGATATCTGCATAGTGCAGAATGTTTGCTGTGCCACGGGCATTGCCCGAAAGCTCGCTCAAATAATCTATTCCACCGACGGCTTCGAGTTGGTCGAGACTATTGAGCGCCTCTAAAAGCGTCACTACGTCGATGGGCTTATTAGTTTCGCTCTGCTTTGACATGACGGCGAAAATCATTTGGTGTTCGGCGCGATAGAAATCCTCAGGCATCAGCACGTCGGCGAGATTGTCCCACTCGGTATTGTCGAGCATCAGACCACCTAAAACCGCCTGTTCCGCTTCGATTGAGTGTGGCGGGACTTTTAACGACGCCAGCTGACGCATCGAATCGGTCGAGTCGTTACCGTAATCGGAAGGGGTACGTTGTGCGCTGCTGTCGAAGGAATCTGCCATTGTCTGTCTGAATCTTTTAGTTTGCTGTCGTTGAATCTGAGAGCCATCGCGCATTAAGAGCCGTTGCGCCGTGAGAGCCTTCGCGTGTTGAAAACCCTACGCCCCGCAACTGCACTCAGTAAGAATGACCTTGATTGGATGATATAGTACGCCAAATAGAGTGCAATCTGCACGGATCACTTCTGAGAGGTTACAAGCTTTGGCGTCGCGATGAAACTAAGCGTGAAGTCTAAGCATACTCGCAGCTATCGCAGCCCGTCTTGCTTGCGGTTGCCTGAAGAAAGCCGCACTTTCCACAAGCGCAAAAAAACACCGACGCCAAGGGCAGCCGGTGTTTTTTAGTCGAGCGCCGCTCTATTTAAGAGGCCTTGCGTTAAGAGGCGATGTGCTCGAATCAGACTAGCGCTCGATTACTCGGCCGCTGCGTCTTCTGCGTCATCCGCCGCTTCGGCGTCGAGCGCGTCGATCATGCTGCCGTCTGCGCTGATACCCGCTTCAGAACCAAGCGCAACAACTGCCACGGTGATCTGTGCACCGACTTCGAAACCGAGGTCGAGAGCTACTGTGTAATGACCTAAGTCACGAATAGCCCCAGTAGGCATAAGTACTTCAGCTTTAGTTAGCTCGCTGCCAACCTGTGCGTTGATCGCGTCAGCGATTTCGCGGGTACCGATCGAACCGAAGAGACGTCCTTCGTCACTCGCGTTCACTTCGATGCGAAGCTCAATACCGTTAACCTTGCCGGCACGCTTTTGCGCTTCAGCAACATTGGCGTCGTGTGCAGCCATCAGCTCAGCACGGCGACCTTCGAAGTCTTCCATGTTGCGCTTAGTCGCAGGAATCGCCTTGCCCTGTGGGAACAAGAAGTTACGCGCGAAGCCGGCTTTAACAACAGCTTCGTCGCCGATGCCACCGAGGTTACCCATCTTTTCCAACAAAATTACGTTCATGTTTGAATCCTCAACCTAAATTCTTTATGCGCCTGCAGCTAATCTGCAGCGTCGTATTCACTCTTTACGTCTTGCTCGCAAGCCGCGAGCGAAAATCGTACCAGCTGTCCATAAGTGCAAGTAACACCAGACCTTGCATCACTACTGGCAAAAGCATCACAGCGTAAAATACTGCGAGCACTGCGCTAGGCAGCTTCTTGATACCTACCACGCCGTGGACTAACGCCGCACCCGAAAAAAGCAGTGGCACAGTGCTATAAATCACCCAGCTTGGCGGTAGCACGCCAAAATTGGCAGCTAGCATAAACCCGACCAGAATCAGCGCCGTCTTGCTCCCTATGCGCAGACTGTGAAACTCGAGCCTAAAACCGCCCGGGTTGTACAATGCTGCCTGCATCCAACGCGCTAATATGAGGAGCAGCGCCGCGAGCATGCCGTAGGTTGCCCCTAAGAAGCTCGTGAGCGTTGCTCGTAACTCCTCGATTGGCAATCCTTCGATGCCATTCGTTGCCATGTACGCGTCGAGCTGCTGAAACAGCAGATCGAGCAATTCAGGCACGAGTAGCAGATACGCCTCGACCGTGAGACCCACGAGCACAGCACCAAGCAGGCTTACTTCCCAAGATTGCGTCTGTCTTAGCGCCGCCGCGAGCAGCGTCACACCGAGCAGCAGTATTAGCGGAACCACATCGCCAATATAAGCATAGGCTCCGATCGGGAGAAGCGCCCAGACGAGAAGTGCTAGCGCTTCGTTCCAGCCCTTGCGGAGCATAGTCAAGCCAACAATCACCGGACTAAGCAGGTTTAGCATCGGCACAAGCCCTAAGAGCAGCACCGCGATGATGGCACTCCTGCGGTCCTTCATGACGAATTCGGCGAGGGCGCGCATCAGTAAGGCCTATTAAACCTGGTGGCTATCCGTGTATGGGATCAAGGCCAAGTAACGCGAGCGCTTGATCGCAGTAGCGAGCTGACGCTGGTAACGAGCCTTAGTACCAGTAATACGGCTAGGGACAATCTTGCCAGTCTCAGACACGTACGCCTTCAGCGTTTCGATGTCTTTGTAATCGATTTGCTCAGTGCCTTCGGCAGTGAACTTGCAGAACTTGCGTCGACGAAAATATCGAGCCATTTTAAATTTCCTTCCTACAAATGAGTGAGGGTAAGAGGTGCGCTAGGCACGCACTCTTACTCGGCCGCTGGAGTCTCTTCAGCTGGAGTCTCTTCAGCTGGAGCGTCGACTGCCTCAGGAGCGGCCGGAGCCTCTTCTGCTGCAGGCGCATCTTCGGCTGCTTCGTCTGCTGCTGGCGCTGCAGCTGCTGCTGCGGCCGCTGCGGCCTCTTCTTGCTTGCGCTTCTGCTCGGCACGAGCACGACGCTCTTTGCCTTCGCGCTCGCCCTTAGAGATCAATGACTCTTCGGTGATCGCTTTCTTCTCTTTAATGACGAGATTACGCAGAACCGCATCGTTGTAGCGGAATAAGGTAGTCAATTCTTCCAAAGCTTCGCCGCCGCACTCGATATTCATGAGCACGTAGTGAGCCTTGTGGATCTTATTGATTGGGTAGGCGAGTTGGCGACGACCCCAGTCTTCGAGGCGATGGATAGTACCGCCGCTCTCAGTAACAATCTGGGTGTAGCGCTCGACCATGCCCGAGACTTGCTCAGATTGGTCGGGATGCACCATAAATACAACTTCATAGTGTCTCATAGAGACTCCTCTTGGGTTTAAGCCTTCCATCGGCTGTGCGATGACAGCGCGTGGTAAGACAAGGAGTTAACGGGTTTTTGACGACCCGTGAACAAAAGAGCCGGAATTCTAGAGAACCTGGGCTAACTATGCAAGCGGATTAATGACATAGGGGCTTGGACGCGGGCTTTACAGATCAATTCGCCTATTCGGCGAGTGCCCGTTGCCGCACCGCCTCGAACAACGAGACGCCGGTGGCCACCGAGACATTAAGGCTACTAACACTCCCTGCCATCGGAATCGACACAAGATAGTCGCAGGCTTCGCGGGTCAGACGCCTAAGCCCCTCACCTTCCGATCCCATAACAATCGCAAGCGGCCCAGTCAGGTCCTGCTGACTGAGGGTAACAGAGCCCTCGCCGGCAAGCCCTACAAGCCAGATACCACGCTCTTTGAGCGACTCGAGGCAGCGCGCAAGATTGGTCACTGCGTACACAGGCACCACTTCGGCGGCGCCGCAGGCCACTTTGCGTACCGTTGAGTTCAGCGGCGCCGACTTGTCTTTAGGCACGATAACCGCGTCAACCCCAGCGGCGTCCGCCGTGCGCAAGCAGGCGCCAAAATTGTGAGGGTCGGTTATGCCGTCGAGCACGAGTATAAGCGGTGTGCTGACAGAGGATTCGGCGACGAGCGAGTCGAGGGCTGCCGCCAGCTGCTTCTCGCTTTTCACGCCATAGCCTACGTCGCAGAGCGCCGCCGCGCCTTGATGATTACCCTCGGCAAGCCGGTCGAGCTGTCGGCGGTCCGCGTCTTCGACTGTCAAACCCGCCTCGAGCGCTAGCGCGCGGAGCTCATTAATCCGTTCGTCGGTGCGTCCAGCGAGAAGCACTAGCTTTATAACCTGCGGCGCGCGCTGTTTTAGTAACTCGCCAACCGCATGAATACCCCAGACCCACTCTTGTTGCTTGCTCATGGTATTTTCTTTGCTCGTTTACTACATAGTAAATTATATACTTTACTAATAGTCGATAACTTACTCGGCCTTAGTCTTTGCCCGACTACGGGTTCGACGCTTTGGCTTGGCGCTACCATCGGCTGCTTTCGCGTTCGGGCGCGGCTTTGCAGCTGCGCCCGGCTTTATCGCCGGTTTTCCAGCTTTTCCCGGCTCTTCCCGAGCTCCTTTGCTTGAAGCCTTATCGCTATTATTGGCTGCACTTTTACTAGCGGACGCCGTTTTGGGTCTCCGCCCAGCCTTACCTCGTTCTGACTTGTTTTTTTTGCCAGCCTTGCCTTCTCTCTCTTTACCTAAAGACTTAGCATCACCGTGTGCAGAGCCGCGTTTCGACTTAGGCTCTACCCTGCCTCGCTCGCCACCGCCGCCAAGCATCTGCAGGTCGATCTTCTTCTCATCGAGATCGACTCGTACAACCTTAACCTCGACACTGTCGCCTAAGCGGTAAATCTTGCCGCTGCGTTCGCCCTCTAGGCAGTGGCGTATAGGATCGAAGCGGTAGTAGTCGTTACTCAGCTCGGTCACATGCACCAAGCCTTCGACGAAAATATCGTTAAGCTCAACAAACAGGCCAAAGCTTGTCACCGAGGTGACCGTCGCGACAAATTCGTCGCCGATCTTGTCCTGCATATATTCGCATTTCAGCCAGTCGACCACGCTATAGCCTGCCGCATCTGCCCGCCGCTCAGCCATCGACGCGTGTTCACCGAAGCGCAGCATGTCCTCTATGTTGTAAGGGTAAATCTTGGCCTTGTTCAGCTTCGGCGCATCGGGCTGCTTCTCTACGCACTTATGCTTGGAATTACGGATCAGGTGACGAATACCGCGATGCACGAGCAGATCTGGGTAGCGCCTAATCGGAGAGGTGAAGTGAGTATACGCTTCGTACCCAAGCCCGAAATGCCCTACGTTATCGGGCTGATAAACCGCCTGCATCATCGACCGAATCAGCATCGTTTGCAGTAGATGGTGGTCGGGGCGATGCGCGATCTGCTTGAGTACTGCCTGGTAATCGCGCGGTGCAGGCTTGAGGCCGCCGCCCATATGGAGACCCATCTCGCGGAGGAATTCGCGGAGGTTTTCGAGCTTATTTGGATTAGGCCCTTCGTGAACGCGGTACAGCGCAGGCAACTCCGCACTCTCGAGCAGCAGGGCTGCGGCCACGTTCGCGCGCAGCATACACTCCTCGATCAGCTTGTGGGCGTCGTTGCGGTAAACCGGCACGATCTCGGCGATTTTGCGATTCTCTCCAAAGACGATGCGCGTCTCGGTTGTATCGAAGTCCATCGCGCCATTCGCCTCGCGCGTCTCGCGAAGCGCATGAAACAGCCCGTAGAGACTGGTTAGATGCGGCACCAGCTCGACGTAGCGCTTACTCTGTTTCGCCTGAACCCGCTGCTGCAGCTCAGTCTCGGCGGGCTGCACAATATCGGCAACCTCGTTGTAAGTCAGCCGACCATGCGAGTGAATGACCGCCTCGTAAAACTTGTAGCTTGTCATCTCACCCAGTGCCGAGATTTCCATCTCGCACACCATCGTCAGCCGATCGACTTTAGGTTTGAGCGAGCACAGCCCGTTAGACAGCTTTTCGGGCAGCATTGGCACCACGTGCCCCGGGAAATACACCGACGTCGCTCGATTAATCGCCTCTTCATCGAGCGCGCTCTTGGGCTGAACATAGTGCGACACGTCCGCGATCGCGACATACAGCGTCCAGTTGCCGCGCTTGTGCTCGCGAGCATAAACCGCGTCGTCGAAGTCTTTCGCGTCTTCACCGTCTATCGTGACAAACGGGATATCCCGCATGTCCTTGCGGCCAACGAGGTCGGCCTCAACTACCTCTTCGACAAAGCCTCGAACCTGCTTCTCGACCGCCTTCGGCCATTCGTTCGGAATGTCGTGGCTGCGAAGTGCTACGTCTATTTCCAATCCTGGCGTGCTGCTGTCGCCCAGCACCTCGGCAATGCGCGCGATCGCCTTCCGACGCCGCGTTGGGTATTCCACAATCTCCGCCACCACAAAGTCGCCATCTTTGGCATTGCCCGCGCTCTGGTCCGGAATCAGTATTTCGTGCGAGATGCGCTTGCTGTCTGGCACCACGACCCCAAAGCCCTGCTCGTGATAATAGCGGCCCACGATCTGCGTGAAGCGGCGCTGCAAAATCTCGACAATCGTGCCTTCTTTGCGACCTCGATTATCGACACCGGACACTCGCGCCAGCACCTTATCGCCATCGAACAGCGTTTCCATCTCGCGCGCACCCAAAAACAGGTCCGCAGAACCGTCTTCTGGAACGAAGAACCCAAACCCGTCTTTATTGCCCTGAATGCGACCCTTGATCAGCTCCATGCTCGACGCAAGGCCATACATACCGCGGCGATTGCTAATGATCTGCCCGTCGCGACTCATCGCGATCAGCCGCCTGCGCAGCGCTTCGATCTGCTCGTCGGAGACTAGCTTTAGGCGCTCGCACATCTCGGCATGTCCAAGCGGCTCGCCGGCCTCTTCGAGGTGCTCGAGGATAAACTCACGGCTGGGAATCGGGTTTTCGTAGTTCTCAGCTTCGCGAGAGGCGAAAGGGTCTTTGGCAGATTGCTTGCGAGGGGGGGATTTTTTGCTGCGGGGCGTGCTGGGGCTTGCGCCGGTCTTGATAGATTTTGGCATTAAATAATTTCTACAATGAATGAGGCCTCAGTATACACCTCGCTCGTGCCGCTGTCTGTGACAGTGCTGCCGCATCGATTGAGGGCAATTCATTGCAGTTAACGCCAGAACCTAGCGCCGACGGGGATTGACAGCAATCGGGCCGCTCGTTAAAGTTGCGCTCCGGTCGACGATGCCTCCCTATCTGCATCTCAACAAGACCGAATTGCCCAGGTGGTGGAATTGGTAGACACGCTAGCTTCAGGTGCTAGTGCTCGAAAGGGCGTGGAGGTTCAAGTCCTCTTCTGGGCACCATTCTGTAGTCCGAATCAAGCCATACCCATCGTTTTAACCCTATTAAAATAGCACATTACCAAAAGCTCTTGTCCT